>Ga0310813_10001453_pt1 | contig 14230 bp, 10 predicted proteins | sample YN3metagenome_FD_203086 | JGI IMG/M metagenome (GOLD analysis project Ga0310813, IMG submission 203086) | Soil microbial communities from experimental microcosm in Duke University, North Carolina, United States - YN3 | ecosystem: Engineered > Artificial ecosystem > Soil microcosm > Unclassified...
CGCGACGCGCGCGGCGCAGGCCGGCGAACGCGAGGACCAGCGCGGCGAGCGCGACGACACCCGCGGCAGCCAGCCACACCTGCTCCGAAGTCACCGGCACACCCTATAAGCCTCGACGACAAGCCTCGGCGATCAGCGCTCGACGTAGAGGTTCTTGTAGTCCGGGGTGCCCATCGAGCCGTCGCCCGACGGGTTGCCGATACCGGATCCGAACACGAAGAGCTGGTTGACGTAGCCGACCGGGATGACCGGGAAGTAGGTGCTCATGATCGTCTCGTCGAGCTCACCCCAGGCGTCGGCCTGGTCCTCGACGGGCAGGGTGGCGAGGTCGGTCATCGCCGCGTCGACCGAGGGCTCGGAGAAGTGCGCGGTGTTGAAGGCCGCACCACTCTTCAGCAACGGGGGGATCATAGCCGCGCCGGCCGGCCAGGCGGGGCACCAGCTCGCGCCACGGAGGTTGAGCGTCTTGTCGACCTCGTCGTCGGGGTCGAGCCAGGTGGCGTAGGGAGATCCCTGCACCGGGATGGCCCTGACCGAGAAGCCTCCGGCCTCGAGCCCCGTGGTGATCTGGTCCTGTGCGGCCCGGGCCCGCGCGTCGACCTCGTCGTAGATCATCGTGATCTCGTAGGGCTCGTCGCCGTAGCCGGCCTCCTCGAGGAGCCTGCGCGACGTCGCCGGGTCGTAGGTGATCTGCGCACCGTCGACCTGGAAGTCGTTGCGTCCCTCCATGCCCGGCGGCATGACGGAGGACGCCTCGACGCGGGTGACACCCGGGACGTCGCCGCGGGCCGTCCAGACATCCTCGTAGGGGTACGCGTAGGCGAGCGCCTTGCGGACGCGGACGTCCGTGATCTTCGTGTAGTCGGGGGCGAGGACCGAGACGCACTGCGAGGGTTGCTGGACCAGTCGCTCGCCGAGCGCGCCAGCGGCCTCGACGTAACGCCCCGGTCCCAGCGACGTGGACACGGCGGTCCGACCGGCGGAGCTGTCGGAGAGCATGATCTCGTCGACCCTGTCCTGGTCCTGGTTGAACCTGAACACGAAGCGGTCGGCGTACTGGTGCCTCGCCGGGTCGGAGTCGGCGGACCACTCCGTGTTCCTGACCAGCACCAGCTCCTCGCCGGGGATCCAGCTGTCGACCTTGTAGGGGCCGGTGGCCATCGGCCTGGACCCGTAGTCGGGCGGGTCCGAGACGGTGCCGAGCGGTGCCGGCCCCATGGCCATGACGGCACCGAAGTAGTCCATGTCCGGGAACGGCCGGCTCATCTCGATGGTGATGTCCGGGCCGTCGACGGTGATGCCGGGCCACGCGTCGCAGTCGGGGTCGTCGCCGGTGTAGGGGCCGTCGTAGTCCGATCCGCCGGCGAAGTAGGTCGTGGAGAACTCCGTGCCCGGACCGGCGGGAAAGGCTCCGGAGTCGAGCGTGCGGCAGATGCCGAACGCAACCTCCTCGGCGGTGACGGGCCGGCCGTCCTCCCACGTCGCGTCGTCGCGAATGGTGAAGGTCCACTCCGTGAAGTCGTCGTTGTGGGTGCCGAGGTCGGTCGCCAGGTCGGGCACCAGCACCGGATGCCCGTCGGGGCCGGGGGCGTACTGGGTCAGCGACCGGCTGATCAGCGCCTGCTGGATCGAGTTGCCCGTGACCGACCAGCCACCGGACGGGTCGAGCGTGTCCGGACCCTGCGCGCCGGGCAGGTAGACCGTGATCGTCCCGCCGCTGGTCGCCCCGGCCACCTCCGCGGCGGGAGCCTGCCGTCGGGCGTCCTTGCCCCCGACCACCTGCTCGTGGAAGGTCCTCGGGGCGGGCGGCGCCGCCGCGTCGGCCACCCCGGCCGGGTCGCCGCTGCACGCCGCCAGCCCGAGGGACAGCAGGGCGACGAGGGCCAGGACGCCGTGGGTGAGCGGCTGCCTAGGTCCGGTCACTCGTCGTACCCCTCCCCCGGACGATGCGCCGGACCCGCTCCCAGCGCTCCTTGACCGCGGCCTCGGCGCCGAGCGCGGTGGGCCGGTAGTAGCTGGCGTCGGTGAGCTCGTCGGGGGCGTACTGCTGCTCGGCGATCCCGTAGGGCGCGTCGTGGCTGTAGACGTAGGGCTTCGGTGCCCCCGAGTTGTGACCGAGCTTGGCTGCACCGGCGTAGTGCCCGTCGCGCAGGTGGGGCGGCACCTGGCCGATCTTCCCGGCGCGTACGTCGGCCTGCGCGGCGTCGATGGCCGTGATCACCGCGTTGGACTTGGGGGCGACGGCCAGCGCGATCGTCGCCTGCGCGAGGTTGAGCCGGGCCTCGGGCATCCCGATGAGCTGGACCGCCTGCGCCGCGGCGACGGCGGTGGGCAGCGCGGTCGGGTCGGCGAGCCCGATGTCCTCGCTCGCGCTGATGACGAGGCGGCGGGCGATGAAGCGCGGGTCCTCGCCGGCCTCGATCATCCGGGCGAGGTAGTGCAGTGCGGCGTCGACGTCGGAGCCCCGGATCGACTTGATGAAGGCACTGATCACGTCGTAGTGCTGGTCGCCCTGACGGTCGTAGCGCACCGCTGCCTGGTCGACGGCCGTCTCGGCCGTCGTGAGGTCGATGGCGTCGAGGCCCGTGCTCCCGGCCGCACCGGCGGCCGCCTCGAGGTAGGTCAGCGCGCGACGCGCGTCGCCGCCGGCGAGTCGTACGAGGTGGGCGCGGGCGTCGTCGTCCAGCCCCATGTCGCCGGCCAGGCCGCGCTCGTCGGCCAGCGCCAGGTCGATCACCTCGGCGACGTCGTCGTCGGTCAGGGACTGGAGCCGCAGCAGGAGGCTGCGCGACAGCAGCGGCGAGATGACCGAGAAGAACGGGTTCTCGGTGGTCGCGGCGATGAGGGTGACCCACCGGTTCTCCACGCCCGGCAGCAGGGCGTCCTGCTGGGCCTTGCTGAACCGGTGGACCTCGTCGACGAAGAGCACGGTCTCCTGGCCGCTCCGGACGAGCTCGGCGCGCGCACCGTCGATCGCGGCGCGGACCTCCTTGACGCCTGCCGAGACGGCCGACACCTCGACGAACGTGCGACTGGTCTGCTGGCTGACGATCGCGGCGATCGTGGTCTTCCCTGTTCCCGGGGGTCCCCAGAGCAGGAGCGACATCGACTGGTCGCCCTCGATCAGGCGGCGCAGCGGAGAGCCGGCGGCGCGCAGCTGCTGCTGGCCGACGAGCTCGTCGATCGTCCGCGGTCGCATGCGTACGGCCAGCGGCGCGGACGCGTGCGTGTTGGCACCGAGCGACCCGCCGCCGGGAACGGCTCCGGGCGCGGGTTGCCCCGCGCCCGGAATCTCGAACAGGCCATCCACGTGGGTGAGTATCCCTCGTACGGCTGACAGTGAGGTCAGACCCCCGTCGTCTGCTTCGTCTTCAGGTCGTACCAGGTGTCCTCGTAGCCCGGGATGGTGAGCTGCGTGTTGGTGGGCGTGGCTCCGGCGACCGGGCTGCCCTGGTCGTCGACGCCGAGGAGGTCGGTGGTCACCGGGCTCGCGGGGTGCGAGCCGAGCTCGCCGGCGAAGTGGCAGGCGACCTTGTGGCGCTGGCCGATCTGCAGCAGCGGCGGCTCGACCTTGGCGCAGATCTCCTGCGCGAACTGGCAGCGCGTCCGGAACCGGCAACCCGAGGGCGGGTTGATCGGGGACGGCACGTCGCCCTCGAGGCGGATGCGCTCGCGTCGGCCACCCACGGCTGCCTGCTTCACGTCGGGCACCGCGGAGAGCAGAGCCTGCGTGTAGGGGTGGTGGGGCTTGCCGTAGATGGTCTCGCGGTCGCCGATCTCGACGATCTTGCCGAGGTACATCACCGCGACCTCGGGGCAGAAGTGCCGCACGATCGCGAGGTCGTGGGCGATGAAGAGGAACGAGACGTCGAACTCGGACTGGATGTCCTGGAGCAGGTTGACCACCTGCGCCTGGATCGACACGTCGAGCGCGGACACCGGCTCGTCGGCCACCAGCACCTTGGGGTTCAGCGTGAGGGCGCGGGCGATGCCGATGCGCTGCCGCTGGCCGCCGGAGAACTCGTTGGGGTAGCGGTTGTAGTGCTCGGGGTTGAGGCCCACGATCTCCAGCAGCTCCTGGACCCGCTTGAGCACCTGGTTCTTCGGGACGATCTTGTGCACCTCGAGCGGCGCACCGACGATCGTGCCGACCGTGTGACGCGGGTTGAGCGAGGTGTAGGGGTCCTGGAAGATCATCTGGACGTCGCGCCGCAGCGGCTTCATCTCCCGCGCCGACAGCTTCGCGAGGTCGTGGCCGTCGAACATCATCGAGCCACCGGTCGGCTTGTAGAGCCGCGTGATGAGTCGACCCGTGGTCGACTTGCCGCAGCCGGACTCGCCCACCAGACCCAGCGAGCCGCCCTTGGGGACCTCGAACGAGATGCCGTCGACGGCCTGCACGTGACCGATGGTCCGTCGCACGACGCCCGACGACTTCACCGGGAAGTACATCTTCAGGTTGTCGACCGACAGCACCGCAGGCGCCAGCGGGTCGAGCTTCGTGGCGGTGTGGCCCTGCTCGGCGAGCGTGGCGAAGTCGAGGTCCTCGATGCCGATCTCGTGCGAGCCGTAGGCGTCGGGGGTCTCGGGGCTGTGCTCCGCGGTGAGCTGACGGTCGCCGGTCTCGGCGGCGTTGGCGCCGACCTCGGTCGGCTCGATCTCGGCGCGGGCGTTGGGGTCCTGCGTCATCGGGTCTCCTCGACGAGCTCGGGGGCGATCTCGGGAAGCACTTCGGTCGTGTAGACACCGACCGGGTCCGCGAGGTGGCAGCGCTTGAGGTGGGCCGTGCCGGAGCTCGCCGGCACCAGCTCCGGCAGCTCCGTGCGGCACAGGTCCCCGGGGACCTTGTCCGAGTGCACGCAGCGCGGGTGGAACGAGCACCCCGACGGCGGCCGCAGCAGGCTGGGCGGGTTGCCGGGGATCGGGATCAGGCGGGCATCGGTCGAGGCACCCACGTCGGGGATGCTCGACAGCAGTCCCCACGTGTAGGGCATCTCGGGGGCCGTCAGGATCTGCTTCGTGGTGCCGTACTCCACGCAGCGGCCGGCGTACATCACGAGGACGTCGTCGGCCATCTCGGCGATCACGCCGAGGTCGTGGGTGATGATGATGACCGCGGAGTTGAACTCACGCTGCAGGTCCTGGAGCAGGTCGAGGATCTGCGCCTGCACGGTCACGTCGAGCGCGGTCGTGGGCTCGTCGGCGATCAGCAGCGACGGGTCGTTGATCAGGCCCATCGCGATCATCGCGCGCTGCCGCATGCCGCCGGAGAACTGGTGCGGGAAGTCATCCACCCGTCGGTCCGGCTGCGGGATCCCGACCCGGTCGAGCATCTCGATCGCCTTGCGGCGCGCGTCGCGCTTCGAGGCGCTCGAGTGGTGCACCAGGTAGGCCTCCTCGAGCTGCCCGCCGATCTTGTAGAACGGGTGCAGTGCGGCCAGGGCGTCCTGGAAGATCATCGCCATCGAGTTGCCGCGCAGGCCGCGCATCTTCGCCTCGCTCAGCCCGACGACCTCGGTGCCGCCGACCCGGATCGAGCCGGAGATCTGCGCCGACTTCGTGTCGTGCAGACCCATCACGGCCATGCTCGAGACGGACTTGCCCGAGCCGGACTCGCCCACGATGCCGAGGGTCTTGCCCTTCTCGACCGAGTAGGTCAGGCCCGACACCGCGGTGACCGGACCGTCCTGCGTGGGGAAGGTGACCTTCAGGTCCTCGACCTGGAGGTAGGGCCCGTCGGAGCCGCGGTCGTCCGGGGACTCCGTGGCGGACGACTGGGTCATGGGAACGCTGGTCACGAAAGCCTCACCCTCGGGTCGAGGACGCTGTAGACAACGTCGACGAGCAGGTTGGAGATGATCAGGACGACGGCGCTGAAGAGCGCGGTGGCCTGCACGACGGGCAGGTCACGGCCCTGCACGGCCTCGAGGCTCCACCAGCCGATGCCCTGGATCTCGAAGATCCGCTCGGTGAAGATCGTGCCGGCGAGCAGGGTGCCGAAGTCGATGCCGAAGATGGTCACGACCGGCACCAGGGCAGCGCGGAGCCCGTGCTTGTAGACGATGGTCCGCGTCGGCAGGCCCTTGGCCTTGGCCGTACGGATGTAGTCCTCGCTCAACGCCTCGACCATCGCGCCACGCGTGAATCGCGTGTACTGCGTGCAGCCGAAGATGCCGAGCGCGACCCACGCGAGGAACAGCCCGCTGAACCACTTGAAGGGGCCGTCCTGGGTGATCGGGAAGTAGCCCGTGTCGCTGAAGAACGGCACCTCGAACGTGATCGTGAGGTAGAGCCAGGTCAGCAGGGCGAAGAGGTAGTAGGGCACCGAGCTGATGAACAGGAAGCTCGAGACCAGGGCCTTGTCGGCCACGCTGCCGCGCCTTCGCGCGGCCGCGACCCCGATGGGGACGCCGAAGAGGAGGTAGAGGAACGCACCGCCGATGGCGATGGAGAAGGTCGCGGGGATGCGCGAGACCAGCTCCTCCTTCACCGGCTGCTTGGTGCGGAAGCTGACGCCCATGCAGGGCGCGCTGCACTCGTAGTCGTTGGAGGCGATGGTGAGGGTGCGCCCGACGAAGATGCCCTTGACGTACTTCCCGTACTCCTCGTAGACGGGGTTGTCATAACCCAGCGTCTTCTCGTAGACGGCCAGCTTCGCCTGGGTGCAGCGGTTGCTGGTCTCACGGTCACAGATGGGCTGGGCAGGACTCGAGGGGCCGTACCAGAACAGCAGGAAGATCGCCATCGAGACCAACGTCACGACGAGGACTCCCGAGATCAGCCGCTTCACGACATACGCGAACATCGCAGGTCACTCTCCGGGGATGGTGGATGAGTCGGGCCCCCGAGGCAGACAGCCTATCGGGCCCGGGCTGCCGTGTGGGGGCTCCCGGTCAGGGAACCCCCACACGTCAGTGTTGCTGGGTGGAACTGGTCGAACTACGCGGTGCTCTCAAGATCGAGCGAGAGCACCAGGATCACTGCATGACGAAGACGTCCTTGTAGTTCGGGGCGCCGATCGAGCCATCGCCCGTCGGGTTGCCGATCTTCGTGCCGAAGACGAACAGGTCGTTGCGGAACGCGGTCGGGATGATCGGGAAGTACTCCGTCATGATCTTCTCGTCCAGCGAACCCCAGGCGTCAGCCTGCTCCTCGAGCGGCAGGGTGGCGATGTTGTCCATCTCGTCGTTGATCGACGGCTCGTCGAAGAACGCGGTGTTGTAGACGGCACCACCCTTGAGCAGCGGCGGGAGCATGGTCGAACCGGCGGGCCAGTCCGAGCACCAGTTGACGCCACGGAGGTTGAGGGTCTTGTTGACCTTGTTGTCCGGGTCGAGCCAGATGTTGTAGGGCGAGTCCTGGACCGGGATGGCCTTGACCTTGAAGCCGCTGGCCTCGAAGCCCTTGGTGATCTGCTCCTGGCCGGCAACGGCCAGCGGGTCGACCTCGTAGTAGACCATGGTGATCTCGAAGGGCTTGTCCTCGGTGTAGCCGGCCTCGGCCAGCAGCTCCTTGGCCTTCTCCGGGTCGTAGGTGATCTGCTCACCGTCGACCTGGAAGTCCTTCTTGCCCGCCATGCCGGGAGGCATGACCGAGTTGGCGGGGATACGGGTCACGCCCGGAACCTCGCCGCCGGCGATCCACACGTCCTGGTAGGGGTACGCGTAGGCGAGCGCCTTGCGGACGTTGATGTCGGTGATCTTGGTGTAGTCCGGCGTCAGCGTGGAGACACACTGCGACGTCTGCTGCACGAGGCGGTCGCCGAGCTGGCCGTTCGCGTCGTTGTACTTGTCCGAACCGAGCGAGGTCGAGATCGCGGTCTGGCTGTCGGAGTTGTCCGAGAGCATGATCTCGTCGACCTTGGCCTGGTCCTGGTTGAACTTGAAGACGAACTCGTCGGCGTACTGGTGACGGCCCGGGTCGGAGTCAGCGGACCACTGGTCGTTCTTGACCAGGACCAGCTCCTCGTTGGGCTTGTAGCTGTCGACCTTGTAGGGGCCGTTCGAGAGCGGCTTGGTGCCGTAGTTCGGGGGCTTGGACGCGTTGCCGAGCGGGGCCGGGCCCATCGCCATGAAGGCGCCCCAGTAGTCCATGTCCGGGAACGGCTTGGCCATCTTGATGGTGATGTCCTGGCCGTCGACCGAGATGCCGGACCACTTCTCGCACTTGGGGTCCTTGCCGGTGTAGGGACCCTCGTAGTCCGCAGCACCGTCGAAGTACGTCTTGGAGTACTCGGTGCCGGGACCCGACGGGAACGCCTCGGAGTCGAGCGAGCGGCAGATGCCGAACGCGACCTCGTCGGCGGTGACGGGCTGGCCGTCCTCCCACGTGGCGTCGTCACGGATGGTGAACGTCCACTCGGTGAAGTCCTCGTTGGCCGTGCCGAGGTCGGTGGCGAGGTCGGGGACCAGGACGGGCTGGCCCTCCTCGTCGCGGACGTACTGGGTCAGCGAGCGGCTCGTGAGCGCCTGCTGGATGGAGTTGCCCGTGACGGACCAACCAGCGGTCGGGTCAAGGGTGTCGGGGCCCGGGTCGCCCGGCAGGTAGACCGTGACGGTCCCACCGGCGGTCGCGCCTTCGACCTCGACGGCAGGACCCTGACGCTCTGCGTCCTTGGTTCCGCCGGTCTGGTCGCCGAATTCCCTCTTCTCGCCTCCGCTGCCGTTGTCGCCATCGTCCGACGAACCGCCGCCACAGGCAGCGAGAGTCAGAAGAGCGGCGCCAGCGACGAGCGCGAGCGGCTTGTTCCGCTTCATGCTGTCCAGCCTTTCATTTTTGTTCTCACCGAGGACGGCGTCTTCGGCGCGTGCAGGGACCCTGGGCCGAGCCGGGTGGCTCAGCGGCGGGTCTTGGGGTCGAGGGCGTCGCGGACCGCGTCGCCCAGCAGGTTGAGAGAGAGCACCAGCGCGACGATGCCGAGGAGCGGCTGCCACAGGTATTGCGGGTACTCACGGAAGAACGTCAGGTTGGTGCCCTTGAGGATCATCTGGCCCCACGAGACGCCGTCGGTGACGCCGATGCCGAGGAAGGCCAGGCCGGCCTCGAGCGCGACGAACGTCGGCAGCATCAGCGAGATGCTGATGATGATCGGAGCGGCGAGGTTGGGCAGCAGCTCCTTGAAGAGGATGCGTCCGGTGGGCATGCCCATCACGCGGGCCGCCTGCACGAACTCGCGCTCGCGGAGGGCGAGCACCTCGCCACGGATCAGTCGCGCCGTGCCCATCCAGCCGAAGATCGAGAGCACCACGATGAGCGCGGTCTTCTGGATCGTCCCGTAGTTCTCCGACAGGTTGAACCGGTCGTTGATGATCGGCGCGATGGTGAGCGCGGCCAGGAGGAACGGGATCGTGAGGAACATGTCGATGAAGAACGACAGCACCTTGTCGACGGTGCCACCGAGGAAGCCGGACAGGAGTCCGACGATCACGCCCACGAGGCTGGCGAAGATCGTCGCGGTCGTGGCGATGGTGAGCGAGACGCGGCAGCCGTAGAGCCAGTAGGCGAGGTTGTCCTCACCCGTGCGCGGCGCGACACCCATCGGGTGCTCCATCGTGAACGATCCGTTGGGCGGGCCCATCTCCGGCAGCGGCAGGCCCTGGTTGAGGCCGTCGACGCGCTCACTGGCCAGCGGGGTCTCGAGACTCACGCCGAAGGCGCTCGAGATGGGGCCGGCGAAGACGGCGCAGATGATGAAGAACAGCACGACCACCGCACAGACGACGGCGATCTTGTCCTTGGCGAGACGGCCCAGCGCGATCCGCATCGGCGACTTGCCGGAGATCTCCTTGGCCTGCTGGCTGTTGGGATCCTGCTGCTCGGGCTCCGAGCTCAACGAGCCCAGCGTCTCCGGTCCTGCGGTGTCTGCCGACATGCTCTCCCCATCTGGTTCGGGACTGTCTCGGCACCGATCGGGGATCACCCGGGGCCGGCGCCGAGACAGGACTGTATGTGACCCGCGCCGCACGGACGATCACTGACGCGTAACGATCCCGTTACGACGCATTAACCAGTTGACTTCTCCGAGCCCGGCAAATGCTTCGCGTGATCACCCGTGCGACGGGACTTCCTTGACCTACTGACGCGTGGCGTCCGCAGCATCCTCTGCGGTCGCAGGAGGGGCGTCAACGCCCGCCTCCTTGCGCTGCTCGGGCGTGATCGGTGCCGGTGCGGCCGTCAGCGGGTCGTACCCGCCACCGGACTTGGGGAACGCGATGACGTCGCGGATCGAGTCGCTGCCCGCGAGCAGCGCCACGATCCGGTCCATGCCGACCGCGATGCCGCCGTGCGGGGGCGCACCGAACTTGAAGGCGTCGAGCAGGAAGCCGAACTTCTCCTGGGCCTCGTCCTCGCCGAGACCCATCACCGAGAAGACGCGCTTCTGCACGTCTCCACGGTGGATACGGATGGACCCGCCACCGAGCTCGTTGCCGTTGCAGACGATGTCGTAGGCGTACGCCAGGGCGCTGCCGGGGTCGGTGTCGAAGGAGTCCATGAACTCCTCCTTCGGGCTGGTGAAGGCGTGGTGCACGGCCGTCCAGGCGCCCGCGCCGACCGCGACGTCACCGCTGGCCACGGCCTCGGAGCTCGGCTCGAAGAGCGGCGCGTCCACGACCCACGTGAACGCGAACGTCGACTCGTCGAGCATGCCGCCGCGACGACCGATCTCCAGGCGGGCGGCCCCGAGCAGCGCACGGCTGCTCTTGACGGGTCCGGCAGCGAAGAAGATGCAGTCCCCCGGCGCCGCGCCGACGTGGGCTGCCAGGCCGTCGCGCTCGGCGTCGGTGAGGTTCTTGGCGACCGGTCCCCCGAGCTCGCCGTCCTCGGCGATCGTGACGTAGGCCAGGCCCTTGGCCCCGCGCTGCTTGGCCCAGTCCTGCCAGGCGTCGAACTGGCGGCGCGGCTGGCTGCCGCCACCCGGCATGACGACAGCGCCGACGTAGTCGGCCTGGAAGACCCGGAACGTGGTGTCCGCGAAGTACTCGGTGCAGTCGACGAGCTCGAGGCCCATCCGCAGGTCGGGCTTGTCGGAGCCGAACCGCGCCATCGCGTCGGCGTACGTCATCCGGGCGATCGGGCGCTCGATGGTGTGACCGGCCTGGGCCCACATCGCCTCGAGCACGTCCTCCATCAGCGTGAGGACGTCCTCCTGGTCCACGAAGCTCATCTCGATGTCGAGCTGGGTGAACTCCGGCTGCCGGTCGGCGCGGAAGTCCTCGTCGCGGTAGCAGCGCGCGATCTGGTAGTAGCGCTCCATGCCGCCGACCATCAGCAGCTGCTTGAACAGCTGGGGGCTCTGCGGCAGGGCGTACCAGCTGCCGGGCGCCAGGCGGGCAGGCACCAGGAAGTCTCGGGCGCCCTCGGGCGTCGAGCGGGTCAGCGTCGGCGTCTCGACCTCGACGAAGTCACGGGCGTCGAGCACGTCGCGGGCGGCCTTGTTGATCTTCGAGCGCAGCCGCAGCGCGGCGGCGGGACCGGAGCGACGCAGGTCGAGGTAGCGGTGCTTGAGGCGTGCCTCCTCGCCGACCTCGCCGCCCTTGTGGCCGGACGCGTCGTCGATCGGGAACGGCAGCGGGTCGGAGCTGGAGAGCACCTCGAGGTCGGTGGCGACGACCTCGATGTCGCCGGTGGCGAGGTTGGGGTTCTGGTTGCCCTCCTTGCGGGCGACGACCTCCCCGGTGACCTTGATGCAGAACTCGCTGCGGAGGCTGTGCGCCACGTCCTCGTCGCGGACGACGACCTGCACCACGCCGCTGGCCTCACGCAGGTCGAGGAACGCCACACCGCCGTGATCGCGTCGGCGCGCCACCCATCCGGCGAGCGTGACGGTCTGGCCGACGTGGTCGGCGCGCAGGGCGCCGGCGTCATGGGTGCGGATCACTGGTTCTCCTCAGATGTGCTGGCTGTGCTGACGATGGTGGGCCGGAGGTCCTGCTCCGGCGGGGTCCAGGTGGCGGGGTCGGCATCGACCTGCTCGCCGGTCCGGATGTCCTTCACCTGGCTCGTCCCGTCGGCCTGGACGAACCAGACGAACGGGATGCCTCGGCGCTCGGCGAAGCGGATCTGCTTGCCGAACTTCGCCGGCGAGGGTGCGACCTCGCAGGCGATGTCGCGGGACCGGAGGGCCGCCGCGACCTGCGTGCTCGCGGCGCGGTCGTCCTCGGTGTTGAGGGCGACGAGCACGGCGCTCGGCACCGGCCGGCTGCCGGACAGGACGCCGTCGGAGATGAGCGGGACGAGGGTGCGGGAGACGCCGAAGGACACGCCGACGCCGGGATAGGTCGTACGCCCGTCGCTGGCGAGCGCGTCGTAGCGCCCTCCCCCGCCGACCGACTTGAGGCGCTCGTAGCCGGCCATGAAGACCTCGACGACGGTGCCGGTGTAGTAGTCGAGGCCGCGCGCGATGCGCAGGTTGGCCTCGACGTCGACACGGTCGCCGGCGACGGCCCGGCAGCCCTCGACGACGGCGGCGAGCTCGTCGAGGCCCTGGTCGAGCAGCTCGTCGGTGACGCCCAGGGCGCGGACCTGCTCCACGAAGGAGCCGTCCGAGACCCGGATCGTGGCCAGCTCGAGGCAGCGCTGCGCCTGCTCCGGGGTCGTGCCGACGCGCTCGACCAGCATCCGGGCGACCTCGTCGGCGGGGAGCTTGTCGAGCTTGTCGATCACCCGGATCGCGTCGGTGACGTCGTCGATGCCCAGGCCCCGGTAGAAGCCCTGGATCAGCTTGCGGTTGTTGAACTGGAAGGACAGGCGCGGGATCGGGAGGCGGCTCAGCGCGTCGACCATCACCGACATCACCTCGACGTCGTGGTGGAAGGGCAGCTCGTCGCGCCCGACGATGTCGACGTCGGCCTGGGTGAACTGCCGGAACCGGCCCTCCTGCGGCCGCTCCCCGCGCCAGGCCGGCTGGACCTGGAAGCGACGGAACGGGAACTCGAGGTGCCCGGCGTGCTCGAGGACGTAGCGCGCGAAGGGCACGGTGAGGTCGAAGTGCATGCCGAGCTCGGCCTTGGCGTCCGGCTCCGCGGCGAGGCGCTGGAGGACGTAGATCTCCTTGTCGACCTCGCCGCCCTTGGCCAGGCGCTCGATCGGCTCGACGACGCGGGTCTCGATGTTGGCGAAGCCGTGCAGCTCGAAGGTGCGCGAGAGCGACGCGATCACCTCGCGCTCGACGGCGCGCTGCGCGGGCAGCAGCTCGGGGAAACCGCTCAGCGGGGCGATCTTGCTCATGCTTCTTCGAGGTCCTGGAGGTAGGGGTTGGTGGCGCGCTCGCGCCCGATCGAGGTCTGCTCGCCATGACCGGGCAGCACGACGATGTCGTCGGCCAGCGGCAGCACCTTGCCGGCGAGGCTGCGCAGCATCGTGGCGTGGTCACCGCCGGGCAGGTCGGTGCGACCGATGGAGCCGGCGAAGAGCAGGTCGCCGGAGAACATCACCTCGGAGACGTCCTGCTCCGCGTACGGCGTACGGAAGGTCACGGAGCCCTCGGTGTGCCCGGGCGTGTGGTCGACGACGAACCTGAGGCCGGCGAGCTCGAGCTCGGCGAGGTCGGAGAGCTCGCGCACGTCGTCGGGCTCGGCCCACGTGTGGTCGCCGCCCAGCAGCATCTGGGTGGTCTCGCGGCTCATCCCCGCCATCGGGTCGCTCAGCAGGTGGCGGTCTGCGGGGTGGATCCACGCCGTGGCGTCGTAGGTGCCGGCGACCGGGGCGACGCACCACATGTGGTCGACGTGGCCGTGGGTGACGAGCACCGACACCGGCTTGAGGTGGTGCTCGCGCACGACCTGGGCGACGCCCTCGGCCGAGTCCTTGCCGGGATCGATCACCACGCACTCGGCACCGGGACCCGTGGCCACGACGTAGCAGTTGGTCCCCCAGGGTCCGGCGGGGAAGCCAGCGATGAACACAGGCGTCAGTCCTTGCTAGTTCGTACGACGTGGTGGAGCGGGACGGACGATCGTCCCATCCGCTCAGGTGGGAAGCCTACCGAGGGCCGTCCGGGCCATGACTACGATGGGCGACCATGAGCGCCGACACGCAGTCTCAGGACGACGCCACCCCGTGGGGTCGCGTCGCCGATGACGGCACAGTCTTTGTCCGCACCGCAGACGGGGAGCGTTCCGTCGGGTCCTACGAGGCCGGTACGCCGGAGGAGGCCCTGGAGTTCTTCACCAAGCGCTTCGAGGAGCTGGAGGGCAAGGTCCACCTGCTCGAGCAGCGCGTCGCGTCGGGA
>Ga0310813_10001460_pt1 | contig 14212 bp, 14 predicted proteins | sample YN3metagenome_FD_203086 | JGI IMG/M metagenome (GOLD analysis project Ga0310813, IMG submission 203086) | Soil microbial communities from experimental microcosm in Duke University, North Carolina, United States - YN3 | ecosystem: Engineered > Artificial ecosystem > Soil microcosm > Unclassified...
ACGCTGGCGGGGCGCTCGACCACTTCTCCGGCAGCGATTTTATTGGCGACGTTGTCGGAGAGAACGCGGATGCGGCCCATTCGGAGGGAAGTCTACCCCTCGGCCGCAATGAAGATGGAATCGACGGGAAGGCGGCCGCCGAAGAACAAAGGGATTTCCTGCCCGGATTTGTAGGTGATGGTATGGCCGTCCGGGGTTGAGACTTCAACTTGGCGGTGATCGGTGTCGACGATGCAGAATTCGCGAGATCCGTTCTCCAGGCACACGTTCCTTTTGTCGAGCATTTCGGCAGCGGTATTGGATGGCGATAAGACTTCAATCACGAGTTCCGGCGCACCCATCAGATAACGGTCGATGTTGTCCCAGCGTTGCTTTGAAACATATGCGACATCGGCACACCAACCTTCGTGCTCAGGTAGCGGCCGGTATGGGATTTCTTTGTCAACTACGCCCGCGCTTCCAGCGGCGCTTTCGAGTAAACGGCGAAGCTGCCATTGTGCTCGTATATGTGCGAAGTCGGGGAAGGGCACTTTGACCAGTTCTCCGTGGTGGAGCTCGTAGCGATAGCCCGGCGGGTTCGGCAACTGCTCGAACTCCGCGAAGGTCATGAGCTTGGTTGTGGTGGTGGCCACGGAAAATACCTGCTTCGATTATAGGCCCAGGGGTCGATCCGCGCCCTAGCCGCTCATGGCGGCGAGGAATTCGCCGTTACTGCGGGTCTTCGAGAGCTTGTCGATGAGAAGCTCCATGCTTTCGGTGGGCGAGAGCGGGTTGAGCACTTTGCGCAGCACCCATACGCGGTTGAGTTCTTCCTTGGGCAGCAGGAGCTCTTCTTTGCGCGTTCCGGATTTTGAGATGTCGATGGCCGGGAAGACGCGCTTGTCCATCAGTTTCCGGTCCAGATGGATTTCCATGTTGCCGGTGCCCTTGAATTCTTCGAAGATGACGTCGTCCATGCGGCTGCCGGTATCGACCAGCGCGGAGGCGACGATGGTCAGCGATCCGCCTTCTTCAATGTTGCGCGCCGCGCCGAAGAAACGCTTGGGGCGCTGCAGCGCATTTGAATCTACGCCGCCCGAGAGCACTTTGCCGGACGGCGGGACTACCGTATTGTAGGCGCGCGCCAGACGGGTGATGGAATCGAGCAGAATCACTACGTCTTTCTTATGCTCCACCAGGCGCTTGGCTTTTTCGATCACCATTTCGGCCACTTGTACGTGGCGGGCGGCGGGTTCATCGAAGGTCGAGCTGATGACTTCACCTTTTACCGAACGCTGCATGTCGGTGACTTCTTCGGGGCGTTCGTCGATCAGCAGCACGATCAGCGACACTTCCGGGTGATTCGCAGTGATCGAATTGGCGATCGACTGCAGCAGCATGGTCTTGCCGGTGCGCGGCGCGGCCACGATCAGCCCGCGCTGGCCCTTGCCAATGGGCGTGAGCAGATCCATCACGCGGCCCGAGAAGTTGTCTTTGACAGTTTCCATCTTCAGGCGCGCTTGCGGATAGAGCGGCGTGAGATTGTCGAAGAAGATCTTGTTGCGGGCTTCCTCGGGCGGCTCAAAGTTGATGGCATCGACTTTGATGAGGGCGAAGTAGCGCTCGCCTTCCTTGGGCGGGCGGATCTGGCCGCTGACGGTATCGCCGGTGCGCAGATCGAAACGGCGGATCTGCGAAGGCGAGACGTAGACGTCGTCGGGGCCCGGCAGGTAGTTGTATTCGGGCGCTCGCAGGAAGCCAAAGCCGTCCGGCAGGCATTCGAGCACGCCTTCCGAGAAGATCAGACCGCTCTTTTCCGCCTGCACCTGCAGGATTTTGAAAATAAGCTCCTGCTTGCGCAGCCCGGCGAAGCCCTGGACGCCCAGATCCTTGGCGATCTGGTTGAGCTTCTGGATGCTCATGTCCTTTAGTTCAACCAGATCGAGTGCGTTGCCACGATTCGGCTGACCCTGCGCAGTAGCGCGCCGACGGGGATCGAAGAGGCGCCCGGTTATCTCCGGTTTGGAGGCTTCCGCTGGGTTCGTTTGGTTGTCGGCGGATTGCGCCGGAGCCTCGGCTGCCTCGGCTGGGTTCGTTTGGTCGCTGGCGGGTTCCGACCCGCCTGCCGGCCTGGCGTCGACTGGAGGCTTGGCGTCCGCGGGGGGCTTGGCGTCGGCAGGAGTTTTGGCGTCCGGCCTCTCACCCCGGGGTCCTTTGGCTCTCGCTTCGCGCGGCGGCGGGGTGTCTTTATTGCCTTCCGCTTTGGCGGGCACGCCTTCCGGCTTGACCGGAGGTTGAGCCTGATTGCCCGTGTCTAGTGGTTCTTGATTTTCGAAATCGCTTGCCAAATTTCCCTCACTCCCCGGCCGGTGGTGGCCGAGCATTCGAGCACTTCCCCCGCGTGTCCTTCGCGGAGCGCCTCGCGGCTGCCGTGCCGTTCCTGCTGCGTCTTCAACTTATCGGCTTTAGTGGCGACCACCAGATACGGCCGCCCATGCGCTTCGAGCCAATCTTTTAGCTCATGGTCGCGTTCCATCCATCCCCGTCTTGCGTCCAACACCAGGATCGCGAGCCGCAAGGCGCCGCGTCCCAGCAGATAACTTTCAATCAGCTCTTTCCACTCTCGCGTAATGTGCTGGGGAACTTTTGCGAAACCATACCCCGGGAGATCTACAAAGCGGAATCCCTCGTCGAGCTGGAAGAAATTGATCGATTGCGTACAGCCGGGCCGCGAACTGGTATACGCCAGCCCGTCAGCCCCTACCAGCGCATTGATGAGACTGGATTTGCCGACGTTGCTTCGTCCCAGAAACGCAATTTCCGCCTGCTCTTCCGGCGGAAACTGGTCCGGCTTCGCTGCACTTATTATAAACCTTGCGGACATCTTCAGGGCCAGAGCCATTTGGGGAGCCAAGGCCATTTAGTGCCAGGGGCCGGCGGCCAGCGGCGGCCAAGGGGCCAGTCCCGGAGGCGGCGACGATGACCCCTAGTGCGTTATCTTTTCGTCTCGCGACTGGGCCACGATCTCCGCCGCCGTTTGCATGGCGGAAATAGGCGCCATTTCCAGTTCGCTTTCGAGCGCCAGCCGCAAAACCTGGTCCATCGAAGTCACGAAGTGAAGCTTCATGTCGTTGCGGATGTTCTCCGGAATATCCGGCAGATCCCGCTCATTATCCTGCGGCAGAATCGCTTCGCGGATTCCCTGGCGATGCGCGGCCAACAACTTCTCCTTCAAGCCGCCGATGGGAAGCACGCGCCCGCGCACGGTGATCTCGCCGGTCATGGCGATATCGGCCCGTACAGGAATACTGGTAAGCGCGCTCATGATACTGGTGGCAATCGTAATGCCGGCCGAGGGGCCGTCTTTCGGAATCGCGCCCTCTGGAACGTGTAAGTGAATGTCGAGATGCCGATAGAAATCACGCGGTAACCCTAGCGCTCCCGCGCGGCTGCGGACATAACTCATCGCCGCCTGCGCCGATTCCTGCATGACGTCACCCAGTTTCCCGGTTAGCGTCAGCTTGCCGCGGCCTTCCATGATCGCGGCTTCGGTGGTCAGAATCGAGCCACCGACTTCGGTCCACGCCAAGCCCACGGTCGCACCGACTTCGTTCTTCTTGTCGGACTGGGTTTCGCGAAACTTCTGTGGGCCAAGGAGTTGGTTGACCTTCTCTGGCGTGACTGTCACTTTGACGAAGGCCGTTTCCTTCTTCTTGGCTGCCTTGTCGGCCTGCGCGTTGACGACGGTGCGCGCGATCTTGCGGCACACATTGCCGACTTCGCGTTCCAGATTGCGCACGCCCGCTTCGCGAGTGTAATACTGGATCAATTCCTGGATGCCGGAATCCTCGAACTGAATCTGCTTGTCGGTCAGGCCGGTGCCCTTCATCTGCTTGGGGACGAGGAAGCGCTTGGCAATCTCCATCTTTTCGAGCTCGGTGTAGCCCGACAGACGGATGACTTCCATGCGATCCTGCAGCGCCGGCGGAATGGTGTGCATCACGTTGGCGGTGGCGATGAAGAATACCTGGCTCAAGTCGTATTCGACGTCGAGATAGTGATCCTGGAACATGTAATTCTGTTCCGGATCGAGCACTTCGAGCAGCGCGGCCGATGGGTCGCCGCGGAAATCGGTGGACATCTTGTCGATCTCATCCAGCATGAACACCGGGTTGCGCACCCCGGCCTTCTTCATCATCTGGAGAATCTGTCCGGGCAGAGCCCCGATATAAGTGCGACGATGGCCGCGGATTTCGGCTTCATCACGCACTCCGCCGAGAGACAAGCGCACAAACTTGCGTCCGGTGGCCTTGGCGATGGACATACCTAGCGAGGTTTTGCCGACGCCGGGAGCGCCGACGAAGCATAAGATAGAGCCCTTGGGATCTTTTACCAGACGGCGCACGGCCAGGAATTCGAGAATGCGTTCTTTAATTTTTTCGAGGCCGTAGTGATCGCTTTCGAGCACCTGCTGGGCGAAAGCCAGATCGCGGATTTCCTTGGATTTCTTCTTCCATGGCACCGCCAGCAGCCAGTCGAGGTAGTTGCGCGAGACTGTCGATTCGGCCGACATTGGCGGCATCTGCTCCAGCCGCTTCAATTCCGCCATGGCCTTCTCGTGGGCGTCCTTAGTCATACCGGCGGTTTCGATTTTCTTTTTGAGCTCGTCGAACTCGCTCTTCTCGCCGCGGCCCAGTTCCTTCTGGATGGCCTTGATCTTCTCGTTGAGGTAATACTCTTTTTGCGCCTTCTCCATCTGGCGCTTGACGCGGCCCTGAATGGTGCGGTCGACGCTCAGCTTTTCAATTTCGATGTCCAGCATCTCGGCGACCCGGGTCAGGCGGTCGATGGGATCGAAGATTTCGAGCAACTCCTGCTTCTCTTCGATGGCAAGCTGCAGATTCGCGCCCACGGTATCGGCCAGTTTGCCGGGATCGTCGCCGCGGATGGCCGCGACGATGGTGTCGTAGTTGACGTTCTGGCTGATCTTGGCGTATTGCTCGAACAGGTTGGTGACGCGCGAGGTCAACGCGTCCAACTGCGTGCCTTGCTCGACTTTGAACTGGAACGTTTTGACAGTGGCTTTGAAGTAGCCTTCGTCCTCGGAGACAGAAAGAACTTTGCCGCGCTCGACGCCTTCAACCAGCACCTTGATATTGCCGTCGGACTGCTTCAGGCTCTGCACGATGTTCGCGACCGTCCCCACCGAGAAAATTTCGTCCGGGCGGGGCTCATCCACGCTTGCGTCATGCTGCGTCGCGAGAAAAATCTTCTTGTCGCCGGCCAGCGCTTCTTCGAGCGCGCGTACGCTCGATTCGCGCCCTACCACGAAGGGCGTCATCATGTGCGGGAAGATCACGACGTCCCGAATGGGCATCATCGGCAAGCGGCGGGTTTCGGACTTTTCTTTGGAGGTAGTCATGATATGAAAGGTTCGGTCAAAGAGCGAACGCCGGGTCAATCCTCAAACAGCCTATCGGCTTAACCGGCTTTTTCGAGCAGTGTTACGTTAATCTTCTGCGTCAGCACCATTTCCTTGGTGACGGCGAACTCGCGGACCTTCTTATAGGTGGGCAGGTAGTACATCAGGTCCAGCATCAGATCTTCGAGAATCATGCGCAGGCCGCGGGCACCCACCTTGCGCTCCATTGCGAGTTGCGCGATCGCTTCCAGGGCGTCGTCGCTAAATTTCAGCTTAACATTTTCGAATTCGAACAACTTCTGGTATTGGCGGATGATCGCGTTCTTCGGCTTGGTGAGGATCTGCACCAGGGCTTCCTTGCTCAGGTCCTCGAGCACGGCAACCACTGGCAGGCGTCCGATGAATTCGGGAATGAAGCCGCTCTTGATCAGATCCATGGGCTGGACCTGCTCAAGCATCGTGAGATCGCGGCGTCCGGAACTGCCGCCCCGGGGACGTTGCGGCTCGCGGCCGGGCTCTTCTGTTTTGGAATAGCCAATGGTGCGGGTTCCGGTACGGCGCTGGATGGTTTTTTCGAGGCCGATGAAGGCTCCGCCGCAGATGAACAGGATGTTGGTGGTATCGACCGGCGTGAATTCCTGATGCGGATGCTTGCGGCCACCCTGCGGCGGCACATTCGCCACCGTGCCTTCGAGAATCTTAAGCAGCGCCTGTTGGACGCCCTCGCCCGACACGTCACGGGTGATGGAGGGGTTTTCGTCTTTGCGCCCGATCTTGTCGATTTCGTCTATATAGATGATGCCCTGCTGGGCGCGCTGCACATCCCAATCGGCGTTCTGCAAAAGCCGCAGGATGATGTTCTCCACATCTTCACCCACGTAGCCGGCTTCGGTGAGAGTGGTGGCGTCAACGATAGCGAAGGGAACATCCAGAATGCGCGCCAGAGTCTGGGCGAGTAGTGTCTTGCCTGTACCCGTGGGTCCGATCAGCAAGATGTTGGATTTGGACAGCTCCACTTCACCCGAGCGCTGCTTGTTCATCTGGATGCGCTTGTAGTGGTTATAGACAGCTACGGCGAGTTTCTTCTTGGTGGCGTCCTGACCGATGACGTACTGATCCAGGTACTCTTTTAATTCCAGCGGCTTAGGAAGTTTGTTGGGGGAGGCGTAGTGCTGATCCTGCCGATCGTCTTCAAGAATAGAATTGCAGACCGCGATGCATTCGTCACAAATATACGCCTTGGGATAATCGGAAGGAGAGGAGATCAGCTTCCCAACGACATCCTGGCTTTTGTGGCAGAAGGAGCAACGTAGAGCATCATCCGAGCCAGTGCGCTTCACTGGGACCTCCTGACGGAACCACCAAAGTCTAAATGCTGACAACTCATTATAGCGAACTTAAGGGGAAGCCGTCATCGCGAAAGGGGGCTTAGGGTGGAATTTGGGTCGTGCTGGGGTGTTTCTGCGGACCCGCGGGAGACTTGACGGTCTCGGCAAAGCCCGGTTCTCCCACCCCGCTTCTTCCGCGGATTGGCCAAAAGATATGCCATCGACTTGATATTTTCGCTCTAATCCTGTAACTTCCCATGTCCCTTGCAGATCATTGCCAATAGCGCTTCGCTTCAAATCGTCCGGCACAACCCCGATTGACCAGGTCTCCGAGGTGGCGAGGGATTGAGCGGTCAGGAAGTACGCGGATGAGATCCGAGTCATGTCCCGAACGACGGGTTTTGATGGAGGAATACTCCGAAGCAGTCCTGACTTACTCCGCTATCGTGCAGAAGTGCACGGAAGGTAGCTGGAGTATTGATTTGAATGAGTCGTTCCGGCGCACAGAGCAGGCCAGGATTAATTGTGAGATTGCGCGACTGGCCCTGGAGTCGCATATCGCCGAACATCAGTGCCTCAACCGGGCCGCCCGCGCGGGCGAAACTGACTCCTAAGAATGCCGCGGACAAGTGCCGCATGCTCCCATGGACGAGGGTGAACATCCTCCGCCCGGAGTGCAAGTAACTCAAGTATTCAAAAACGGGTCATTGCGCGGGCAGATCCAATGGGCCTTGAAATGCTTTGTGAGAGGTATGACTCTCAAAAGTTTCGGGTTGACAATCCTTTTCGCGGCCCTCTCGGTGGTCAACATCGGGCGGGCCCAGAGCGCTAAAGACGACGTCAAGGGTGCCGGGCAAGACATCAAACAAGCAGGTAAATCGACCGCTTCGGCCGCGAAGAAGACCGCGAAAGCCACGAAGAAGACCGTGAAGAAGGGCGTGAATAAGGCCGCTGAAAAGACCGAGGAAGGCGCCAATAAAGTCGAACAGAAGACACGATAGGCGTTTTCGCAAGTAAAACTTCCTGGACGTCCGGCTATAGCGCCGTTATCGAGTGCGATAATTGCCACAGACGTGGCTTTTCAAAACCTCACCCTCTGCCGATCCTGCCGCGCGACCAATCGTATTCCGGCGAAGCACTTGGCGGATACGGGACGCTGCGGATCCTGCAAAGCGCCGCTAGGACCGGCGGACGAGCCCATCGAAGCGGACAGCAGCAATCTCCTGCCTATCATTCAAGAGGCGAAGGTTCCGATTTTGGTGGACTTCTGGGCTCCCTGGTGCGGGCCATGCCTTGCGGCGGCGCCGGAAATCAAGCTGTTGGCGAAAGAGATGGCGGGGCGGGCTTTAGTCCTCAAGGTGGATACGCAGGCTCACCCGGATCTGGCAGAGATTTACCAGATTCGGTCGATCCCGCACTTTATGGTATTTCGCGGCGGGAAGCAGTTCACGCAGAGCAGCGGGCTCGCGCCACGGTCGGAAATGCGCCTGTGGCTGGAGCGGGCCGGCGCGCGGATGGACTAAGCCAAGTTGACCCGGGCGCGAAGCGATAAAATCGACTCGGAGGCAAGATTCCGCGAAGAATCCCGCAGCGTCCGGCGTCTTATAATGTGCCGAATGGTGCTCGCCGCCAAACTCTTGGAAACCGATCCGGAAGTGCAACCCGCAGCGGCCCGCGAAGCCGGCCCTGACGTGATCGACGCCTGCCGCCGGGGCGAATCTGACGCTTTTGCGGCTCTGTTCGAACTGCATCGGGACCGGGTGTACTCGATTGCTCTGCGGTTTTCGGGCGATCCGAGCGTGGCGCTCGACATTACGCAGGAGACGTTTCTTAAGCTGCTGTCGAAGATCGGGGAGTTCCGCGGGGAGGCCAGTTTTGAGTCGTGGCTTTACCGGTTGGTGGTCAATGGTTGCCTGGATCACCGGCGCGCGGGACGCCGGTGGTCTCCCATACTGGATGGCTGGCTGGGGGTGCTGCGGGCTTCCGGAGAGAGCGTGCTGCAGCAGTTGCTGCGCAGCGAGGTCCAGGAAAACGTGCAGCAAGTGGTTGCCAAACTGCCGCCGGAGCTGCGGATCGTGGTGATCCTGCGCTATACCGAACAGCTTTCTTACGATGAAATCGCCGAAATCCTGGGCTGCCCCCAGGGGACGGTGGCATCGCGCTTGAATCGCGCGCACAAATTGCTGGAGCGGCGGCTGGCGGGCCTGCGAAATACTTTGGGAGGAAATCGTGCTTAAGCAAACCAACACCGGGCCTAAGCAAACCGAAACCTGGCTGGAGCCTCTATTGACCCGGGAATTGCGGAGGGTCGCGGCGCCCTCCGTCGTCGCCGGGGACCCGCTTTGCGCCGTGGCGGCTCCTGGCCGCCCGTCAAGTATGTGGTTCGCATGTGCTTCGGCGGCCGGGCTGCTGCTGGCATCGGCGGTGGGCTTACATACTTACATATCGAATGCCCCGCCCCTGGCCGGGCAGCGGGCGGCCAAGGCGGTCCGCTTCGAAACCTGGGTTCAGGCCAGCACCGGGCTGAACGTCCATGGGGCGTGCCGGTTGTGCCATGCCGACGAGGAGTTGCGGGCGGGGATCCCGCGGGGATTGGACCGCTCTTTGGCAGGCGCATTCTTGACGGACGCGGGAGTATACTAGAGTCGAGAGTGAAGCGCCCTATGAAGAACTACTTGAAATTCGGATTGCTCATCGCCGCGGTTCTGGGTACCTTAGCCTGGCTGGCGGCGGGCGGTATCAACGATACCAAGACATACTATAAGACTGTCGCCGAATTGAAGCAGTTGGGCGATCAGGCGCAGGAGAAACGGCTGCGCGTGGGAGGCGATATTGCTCCCAATTCCATCGTGCGCCAGGGCGCGAACGTGTCATTCACGCTGGCGCAGGACAAACTGCGCATGCAAGTGGTTTATAGCGGCATCGACCCGCTGCCGGATACCTTCCGCGACGGCGCGCAGGCTTTGGCGGACGGCAAGCTGGGCGCGGACGGCATTTTCCACGCCACCAAGATCCAGGCAAAGTGCGCTTCGAAGTATGAAGCGAAACCTGTGGTCAAGGGCAATCCGTCGGTTCGTAGTTAGCTGGTTCGTAGTTAGCGAGGCGGGACAATAACCTGTCCCGATTAAAGCGAAAGAGGCTTCATGGAAAATCTGGGCACGCTTGCGATCTTGCTCGCATTCTGTTTCGCGATTTACGCGGTCATTGGGTCGGTGGCGGGCAAGCTGGGGCGCCGTCCGTTCCTGGTGCTGAGCGCCGAGCGCGCGGTCTATTGCGTGTGGGCGCTGCTCACGGTGGCCGCCTCGCTGCTGGTGTATTCGCTGATCGCGGGCGATTTCCGGCTATCGTATGTAGCCGAGCACAGCAATAAGTCGATGGATCTTCCGTACAAGTTTGCTTCCTGGTGGGGCGGACAGGAAGGTTCGCTTCTGCTGTGGTCGTGGCTGCTGGCTACTTATACGAGCGTCGTAGTGTTCCAGAATCGCCGCAAGTTCCGCGAGATGATGCCGTACGTCACCGCGGTGCTGATGACCACGGAAGCTTTCTTTTTGACTTTGATCAGCTTCGTCGAGCCGCCCTTCAAAGTGTTGATGGCCGGCAAGGGCATCGTGGATGCGGGCGACGGCCAGGGGCTGAATCCGCTGCTGCAGTATTGGACCATGGTGATCCATCCGCCCATGCTGTATCTGGGCTATGTGGGATTTGCGGTTCCGTTTGCGTTTGCGATGGGATCGCTGATCACCAAACAGCCGGGCGATGGCTGGATCAACACGACGCGGCGCTGGACGCTGGTCACCTGGATGTTTCAGACTACCGGGGTCCTGCTCGGAGCAGGCTGGGCTTACGCGGTGCTGGGATGGGGCGGCTATTGGGGCTGGGATCCGGTGGAGAACGCATCGTTGCTGCCCTGGATTACTGCCACCGCGTTTCTGCACTCCGTGATGATGCAGGAGAAAAAGGGAATGATGAAGGTGTGGAACATGGTGCTGGTTTCCTCCACCTTCTTTCTGTGCATCTTCGGAACATTTTTGACGCGCAGCGGCGTGGTGCAATCGGTGCATGCGTTCGCGCAGTCATCGCTCGGTCGGTATTTTGTCACGTTCCTGGCGGTGGGAATCGCGGCGACGCTGTATTTGATTCTGAATCGCCTGGATTACCTTAAGAGCGAGGCGCAGTTGGAAAGCGTTTTGTCGCGCGAATCCAGCTTCCTCTTTAACAATTTGATCTTGCTCGCGAGCTGCTTCGCGGTGTTGTGGGGCACATTGTTCCCGGTGATCACCGAAGCTATCAATGGCGAGAAGATCAGCGTGGACGCTCCGTTCTTCAACCGCGTAAACATTCCCATCGGACTCTTCCTGATGCTCCTGACCGGGGTTGGGCCGTTGATCGCGTGGCGCAAGAGTTCGGTGGAAAGTCTTAAGCGCGCGTTTTTCTGGCCCACGATCGCCGGCTTGGCAGTCGTAGTGGCGCTTTTCGTGATGGGCGTCCGCCACTTCTACGCGCTGGTATCGTTCGCGCTATGTACCTTTGTGGCGGTCACCGTGGTGATCGAATTCTTCAAGGGCGCGATTGCCATCCGCAGCAAGGACGGACAGAATCTGCTGGCGTCCATGGTGGAACTGACGCATCGCAACACGCGGCGTTATGGCGGCTACCTGGTGCATATGGGCGTGGTCTTCATGTTCATCGGCTTCACCGGCAAGGCGTTCGACTTGGATAAAACCGTTCAGGTGTCCAAGGGTGATAAGGTGCAGCTGGGCGCGTACCAGCTCACCATCGGCGAGACTGAATCCGGAAAGAACGAAAATTATTCGTGGGATATTCTGAACGTCGGAGTGACGAAGAATGGCTCCGACCTGGGCACGCTGCGGCCCGAGCGGCGCTTGTACTTCGCGTCCCGGCAGCCGACTTCGAACGTGGCGATTCGCCGCCGCCTGAATGAAGATCTGTATTTGAATTTTGCCGGCGCATCCAACGACGGCGAGGGCACGGTGTTGCAATCCTACGTGTTCCCGCTGGTGAGCTGGATCTGGATCGGATATTGGGGAGTTTTGATCGGCACCATCATCTGCTTGATCCCCAGCAAGAGCCGTCTGGTATATCCGCGGACGGAAGTGGTAACGGTCGCGGGGAAACATGCACAAGTGGAAAAGTAGTTTTCTGATCGCCATCATGATGGCGGCGGCCGTCGCCCAAACCGCAACGGAGATGGATTCGCCGCAGATCAACCGCATCGCGTCGAAGCTGAAGTGCAACTGCGGCTGCAATCAGAACATGGCCTGCGTGATGCCGCCGGGCTGCCCGGTATGCAAGACCAATAAGGCCAAGATGGTCAACATGCAGAAATCCGGCATGAGCGACCAGCAGATTCTGGATCGGTTCGTAGCCGAAAACGGCAAGGACATTTTGGTGGTCCCGCCCGGTATCGCCGGGGTGCTGGGTCCTTATGTCGCGCTCACCTTGGGATTGGGCCTGGTGATATTCACGATCCGCCGTCTGATGCGTCCGCGCGCGGTTTCGCCGAACGGGCCGCCGGTTGACCCCGAAACGCTGGCGCGCATTGAAAAAGACACGGCTAACCTCGACTAGATGCCCCTTACGATCGCCGTCGTCATTCTGCTGACAGTGACCCTACTGTACACGCTGTTCATCCGCGCCAAGGACATTCCGCCGGCCGACCCGGTGTCACCAACGCAGCATCTGGACGAGCGCAAGGCGACGATCTATGAAAACCTGCGCGATCTGCAGTTCGAGTATCGCCTGGGCAAGCTGTCCGACGAAGACTACGCGAAGACCAAGCTCGCGCTGCAAAAAGAGCTGGCGGTGGTAGTGGCCGAGATTGAGAAAGTGCAGCCCAAACCGGCGGCTGCGGCCGGCAAAAAGGGATCGCGATGAAAGCGCTGGCGGTTCTGTGCGTTATTTCTCTGCCGCTGCTGGCGGTGGATGGCGTGGTGGTCAACGCGACTACCGGAAAGCCCCAGTCCGGGGTTGCTGTCAATTTGGTTCAGCCCAGCCAGAACGGCATGGTGCAACTTGGCAACACCACCACCGATGCGCAGGGTCAGTTCAAGATCGACAAACAAATTCCGCCGGGACCGGGACTTCTTCAAGCCACCTACGAAGGCAGCACTTACAACCAGATCATCACACCCGGAATGGCAACTACCGGCGTCCAGCTGAAGGTCTACGATTCGACGAAAAAGGCCGGCATCGCGCGGACGGTGGAACACCTGATCCTGCTGGAGCCGGGCGCCGACCGGCTTCGGATCAGCGAGACTTTTGTACTGGGCAACGATTCCAACCTGACCTATAACGATCCTGCAAAGGGTTCGATTCAATTCTTTCTGCCGCCTGCCACCGACGGCAACGCACAGGTGATCATCACCGCTCCCGGTGGAATGCCTATCCCGCGCCCTGCAGAGAAGACCGCTACGGCGGGCATCTACAAGGTGGACTATCCCGTGAAGCCGGGTGAGACGCGCATGGACGTGAGCTATACCCTCCCTGCCACTAATAAGTTCTCCGGCAAGGTTGTGGCGTCGGATGCAGCTACGCACTTAGTTACACCCGGAACCGTGACTGTCACGGGGGACGGCATCGAGCTCGCGGGCCGCGAGCCGCAGACGCAGGCGAATATCTACAACCTGACCGGGCTCGACTACAACCTTTTGATCGACGGCATCGGCTCGCTGCGCCAGGACGATTCGGCGGGTGCAGGAGCGCAGGGCGATGACGGCGGCTCGCCGCAAGTCGAGATCAAGAAGCCCCGCATTTACGGCCAACTGCCATGGGTTCTGAGCCTGGCATTCGCGATCCTGGCGCTGGGCGGGACCATGCTCTATCGCCGAGGGACCGCGTGAGTGCGGCTGCACTTGAAGTTGACGGAGTCTGGAAATATTACGGCGACTTCCCCGCCCTGCGCAATATCCAATTGAGCATCGAGCCGGGCTCGACGGTGGCGCTGCTGGGCCGAAATGGCGCTGGCAAAACCACGCTGCTGCGCATCATCGCAGGCCTTTCGAAAGCATCCGAGGGGAGCGTGCGCATCCAGAATGCGGACGTCCGCCAGCAAGCCACGCGGCGGCGGATTGGCGTGCTGGGCCATGGGATCTCGCTCTACGACGAACTGTCCGCTACCGAAAATCTGGTTGTATTTGCCAATCTTTACGGATTAGAGGAGCCGGAAAAGACGGCGCTCGCGTGGCTGGAGCGAACCGGACTCGGCCGCGTGCGAGATGGCCTGGTCCGTGAATTTTCGCGCGGCATGCGGCAGCGCTTGGCGGTGGCGCGCGCCTTCATGCATGAGCCCGAAGTGCTGCTGCTCGACGAACCCTTCACGGCGCTCGACGATCGGGCAATTACAGTTCTGCAATCGTTGCTGGCGGACGCGCACGCCAACGGACGGACTATTATTCTCTCGACTCATCAATTGCGCGAGGCGTTGGAAGTGGCGACTCACGTTGCGCTGATCCAACGGGGCCAG
>Ga0310813_10001462_pt1 | contig 14211 bp, 12 predicted proteins | sample YN3metagenome_FD_203086 | JGI IMG/M metagenome (GOLD analysis project Ga0310813, IMG submission 203086) | Soil microbial communities from experimental microcosm in Duke University, North Carolina, United States - YN3 | ecosystem: Engineered > Artificial ecosystem > Soil microcosm > Unclassified...
AGGATCTCACGCGTTAGTGGTCGGTCAGATACATTCCACGTCGCGTTAAGGCAAACCGCGGCCGGACGACGGCAAAGCTTTGTGGGCAGAGGGCTTCACAGTTGGCCCGGGACCGTAATAACGTTTCAGCCATCGGCTCAATCCATCGAGGCCGGGAAATAACATGCGCTCAGTGACGTTATCCTGGTCCAGCTTGTCGCGTATCTCCCATTTCACTTTCTTGGGTATGATGATCCGATGATAAAGATCCCCAGCTGCACGCTCAGTAAGAAAGTTTCGTAAGTCAAGATCAGCCCCCGGCATTACCGACATGATGGCCCCCTGATTGATTATGCGTGCATCGAGAGAGGGAGGCTCAAAAAACAGTACGAATTCTCCTTTTTTCGATAATGCGTCGAAGTCGGATAATGAGGATACCAAGCGTTCGAGCATCTCGATGGAAAACAGAAAAGCAGATTCCTCTTTGAGCGTCGCCTGAAACTCAGGTGGCAGATAATCTATTGCTTTGACAACATCTACTGCCCAGATCGCGCCGTCTTCATCATAGTGCTCTTCCTCGAAAGTCGCGAAGTGGGCTGCCACTCTTGGAGATACGGTCCAATCAATCAAGCGAGTCGGCAGACCGTGATGCTGAGCGACGGCGAGCCGAAACCATAGAGCGACCGAGGGAATCTCCCCGGGCTGCGCATATTTGGCGAAGTTGCGCATCAACGGTCGCTCGACGTCGAGATATGCCGGTCCCAACCGTTTGAGACTTGTCTCTAACCCCCAGTCCTTATTGGCGACGCCTCGATAGACAAAATTGGACCGGTAGCGTTGATGCCGCGTTTTGGGAATGTCATACAAAGCGGCCAATAACTGCGGCCACGTTTTTACCCGCTTATCGTTCTTCACTTTGGAGCGCTTAGGTCAGTGGATATCGAACCGCGCGAGTGCAGAGTGGAGATGTTCCAGATCACGCTTGCCGTTTTATCAGATCGAGACGATTTGCGCAAGAAACACGCGCCATCGCTTTGCGGCAAATCAGCATGCAACGAGGTGCACTAGCTGAGGATTCGAGTTGTCGCCGACAAGATCTCGTTGTCGGATCTCTCGGACGCGCTAGCAGATGAAGCTGCCTGATCGACGTTGGTCTCGCTTGAAGTAGCATAGAATTCATTCCATCGTACTCACCATGGGCAAAATTGAGCAAGTCGGGTCGGAACTGCGTGAGGTGTCGCAACCCGACTTTCGTCAAACCCGAGAGTTGCTCGCTCATTTGATTCAGCGGTCACAACGCGAGCACATGGCCGCTGAAAAGGCCGCGCCTGTACATGAGCTGAAAGGCTCGTGATCGCGGCGCAATGCGGCAAAGTGAAACGGCAGGGGATTCACGCATTTTTCTACGAGTTGCGCCGCCGGAAGGTTTACCGCGCCGCCGCCGCTTACGCCATCGTTGGGTGGGTCATCGTCCAAGTGGTGGCGACCGTCTTTCCCGTATTCGCACTGCCGGCATGGTCTCTGCGAGCCATTGTCATTGCCGTTTTGGCCGGATTTCCGCTGGTGCTCGCTCTCGCTTGGGCGTTCGAAGTGGGTCCTGGCGGAGTTCGAAAGACCGTTGACAGTCCGGCGGACCCGTTGGGTCCTCCTGCGTTTGTGCTTCGTCGGCGTAACGTCGTCGCGCTGGTCGCGGTTGGTGCCGCTATCTCGATTCTTTGCGGTTATTTTCTGCTCTCACATTCGCTTGCATCACGACTGGATAAATCGATCGCCGTTCTTCCGTTCGACAATTTTAGCGAGGAGAAGGACAACGAGCATTTCGCCGATGGCGTCCACGATGATGTCCTCACTTTGCTGGCCAGAATCGAAGACCTGAAAGTGATCTCGCGCACTTCGGTCATGCAATATCGAGCCAAAGCGCATAACATTCGCGCAATCGCGCAGGAACTGGGGGTCTCGACAGTGCTGGAGGGCAGCGTGCGTCGGTCCGGCAACCGTGTGCGTCTTGTGGTGCAATTGATCGACGCGCTACACGACCGGCACATTTGGGCCCAAGAATACGACCGCGATCTCACCGACACGTTTGCGATCCAAAGCGCCCTTGCGCAGGAGATCGCAAATCAACTCAAAGCCAAACTTTCGACCAACGAAGTCAATCGCATCAAAGAACGGCCGACGGCGAATGACGAAGCTTACCAGCTCTATTTACAAGCTCACGCCATGTACAGCCGCCCGGAGGAAACGCTCGACACGCTCCGGCACGCCGAACAGCTTTACGAAAAAGCGACGCAACTGGATCCATCCTTCGCGCTGGCATTCGCTCGCCTCGCGCACATTGAAAGCTGGATTTATTATCTTTTCGATCCAACGCCTGAACGCCTAACGAAGGCAAGGAGGGCAGCGACGGAGGCAATGCGCCTTCAACCGGGAGCACCGGAATCCCATCTTGCGGCCGGATATGTGGCCTACTATGGAGATCGCGATTACGCGCGAGCACTTGGCGACTTTGAGATTGCGCGCGGCGGTCTCCCTAACGACCCCAGCGTTTTTCTCGCAATCGCTTCGATCGAACGGCGACAGGGCAAATGGAAACAGTCGATTACAGATTATGAGAAAGCAGCGTCGCTTAGTCCAGGTGACCCGATTATTATCGAAAACCTTGCGCTAACCTACCAGGCCGTTCGCGATTTTCCTGCGGCTGCAAAGGCTTTCGATCGCGCGGTTGCTCTCGTCCCAAACTCCTTCGAAGCGAAATCGCTCCGCGCCACTGTGGAGATGGAGTGGAAAGGAGACCTGAGCATGATGAAAAATTTGCTGGCGAGCCTTCCACCGGATTTCGAGTCATTCGGCACGGTGGCATTGGCCCGGTTCAACGTCTGTTTTTTTGAACGCAGATTTGATGAAGCGCTCAACGTTTTGTGGCGCAGTCCGCTCGAAAATCTCCATGGCCAGACGAGCACGCCCTTGCCCAAGTCCTTTCTTGCTGCGCAGGTTTACCGCCTCATTCCGGACGCGGAAAAAGCACACGCTGAATACGAACATGCATTGAGTATCGCGCAGCGAGCGCTGGAGGAGAGTCCGCAGGACTCGGCGCGCCACGCGCTCATCGGCCTGATCTACGCCGGTCTGGGCCAAAAAGAGGATGCGATTCGCGAGGGGAATCGCGCGTTAGAATTGCTGCCGGAATCAAAGGATGCAATGGATGCGCCGGTCCTGGTAGTTGCGATGGCGCGCATCTACGCGATCACGGGCGAACTGGAAAAGGCAATCGATCTTTTGCAGCACTCCCTGCAAACACCGGCGGGCTTGACCATGCATGAAATTCGGCTGGATCCAACCTGGGACGTGTTGCGCGATCACTCGCGGTTCAAAGGGTTGACTCAATAGCCAACGACGCCCTGCATAGATCCTGTAGCGGCTGCTCGTGCAATGACTAACAGGATCAAGCAAGAACGAACAACTTGGGGCGCTTGGCTTTACGTAGATCGCCAGCAGGCACCCAGATGCTACAGCTCTCTTCCTGGTTCCTGAATTTCAAGCCGTGGTCCCGGCCAGGTGATTCCTCAGCTCCATTGTCCACAATCGTAACGGATTGCAGCGACGGCGTTTCGTCGGTCTGACTAACACGGGCCACAAAGGGTGAAACAGACAATACTTAACGGGGTTGAATAATTGGTTGATCGACCTTGTCTAAGATCGAAATGAAAAAGAGGGAAACCATGGAGGGAAATATGAAACGAATTCTATATTCAGTATGCATTGGGAGCCTTGCGCTGGCGCTCACAACGGGAGGAGCGCAAGCGGCCAGGGACAAGCGACCTGAGCGATCAAGGCCGCAGCAGCGAACAGCTCCCGTTCATGCGGCTAGGCCGGCGAACACCGGCAGGACGATGAACGCGCATCGTAACTTTTCGGCCGCGCAGCATCAGCAACGGTCGTACCCGAATCCGCGCCCCCGTTCAAATGCGGCAGTCAAACAAAACACTGGACTGCGCGCAGCCAGGGAACGAAACCTCGCCAGGAACGAACGGATGCGTGACCGGAACTTACAAAGGAAGCAAGAATTTAGGGCGCGACGTGATGCTGCGGTGAATCGCGACAGAAACGTCACGGTCAACCGGACCAGAAATGTTGACGTGAATCGCGAACGAAATGTCGCAGTGGACCGCACAAGGAACATCAATCGCGTCCGCAACGCCAATGAGTTTCGTCGGAATGACGTAACGGTTAACCGTAACCGAAACGTTACAGTCAACCGGACAGGGAACGCCGCCTATTATCGTGGTGGCAACGCAAGAATCACTAACAACTGGCGTGGAGAGGGGTTCCAGGGCCAGCGGTATGCGCCCTTCCGCAATTACCACAGGCAATGGCACGATCGCAGTTGGTGGAGAAGCCATTACGACCGGATCGTCTTCGTAAACAACGGTTGGTATTACTGGAACGCGGGCTACTGGTTCCCCGCGTGGGGTTATGCCCCCTCCATAAGTTACGTATACGATGGTCCGATCTACGCCTACAACGGCCTGTCGCCTGACCAGGTGACCGTCAATGTGCAGGAGCAATTGGCGCGCGCCGGCTACTATGATGGGCCGATCGACGGTATCCTTGGACCGATGACTCGTGAAGCCATCGCAGCTTACCAGGCTGACAATGGATTGGCGGTAACATCGGCAATCGATGAGCCAACGCTTGCCACACTTGGCCTCGTGTAACTTATTGTGGTGCGTTAGGAGCCGCGTGGTGTTTTCATCACGCGGCTCTTTTGTTTGTATCTAATGGAAGCAACACGATACAAGTTGTAAGACAAAGTAAGGAAAGCCGTGCCTCCCGGCGCGGGAGAGTTACTTCCTATTGCCTCGACGAAAGCAACAGGTTAGCCCTGGAAGGCAGCAAGGAACTAAGACCGACGCTGCGGTCGCTAGCCTTGTGCCATAGCGCCCACCATCAATACGACAAAACTTGTCGCCACTGCGATAGCCACTTTCGTTTCAACAGATAAAGTCATAAATCCCCCTTTCGTTATGGTGCCACCTCTATGACCCCCACTTTGAAATCTTCCTTTTTTCGATCGCTTCGAATTTCAATTCGCGGATGGATGCCACGATCAAAAGTTAGAAGGAAAAGAGGAAATTAATCCGGTGTAACCAGTTGTAATTCTGTTGGGAAGGGAACCGCATGGGTGCGATCGCACGAACTAAAGTAAGCGATCGATGCCGCGTCGCTTCGAATATTCGCCCGCGTTGGCGGGTACACTGAGCGCGACAAAGCAAAAATGTAGGAAGGACCTGAATAGATCGCGAACGTCCAACGACCAAACATGATTACTATGAAAACACTTACCAGTTTATTGATAGGCTGTTCACTTGTTCTGGCAGGCGCCGCCTTGGCCCAAGAACCAGTCGAACACCAATCACCATCAAAAAATAAGTCTGTTCCTGAAAAGTCACACGCGCCTCAACCACAGCCGCACCCCAATGCGGCGACGCATCAGGGAGCGACGCAACAACATGGCACCACCCAGCAACATGGAGCGGCGAATCAGCCTGGGTCCACCCAACAACGCGGGCCGACCGGCGGCCATGCAGCTGGGAACGAAGGCTCCACAGGAAAAGGTCACAAAACTCCGACGCACCAGCAATCTGGCACCGCTCCCGACTCGAATGTCTCGGGTCAAGCCGCAGGTGGGCAGACGCCCACTGCCAGGCAGCGGGTTGAGCAGCGAAGAAAAGGGATGCAGGGCCAGGCCGAGGAGAAAACAACTCCTAACCCGACAGGCTCGGCGGCGGCTGCAGCAGGCACAGGCGCAGCTTCGCCAAATCCGCAAGCAGGCCAGCAAAATGCTCAACGTAACCAGCAAAATGCCCAGGCTAGAATGGGCGGCAAGGGGAAGAAGCCGGATCCGCAGCAGGTGCAACAGATCAAATCGCAGCATGCAAATTTCCGTGCGCAGCCTAAGCCGCAGCAAGTTCCACCCGTTACGTTCAATCAGACCCATCGCATTGAAGGAAGCGATCGATGGCAGGGTCAGCACTATGAAGTATTCCGCTCGTATCATCCCGAATGGCATGATGAGGGCTGGTATCGATCGCATTACCACCGTGTGGAGCTGATCGGTGGCGGTTATTATTTCTTCAATAATGGGTACTGGTTTCCGGCGTGGGGTTACAGTCCCTCGGCTCAATATTATGCCTACGATGGACCAATCTATGCCGGTCATCACGCTGAGCCGCCGGACAAAGTGATCGCCGACGTGCAGGGCGTATTGCAACAGATGGGCTATTACACGGGTGAAGTGGACGGATTGCTCGGACCCTTAACCCGGGAAGCGCTTACGGCGTACCAGGCCGACCAGGGACTCGCTCAGACGGCAGCGATCGATGAGCCGACGCTTGATTCTCTCGGGATGAGCTAGATCGCGACCTGTATAGCCGCGACTATTTTAGGAGCGCGGAAACAATCAGAAGATCAGAGGAGCCGCCGGGGCGCACATACGCTCTGGCGGCTTTTCTTTGTTCCTTTTGTTTTCACCTGGGTCAACTTGAAACCCGAACTTCGCGTTCAGCCCGCTTCGTTTGTAGTCGTAACTGGCCGCAGGCAGCGGCAATGTCATGGCCCTTCTCGCGACGCAAGGTGGCTACCACGTTGTGCTGCCGCAGGATCGATTGAAATCCTTCCTGCCGCGTGCGCGAAGGCCGTGACCATTCCAGGCCGTCGACGGTATTGTATGGAATAAGATTAATTTTTGCCGACAGCCGGCGCGCGATCTTGGCCAGTTCCCGCGCCTGTTCGTCGCTGTCATTTACGCCAGCGATCAGAATGTACTCGAGCGTCATCTTGCGTTTTTTGGTCACGTAGTAGTCGCAAGCTTCAAGTAAGAGTTTCAGTGGATACTTGCGATTGATCGGCATGATTTGGCTGCGCACCTCGTCCGTAGCGCCGTGTAGTGATAGGGCGAGACGAAACTGCGTCGAGTCGTTAGCCAGCTCGCGAATTTGGGGCGCGAGTCCGCTAGTCGAAACAGTGATGTGGCGGGCGCCGATGCCGAGGCCCCACGGTGAATTGATGATGCGAAGCGCGCGCAGAAGATTCTTCAGGTTGGCGAGCGGCTCGCCCATTCCCATGAAAACCACGTTGTCGATTTTTTCTCCGCTGTTCTCCTCGACCCCGATGAGCTGTTGTACCATCTCGCCTGCATCGAGATTGCGGGTCCAACCTTCCAATCCACTCGCGCAAAATTTGCAGCCATAAGCGCACCCGACCTGGCTCGAGACACAAATCGTCCGGCGATCTGACGGCTGGCCATAAAGCGCCGGCGACGCCGGGATGAGTACGGACTCGATCAGGTTGTGGTCGCGTAACCGGAAAAGAAATTTCTGCGTCGTGTCTTTTGAGCCAAGGACTCTGACCACTTCTGTATTCGGTGCATCAAATTCCGCTGCGAGCCTACTGCGCAAGTCGTTAGGCAAATCCGTCATCGCGCCGAACGAAGCGACGCGTCTTTTATAGATCCAGTCGGTAATCTGCTTTGCGCGATAGGAAGGTGCGCCGCAATCGCGGAGAAAATCTGCCAGTTCCTCCAGAATGATTCCGGTGAGCAAGGCCTTCACGAAGGAAGTCTACTGTGTCCGATGTCAGATGTCAGGGCACCGTCGTTTCCGGCGCATACAATCCTCGGCTCAGTAGGCGCAGGTGCATCGCGCGCAACGATACAAGGTAGATGCTTTGGCAAGGACAAAGAGAAAGCGAAAATGTTGACGACGCACGCGGATCGGGCGGCGGGCGCCTGGTGATGGGCGGCGGAATTGGAACGGTCATTCTCGTAGTTCTATATCTCGTGCTTGGCGGCGATCCTCAGGCGCTGTTCAATTCACAGCAAGCGCAACTACCGCAATCTGCGCAGATCGACACTCAAGCGCCGCGGGATGACGCATCGAAATTCGTCGCGGTTGTTCTCGCCGACACCGAAGACGCCTGGAATGCGGTGTTCCGGCAAATGGGCCGCAATTACCAGGAGCCGAGGCTGGTGCTCTTCACCGATGTTATTCAGTCCGGTTGCGGCTTTGCTAGTGGCGCCACCGGTCCCTTCTACTGTCCACAAGATCGACGCGTTTACATTGACCTCGGTTTTTTCCGTCAGCTCCAGGAACGCCTCGGGGCAGGAGGCGACTTCGCAGAAGCATATGTTATTGCCCACGAAGTTGGACATCACGTGCAGAAACTCCTCGGCATTACCGATCGCGTGGATGCAGCGCGCCGTCGCGCCAGCGAAGCGGAATCCAATCGTCTCTCTGTTCGACTCGAGCTGCAGGCAGATTTTCTCGCCGGCGTTTGGGCGCTCTACGCCGACCGGGTCAAACATATTGTAGAAGCTGGCGATATTGAAGAAGCAATCCGCGCTGCCGCCGCGGTTGGCGATGACAGACTGCAATCCCGGTCGCGCGGTTACGTCGTTCCCGATTCATTTACACACGGCACCTCCGAACAGCGCGTCCGCTGGTTCCGGCGCGGCTACGAGACAGGCGATCTCAGCCAGGGCGATACATTCAACGCGCGTGAGTTGTAATTTTCCGAAGCGAGCTCAGGGTTTCTATTGCAGAAAAATCTGCATGTTCTGAAAGTCAAAAGTGACTGCGTAGGGCTTGAAAAATTCGTGGCCGACCATGCCTGCGAGGTGGAAGCCAAACATGTTTTCCCAGGGGAACGGCCCGTCATAAAGACCCGGGACATTTTCTTCTTTTATGTCGCCGAAGGAAAGGTGATGTACTGTGTACGGCACGGTCTTCAGCGGTCCCCCTCCACCGGCGCCTTCAGTAGCTTTCTTTTCCTCCAGCCGGATCCCGGCTTGTTCTATAACCGACTCCGCAAGTTTAACGCCCGCCCCTGCCAGACCTGTATCCACGAAAAGGAGCGTGGGCGGGAGCGTCTCCACGCGGCCCCAGCCCACCATGAAATGATCGCTGGCCATCCAAATAGGAACTGTGACTCTCTTCGCTGAGGATTGTGACTTAAAATCCTCCAAGCTCTTGGCGTCTTTCCGCCTCAGCACGAGCTCACCGTGCGGATAATCCATGGTCGTCAAAAAATGATAAAACAAAGTGGTGCCGATGATTCCGTTAATTTGTTTCACGCCAAATCCCTCCGAAAGTTGGCGCAACGGAAGCATTGCGGTGGGAACCTTTTTAACGGTCCATTCGCCCAGAGTAAGTGACTCAATCCGCCCAAGCTGGACTTCAGCGTGCTGCCCGCCGGAAAAAGTTCCCTGCACGGCACCAAATTGCGGAACGCCAAGCTCCTTTGCGAAATCAGTGTCGAGCGTGACCTCCGACCCACCGGTATCGATGAAAAAGGTGACTGCCTTGCCACCATTTACCGACACATTGACCAGCGGAAGCGGATCGGTTTTTACGAACTTAAGGTGCGTGTTTGCCCCATTCGCGTGCAATTCGTAGGGAGTCTGCCCCTTGAAACTTTCGAACATCGCAACGTTCAGTGTCGGATACTGCTCACGCACTAATTTGTTGCTGCTCACATTAACGCCGTTCAGTGCAGCCGCTGCTTTTGAGAAATCGTCACGCCGATAAAACGCCTCCGCCAACATGATCTTTGCGTCGGCGTGGTCCGGGCGCAGGGTTATCGCGTTTTCCAGCCATTTTTGCGCGTCGTCGAGTCGGTTCGAAAGCAAGGCAATGCGAGCGAGTTGGAACGTTGCTGAATAATCCTTCGGATTTTGAGCGACGATTTGCGAGTAGAGCTTGCCAGCCTCGGCAAACTTTCCTGCCTGGAAGAGTCGATCGGCCGAATCAACTGATTGCTTCGGCTGAGATGTCGGTTCGACTGTAGCCGCGGGCGCTGACTGGAGCATGATAGCGCTAGCCGCAAAAACCATCGCGACAGCGGCGAGAGCGATGCATCTTGTTACAGATTTCATTTTGAACTTCTGTTTAGCGTTGTTGCGCGAAAATTAACCATTCACATGAGGTTTGTCGTGAGATCTAAGGTAACGTGGCGACTTCGAATCGTGAATAGGGCAACATCATGATGCGCCGTGTTCCTGCCTGTCGATGGCTCCGTGTTTCTCAACCGTGTCCGGCTCGAGATGGGCACGCAGCCAGTACCGCTCAAGCACCGGATATGAGGCGACGACAGGGAGAACGATGATGACGCCGATTACACCGGCGAGTATTCCAGCGGCGAGACAGGAGATCAGCACCGTGAGAGTAGAGAGGCGCAAGCGATCGCCGTAAACCTTCGGCACGATGAAATAGTTTTCGATGAGATGGTAAACGCCGTAAAGCGCCCCAACGAGAAGCGCTGCACCGGGCGACACCGTTAACGCCATTGCCATTGCTGGAATTGTGAAAAGAAAAAAGCCAATGAGCGGGAGGACATCGAAAAACGCGGCGACGATGGCAAGAAAACCAGCGTTTGGAACGTGCAACAGTGCCAGGACAATAAAGGCATACGAGCCACACAGCGCCGAAGTGATAAACTGGCCCACGATATAGTGGCCCACGACCGAGATAATCTCAGTCGCCGCGCCATCCAGTTTCCGGCGGTCGGCACGAGGCAGGAACGCGATGAGCCAGCAATAGACGCGTGGTCCGTCGGCGATGAAATAAATGGCCACGATGAGAACAATGAAAAACTGAACGACTCCGCTAAGCGCAACGGTGAGAATGGCAAAAAACTTCTTTAATAACGCGTCCGGATCGCCGAACGCGGAAGAACTCAGAAACTGATTTGCCATTCCACGAACTGCTCCTGATTGTGGCAACATTGCCGCCCAGCGATCACGCAGCGATGGTAAGCTTTGAATCAGGTTCCCGCCCTGACCGGTGAACGTTGGGATCAGAATGATGACGAGCAAAGCGACCAACCCAAACAAGATAACGGCAGACAAGAGCACCGCAGCCCAATGCGGCCAATGATGTTTGTGTGTGCAATTCACGAGCGGCGTGAAAGCAATGGCGATAAGCAAGGCCAGAAGCAACAATTCTATCAAAGGCCATAGCCTAACGAGTAAATAAGCCAGCAGGATCGCGAGTAGAAGCTTCCCGATCGCTGTCCAGCTGATGGTGAACTCAATTTGCCGGCGCATCAGGGGCAGCTCTCCAGAATGTCGAGACCCGTTTCTGCCATGGAACGGTCTTTCTCGAGGGCAGGAAGCACTGCTTGAAATGCCATGAAGCGAATAGCTTAGCTAGACTGGTAAATAGTAGGTAGGCCTAGTAATAATCGCTGCTGCGCGCGCGCTGGTTTTGGCGAATTGTTGCGTCGTGGTGATCGAGACAGACGAACGAGTTTCATTTGAGAAGCAAGACTCTGCGGGTGAAACCGAGGAAAAGATTACCTGACGATTGGACGTATTGGCACTCGAAAAACTTACAGACCACGGAAGAATTAGAGAGTGTTGGATAATTCCGTAATCGACGGTGTTGCCACGAGCAAACGCATCCGCGGTGTGCTCGCGCCGGTCTTGACGCCCTTCAACCCAGATCTTTCGCCTGACCCGGAACGGTTCCTCAGGCACTGCCGCTGGTTGCTTTCGCAGAATTGCGGACTGGCACCGTTCGGAACGACCAGTGAGGCGAACTCGATGTCGGCAGAGGAGCGCATTTCGTTGCTCGACGCGATGATCGGGGCGGGCATCGATCCGTCGCGTACGATGCCGGGCACTGGCTGCTGCTCGATTGTCGAAACTGTGGAGCTTACAGCACATGCGGTTAAGCAGGGGTGCGCCGGTGTGCTGATGTTGCCGCCTTTTTATTACAAAAACATTACCGAAGAGGGTCTGTACGGTTACTTCAATGAAGTGGTGCAACGTGTTGCCGATGCGCGTCTGAAAATTTACCTGTATCATATTCCGCCGGTAGCGATCGTCGGGATCACACCACGATTGGTCGAGCGTCTCCTGAGAGCTTATCCAGACGCGATCGCTGGTATGAAAGACAGCTCGGGCGATTGGAATAATACTAAAATTTTTCTCGACGCATTTGCAGAAATCGCCCGTCCCGGTCCGCGTAGGTTCGACGTGTTTGTCGGCAGCGAATCGTTCCTGCTCGCAAATATGCGCAATGGCGGTGCGGGCACCATTTCCGCGACGGCAAACGTGAATCCGGCAGCGATTTACGAGTTGTTCACCGTAGCCTCTGCTGTGTCAGCGGGGGTAGATCTAAAACCTCAACAGGACCGCTTAAATCTCGTGCGTGAAGTTTTCAGCAACACGAAATTTCCGTCGATGATCGCGGCGTTGAAACAGACGATCTCCATCTACGCGAAGGATCCGGAATGGGCCAGAGTGCGGCCGCCTCTGCTCGCGCTTACAGTCCGGGAGGCGAAGTTGCTCGCCGCAGAATTGAAAGCCGTCGGGTTCGCGATGAACCGCATGGGAGACACTGATCAGGAACTCAGGAAATAATATTTCCGAGACAACGGCGAGAGCGGAAGCTAGGAATCTTGCTCCAATTTTTGGCCCAAATCGGGGTCCAAATTTTTGTTGAAATACGAAGTAAATAAAAAAGGAAAACAGATGAAGACCTATGTACTAACAGTAATAGCGGCGTCGGCGCTGCCGTTCATGGCTTTAGGCCAGACGACCGACGAGCAACAGACGACATCCCAAGGACAGACGAAAGAGAGCCAGGCTACCGTCCCAGCGAAAGGGAAGAATATGCGTAATGCACAGAGCACGCAGACGAGACCTGAGGCTGCGACAAACACGCGTGGACAGACGAATGTTAAAGGCCGTGCTCATATGAACGAAACTCAAACTGGTGTGCATTCGAGCACCAGCCAGACTGGAACTATCAACAAAGACGAGTTCAGAACGCGTCATAGTGAAGTGTTCAGTCTTGGACGGCATCCTAAAGAGTTCTACGTCCAACGCTACGGTGCGAGCCATTTTCGCCTCATCGGGAATTCGTACTTCGTATTCCTCGATGGCTGCTGGCTGGCCGTAGATGTGGACGGTTTCACATATTCACAGCGCGTGATCTGCCCTGGCGATTCCGATTTCGTCGAAGTTGCTGACTAGCGCAGCTCTGTTGCGCAACACACAAAGCGCCCGCTAAATGCCGGGCGCTTTTTTTGTTTTCACGATGAGTTGCAGCTTCGCACTCGATCAAAAGCCAACCGCGAGTCCGCTTCCATACGAAGTTTGAATACACATGAATGAAGCGCTCCCAACCAGTGGAAAGATTCTTCGTGGAACCGAAGGGCTCGGAACAGTGACGCCACAGATGATCGAGGAGCGGGCACGCGAGATTGCGCGCAGTGATGGACGCTTACAGGTAAATGACCTCGATCGGAGTCGCGCGCGAGAGGACCTGGCCGGACCTACATCGGATTCGGAGAAGCTGCCTACGAATGAGGAACGGGGTCGCGATTGGCAGATGCCACTCGTGTCGACCGGCGACAAAGCTCCCACGGTGCGACCTGAGGACGATGAAAACATCGTCGAAAAATTGGTTCAGGAAGGCATCGACGAAGCTGACCATGACCAGCGTTTAAGCTCGGAGCGCAACAGGGAGAAATAACGCGCTATCCGGTGTAGCAGGCGAGAAAATCGGCGGGATCACGGTAGACGGCAATCGCACCTGCCTCACGCAACACTGATTCCCTCGCGCCGCCGCAGAGAAACGCAATCGTTGGAAGGCCGACTTTTCCAGCTGCTTCGATGTCGAACCTTGTATCGCCGACGGTCACAGCGTCGGCAGGCGAAATATTGTCGAGCTTTTCCAGCGAAGCGGCAAAAACATCCGGCGCCGGTTTGGAATGGTCGGCATCGTCACCTGATACGCAGCCGTTAATGAGATCGCCGATGTTCAGCAGGTCAACGTAATATTCGGTATCACTTTTTTTGCCTGAACTGGCGAGCACGATTTGTTTGTTATCGTGGTGAATGCGCTGGAAAAGTTCGCACACCTTCGGGAACGCTCGGACCTTTGGAAGATAATCTTTTCTGAACAGTTCCGATCGGTATTCATCCAGATCTTTGCCGAAACGATGGATCTCCTCCGCGGTGAGAAATTCAGGTAAATATTGATCAGATCCTTTGCCGATCTGTGCGCGTAATTGTTCTCGAGAAAATTGTTTACCGAAGCGCCGGAACGCGCGGTCCCAGGAATCGACGTGCAATTCGTTTGAGTCGACGAGGGTGCCGTCTATGTCGAAAATGAAAGCGAGCACGGAAGATAACTGCATATTCTCAGTTTGAATCGGGTTTCGCTG
>Ga0310813_10001463_pt1 | contig 14200 bp, 9 predicted proteins | sample YN3metagenome_FD_203086 | JGI IMG/M metagenome (GOLD analysis project Ga0310813, IMG submission 203086) | Soil microbial communities from experimental microcosm in Duke University, North Carolina, United States - YN3 | ecosystem: Engineered > Artificial ecosystem > Soil microcosm > Unclassified ...
ATCGCCGGCATCAAGATCCCCGACAGCAAGATGGCCCGTGACGCGACGCAACTGGTGCGCGACACCGAATCGGACCTGCTGTTCAACCACTCGACGCGCGTATTTCTGTTCGGCGCACTGACGGGTGAACGCAAGAAGCTGAAATACGATGCAGAGCTGCTTTACATCGGTGCGATGTTCCACGATATGGGTTTGACGAAGCAATACAGCAGCAAGGATTTTCGCTTCGAGGTGGACGGCGCCAATACGGCGCGCGACTTCCTGAAGCAATACGGTATCGGCGAATACGAAATCGAACAGGTATGGGATTCGATTGCGCTGCATACCACGCCGGGTATTCCGGAGCATAAGAAGCCGGTCGTTTCGCTGGTAACGGCCGGCGTGGAAATGGACGTGCTGGGCCTCGCCTACGATCAGTTCACTGCGGAACAGCGCGAACAGGTCGTGGCGGCGCATCCGCGCGAAAGCAACTTCAAGGAGCAGATCATCGACGCGTTTGCGCACGGCACGATCCACAAGCCGCTCACCACCTTCGGCAACGTGAAAGCCGACGTGCTGGCGCTGAAGGATCCGACCTACAAACGCCTGAATTTCTGCAGCATCATCCTTGGCTCGTCGTGGGTCGACGATCGCAAGGGTTGTGCGCATTGCGGCGACCCGTCGCACCAACACGGCTAACTGGAGCGCCGGCGGCGACCACGCCGGCGCCTCTATCGAGGCATCAGCCGGAAACCCCCACTTTGGTCACTGTTTCAGAGGACAGGATATGAGCAAACTCACTACCGCTTTCGGCGCTCCCGTCGTCGACAACCAGAACACGCAGACCGTCGGCGTGCGCGGCCCCGCGCTGCTGCAAGATGTCTGGCTGATCGAAAAGCTGGCCCACTTCGCGCGTGAAGTGATTCCGGAGCGCCGGATGCATGCGAAAGGTGCGGGCGCTCACGGCACCTTCACGGTGACCCATGACATCACGAAGTACACGCGCGCCAAGATCTTCTCGCAGATCGGCAAGAAAACGCCGATGTTCGCGCGCTTCTCGACGGTGGCGGGCGAGCGCGGCGCGGCGGATGCCGAGCGCGATATCCGCGGCTTCGCGCTGAAGTTCTACACGGAAGAAGGCAACTGGGATCTGGTCGGCAACAACACGCCGGTGTTTTTCTTCCGCGACCCGCTGAAGTTTCCCGACCTGAATCACGCGATCAAGCGCGACCCGCGCACCGGTCTGCGCAGCGCACAGAATCAGTGGGACTTCTGGACGCAACTGCCCGAGGCGCTGCACCAGGTGACGATCGTGATGAGCGATCGCGGCATTCCGAACGGTTTCCGTCATATGCACGGCTTCGGCAGCCATACGTACAGCTTTATCAACGCGCAGAACGAACGTTTCTGGGTGAAGTTCCATTTCCGGACCCAACAGGGCATCGAAAACCTCAGCGATGCGCAAGCCGAGGCTATCTGCGCGAAAGATCGCGAAAGCAGCCAGCGCGACCTGCATGAGGCGATCGAGCGCGGCGACTTCCCGAAGTGGACGCTGTTCGTGCAGATCATGCCGGAAAAGGATGCAAAGACCTATCACTGCAATCCGTTCGACCTGACCAAGATCTGGTCGAAGAAGGATTACCCGCTGATCGAAGTGGGCGTGATGGAACTGAACCGTAATCCGGAGAACTTCTTCGCCGAAACCGAGCAGGCCGGTTTTGCACCGTCGAACACGGTGCCGGGCATCAGCTTCTCGCCGGACCGCATGCTGCAGGGGCGTCTGTTCTCGTATGCGGACGCGCAGCGCTACCGTCTCGGCTCGAACTACTTCCTGATCCCGGTGAATGCGCCGCAAAACGCGGTGCACAGCTATCACCGCGACGGCAAGATGCGCACCGACGGCAACCACGGCGGCACCGCATCGTATGAGCCGAACACGGTCGGCGAATGGCAGGATCAGCCGGATTACAGCGAGCCGCCGCTCGACGTCGAAGGCGCCGCGGGCCATTGGAATCATCGCGTCGACGACGACTACTTCTCGCAGCCGGGCGCGCTGTTCCGCAATATGACGCCGGCCCAGCAGCAGGTGTTGTTCGACAACACCGCGCGCGCGATGCAGGGCACCTCGAAGGCGGTGCAGCAGTTGCATATCGAGCACTGCACGAAGGCCGATCCGGCCTACGGCGCGGGCGTTGCGAAGGCGCTGGACGTGCTGGCCGCAGCGAAGAATGCGCGTTAAGGCTTGAAGCTTCAGGGTAGCGCGTCAGCCTGTCGGTGAGGGCGAACGCGCTGCCGGATGGAGGGGCAGTGCGCCCGCCATGGCGGTCCGCGAGATCGGAAGCGGACCGCGATGGTGGGCGTTTTATTTTGTTTCGGGTTATGCCGCGTTCGAGTCAGACGTGGGGCTGCGTTTCCTTGTGCACCGGCGCAAAGTTGCCTTTGTCGTTGCCGAAGCCCAGGTAGCGGAATCGTTCGAGCTTATGTTCTTCTTCGAAATGCCCAAGCGACGGCTTGATCAGATCGCTGCGCGACACGATGCCGATAAGCCGCAACGACTTGCGGTCCGCTACCACCGGCATCCGTTCGAGGCCATGTACGGCAAGCCGCATGCCGACCACGCGGCAGGTCTCGTGAGGCAGCGCGACCACCGGCGCGCCTTGCAGCACGTCGCCTACGCGCAGCGCGAGTGGATCGGCGGCTGCGACATCGGCCGCCGCATCCTCGCGTAGCGTCTCGAGCGTTGTGCGCTCGACTACGCCGAGCACCGCCTCGTTGCGGATCACCGGGTAGGCGCGCCGCGTCTGCTTCGGCCCGAAATAGGTTGCAAGCGCATCGTGCACGGTTACGTTCGAGTCGATCGCTTCGACCGTACGCGACATGACTTCATCGACGTAATGCCGTTCGAGCGGATCGACGCCGTACTCGCGGTAGATGTGATAGCCGCGCCGCGCAATCTTTTCGGTCATGATCGAGCGCTTCATGACGATCGTTGCGAAGCCGTGTGCCACCAGCGTGGCTGCAAGCAGCGGCAGCAGCGCGTTGCTGTCGTGCGTGAGGCCGAACGCAAAGACGATCGCCGTTAGTGGCGCGCCGAGCGTGGCACCGAGTGTGGCCGCCATGCAGACCAGCGGCCATAGCGCGGGCTCGTTGCCGGGCAGCACGTGGCCAAGCACGGTGCCGAGGCCGGCACCGAGCATCAGCAACGGCGCGAGCACGCCGCCCGACGTGCCGGAGCCGAGCGCGATCACCCAGATCACCGCCTTCACGACCAGAATCGCAACGGCAATTTGCAGCGCGATGTGCTGATGCAGCAGATCGCCGATCACGTCGTAGCCGACGCCCAGCGCGCGCGGCTCGACAAAGCCGCCGATGCCCACCACGAGGCCGCCGAGGGCGGGCCACCACATCCAGTGAAGCGGCAGCCGGCCGAACAGGTCCTCGGTTTTGTACAGTGCGGCGGACAAGCCGGACGCCAGTGCGCCAGACAGTACGCCGGCAACCACGCACGACAGCAGCGCGACCGCGCTCGGTTCGGCGGTTTGCAGCGGAAACAGCGGCGCCGTGCCGAAGAAGATGGCGCGCGCAAAGCCCGCTACCGCGCACGCGAGCGCGACGGGCAGGAAGCTGCGCGGCCGCCATTCGAACAGCAGCAGTTCGACCGCGAGCAGCACCGCGGCCACCGGTGTGCCGAACACGGCCGTCATGCCGGCTGTTGCGCCTGCAACTAGCAGCGTCTTGCGCTCGGCGGCGGTGACCTTGAAGCATTGTGCGAGCAGCGAACCGAGCGCACCGCCCGTCATGATGATCGGGCCTTCCGCGCCGAACGGACCGCCGCTACCGATCACGATGCCCGACGACAGCGGCTTGAGCACCGCGACTTTCGGCGACATGCGGCTTTTGCCGAACAGGATCGCTTCGATCGCTTCGGGGATGCCGTGGCCGCGGATTTTCTCCGACCCGTAGCGCGCCATCAGTCCGACGATCAGCCCGCCGGCCACCGGAATCAGCACGACCCACGCGCCCAGCGCATTCGTAGCCGGCGATCGGTCGGCAAACGAAAAGCTGCCGTAGAAGAACAGATTCGTGAACAGGTGGATCAGCGCAAGTAGAACAAATGCGGCAAGCGTGGCGAGGCAGCCGATCACCGCGGCGAGCGCCGCAATGCCGGGCAGCCGGGCGTTGCTGGAAAAGTCGCGCTTATGGGCGTCGAGGCTCATGGTGTCGGCTACTTACAGATCGATATGTGGAATCGTGAAGGCGCCCTTCAACGACTTGAGTTCCGCGCGATGCAATTCGGCGAGGCGCGCCAGCAGTTTTTCGCCGGCTTTCAGCAGATGCACTTCCACCTGGCGACGGTCGGTTTCGCTGACCTTGCGCACCACGAGTCCGAGCGCCTCGCAGCGGGTGACGAGTGCCACTACGCCGTGATGCTGGGCCTGCAGCCGGTCTGCGAGTTCGCCGATGGTGGCCCATTCGCGCTCCGGATAGCCTTTGATATGCAGCAGCAACAGATACTGCAGCGGCGTGACGCCTTCGCCTTGCGCCGCACGCTCGGAAAAGCGTTCGAAACGCCGCATCTGGAAGCGGAATTCGGACAGTTGCTCGAAGTCCGCCTTGCTCAATTCGCGAGACATGGTTTTCATGCTGAGGCTGGTTGGTCGGAACGAAGGAGTGTAGAATGTATCACAAGATGATATAAATAGGCGGAAACAACGGGCTGCGCTGCGTGTGGTGAGTTTGTGCGGTGACCACTCTCTGTGTGGAACCCGCTTTGGTAACCGCTGTTGGCTGTTTGCTGGGCTGTTTGTTATGGTTTTTGAGCCGCTTTACGCAGCCGCCGGTGTGCAAGCTGTTGCAGCACACGCCGGTGTGCACCCGGTTTCCGCTGGGCCTTCAGGCCGCGCGGTGCAGTTGTTCGCCGGTCTGGCGGTACAGGCCGGCGATCAGGTCGGTCGGCGTGATGATGCCGGCCAACTGGCGGTTCGCATCGACCACCGGAATGTGGTGATGCCCGTGTGCCGCGAATTGCGGTACCAGTTCGACGATCGGCGTGGCGGTGCCGACGGTACGCACGCCCGAGGCCATCAGCGTGCCGACGCTGGTCTGGCGAATCGTGCGGGCCCGCTGCCGGTGGCTCGCGCGCAACGACAACCAGGGCGCGCGTTTCTCCAGCAGCCGTTCGAGCGGGCCGGCGCCGCGCGTCATGCTGGCCGCGCCCATCAGGTCCGCGCGCGTGACGATGCCGATCACGCGGCGCTGCGCGTCGATTACGGGCAGCGCCTTGACGTCATACTGCTTGAGCAGTGCGGCGGCGGTTTTCGCGGTGGTGGTTGGCGATACGCTGACCGTATGGCTCGACATGATGTCCGCGCACTTCAGTTCACCGAAGCTGCGCGCATAGGCCTGCATCTGCGTTTCGCGCAGCAGCATCGCGAGATCGGCGGGGTCGATGGCGAGAAATTCGCTCTGCCGCTTGAGCACCGCGTCGAGGTCGGCCTGCAGTTGGCGCTGTCGCGCTTCGGCGTTTGCGCCGGCCGGTTCGCGCACCACGTGCGGATAGCGGTGGCCCGTCAGCGCATGATAGGCAAGCGCTACGCCGAGCAGAATCAGCGATTGCAGCAACACCGGTTCCAGTACGAAGCGGTAGCCGAGCGCATGAATCGCCGGGCCGCCGAGTACCGCGGTCAGCGCTACGGCGCCGGATGGCGGGTGGACGCAGCGCAGCGTCAGCATCGCGGCGATCGCACCGGCCACGGCGACAGCGGCCGCGAGCGCCGGGTCTGCGATCCACAGCGCGCATGCGACGCCGACCGTGGCGGACACGAGATTGCCGCCGAGCAGCGACCACGGCTGCGCGAGCGGGCTGGCCGGCACGGCGAACAGCAGCACGGCCGACGCGCCCATCGGCGCGATCAGCATCGGAATGCCGGATCCAGCACCGAGCAGCCATGGCGTCAGCACCGCAATCGAGGCGATGCCGGCTAGCGCGCCGAGCGCCGAGCGCAAGCGTTCAGGCCACCTGACCGTGAGCGGAGCGGGCACAAACCAGGACAGCCAGCGGGGTACGTTGGAGCGAATCAAGATGTTGGGGTGAAGCGAAAAAGGTGAAGCGAGCGTCGAACCTTAGCGGAATGGCTCCGTTAGCGGAACGAACAACTCGTCATGTTTATATTTCATTGTGATATAAAATTGGTGCATGTGAAAGCCGCAGTGCAGCATTTCGGTGCATTGGCGGTGCATTAGCGGTGCGATGCGGTGCGGAACGGGCACGCGCTTTGCGCCAGCACAGGTCGCAACCTGGCATAAGACGCCAACTACACGGTTACGGCCGTATCGAGGCTGGATTCGCCGTTGTCTTATCCAGACACGGGCGAACGCCAAAAGGAGGGGTGTGATGATTACGTTTCAATCGCGCGCGACGCCCGACGTCGTGATGCTAAGAGATCTCGCGCAGTATCTGCTGGGGCTCGTCGGCAAGCGGCTCGACGCGCGCGGTGTGATCCTGCACGACGAACTGCCGCGCGCGATCCGCCGCCTCGAATCGGCGATATGCGACGACGACAAGGCGCAAGTCGCGCTCGAAGCGTTGCACTATGCGCACGACCGCAGTCCCGACACGAGCGGCGGCCTCGGGCAACGCGCATGGCCGTTTCTCGACATGATGCGCGAGGCCGAGCGGCAGCACGCCAACATCATCTGGGGGCTGTGAGTCTATCCTCGCCGCTTGCCGCGCGCGCAGTCGCGCTGTGGGAGCCGGCGCTCTGATTCAACGCCGGATCGGCGCGCAGCCGCTCGATCGCCAGATCGACGAAGGCGCGCGCTTTCTGCGTCGCATGGCGGCCTTCGCGGTGCACCACGTTGATCGGCAACTCAGGTTGCTCGAATGCTTCGAGCACCAGTTGCAGCGTGCCGGCCCGCACGTGGTGCGCGACCTGATACGACAGCGCCTGAGCGATGCCGAAACCCGATACCGCCGCGGCAATCGACGCATCGTTGGTGGTGGTCGTCAATCTTGGTTGCGTGCGCAACGAGCGCGCGCGGCCATCGACGGCAAAGCGCCAGTCGACCGAATTCGACGCTCCGGTGGTGGCGATCGTCGTGTGCGCGGCGAGTTCGTCGAGCGTTGCGGGCGTGCCGCAGCGCTGCAGATACGCGGGCGCCGCACACAGCACGCGCCGCACAGCGCCGACGCGGATCGCCTGCAGCGAAGAATCGGGCAACGCGCCGATGCGCACCGCCACGTCGATGCCTTCGTCGATCACATTGACGATGCGGTCCAGGAACAGGCAATTGAGACCCACTTCCGGGTAGCGCTCCAGATATTCGACTGCAAGCGGCGTGACGTAAGCGGCGCCGAACAGCACCGGCGCGGTGATCGTGAGCAGGCCGCGTGGAGCGGCATGGATGCCGGTGGCCGATTGTTCGGCTTCGTCGATCTCGCCGAGAATGCGCCGGCAGTTTTCGAAGTACGCGGTACCGGTTTCGGTAAGCCGCACGATGCGGGTGGTGCGCGTCAGCAGCCGCACGCCGAGATGTTCTTCGAGTTCGGTGACGATGCGGCTCACCACCGAAGGGGACACGTCGAGCTTGCGCGCGGCGGCCGAAAATCCACCAGTCTCGGCGACCGTGACGAAGGTGGTCATTGCCTGCAAGCGGTCCATGCGGGTTTGGCGTGACGAATGAATGGTTCGAACGGCCGAGTATAAAGCTTCGCGGTGTGCGAACCGGATAGTGCGGCGGCCGCGCGGCCGCCGTCGTTCACTGCCGCACCGTCAACTCCACCGGCATCGAACTCGGCACCATCGTAAACGCACTGACTTCACGAATCTGCGCCGGATCCACCGCAAGCTTCACTTCGAAATTCGCCACCAGCATCGACAGCGCCGCGCGCATCTCGACGCCGGCCAGGTGCCGCCCCGGGCAAACACGCGGGCCCGCACCGAATTGCAGATAGGCACGCGGTTCGTGCGCACCGCGTTCGGCATCGCGCGGCTGCAGCCAGCGGTCGGGATCGAAGCGTTCCGGGTTCGCAAAGTTGCGCGGCTCGTGCATCGGCGGGCGGTTCAAAAAGAAGATCGTCGTGCCGGCCGGCACTCGCACGTCGCCGAGCGTCACGTCTTCGAGCGGCTCGAACGAGCTGAGCGCGGCGACCGGCTTGAAGCGGCCGGTCTCGGTGCATACCGCTTCGAACAGGTCGAGTTCTTTCAGCGTGGCGTAATCCGGACACAACGGCGCCGTGCCGAGCACGCTACGCGCTTGCGTGGCCATACGTTGTTGCAGTTGCGCGTCGCCGGCGATGAACAGCATCGACCACGCCATCGAATGCGCGGTGGTGTCCTCGCCGGCCAGCAGCAAGGTCAGCACATTGGCGGCGACCTGATCGTCGGTGATGCCGGAGTTCGGCGTATCGCGCATCGTGAGCATTGCCTCGAGCAGGTGGCGCGGCGTTTCAGCCGGATCGTCGCGCATATGCTCGCGGGCCCGCTCCATCATCTGGCGCACGTAGCGGTGTATTTCGATCAGCGTGCGGTCGAGCTTGCGGTCGCGCGGCAGCTTCACGTAGCGCCAGTACGGAAACGGCGAGTTCAGACGTGCCATCAGCATCGGCAGGATCATCGCGAGGTGTTCCTGGATCACGCCGCTGTCGCGCTCCAGCGTGCGCGGATCTTCGCCGAACGCGAGCGCGCTCGTTACGTCGACCGTATAGCGCTTCAGGTCTTCGACCATTTCGACGGTGCGCCGCTCGCGCGCGGCACGTAGCCAGCGCGCATACAGACGCTCGGTGATGCCATGCAGCGTCGGATAGATCGCGCGGATCTGCGGAATCGAGAGTGCCTGCATGATCAGCCGGCGCTGCGGTTCCCACGCCGCACCTTCCGCGGAAAACAGGCCGTTCGCACCGAACTCCTCGAGGATCGATTCGAGCGGCCGGAAGCGCCTGAAGCGGTGCGGCCGTTCGCGCGACATGCTTTGCACGTGGTCGGTGTCGGACACAACCATCACCGAACGCCCGCAGATCTGGAAGCGGAACGGCGTGCCGAGCTCACGGCCCCAGCGCTCGAGCGTGTGGTGCAGATCCTGCGGAGAAAGCTGGTGCAGGTTGCCGATCAGCGGCAAGCCCTTCGGCATCGGCAGATCGACGAGGCGGCGCAGCCGCCCGGGGTGGGTCTGGTTCGTGTCGCCGCTTGCCAGCGTGCTCATGGGGATCTCCGGTTTGTCGTGGCAGCGCCGCGCTGCGATGTCATTGCTCGGACGATTGCTTCGGCGCCATTGTATGCGGATGTCGGTGCGCTGCGATAGCTAATGGCGTTCAGGGATACATATGGCCGTGCAGCGCGCGGCGCAGTTGCGCGACAGTATGCGCGCGCCGGCCGGGCTGGCGTATCGGGAACAGAACGTGCATGATCCGGTTCACGTGCGTGCATTCGGCCGCCGCGCGCGGCAAACAGACCGCACGGTCCATATCGACGCAGCGCCTTCCGGAGAATCGAACATGACTAGCTATGACGCATCCAACCCGTTTGCCGAATTCAACAAGATGCTGGAACAGTTCAAGCTGCCCGGCTTCGACGTGCCGGCGGTGATGGAGGCGCGCCGCAAGGACGTCGAGGCGCTGGTGGCGGCTAACCAGACCGCGTGGCAAGGCATGCAGTCGCTCGCGCAGAAACAGGCGGAAATGCTGCGCTCGACGCTGACCGAACTGCAGGGCCTCGCATCGAAGCAGGCGGCCGCGGGCGGCATGCCGTCGGCCGAAACCGCCGAACTGGTTCAGCAGACGCTGCACAAGGCGCTGGCGGACATGCAGCAGCTCGCGCAGGCGGCTTACCGTTCGCAGGCGGACTCGTACGCGGTGATCGCCAAGCGGGTCGAGGAAAACGTGCAGGAGCTTAAAACGCTGCTGCAGCAAAAGAAGTAAGTGGCGTAGCCGACAAAGCGGGCGATCCGGACAATCTGGATCGCTAGCGGCCTTAGCGGCGGACCGTGCCGGTTCGTGCACGGTCCGCCACTGCGTCGCGCGCCGCCGCGTCGATCACGCGATGCACGAAGCGCAGCTTGTCCACCACCGCCGGTGCGAGCGTAAACGGATAGCCATCCGCCATCCCGAGACTACGGTTCAGGCTGTTCAGCGCGTAAGTCAGCGGAAACCACCGCTTCATCAGGTTATCGAAGCTGGCTTCTTCCACCGGAGTCTGGTCGAGCAGCGCCGGCTCGTTCGGGCCGGGCGGCAGCAGCGCGAGGCCATACGACGTCGCCGTATCCAGCACGTCGACGATCAGCAGATAGTGCGCCCACGTCTCTGCCCAGTCTTCCCATGGATGCATCGTTGCGTACGCACTGATATGGCGTTGCGGCCAGTCGGCCGGCGCGCCGTCACGGTAGTACGTATCGAGCGCCTGCGCATAGTCGGCTGCATCGTCGCCGAATAGCCGTCGAAACGGCTCGTGCCAGTGCGTCCCGGCAATCAGCCGCTCGAAATAATAATGTCCGGACTCGTGGCGGAAATGCCCGAGCAGCGTGCGATACGGCTCGCCCATCGCGGTACGCATCCGTTCGCGTTCGGCGTCGTCGGCTTCAGCGATGTTCAGCGTGATCTTGCCATTCGCATGGCCGGTCAGGACCCGGTCGCCATCGCCCTGATCTTCGAGAAACTCGAATTCGAGCCCGTGCTCCGGGTCGGCGTCGCGCGCCTCGATCACGAGGCCGAGTTCGCCGAGCGTATAGAGCAGGCGGCGTTTCGCAGTCTCCAGCCGGTACCAGTAGAAGCGGTTGTCCGGATTGCCGAGGTTCGGAATCGTGCGCGTCAGGCGACACGACCGGCAGAGCGGCGTCGGGTCATCGGCCGGCAGCATCCAGTTGCAGACGTTTTCCGCCGCGTAGTTGTGGCACGGCCGGTATAGCTTGCCGGCAGCGCCCGGATGCAGGCTGCGCCAGGTGCCGTCGCCCGCATCGTCGAACGCGCTGATCTCGCCGAGTTCGGGCACATAGCCGAGCAGCGTGTCGCAGCGTTCGCAGCGCACGTTTTCAAAAAACACGCGTTGCTCGCAGCGGTTGCAGTGGAACGGTTTCATCGTTTGGGCCTGTCTGCGGGCGTGCTGGATGGATGGTTGCGGACGCAACAGCAGCGGCGCTTGCCGGCGAAAATGCGCTGCATGCTGCAGCGTTGCGCAATGTTCATGCCGCATCCGTAGGATGTCGCAGGTTTGGCGCACACTTGAGTGCAACATGGGCGGCCGCAGTGCGCTAGTTTGGTGCGTGCGGCAGAAGCGGCGTGTCCGCGCGGCAGCATGCAGGACGCGAAGCGCCGATCTGCGCCGCGCGGCTGTCGCCCGTGCTGCTGTGCGCACCAGCCGGCCGCGGCGCCGGCCGGCAACATGAATCGCGGCAAGGAAGAACGGCATGAAGCTTGCTTTTTGCGCCTGCCCCGCCCGTCCCCCTCGCATACGACCAGGAGTCTGGTGTGTCCATACGCGTTGCCCTGAATCACGTTACGCATTACCGCTACGACCGGCTGGTCGGGCTGTCGCCGCAAGTCGTCCGGCTGCGGCCGGCGCCGCATTGCCGCACGCCGATTCTGTCGTATTCGTTGCGTGTCGAGCCGGCGCAGCACTTCATCAACTGGCAGCAGGACGCGTTTGCGAACTATCAGGCGCGGCTGGTTTTTCCCGACCGGATGCGCGAGTTCAAGGTGACCGTGGATCTGGTCGCCGAAATGGCGGTGTATAACCCGTTCGATTTCTTTCTCGAGCCTGCTGCGGAGAAATACCCGTTCGACTACGCGCCCGAACTGCGCGCGGAACTGGCGCCGTACCTCGTCAAACGGGACATGACACCTCGCTTCGCGGACTTCGTCGCGAGCATCGATCGCGCGCCGCTCGCCACCGCCGATTTTCTCGTCGCGCTGAACCAGCGCGTACAGCGCGACATCCGCTACCTGATCCGCATGGAGCCGGGCGTGCAAACGCCGGAGGAAACCCTCGCGAACGCGTCGGGCTCGTGTCGCGATTCCGGTTGGCTGCTGGTCGAAACCTTGCGGCAGCTCGGTTTTGCCGCGCGTTTCGTGTCCGGCTATCTGCTGCAACTCGCGCCCGATACGAAAGCGCTCGACGGCCCGAGCGGCACCGAATTCGATTTCACCGATCTGCACGCGTGGTGCGAAGTGTATTTGCCGGGCGCTGGCTGGATCGGCCTTGATCCGACGTCGGGGCTGCTGGCCGGCGAGGGGCACATTCCGGTCGCCTGCACACCTGAGCCGGGCAGTGCGGCGCCGATTTCGGGGGCGGTCGAACAGTCCGAAGTGGAGTTTTCGCATTCGATGACGATCACGCGCGTGCTGGAAACGCCGCGCGTCACGAAGCCTTATACCGAAGCGGCATGGGCTGACGTGTTGACGATGGGCGCGCAGGTCGACCACGATCTGCGCGACATGGACGTGCGTCTGACGATGGGCGGCGAGCCGACCTTCGTCGCGGTGCGCGACCGCGATGCCGCCGAATGGAACACCGACGCGCTCGGCCCCACCAAGCGCAGCTACGCGGTGGCGCTGATGGACCGCTTGCGCGCGCGTTATGGCGCGAGCGGGTTTCTGCATATCGGCCAGGGCAAGTGGTATCCGGGCGAGCAACTGCCGCGCTGGGCGCTGTCGCTGTTCTGGCGCGCGGATGGTGAGCCGTGCTGGCACGATCCGGCGCGTTTCGCCGATGAGCGCGACCCCGGCTGCTACACGGCGGAAGACGCGCAGCGCTTTATCGAGCATCTCGCCGACCGGCTCGCGCTCGACAGAAAGCACATCCAGCCCGGCTATGAAGACACGTGGTACTACCTGTGGCGCGAGCGGCGGCTGCCGGTCAACGTCGATCCGTTCGAGGCGCGGCTGTCCGACGAACTGGAACGCGTGCGCTTGCGGCGCGTGTTCGATGCGGGGCTTTCGGCGGTGACCGGCTATGCGTTGCCGGTGTCGCGCGCGGCGGGCGCGCAATGGACCAGCGGCCCGTGGTTCTTCCGCGACGAACGGATGTACCTGATTCCGGGCGATTCGCCGATGGGCTACCGCTTGCCGCTCGATTCGCTGCCGTGGGTCGCCGCGGGCGATTACCCATGGCACCATGCGCACGATCCTTTCGACGAGCCGACGCCGCTGCGTAGCGCCGCGCAGTTGCGGATGCAGTACGCGGGCGCGGCGGGACAGCCGCACGGCTATGCGAACGCGCAGGGGCGCGCCGGTGCGGGCGAAGGCGGCTATGCAGCAGCCGAACGCATTGCAACGACGACGTCCGGCCTGCACGACGGCAGCGCAGCGCACGGCGCACCTGGCTCATCCACTGCTTTCGACGAAGCACCGATGCCTGCCCGCGGCGAATCCGCCGCTTCGCTGCTACGCACCGCGCTTTGCGTCGAAGCACGCAACCCGGCGCGCGCAGCCGGCCCGCAAGCCGAAGCGAAATCGTTCGGCTCGAGCCACGCGCTGCTGCACGTATTTATGCCGCCGCTCACGGTGCTCGACGACTACCTCGATCTGCTCGCCGCCGTCGAAGCCACCGCGCGTGATCTCGACATGAAAGTCGTGATCGAAGGCTACCCGCCGCCGCGCGATCCGCGCCTGAAAATGCTGCAGGTTACGCCCGACCCGGGCGTGATCGAAGTCAACATTCACCCGGCGTCGAACTGGGACGAACTGGTCGACCACACCGAATTCGTGTACGAGGCCGCGCATGAATCGTATCTGTCGACCGAAAAATTCATGCTCGACGGCCGCCATACCGGCACCGGCGGCGGCAATCATTTCGTGCTGGGCGGCGCCACGCCGCCGGATAGCCCGTTCCTGCGCCGGCCGGATCTGCTGGCGAGCATGGTGGCGTACTGGCACAACCATCCGTCGCTGTCGTATCTGTTTTCCGGGCTGTTTATCGGGCCGACCAGTCAGGCGCCGCGCGTCGACGAAGCGCGCAACGACCAGGTCTACGAACTGGAGATCGCGCTGCGCGAACTGCAGCGGCAAACCGAACGGATGGGCGGCGCGAGCGTGCCGCCATGGCTGATCGACCGCTCACTGCGCAACATCCTGATCGACGTGACCGGCAACACGCACCGCGCGGAATTCTGCATCGACAAGCTGTATTCGCCGGATGGCCCGACCGGCCGGCTCGGCCTGCTCGAACTGCGCGGCTTCGAAATGCCGCCGCATGCGCGCATGAGTCTCGTGCAACAACTGCTTTTGCGCGCG
>Ga0310813_10001464_pt1 | contig 14196 bp, 21 predicted proteins | sample YN3metagenome_FD_203086 | JGI IMG/M metagenome (GOLD analysis project Ga0310813, IMG submission 203086) | Soil microbial communities from experimental microcosm in Duke University, North Carolina, United States - YN3 | ecosystem: Engineered > Artificial ecosystem > Soil microcosm > Unclassified...
AGCTTTGCAGCCAGTACGCCAAGCACACGGACCAGTACAAAAACAGTCGCTTCGATTTTGCCGATGCGGCGATGCTTGACGTTGTCGAGCCGCAGGTTTTGGCCGCGGTACGGCAGGCTGGTTATTCCAATGTGAAGCCTGGCCAGCTTGTTGCCGAACGCTTCGATGATGGTTCCGGCAGGATGATTACCCGCTGGCATGGGGACAACTCTGTATGGATGGCTCCATTCATGGCTCCCCCCATGACAGTCACGATCCCGCGGCCGGATGGCAACCGCAAATGATCCGCAAGTTTCTGGCGGCGTTACGCTGGAAGTTTGGCGCCAACGCCCGCGCATCACAGCGTCGGGCGGAGGCTATGTCGCGTGAAGCGGCAATCAGGACGCAAGGTTATGCCGCCGTGTGGAAATCCGGCGGCAAGGTTCGCCATATCGACCTGGGGAAAATCCCGTGACAGTATTCACTTTCCTTAACAACCTGAACACGTCGCTTGCGTCGCCGATTACTGCATCCTCGACGACAATTACGCTGTCGAGCGCTGTCAATCTGCCGGCTTCGATCCCGAGCGGCGACGTGATGGCCATCACACTGAATGACCAGGCCACGCAGCAAAACTTCGAGATCATGTATGCGACGGCGGTTTCCGGCGCGACGCTGACAGTGCTGCGTGCGCAGGAAGGCACTACAGCGCTCTCATGGAATGTCGGGGACTTTGCTTATTCCGCGCCAACTGCTGGGCAAATGGGGAATTTTCTCCAAGTTGCGCCCGGCCGCCTCCTAAACACCCAAGTATTCAACGCAAGCGGAACCTACACCCCGACGCCCGGCGCGACAAAGGCGATGGTCTTGGTCCTCGGCGCTGGTGGGGCTGGCGGCGGTGCCGCCGCGACCTCGTCGGCGCAAATTTCACTTGGAGCTGGGGGCAATGCCGGCGCGCTAGCCCTCGCGCTAATCTCCAATTTATCAGAACAAACGGTCACGATCGGCTTGGGTGGCGCGGCCGTCGTTGGCGCCGCAGGAACTGCAGGCGGAACAACCAGTTTTGGCTCGCTCGTGACTGCTGCCGGCGGCGCGGGCGGGTTGAGGTCGGGCCCAACCGCTCCGCCGCTTACGGCTGGAAATGGCTTTACCGGTGCGCTGTCATCCGGCGGCAATATAATCTCCGGGGTAGGGGCAGTCTCGCCAATAGGCTTCGTGGCTTCGCTAGGCGTTGGCTTCTCAGGTGCCGGCGCAAACACTCTGTTCGGGTGCGGCGGCGGCGCAAACAATAACTCTAATAACGGCACGTCCGCTTTTGGGCCAGGCGCTGGTGGTGCGGGGGCTCTGGCGCTCTTGTCCGGCCCTGCTGCCACGGGCGGTGATGGTGCCAACGGCCTTTGCGTCGTGTGGGAGTGTTCGTAATGGCCCTTTATGCGCTCATCGACCCGAATTCGCGCGTCTGCCAGCTCAGCGCGGCGATATTCCCGGTTGCCGCACCGATGGTATGGACTTCGGACGTAAGCGCCATCGCGCCGTCTCCACAATACGGATGGGCAGCAACCGAGGCGGGCGGCACATGGTCGTTCACCGCGCCCGCAGAGCCGGTTCAGACGCTGACCGGCGAGACCGCTGAACAGGCCCTGGAAAGCGTCCAGCCACGCTATCCCGTGGTCATGATCCCGACCGTGGCCGCATCTGCTGAGGCGTGGGTCGCGATGGTCCGCGGCGGGAGTGTGGCATCATGAGATACTACGACATCGCAATTACAACGCCGATGACGCCGAACACGCAGGACATCATAACCGCCGCGGGGGCAGGCCCCAACGGCGGCATCATGAGCGCCCTATCCCCAGCCGATCGCCTCGCCGCGGCAATCCGGCGCCGGGCGGATCTGCATGACCTGGCCCGCGATGGACATACCGTGCCGGCGCAGGTGACCAGGGAGACCGAGGAGGAGATCCGGGAGGCTGAGGTGGAGCTGATCAAGGCGATGAAGCCCAATAAAACCTCCTTGAATCAATAGACCGCCAGGGCCTCATAAGGAGTACGGTGGTTGTTCAGAACAGCCAAACGATGCGAATCCTGGAAAAAGTTTAAATAACAGCAGGTGAATTATGAACATCGAAGAGATCAGGATTACAGGTGGGCTGCCAGATACAAATCCTACCAACCATGCCACGGCCGCTGGCCTGAATTGAAAACGGAAGGCGGAAGAGGGTGCGGAAGACCTTCACTTAAGGGTCGTGGCTAATGCCCGGGCTGCAGGCGCGGAATTCGTGATTTTCGGGGGCTTGCCCCTTTAGCTCGATCGCTCGCGGTGTCGTCTAAGGAACGATGCTCTCAACCAGTTCCCGAAGGGGCCAAGTTTTTAAGTCGAAATTCGTGAGAAATAGAACCTTGCCGCCTTCATCTTTAGCAGTTCTCAAGATGCCTCGCTTAGCATCCATGGTTAACACTACGCCCACAAATGATCGAGCTGCCAAAGAAAGATCAGCTTCCTCTTGAAATAGCCGGGTCGGCCTGATTCGCCCGGAGACGGTTTTACTTGCGTGTCTAGAGTAAAAATCTTGTTCCTTCGCAGAGATCCAACGCCCGACATCGAACCCCCCCGACTCTTTGATCTTCTCGAGAAAAATCTTGTTGAAAGAATCCGAAGTACGAGTCAGTGTGAATCTTGCGGGCACGAATGCAGCCCTGGATGTAATCCCAAAGATCAGGTCTCTTGGTCTTCAGCGGTTCTAACTCAAATTCAGCTTCCCGCGTGATAGAGATGCCGAAACGATCCGCGGGAAGTTCACGCTCAAGGTTGATGTTTAGCGCAAATAAGAGATCCCAGACATTATTGTCCAAAAACACGGCGATACGTGACGTCATAGCTATCTCTCTTGCGCTGCTGTTAGCTTTATTGAGCTACTGAGCTGCTCGTGAAATGAGCGACGTACAATGGGAATACACAGCTAGAGCGAGTTGCCCTGGTGACATGCTTGTCGAGGCTTGCCGCGCCAAGTAAAGCGCCGACAGCTGATCGCTAGCGTCGCCACTCTGGTTTTGGAGGGTATTAGCCTCTTGGCCATACGTGGTCTGGCCGTTTAATACTCCCTCTTGGATGCCGCCTGCAGCGGAGGCGAGAGAGAGGCATGCCGTGATCAAGACCGTGACCGATTGACAGCGTATATCGTCGGACGGGTTGTTCGGAAGCCCTGTTCCGATCATCAGCTGACTGTCTGAAGGCCCCCGACAAGCAGCCGCCATCGATGTGTTGACCTGACTGCTGATGTTTTGCATGGCCGGCACCAGGTCGTCACTAGAAGGCGGGTTGTTGTTCGTTTGGGCGTGAGCAATCCCAGCCATCACCATTACGACTGAAATGGCCAAAATTAATCCGTGCATCGCTTTTTTCCTTGTTCTCGATAATCGCCGATATAGTCGGAACATTCTAGATTCGATATGGTTTTGCCTTCGGACGCTGTGGGGCGATCGGAGCACATTGCGGAGTGGGTTAGGCTGACGGACGAAAAGAATAAAGGCGCAACTTGCGCCGATATTCCCCGAGGTCGCGGTCAGCCACAGGGCGGCGTCAGCGCGGCAGTCCGCGAACTCGGCATCGACCGGACAGTGAGTGTCTGGCGGCGAGAACGGAGCGAATTCTGGGGTTTAGTTAATGGCCCGCAGCCCAGATCGGGCCGTTGGGGCCGTACTCGACCGTAGCGGAGAACGCTATGTCTGCTTGGCCGTATTGGTCGTCATATAGGCGCAAGTTGCCCTTCTGGACGAGCCCATTGCTCCACCACACGGTGACAAAGCACCGGAGGACGTAGGCGCCAGGAGTGCCGATCCGGCGAAATGGAGATGTCGGATCGTCGTTGCCTAACGCCTTGACCTTAACGATTCTTGCGGCTCCAGGAGACGTAATTCCGAGAATCGCGGGAAGATTTGACTCTACGTCATCGACGACCTGATGGCTGCTGCAACTTGCGGGAATATCATCGGCAAGAGCCAGTACGGGGACGGCCGCAAACACAGCCGCCGCGAGTAACAGTCGCTTCATTTCACCCCTCCTTTTTTTCATTAACAGGTTGGTTCGTCATTGGTCATTTCCTTACCTTCCTATTCTTCGGACTTAGACAGCCTCCTTTTGCCCTTCCCCTGCGCCGTTTTCTCAAGGAATCTCTCCAAACATCTATCTGGGTGATTTGACGCTACGCCTGAGCCCATGGCCGCGTCTAACGCTTCGCGGTCGTAGCGCGGGCTGCGTGGGCCCAGGCTGTAATCGGGGGCTGGAACGCGGCCGGCACGCACGAGCCGGGGCAGGGCGTCCACGCGCACGTCGAGGTAGTCTGCGGCAGACTCAGGAGATAACCAGCGCCCCCTAGCCATTTTCTGGCGGAGGATTACCTACTGCCCATTCTCTGTCGCGCGGTCCCCAGCCGCGTCAGCATCCTTCTCGCAAACGTATGCCCCATGCTTCGTCCGGCCGTACCAACGTTCACCTTGGAAGTGATAGATTCCCGAATTCGTGTTGAGCCAGACGACCGTGTCAGAGCGGCAATGACCCTGCGCAGCGTCCTGGGATTGGTAGAGATTTAGGGCCATCGCTGGCGAGGCCAGCAGGCTAAAGGCTAGCGTCAGGGAATAGCGGTTCATGGCTCGCTCGCGTTATGGTTTTGGCAGCAAACCTAACGCGCCGGTAATCTCGTGTCGAGCGGCATGAACGGCGGAGGCTTAGTTATCCGGCTTAGAGACGACTTCTTTCTGGCCCGCCACCTTCAATCCCATATCGATCAGCGCCCTCACGGCCTCGGCCTCGGTTCCAATCTTCTGATCGAAGCGAAAGGCGCGAACCTTCTCCCACTGTTCCGCGGTGAACTGCAGGGCTTTTTTGACGGGGTATGAAGTCTCCATACGAACGATATAATTCATATGAAAGATATTGACAAGGAATCTTGTTATGCCATATCAATGATATGGTTCATATGAATTAGCGGGTGCTGTCGCCGGCCGGCACCGACCTAACCAAATCATGGAGCTAACTATGAATGACATGAGAAAACCCGTTGCGGTGCCGGCGATCGGTATCGTCCAATGCCCTGACGCCGCGTTGATCGCACTTTGTGCCGAGCACATCGCAAATTTTCATGCCTACAATGACCAAGCGTCGCCCGATTCAAAGTTTGAGAAAGATCCTCTCTGGCACGCCTATGAGCGGACGCGGGACGCGATCTGTGACGCGGAGCCGCAGACATTTGCCGGCATGCTTGCCAAGGCCAGAGCGGCCAAGGTCGAGGCAACGGACCTGGATGGAGTGGTGCGGCCGGACGGCTACTCTGCAGCCTGGGCGTGGGACCTGCTCAACGATCTGATCCGCATCAATGAAGGCAGACACGAGCCGTCGCCTGTGCCAGCGCAAGCCGGCCTATCAACTGCCGGCATGTACCAACTGATTGAGCAGGCCCGTGACGCCTGTACCGTCTTGGACGAGCAGCAGGCGGAAATGCCCAAGAATGCCCACTTGGAGCGGCGGCTAAATGGCGGTCACCAGCGGCTTCTCTGGGAGTATCAGGAGCACATTGCTCGAGCGGCATCGTTCCTGAAGCCTCGCGACATGGGCGACGTTCTCGCCATGCTCAAGCTCATAGATGACAAGGCTGAAGACCTGGCGGCGAACGACCAAGAGGAAGGCTTCGACTTTAAGGCCGAGATGGTCGCACTGCGCCGGATGGTGCGTGGCTGTCTGCCGATCGTCGCCGCGGAGTTAGGCGTGACACTGGACGAGGGGCTGCAAGGCCTCTGCGAAGTAGCGTTTCCGGAGGTGCCTCGATGAACAACCAGCCCCAACGGGCGCCGCGCCCCCGCGCGCCGAACACCGTTTGCAGTCTTCTCCCCGGCCCGTGCCCTTGCTCCTGGCCGTGCCAAATTGCCCTCGACAACGCCGCACGGCGCGACGAAATCAAAGCCATGCTCGAGGCGGCTTACCGTGGGGAGACGCTCAATGCGTAGCTTCCTCGCGCCAGGCGAAAAGCCCCCTGAGAAGCCGCCGGTAATTCCTGTATGGATATCCCACGGCATCCCACCGCGGCCGCCACGCAAACCCAGACCGCTTGTGATCGGCAAGTGGCCGGTTGAGGGATATTGATACAACATGGGCCCCGGAGCGATCTGGGGCCTTTGACGCTGATAAATCGCCATGCCGATATACCTTGATGCGACTCGATATACGCACGATCATTGCGGCGTCATATCATTTAAGGGGTCAGAATGGCTAAATCGACAAGAACACCGTCTAAACCAAGCCTCTCCCGCGCGGGCAAGGATGCCCACAGCTCGAACCCAAAAACGCGAAAAGAGGCTATGGAAGTTTTGGCTGTGGCGCCGCGGAAGCCGACAAAAAAAGGCAAGTCCTAACCTGCCCCATCACGGCCAGGGAGCGATTCTGGCTTTTTCTTTGAGGGAGGCCGACACCGGGCCGAGCGCCCCCGTTTTATTGCTGTACTTGACAGGAATAAGCTCTCAAGAAATTCTACTTAAGGTAGTTTAACTTGAGGGATGACTATGCGCAGTTTCTCGCGTGTTTTTTGTGGAGCTATGTTTCTCGGTGCGCTGGGAGTTCCTGCTATGGGCTTTGCCCAAGAGGTGCCTACGCCTCCTGCTGGTTTGGTACTAGTTGAATCGTACAGCAGCCTGCCCTTCCGCGGTATCCAATGTTTTCAAAGTGGCCGACAGGCGCCAACTTTGGATATCGGTCATATCGCCGAAATTCGCGAGTATGCAGATCCGCAGACCCATTTTGTCCGTCATATCGATTACCAGGTATGGGGGGCTGATTGGCAGTCGGTTGATCTAAGTGATCAGACGAGCTGCGATATCAACGTTCAAAACTAAGCGGTAACCGGCAAGCCACGGCGACTAACCAACGGGGGCTTCGGCCCCCGTAAGCTCTTAGTGTCCTGATTACCCAAGGCGATGGCAGGGGCCTGAAGGTGCTTGCAGACCCGCGCAGCCAGCCATTGCAACGCTGGAAGAGACAGCCGCAGCAGCTTGCATCCCCCGGACCACATCCAAGATAATTTCTTGTTTCTCCATGGACAGTTTTTGCCAGCAGGACAAAAGATCAAGCGCGCGGTCATCCTCTCCGGCTTTTCTAAGCCAGGAGGCTAGCGCGTTTCTTTTCTTGGCGATTGAATAGGAGCCCGTGAGGGTTGTGGTCAAATCCACTCGACCGCTAGGCCTCTCTAGCCGGAGATTGCGTGTGCGGTCTCGTCGTGTGTCAACTTCCAGCTTTTTCAAGGCGCTAATCCCTTCGACTACAGGTTTGGTTTTCCCGGTTGCCTTTGCCAAGACGATACCGCAGAACGCGAACTGATCATCAAATTAAGGTTGAATTCATTAACGATACGAAACAATTTAATTTTTGACAAGGAAATAATTTCTCGCGCAAAAGTCAGAAGAAGCGTTGGCTTTAGATTTGTCTAAAAAAACGGACGTGGAGGGATACATGAACGTCGGTGAATCTGATAAGTCAGACGCCGTGGAATTCGGGGAAAGCTCCTCGGATGCCTGGGATCGGTTGCACCCTGGCGAGGTTCCGCCAGACGTAATCAAACGCATCGCCGAGGACTTGAAAGGGGCGGCCCATCTTTGTTCCGAGCTTTCCATGCAGGGCAAAGATTCCATCATGGAACCATCGGCAGTAAAGGCGGTGGGGGATCTTGTCCGTCAGGCAGCGATTAGGCTGCGGGATGAATTGGCCGCCGCAGACTCCCGGAAGCGGAAGGGCGAGGAGCAGAGCACCGTCGTCCGCATCTGTTCACCCGAACGACAGGGGTATTGATAAGGGAATTTCCCCATCCCGAGGGTTTTCTTGTCGCATCCTTGGTGCACGGACTTGCCGCGGTTGCCCCGTACGGATGCATCATATCTGAGTTGATCAGAGCGCTGCGACGCGACGGCGGAGATCAGGCTAACCGCCTGCCGCCGAATTTCTGAAATTTTTTACGGACACAGTGCGGACATTTATTTTTGATATTCGGGGTACCGCGCATTAACCCATTGATTTCATTGGCGCGCCCTGATGGATTCGAACCATCGGCCTCAAGATTAGAAGTCTCGTGCTCTATCCAACTGAGCTAAGGGCGCGTTGGGGTGGTGGTAACCCGCGCCCGCGTCCCCCGCAAGATGATCTCGACGCCCTTGCACCGGGGCGGCGCCGTTCAGTGCGTCCAGTTTTCCTTGCGGTCGGCGCGGAAATTGTCGGCGTAGGATTTCGGCTTTTTGGTCCGGGCGGGCGGGATCTCGAGATCGTAAGGGATGCCATGTTTCTCGGCGTAGGCCAGGGCCTCTTCACGCGTGTCGAACATCACGCGGATCTGCTGGCGCATATCGTCGCTGCCGGTCCAGCCCATCAGCGGGTCGCGGATCTTGGCCTTCTCGGGCTCGTATTCCAGCACCCAGCGATGCGTCTTGGCGGTGCCGGACTGCATGGCGGATTTCGACGGCAAATAGATCCGAGCTCGCATTCACCTACTCCTCACTGGCCGGGGCGCCCGGGTGCGCGCGACCAACCCGTATCATTCCGTCGGAGTGAGAGGATTCGAACCTCCGGCTTCCAGCTCCCAAAGCTGGCGCTCTACCAGGCTGAGCTACACTCCGTGCCACGGGTAGTAGCTAAAAAAAACCGCCAAGGCGAGATGCGGGCGCCCGGATAGCCACAAAATATGCGTTTGTCCGATTTTCCCTTATGGTGGCAGGTCGACCGGCAGCCCGGTGGACCGGATGGCCCGGCCCGCCCCCCCTTTGCCCAGCACGCGGGCCTCGCGCCGGGCATGGACCAGGGCCAACCTCATTGGTGAACGCCTCAGCAGCGTGATCGGCCGCGTCGTCCAGCAGCGACGGGGCGCTGGCATTGACCCGCGCCACCGCGGCCGCGCCGGCGGCGCTCTCAGGATCATGCGATAGAAACCGCGCGGCGATCTGGCTATCCGGGTTGAATGTGAAGGTGCCGTACCGCCAACCTTCTGCGCTTACCAAACTCCATCAGAACAGGCTGCACTTTACAACCTTGTAGAGTACGGCTTTCATGAATTCACAAAGCGTTCTGCTTTACTAACTTTTAATTATTTTTGATAACATCAAAAAAAATCCAAGAAACCCGGCCGCTGCATGGCCGCCACCTTGCTGTATGGCGCTTCCCTTTGGCATCCTGTAGGGTATGCACAAGGTCACCTCACATCATACGCACCGCCTCAGCCAACCGATCATGAACCAGTCTCCGGCCCATGCCGATCACCCGGGCATTTCCCGCCGCGCCGCGGATGGATGCGTCGGCTACCTCGCGCCGCAAGGGTTCCTCCCCGAGCTGCGGCAGGAGCTCGGCCAGGGCGTGACTGACCTGTTCGATCATCTCGTGCTGGCGGCGCCGCCGGAAAAACCCGTGATGTGGGCGGCGAATATCTGGAAAGACCCGATGTTCATCCCGATTGACTCGATCGGGGATGCGGCCCGGAAACTGCGCGACATTCAACGCAACTGGGCCCACTACCCTTTCGCCCTGCATCGCCGTGCCGCGCTGATTGCCGAAAAATTACCGAAAGTCTCGGCCAAGCCTCTGGTCTTCGGCAGCGCCGCGCCCACCGCTCCGCTTGGGAGCTGGACTTTGATCGACGCGAACACCCTGCTCGCCGCGCCGCATTGCTCCAGCCCATTTCCCAATGGCGAGGTCCAGTTCGTCGAAGACCGCCTTGGCGCGCCCAGCCGGGCCTATCTGAAACTCTGGGATCTTTTCACGGTTTTAGGAGAGGCCCCGAAAGCGGGGGAGTTCTGCCTCGATCTCGGGGCGTGCCCCGGCGGCTGGACCTGGGTGCTGCAACAGCTCGGCGCGCGCGTCCTGAGCGTCGACAAAGCGCCGCTGGACGACAGAATTGCCCGCCTGCCCAATGTCTCGTATCGGAGCGAGAGCGCTTTCGCACTCGACCCACAGACGATCGGGCCGGTCGACTGGCTGTTTTCGGACATCATCTGCTACCCCAGCCGGCTGCTAACGCTGGTGCAGAAATGGCTCGCCTCGGGGCTGGTCCGCCGCTTTGTCTGCACGGTCAAATTCCAGGGCGAAACCGACTTTGCAACCGCGCAGAAACTGGCTGAGATCCCGGGTTCGCGGCTATTGCACCTGCACCATAACAAGCACGAGCTGACCTGGATCAAACAATAGCATGCAACAGAGGGGCCAGACGGCATAGGCCAAGCGCGTTGCGGAGGGAAAAGCCGCCCCTCGAACAGCGTGCGCGGTTCCGGTGCCGCCCTGCCGGTCTTTTTCCGCCCCCCTCGCGGCATCCGCACCATGATCATTACGCTGGTCATCCCGGATTTTGGATGGTATCGAGCTTTCAGCATTGAAGGGGCGAGGCCATGAAAACCGTCGCGGACCAATTTGCGGAAATTCTTGCCATTGCCGGCGTGAAGCGGATTTATGGCATCGTCGGCGATAGTCTGAACGGCCTGACGGACTCGTTCCGGCGCCAAGGCAAGATCGAATGGATCCATGTCCGGCATGAGGAGGTGGCGGCCTTCGCGGCGGGGGCGGAAGCGCATCTGACGGGAGACCTTGCGGTCTGCGCCGGCAGTTGCGGGCCCGGCAATTTGCACCTCATCAACGGGCTTTTCGATTGCCACCGCTCGAGGGTTCCGGTGCTCGCCATCGCCGCGCAAATTCCGTCGGCGGAAATCGGCAGCGGCTATTTCCAGGAGACCCATCCCGAAACGCTCTTTCAGGAATGCAGCCATTATTGCGAGCTGATCTCCGCCCCCCACCAGATGCCCCGTACGCTGGAGGTGGCCATCCGCCAGGCCGTGAGCAAGCGCGGCGTGTCGGTCGTGGTCATTCCGGGCGACGTGGCCCTGCAGCCGGCCGTGGACGCGCCGGCGCCGAAGCCCGGCGGGCTCCTGCTGCCCCGCGCGCTTGTGCAGCCTAACACCAGCGATCTCGAACGGCTGGCGGCCCTTCTGAATGGCGGAGGCCGGGTAACGATCTTGTGCGGTTCGGGCTGCCAGGGTGCCCATGAGCAACTCCTGGCCCTCGCCGAACGGATCAAGGCGCCCATCGTGCACGCGCTCAAGGGCAAAGAGCATGTCGAGTGGAACAACCCCTACGATGTCGGCATGACCGGCCTGATTGGCTTCTCCTCGGGCTATTACGCCATGCTCGATTGCGACGTTCTGCTCATGCTCGGCACGGATTTCCCCTATCGCCAGTTCTATCCCCAGGGCGCGTCGGTGCGCATCGCTCAGATCGACATCAGGGGAGAACAAATCGGAAAACGCGCGCCGGTTGACCTCGGCATCGTCGGCGATGTCGGCCCGACGCTGCAAGCTTTGCTGCCGCGGCTCAGCGACAGGAGCGATCGCGCGCATCTCGACAAGGCCGTCGAACATTATCACAAAACCCGCAAGAGCCTTGATGAACTCGCCGTCGGCACGCCGGGTAAACGGCCGATCCACCCGCAACAAGTCGCCAAAGCCGTCAGCGACCATGCCGCCGAAGACGCTGTCTTCACCTGCGATGTCGGCCTGCCCACCGTGTGGGCCGCGCGCTATCTGGCGATGAACGGCAAGCGGCGGCTGATCGGCTCCTTCTGGCACGGTTCCATGGCGAATGCGATGGCGCAGGCGGTTGGCGCGCAGGCGGCGGCGCCCGGCCGGCAAGTGGTCTCCCTCTCGGGAGATGGCGGATTTTCCATGCTGATGGGTGATTTCCTCAGCCTCGTGCAACTGCGGCTGCCGGTAAAAATAATCGTCTTCAACAACGGCGCACTGGGCTTCATAGAACTCGAACAGAAATCAACCGGCTTTCTCACGACCGGCACGGAACTTCAGAACCCGAATTTCGCGGCCATGGCGGAGGCTGCCGGCATACGCGGCATCCGGCTTGAAGACCCGGCCGATGTCGAGCCCGGCATCAAGGCGGCCTTTGCCCATAACGGGCCGGTGCTGATCGATGCCGTCGTGACCAAGTCGGAACTGGCGATGCCGCCGGCCATCAAGCTGGAGATGGCCAAAGGCTTTACGCTCTACATGTTGAAGGCCGTGATGAGCGGCCGCGGCGACGAGTTGCTCGATCTCGCCCGCACGAATTTGTGGCGCTGAGGGGGCGCACTTCCGCATAACGGGTCGCGCCGCACAGCTCCAAGGAGTGGTCCATGAAAATCCGGCTTTTCGATCCCTGCTTTAGCGGCGCATTTTTCCCTGAGGCCGGCATCGCGACACTCGAACGCCTCGAGCGGTTCGGCCACGATGGCTTACCGCAGGCACAGCGGGAGGCATATTCAACATTTCTGGAGACAAATCGATGAGCGAAGTTCGCACGGAAACGGACAGCCTGGGGAAAGTCGAAGTTCCAGCCGACAAACTGTGGGGCGCACAGACCCAGCGTTCCCTCGAGCATTTCAGCATCGGGCATGATCTGATCCCGCGGGAAATGATCACCGCCTACGCGTTTTTAAAAAAAGGCGCGGCCAACGCGAACCATGCGGGCAAGCGCCTCGACGACAAGACGCATGGTCTGATTCTCCAGGCCTGCGACGAGATCCTGGCCGGACAGCATCATGAGATGTTTCCGCTGCATGTGTGGATGACGGGCAGCGGCACCCAGTTCAACATGAACATGAACGAGGTGATCTCCAATCGCTGCTGCCAGTTGGCCGGCACGGCGCTCGGGAGCAAAACGCCGGTCCATCCCAACGACCATGTCAACATGTCGCAATCGTCCAACGACACCTTCCCCTCGGCAATGTACATCGCCGCGGCGATGAGCACGGTTCAGCGGCTGATCCCCGCGGTGAAGGCACTGCACGACGCCATCGCCACCAAGGCCGCTTCGTGGGACGACATCATCAAAATCGGCCGCACCCATATGCAGGACGCCACGCCGATCACGCTTGGCCAGGAATGGTCCGGCTATGCCGGGATGCTTGCGGATAATCTCGGACGCATTCAGGACGCGCTGAAGGATGTGTATCACCTGGCGTTGGGCGGCACCGCGGTCGGCACCGGGATCAACGCGGCGCCCGGCTTCGCCGAAGAGGCCGCCGCCGAAATCGCCACGCTCACCGGCCTGCCTTTTGTCAGCGCGCCGAATAAATTCACGGTGCAGGGCGCGCATGACGCGCTCGTGCAACTCTCCGGCACGTTCCGCACTTTGGCCGTATCGCTCTATAAAATCGGCAATGACATACGCCTGATGTCCTGCGGCCCGCGCGCGGGCTTTGCCGAATTGATGATCCCGGAAAACGAACCCGGCTCCTCCATCATGCCCGGTAAGGTCAACCCGACACAAGCCGAAGCGCTTACCATGGTCGCCGTACAGGTCATGGCGAATGACGTGGCCGTCGGCCTCGGCGGCGCCGGCGGGTATCTGGAGATGAATGTCTACAAACCGTTGGTCATCCATAATGTCATTCATTCCATCACGATCATGACAGACGGATGCACGAATTTCCGAAAATTCCTGATCGAGGGCACAGAGCCGAATCTCAAGCGGATCGACGAATACGTCACCCGGTCGCTGATGCTGGTGACCGCGCTCGCGCCCGTCATCGGCTACGATAAAGCCTCCCAGATCGCGCATCATGCATCGGATCATGATCTCACGCTAAAGGAAGCGGCGCTGAAGCTTGGCTTCGTCACGGCGGAAGAGTTCGACCGGATCGTCGATCCCCGCAAAATGGTTAAGCCCTACGTTGCCACAGACCATTAATCGAACGTGCCGATGAGAGACGACGGCAAGGTCGCGGGCAGTCCAGAGACTCTCCTCCTGCAGAGCGCCGAACTCCTGTTCACGGATGGCCAGACAACGGAACGGATGGTCGACGCGCTGGCGCGGCTCGGCGCGGCATTGGGCTTTCGCACCACCACCGTGCTGCCCCGCTGGGGCGAGCTGATGATTCACGTGGATGGTGCCGCCGGCACGCGGCAGCTCATCAGCGCCGCCAGACCGGCGGGCATACATATGGGCAAGGTCGCCGCGACGATGATCGCGATCGATGCAAGCTGCGCCGGGCAGATCGATGCACCGGCGCTGGCCTCAAGGCTCGCGGCGATCTCGAAATACCCACCCGCCTCTCTGTTCCGTTTCACTTTGGCGTCGACGGCGGGCGCCTTGGCGCTCGCGGTCATTTTCGGCGCGGCCCATCTGCTCAGCTACCTTCTCATCGCCCTCAGTGCCGGCGC
>Ga0310813_10001465_pt1 | contig 14188 bp, 12 predicted proteins | sample YN3metagenome_FD_203086 | JGI IMG/M metagenome (GOLD analysis project Ga0310813, IMG submission 203086) | Soil microbial communities from experimental microcosm in Duke University, North Carolina, United States - YN3 | ecosystem: Engineered > Artificial ecosystem > Soil microcosm > Unclassified...
CGCGGGAATCGCGACGACGAGGCCAAAGGCCGTCATGATCAGCGCTTCGCCAACCGGCCCGGCGACGTTCTCGATCATCGCCTGCCCGCTCGCGGCGATACTGCCGAGCGCGTGATAAATACCCCACACGGTACCGAGCAGCCCAACGAACGGCGCCGTGCTGCCCACCGAGGCCAGCAGCACCTGGCCGAATTCCAGCCGCCGCTGCGACTTGCTGAGCGCGTTGCGTAGCGCGCGCAGCACGCGCTCGCTGCGCTCGACGCGCGCCAGCAGCGCGCCCGGCGCGTCTGTTTGCATCACCTGCAGTGCCGCTTCGGCGAGTGGCGCGAAGACACGCTCGCGGTCCGCGCGGCGCAACGCGGCTACGCCGTCCGTCAAGCTCGCGGCCTGCCAGAACAGCGCCAACGCGCGCGGCCCCTGACGCTTCGCGCGCCCTAGCATCCAGCTTTTGACGATCAGAAAGCACCAGCTAGCAATCGACATGGCCGCCAGCACGTAGGCGACGCCATGCGTGATCGCGTCGCTCGTTTGCAGGTAGTGGATGATGCCGGTGCTTGCCATCGGACCTCACTGTGGAAAGACGACTGAAACGAATCAGTGGACGTTGCCGCCGCACGGCAGCTCGCGCGTCGATGGAACGCAACCCGCGGAGCCTGCCCGTCAAAACCGGTAGCAGCACGCAAGCGGCTGCCCAGCGGCACCCGATGCGCCAACTGAGCTCAGCGCAGCCCGAGCACGTCCTGCATATCGTACAAACCGTTCGCACGGCTCTCGAGATAACGCACCGCGCGCAGCGCGCCCTGCGCATACGACAGCCGGCTTGCCGACTTATGCGTGATCTCGACCCGTTCGCCGATGCCGGCAAACAGCACCGTGTGATCCCCTACGATATCGCCGCCGCGAATCGCCGCGAAACCGATGGTCGACGGATCGCGCTCACCGGTCACGCCTTCGCGGCCGTACACCGCGCAATCTTCGAGCTTGCGGCCAAGCGCCTGCGCAACCACTTCGCCCATCATCAGCGCGGTGCCGGACGGCGCATCGACCTTGTGACGATGGTGCGCCTCGACGATCTCGATGTCGTAACCCTTGTCGAAATAGCGCGCGGCAAATTCGAGCAGTTTCAGCGTGACGTTCACGCCGACACTCATATTCGCCGAGAACACGATGCCGATCTTTTCCGCGGCGGCGCGCATGCGCGCCTTCTGCGCGTCGTCGAAGCCGGTCGTGCCGACCACCAGTTTGACGCCGTGGCGCAGCGCGGCGTCGAGATGCGCCATCGTGCCTTCGGGCCGCGTGAAGTCGATCAGATACTCGGACTGCGCGAGCACCGCGTCGATATCGTCGGACAGCACGACGCCGGTCTGCTTACCGAGAAACGCGCCGGCATCCTGGCCGAGTTGCGGCGTGCCGGTGCGGTCGAGCGCACCGGAGAGCGTCAGATCAGGTTGGTTCAGAACGGTTTCGATGAGCATGCGGCCCATCCGGCCCGATGCGCCGGCAATGGCAATTTTCATGGCGAACTCGACAACGAACGGCGTGGGAAAGGTAGTCGTAATCTCGCCGCGGAACACGGCAAGCAACGCCGCGAGCCAACCGACGCGCCGCGCCCGCGTGAAGCACGATACCCGACGAACGAAAAACGCGCCGCGAACCGCTCATGGCAACGCGGGCTGCGGCGACGTGAGCGCGATATCAACCGCGCCCCGCATCTCTGGAAACGGACAACGCAACGCGCCGGCCGTTCCCTGCAACGATCACGAAGCGGGCTGCGTCTGCGCAGGCGTCTGCTGGGGGTTGCTGCTTTGCGGACCGGTCGGGCCCGTCGGATTGCTTTCCGGCCCCTGAATCTGCGGCGGCGGCGGACGATGGAACTGGAACTGCGGCTGGCCCGGCGCCGTCGCGTTCTGCGGCACGCCGCCATTCGACTGCGGCGTATTGGCGCGTACCGACGGCGTCGTGCCCGGCGCGGGCGGCTGCACCGCATTTGTCAGGCGGTTGGCCGCTTGCGCAGCCTGTGCATTCGGATCTTCGGCCGGCAAATTGCCGGCTTGCGACGCGTCGGAAGCCGGCGTGCGCGCGGTATCCGGCGTAGTGGGCAGCGCGGCCGATACGCCAGAAGCGGCCGCAGCACCCGACGCGGCCGCCGGCGCGCTGGCGCCGCTCGCCGCCGCAACCGTGACGGCCTTCTTCTTGCCCAGACGGTCGCCGTCGATATCGGCGAGCAGTTCCAGATTCGACGGCAGATCCTCACCGCCCGACCAGCTGGCTACGCGATCGTTCTGAAACAACACGACGAAGTCGCGCTGCTGCACGATCGACGTCGAACCGCGCTTGAAATAGAACAGGTAGTCCCAGCGATCGGCGTGGAACATGTCGGACAGGAGCGGCGTGCCGAGCAGCTGACGCACCTGGGCGCGCGACATCCCCACCTGCATCTGCGCCGCGGCTTCCTTCGACACGAAATTGCCCTGCACGACGGTGATGCGATACGGCGTAATGCTTTGCGCGATGCGCTGCGTGACGCTATCGTAGGTAGAACATCCTGCAACCAGTGCAACCGCTGCCGCGGCCAGCAAGGTACCCCGCATGCGGCTCCCCCGGTAGAACAATACAGATTTTGGAATCATTTCCCTCACCGTGCGGGCTCCGTGAGCCGCCACTTGACCGCGCAGTTCGCGTCGAAGATGACCGAATCGGCAAATCACATTACTATGAGAACCCTGCATTGTACTCTAGGGATCCCTTGCCATGACCAATCCAGCCGATCTCAAGAATATCGGGCTCAAGGCGACCCTTCCGCGCCTCAAGATTCTGGAAATATTTCAGCACAGCCCGGTACGCCACCTGACCGCCGAAGACGTCTATCGCAACCTGCTGCATGAAGAGCTGGATATCGGCCTCGCAACCGTCTATCGCGTGCTGACGCAGTTCGAACAGGCCGGCCTGCTCACGCGCAGCAACTTCGAATCGGGCAAGGCCGTTTTTGAGCTGAACGAAGGGACTCACCACGATCATCTGGTCTGTATCGATTGCGGTCTGGTCGAGGAATTTTTCGACCCCGAAATCGAAAATCGCCAGCAGGCGATTGCCAAGCAGCGCGGTTTCAAGCTGCAGGAACATGCGCTTGCGCTGTATGGCGCATGCACCAAAGAGAACTGCCCGCATCGCAAGCATTGAGTCGCTGCGACTGTGACGCTGAGGCTCGCGTCGCAGTGTTGTCACAGTCAACCCGTCCGGCTAAAAAGGTCTGACGGGTTTTTTGTTGCGGATGAGAGTACTTCTCGTTACGCGCCCGAGCGCGGCAACAGACTGCAAGCGCGGCAATAAAAAAAGCTGCCCCGCAGGGCAGCCTCTTCGAGATCAGACTCGAGCGTTGCTTACTTCGCGTTTGCGAAAGCCACCGCCGTATCCAGCATGCGGTTCGAGAAACCCCACTCGTTGTCGTACCAGCTCGACACCTTTACGAGACGGCCCGACGTCTTCGTCAGCGTGGAATCGAAGGTCGACGAAGCCGGATTGTGGTTGAAGTCGATCGACACGAGCGGCGCGTCGTTGTAGCCGAGGATGCCCTTCAGCGCGCCTTGCGACGCTTCCTTCATGATCGCGTTGACTTCGTCCACCGTCGTATCGCGCTTCGCGATGAACGACAGATCGACGATCGACACGTTGATGGTCGGCACGCGAATCGCGTAGCCATCCAGCTTGCCGTTCAGTTCCGGCATCACGAGGCCGATTGCCGAAGCCGCGCCGGTCTTGGTCGGAATCTGGCTATGCGTGGCCGAGCGCGCGCGACGCAGGTCTTCGTGATACACGTCGGTCAGCACCTGATCGTTGGTGTACGCGTGAATCGTCGTCATCAGGCCGCTTTCGATGCCGATCTTGTCGCTCAGCGGCTTGACCAGCGGTGCGAGGCAGTTGGTCGTGCACGATGCGTTCGAAATCACCGTGTGCTCGGCCTTCAGCGTGTGATGATTGACGCCGTAGACGATCGTCGCGTCGACGTCCTTGCCGCCCGGTGCCGAGATGATCACCTTTTTCGCGCCGCCCTTCAGGTGCGCGCTGGCCTTTTCCTTGGTCGTGAAAAAGCCCGTGCATTCCATCACCACGTCGACGCCGAGATCGCCCCACGGCAGTTCAGCCGGGTTGCGGTTCGCCAGCACGCGGATCTTGTCGCCGTTGACGACGAGGTTTTCGCCATCCACCGACACTTCGCCCGGGAAGCGGCCGTGTGCCGTGTCGTACTGCGTCAGATGCGCGTTGGTCTTGGCATCGCCGAGGTCGTTGATCGCTACGATCTGGAGGTCATGCTTCTTGCCGTTCTCGTAGAACGCGCGCAGCGTGTTGCGGCCAATCCGGCCATAGCCGTTGATTGCGACGCGAATCGTCATTGCTATCTCCTGTGGACTTGAAAAAACCTGCACGTTGCGGCTGAAGACCGCGCCGCGCCGCCGCCGCGTGTACCCCGTGCGGCGGCGGCGCGAAACGCCGTCAGCCCAGCGTGGCCTTGACCGTCTCGACCACCTTCTCGACGGTAAAGCCGAAATACTTGAACAGCACACCGGCGGGCGCCGATTCGCCGAACGAGTCGATACCGACCACGCCGCCTTCGAGGCCCACATACTTGCGCCAGAAATCCGTCACGCCCGATTCGATCGCCACGCGCCGCACGCCGGCCGGCAGCACGCTGTCGCGATACGCCTGATCCTGGCGGTCGAACACGTTGGTCGACGGGATCGACACGACGCGCGCGGCAATGCCTTCAGCGGCGAGCGCATCGACCGACTTCATTGCCAGTTCGACTTCCGAGCCGGTCGCGATCAGGATGATCTTGCGTGCCGGCACGTCTTCCTTCCAGTCGCGCAGCACGTAGCCGCCCTTCGCGATGTTCGCGATCTGCTTGTCGGTACGCTCCGCGAACTGCAGGTTCTGGCGCGTGAAGATCAGGCACGACGGGCCTTTGTGCTCGATCGCCTGAGTCCAGGCCACCGCGGTTTCGACTGTATCCGACGGACGCCACACGGTCATATGCGGAATCAGACGCAACGCTGCAGCATGTTCGACCGACTGGTGCGTCGGGCCATCTTCGCCGAGACCGATCGAATCGTGCGTGAACACGAAGATGGTCGGCGACTTCATCAGCGCGGCGACGCGCAGCGCGTTGCGGCTGTAGTCGGAGAAGGTCAGGAAGGTGCCGCCGAAGGCCTTGTAGCCGCCGTGCAGATCGAGACCGTTCAGCGCGCCGCTCATGCCGAATTCGCGCACGCCGTAGTTGATGTGATTGCCCCACTGGATGCCGCTCGAGCCTTCCTTGCGCGCGCGCACCGGCTTCGAGCCCTTCCAGTTGGTCAGATTCGAACCGGTCAGGTCGGCCGAACCGCCGAGCAGTTCCGGCAGCACCGCGGCGAGGCCGTCGAGCGTCTGCTGCGAAGCCTTACGCGTGGCGACGGTTTCCTTGCGCTCGTTCGCACCGGCGATGATCGCCTGCGCTTTTTCCGCCCAGTCGTCGGGCAGCTTTTTCGCCATGCGGCGCTGGAATTCGGCGGCTTCCTTCGGGTACTTCGCCTTGTAGTCGGCGAAACGCTTGTCCCACTCGCCTTCGACCTTCGCGCCCGATTCCTTCGCATCCCACGCCGCGTAAACTTCCGGCGGAATCACGAACGGCTCGTAGTGCCAGCCGATCGCGTCGCGGGTTGCCTTGATTTCATCCGCGCCAAGCGCCGAGCCGTGGGCCTCGTGCGTGCCGGCCTTGTGCGGCGAGCCTTCGCCGATCACCGTCTTGCAGCAGATCAGCGTGGGCTTGTCGGACTGCTTGGCCTGCTTGATCGCGGCATCGACTGCGTCGACGTCGTCGCCCTTCACGGCGCGGATCACGTTCCAGCCGTAGGCTTCGAAGCGCTTCGGCGTATCGTCGTGGAACCAGTTGACCACTTCGCCGTCGATCGAAATGCCGTTGTCGTCGTAGAACGCGATCAGCTTGTTCAGCTTCAGCGTGCCGGCGAACGAACAGGCTTCATGCGAGATGCCTTCCATCAGACAGCCGTCGCCGACGAACACGTACGTGTGGTGATCGACGATCTTCGCGTCCGGCTTGTTGAACTCCTCCGCGAGCAGCGCCTCGGCCAGCGCCATACCGACCGAATTCGACAGCCCCTGGCCGAGCGGGCCAGTCGTCGTTTCCACGCCCGCCGTGATGCCGTACTCCGGGTGACCCGGCGTCTTCGAATGCAGCTGACGGAAATTCTTCAGCTCTTCCATCGGCAGGTCGTAGCCGGTCAGATGCAGCAGCGAGTACAACAGCATCGAGCCATGCCCGTTCGACAGCACGAAGCGGTCGCGATCGGCCCATTGCGGATTCTTCGGGTTATGGCGCAGATGGCGCGACCACAGCGCGACACCGATCTCCGCCATGCCCATCGGCATGCCGGGGTGGCCTGAGTTCGCTTTCTGAACGGCGTCCATGGCGAGCGCGCGAATCGCGTTGGCCATCAGGGAAGTGGAGGCGGGAGAGGAGGTCGTCATGTCGAGTTCCGGGAACGAGTCCAAAAAACGAGGCGCGGGCGAAAAGATCCGGAAGCTTGGCCGCCAGTCAGCCTCGGCGCGGTGCGGCGCCCAGAATTGCGAATCTGGACAGGATGCAGAACAGCCAGGCAATCGGACGAGGCTAGAAAGCGGAATATTCTAACAGAGGATCAGCGTTATCCCTTGCCGGCAAGCGGCTTCCAGCCAAAGCACGGCCTCTATAATCCGCTCATTTGCCACTTGATGCGCACGAGCCGTGCGCCGCCTTGCCGTGAGCGCTTCGCTACTTTTCACCCCTGCGCGTGACGCCGTGTACGGTTTTCCGCACGCGCGGCGCGTTGCACATGTCGATTCGCCGTATCAGCGCATCGAGATCTGGCACACCGAGCAACTCGGATGCCTGTTCACACTCGACGGCCGGCCGATGACGTCGACCGGCGACGAATTCATCTACCACGAATGCATGACGCATCCCGCCGCGCTCGCGCATCCGGCGCCGCGCGCGGCGCTGGTGCTCGGCGGCGGCGATGGCGGCGCGGCGCGGCAGTTGCTCGCGCATCGCTCGATCAAGCGGATCGTGGTCGCTGAGCTGGACGCGGAAGTGGTGCGGCTCACACGCGAACATATGCCGCAGGTACACGGCGGCGCGTTCGACGATCCGCGGGTCGAACTGGTGATCGGCGATGCGGCGCAGTACGTCGAGCGTGCGCAGCACACGTTCGACCTTGTCGTATTCGACCTGACGCCGCCGGATTCGCCCGCCGCCGGACTGTACACGCCGGACTTCTACGCACGGCTGAAGCGTGTGCTGACGCCGCAGGCAGCAATCTCGCTGCATCTGGGCTCACCGTACTTTCATGGCCCGCGCATTGCTGCGTTGCTGGCCGATTTGCGACGCTCGTTCGCGTTTGTCCGGCCGCTCGCCGCCTATGTGCCGCTGTACGGCTCGTTGTGGCTGATGGCTGTCGCGAGCGACACGCTGGACGCAGCCGCCATCGCGCAAGACGAGCTCGCCGCGCGCATCGCGCAACGCGGCCTCGACGCGCTGCGCTTTTACGATGCGCCGCTGCACGCGGCGCTGTTTGCCGCGCCGCACGCGGTGCGCGATAAACTAGGCCGATTCTTAAATCTGTTGCCGTAGCAGTGATGCACAATGCCCCGCTGCACGCATCGCCCGCCGTCCGGCGCGCCGACGAGCTTTCGGCAGCACGCGGCGATAACGACGCAGCCCAAGGTTCAGGAGAGCAAGATGACTTCCCCACGCCCAGCCGGAGTGCCGTGGTTGACCCCTTATCTGACGGTGCGCAACGCACGCACGTCGATGGCGTTCTATCGGGCCGCGCTCGGCTTTCACGTGCGCGACAGCATGCATGAAGACGGCGCGCTGATGCACGTCGAAATGACTTACCAGGATCAGCTGATCGTGATGTTCGCGCCGGAAGGCGCGTTCGGCTCGACGGCGAAAACCCCGAAAAGCGCGAACACCATCGCGCCGCAATCTTTTTATCTGTATGTCGACGATGTCGACGCGGTCTATGCACGCGCGATTGCCGCGGGCGCGAAATCGCTGAGCGAGCCCCAGGATCAGTTCTGGGGCGACCGCTTCGCGCAGATCGAAGACCCGGACGGCTATCGTTGGGCGCTCGCGCGCCACCTGTCGTAATTCGATGAGAACTTCGCTTATGCCCCGCTTTTTCGTCGGCACACCGCTCGCGTGCGGCGACGTGGTCCAGTTGCCGGACGACGTGAACCGTCACGTGCAGGTGCTGCGTTTGCAACCCGGCGACACGATCACGCTTTTCAACGGCAATGGCGGCGAATTCGGCGCTGAAGTAATCGACATGGAGCGGCGCGGCTCGACGGTGCGCATCGGTGATTTCCGCGATGCGGAGGCCGAGCCGCCGTATCATCTGACGCTCGCACAGGGGATTGCGGGCAGCGACAAGATGGACTGGCTGATCGAGAAGGCGGTGGAACTCGGCGCGTCCGCGTTCGCACCGCTGACGACGACGCGCAGCGTCGTGCGCCTGTCCGGCGAGCGTGCGCAGCGGCGCCAGGTGCATTGGCAGCGAATTGTGCAGGCGTCGTGCGAGCAATGCGGACGCAACCGTCTGCCGGAAGTGCTGCCGACCCGCGAGCTCGCGACCTGGCTCGGCACGATGCCGAAGACACCGGAAGATGGCGAGTTGCGGCTGCTGTTGTCGCCGCGCGCGAGCGTGCCGTTTTCAGCGCTCACCACCGAGCCGCCGAAGCGGCGCGCGCTGGTACTGATCGGACCTGAGGGCGGCTTTTCGGCCGCCGAGGAAGCGGCCGCGACGAGCCACGGCTTTACCGCGGTCGGTCTTGGTCCGCGCGTGTTGCGGACTGAAACCGCTGGTATCGCGGTGCTCGCCGCGCTGGCGGCGCGCTGGGGCGGCTGGTAAGCGGGTTCCACTTTTCGTGGTGTGCCATCTCGCGACCGCGGCGCTTCACGTCAAAAAATCCAAAAGATAAAGCCTGCCGCAGCGTGGGCAGGCTTATCTTGATCAAGACACAACAACCAGACGGTCCAGCGGGCACGAACCAAAACGGATCGGTTCACGCACAGCCGACATCAACACGCACCGCACAGCGAATCTGTCGGCAGGTGTCACGCGAACGAATAGAACACGCGGAACGCCACCTTGCGCTCGGCCCAGAATTCGGCCGCTTCACGGAACACGTCCAGCAGCGTTTCGCGCCCTTCCTTGTCGAATTTCTGCGCAACCGGCAGCGCCTCGAGCACGATCACAAAGCCCGGCTGCTCGCCGGCCTTGTGCACGAGATCGGTCAGACAGTCGTACAGCGCGTCGTAATTTTTGCCGAAGTGTTTCGGAAACAGAAACGACGTCGCGATGGTCTCCATCACTTCCTGCTTGCTCTGCGCATTTCCGCAGTAGGCATACAGAAAATGCTGGCCCAGCTTGCTCGCTTCGTCGGCGAGATCCTGCACGCGAAACGCGCGAATCGACTGCACGATGTTGGGTCGCACGGTCGCGAAAAGATCCATGGATCCCTCGTTCGATGAAAGCAGCATGCTGGCTTCGTTCTCGGTGGGGCGGTCCTGTCCGGCGTCGCGCATCTGCATGACGCGCTGGAACAGATTGCCGTCGCCGGCCGCAAAAAGATCTCTCGCGACTTTGCGGTCGTGCGCGTAGATGTTGTCGCTCATGCCGTATGTCCCGATGTCATTCAATGATGCGATTAAAACTGGCGTAGTGATCGTCGCTGTAGTAACAGTTGTCGGTTCGCCTCAGCGGACCGCCGCAAACGATGCGGCGCGCCCCGCGGTTGCGGGCACGCGGCGTGGGAACGGTGTATTCGTGGTAGTAGCCCCGCTGGCGCGGCGGCAGCAGCCGCTCGCGGTTGCCGAATACGACGCCATCCTTCTCATACGGGTAAGGCCCGCCTGACGCGATCAAGTTCAATGTCTTGACGGCTTCCGGCGGCAACTGCGCCATTGCGACAGTGCCCGCCGCCGGCGCGAGATCCCGGCCGAACGCCGCTGGCACCAGACCGCTGCACAGACCGCCGACCGACAGGACGGCGACCAGCACGCCGTTGCGAAGCCACCTGCGTGCCATGAATCAGGGTTCCCGCTGTTAGATCACGAGTTTGACGACCATGAAAGTCGTAAGGGTATCGCTAATGGACCCTGGAAGCAACGTTCGTGCGGAAAATGAAAGGTTTGGCGACGATTCGCGCGGCAAACTGCCATGCCGCGCCCGGATCACTCGCCGACACCCTGGTTGACAACTCTTTACAGATAAATTTAGCTTGATCAAGATAAAATTCGACCCCAAGGCGAGATGCGGGGCAAAACCTCATGCCTCCTTGTCCCGGGCGTTCTGCAAAACGGAGTGCCAGCATCCGGCCTTTTTGGGGTGGCTAATCCCCTGCGCACCCTGAGGGCGTGCCCGTTGCGGGCACGCCCTTTTTTTCAGGGTAAGGCGGTGCGGGAAAGAGACGCGAAACCTAGCGCGCCGCGTTGACGTCGGCGACCAGCAGCGCGGTCATGTTGACGATGCGGCGCACGGTGGCCGAAGCGGTCAGCACGTGCACCGGCTGAGCCGCGCCGAGCAGCATCGGGCCGATTGCGATGTTGTTGCCGGCTGCCGTTTTCAGCAGGTTGTACGAGATGTTCGCGGCGTCGATGTTCGGCAGCACCAGCAGGTTCGCGTCGCCTTCGAGCGTCGAATCCGGCAGGATCTCGCGGCGCAGGTTCGCGTCGAGTGCGACGTCGCCGTGCATTTCGCCGTCCACCTGCAGATCCGGTGCGCGCTCCTTCAGCATCGCCAGCAACGTGCGCATCTTCTGCGCGGAAGGCGCGTGGCTCGTGCCGAAGTTCGAATGCGACACCAGCGCGATCTTCGGCTCGATGCCGAAGCGGCGCACTTCCTCAGCGGCCATGATGGTGATTTCGCACAGCTGCTCCGGCGTCGGATCGACGTTCACGTGCGTATCGACGAGGAAGATCTGGCGGTTCGGCAGCACCAGCGCGTTCATCGCCGCATACACGCTGCAGCCTTCCTTCTTGCCGATCACCTGGTCGACGAAATGCAGATGGCGGTGCGTGGTGCTGATCGTGCCGCAGATCATGCCGTCGGCTTCGCCCTTCTTCACCAGCATCGAGCCGATCAGCGTGGTGCGGCGGCGCATTTCGAGCTTGGCCATCTGCTCGCTGATGCCCTTGCGCGCCATCATCTTCGCGTAGGTTTGCCAGAAGTCGCGATAACGCTCGTCGTGATCGGTGTTGACGACCGTGTAGTCCTGACCGGACACGAGACGCAGACCGTAGCGCGCGATACGCTGCTCGATCACCGCCGGACGGCCGATCAGGATCGGCCTGGCGAGCTTTTCGTCGACGATGATCTGCACCGCGCGCAGCACGCGCTCTTCCTCGCCTTCGGCGAACACGATGCGCTTCTTCTCCGCTTCGACGCTGCGCGCGAGCTGGAAGATTGGCTTCATCGTCGTGCCGCTGTGGTAGACGAACTGCTGCAGATGCTGTTCGTACGCGTCCATGTCCTCGATCGGACGGGTCGCGACGCCCGAGTCCATCGCGGCCTTCGCCACCGCCGGCGCGACCTTGACGATCAGGCGCGGATCGAACGGTTTCGGAATCAGATACTCCGGGCCGAACGACAGATCCTGAATGCCGTAAGCAGTGGCGACGATGTCGCTCTGCTCCTGGCGCGCGAGCTCGGCAATCGCGTTGACCGCCGCGATCTCCATTTCACGCGTGATGGTGGTTGCGCCCGCATCCAGTGCCCCGCGGAAGATGAACGGGAAGCACAGCACGTTGTTCACCTGGTTCGGATAGTCGGTGCGGCCGGTGGCGATCACCGCATCCGGGCGCACTTCGCGCGCGACTTCCGGCAGGATTTCCGGCGTTGGATTGGCCAGCGCGAGAATCAGCGGCTTGTCGCCCATCTGCTTGACCATTTCCGGCTTCAGCACGCCGGCGGCCGACAGCCCTAGGAACACGTCCGAGCCGCCGATCACTTCGGCGAGCGAGCGCGCATTGGTTTCGCGTGCAAAACGTTCCTTGTCCGGATCCATCAGCTCGGCGCGGCCTTTATAGACCACACCCGCAAGGTCGGTCACCGTGATGTTGTCGAGCTGCAGGCCGAGGTCGACCAGCAGATCGAGACACGCGAGCGCCGCGGCGCCTGCGCCCGACGCGACCAGCTTCACTTCGCGGATGTTCTTGCCGACCACCTTCAGGCCGTTCAGGATCGCCGCCGCCACCACGATCGCAGTGCCGTGCTGGTCGTCGTGGAACACCGGGATCTTCATGCGCTTGCGCGCTTCACGCTCGACGATGAAGCAATCGGGCGCCTTGATGTCTTCGAGGTTGATGCCGCCGAACGTGGGCTCGAGTGCGGCGATCACGTCGACCAGCTTGTGCGGGTCGGTCTCGTTCAACTCGATGTCGAACACGTCGATACCGGCGAACTTCTTGAACAGCGCGGCCTTGCCTTCCATCACCGGCTTCGATGCGAGCGGGCCGATGTTGCCAAGGCCGAGTACCGCGGTACCGTTCGTCACGACGCCAACGAGGTTGCTGCGCGCAGTGAAACGCGCGGCGTTCAGCGGATTCTCGACGATGGCCTCGCACGCGAATGCCACGCCCGGCGAATACGCCAGCGCGAGGTCGCGCTGGTTGATCATCTGCTTGGTGGGCGAGACGGCGATCTTTCCGGGGGTGGGAAATTCGTGATAATCGAGCGCGGCTTCACGGAGTTTGCTGTTGGCGGAATTCGACATAAGCGAGCCTGACTTGGCAGATTAGAATAGAAGTTCGACGGGCATTGTAGCGCCAATCCCACAATTCAAGCCTTTCAATCGCGGACAGGCGCCGCGGCCGAAAGCGTGCTAAATCTGCGTAAACGCGCGTCGCAGTGCAGCATTTTCGATGTGAATGCTGAGCTCTTTTTGCCAACGCGCGGCTTCGTTTGCCTAACGTCTCCCGAACCAACCGATGCTTTCCGAGTTCTCGCTGATCGACCGCTTCTTTGCGCGCCGCGCGTCGCGCGCGCGTGCGGATTCCACCGTGGCGCTCGGCATCGGCGACGACTGCGCGCTGCTCGCGCCGCCTGCCGGCGAAACGCTCGCGATATCGACAGACATGCTGGTCGAAGGCCGGCACTTCTTCGCCGATGTCGACCCTTACGCGCTTGGCCACAAAGCGCTTGCGGTAAACCTGTCGGATCTCGCCGCGATGGGCGCTCAACCGCAAGCGTTCACGCTGGCGTTCTCGCTGCCGCGCGCCGATGAAGCGTGGTTGGCCGCGTTCAGCGACGGGCTGTTCGACATGGCGGAGCGCTTCGGTTGCGAGCTGATCGGCGGCGATACGACGGGCGGCCCGCTGAATCTTTGCATCACCGTGTTCGGTTCGGTGCCCGCGCAAGTCGCGCTACGCCGCGACGCAGCAAAACCGGGTGACGACATCTGGATTTCAGGCACGCTCGGCGATGCACGCGCAGGACTCGGCGTGCAACGCAACGAGTGGACCGCCAGCGCCGCAGACACCGCGACGTTCCGCCGCGCACTCGAGCGGCCGGAGCCGCGCATCGCACTCGGTGTCGAACTGCGCGGTCTGGCGCATGCGGCACTCGACCTGTCGGATGGACTCGCCGGCGATCTGCTGCACATCCTCGAACGCTCGCAGATGAACGCGACCGTCGACGTCGACGCATTGCCGCGCTCGGCTGCGCTCGCGCGCCTGCCGCGCGACGTGCAGTTGCGCTGCACAGCAGCCGGCGGCGACGACTACGAACTGTGCTTTACCGCCCCGGCCACCGCGCGCGCGGCAATTGAAAAAGTCGGTGACAAGCTGGCTGTGCCGGTAACCCGCATCGGTACAATAGGCGCTCTGGAATCGGCCGCAGCCGCACCGGCGATCGCGTGGCACGACGCGTCCGGCACTCCGCTTACATTGACGTTGCAAGGCTTCGATCATTTCCATGCAGACTGAACCCTCGCTCGGCTCCGACGACGATAGGGAGGCCGGCTTTCCGGCGGCCGGCGTACCGACGCCCGGCGTACCAGCGGCTAGCGTTCACGCGACTGGCGCTCCAGGCCCCGACGCATCGGCGTCCGGCGCCGCGGCGAGCCGCTATCCGAACGGCATCGGCAGCCCCAG
>Ga0310813_10001467_pt1 | contig 14184 bp, 6 predicted proteins | sample YN3metagenome_FD_203086 | JGI IMG/M metagenome (GOLD analysis project Ga0310813, IMG submission 203086) | Soil microbial communities from experimental microcosm in Duke University, North Carolina, United States - YN3 | ecosystem: Engineered > Artificial ecosystem > Soil microcosm > Unclassified ...
TGCCGACGCGTTCCTGGACCCGATTCAGAAGGCCCGCGCGGGACGCGAGTTCATCCTGTCGCTGGCACGAACTCCCCTGCTCTCGGCGCTGCTCCACCCCGAGGTGCAGTATTTCGAGAACAACCCCGACAGCTACCTCGTGCATGAATACCTGGAAGGCACGAACCATCCGTTCTACTTCCGCGATTTTGCCGCCCGCAGCGCCAGCCATGGTCTGCAATATCTCGGCGATGCGATTCAGAACGGCATCGTCGGGGCGGAGAATTCGCCGGGGTTCCGCAACTGGCTGGAGGCGAATGCGCGCGACCTGATCCGCCTGGAGCAATACGCCGACTTCGTGCGCAATCGCGTGTTCCGGCGGGCGTTGCTCTGCCGTGAGAACGTGACGCTCGACCGGAGCCAGCTGCCGGCGCGCGCCGAGACGATGCAGGTCGCTGCATTCTTTCGGCAAACGGCCGAGGCGAACGGCATGACGCGTTTCCAGCATTCGCTCGGCGCGCGACGCGTTGTCGGCCCCGGTCCGCTGCACGACGCCCTGGTGCGGATCAGCGGGCGTTTTCCGCACGCGATTGCCGTCGCCGAGGTGGTCGGCGCCGCGGGCGGACAACATCGTGAGCTGCTGCTGCACGAGCTCGTCAACTGTTGGATGAACGGGATGCTGGAGCTGTATGCCGATGCGCCGCCCGTGCTGGCGCGCAGCCCGAGCGATAAGCCGCGAGCGAGCAGCGTCGCCCGGTATCTAGCCGCGCAAAACGAGTCGCCGATCAATCAGCGGCATGGAAGCATCACCGTCGACGCGACGCAGCGGCAATTCATCCAGCTCCTCGACGGCACCCGCACGCGCGACCAGCTGGCCGCGGCGCTGGGCATGCCGAGAGCAGCGATCGATCAGCTCGTTCAGTTCACGATGAATGCCGCGCTGCTCGAGGATTGAAAGGTATTACGGGCCGACAGGTCGGGTTCGAACCCACTGCGACAGCACCCACTTCTCGCCCGACGTCGGCGGCATCCCTGCATGGATGGTGTCGTAGTCGGGCGCGCCGCTCGCATCCACGTTGCTGAACAGCAGCGCGTCGCCGCGACCGCCGCGATATTGCCAGGACAACCGCGGGAACTGCGTCGCGCCGCCCTCGTAGCCGTCACTCAGATAGATCAGGAAAGTGGCGTAGCGCTGGCCGCGCGCCGCCAGCTCGCGCGCGAGGTCCGGTGTCTTCGCCTCGATGAAATCGGCGTGCAATGCAAACTGCTCGCCCGGCAGGTAATGCAGCAGTTTCGCGATCTCGAAATGCGAGGCAGGCGCGCCGACTACGGCCGCGATGCGGTCACGGATCAGGCTGAGCACGACGTCGGCGTTGAAGATCGTGAACGACATCTCGCGGTTCGTGCGCGTCTCGGCGACTTCCGCGGTCGAGCTGCTGCGATACACCTTCGCGCGCTGCAGCCCGCCGCTGGCCGCGCGACCGATGAGCCACTGGCATTCCTGCGGGCTGGCGAAGCGCTCGATGACGACGATGCGCGGCTTCTCGAACTGGATGCGCGCCGTCGGCGCGGCGCGCCACGATGGCAAGTCGATCTTGCGGCGGAGCGCCGCCGGGTCGGGTCCGGAATCCCTCGCAAGCAACTCGAGCTCCCGCCGCGCGGGGTCCCAGCCGAGCTGCGCCGCGCGCTCGAGGTGATCGAGTGCCGCGTCGACATTGCGTGGCTGTCCCAAGCCCCAGGCGGCACAGACCGATAGCACCGTCGCCGCTTCGCCACCGCCGCGCGAGGCTGCATCACGCAATGTCGCGATGCCCTTGTCGATCGACACCGGCACGCCCTCGCCGACGAGCAGGCGTTTGCCCAGGATCGTGAGTTTCTCAACGTCGTTCGCTGAGCTCATGTGAGTATCCGCGCGATAGCGGGTTGTGATCCCGCTTGGGCTTCGAGCCAGCGCAGTCCCGCAGCGATCTGCGCGGCGTTGGCTCGCCGCGATTCATGCAGCAGCTCACGCCGCAGTTGCGGCGAATACTCGAAGTCGGGGGATTTCGAATAGCGCGTCAGCACGGGACTGTGCGCAATGTTCGTGAGCCATCCCGATTCCAGCGGCAGCTGGAAATGCTCCGCGACCCGCCGCACGCAGCCGGTCACGTCCAGCAGCAGCTCGTCGAAATCGACAGCCAGGACTCGCGACCCGAGGCGTTCCACGGCGTCGTACTGGTTCCAGGTCTCGGCGAGCCAGCTCATGGCTGCGAGCTCGCCCAGCGACAAGGAATGCAGCGGCGCGAGCGGCGCCTCGATGCGCGCTTGCAGCTGACGGATACGAACGGGTCCGTGCCCGCGCAAGTCGACTCCGGAATTCTGGCCGGCGAGCAGCGTGGCCAGATACGGCTCGGCGCCGAGATTCAGGTAGACGGCGCGCGCGCCCGACAGACGCCCCAGCAGCGACGTCGCAATCCGGCAGGCGCTGCTGGTGGCCTTGAGGACCACGCTGTGCGTGCTGTTGTAGCCCCTGCTCCAGAGCAGCAACAGCGCCCGCTCCAGACGCTCGAATTCCGTCGAACTCAGCAACGACTCCGGCAACCGCAGCACGTCGCTGGCCTCTGCCAGCGTCCGTAGCGGCAGCGGCTCGCGCAGCGACAGCACGCAGCCGCTCTCGTCGAGCAGGCGACTCAGCAGCGTCGAACCGACGTGACCGGTGTGAAAAATGAAGTGCAGCGGCCGGCCGTGGGCGATGCCCTGCGCGGCCTGGACGACGTTCGACAGGCTGGTCCAGCCGCCTTTCAGAGTGGGCGTGAGAATGCGGTCGTCGAGGAAGCTCGCCCCACGATAGGCAGACTCATCGAGCCGCACGAGCAACGCTGCGTCTCGCGCCAGGTCGATCTTCTGCAGGTAGATGTCCGGCGCAGCGACCAAGTCGGTGAGCAAGGCTTCAGTCATAGCGACGACATTCTCATCCCGAAAAAACCGCCGCGCAAAAAAAAAGCGGCGGTTCCTGGTGGAACCGCCGCCAATCTATCGAACGATTGGTTCGAGTTAGATCTGCTTCGAGTTACAGCTTCACGGTCAGACCCGCGAAGATGTAGCGACCGAGGGCGTCATACACCTGCGGATACGTGTTGCCGTTGCCACGCGTACCGACGCTGGCATTGATCTCCGGATCTTCGTCGAGCACGTTGTTGATGCCCAGACGCACGTTCGCCGTGTCGGTGACATTCCAGCTGCCGAACAGATCGAAGTAGCTCTGCGCGCCGAAGTGCCGATCGATACGGTTGGCCGCCGCACCTTCCTGAGACACGCCGCTGATGTAGCGGTGGGTCAGGGCGATGTCGACGTTCCACGGCGTCTCCCAACCCACGCGGAAGCGCGTGCGGAGCTCAGGATTCGCCGCAGTCGTGAGGCTGCTGGCGCAGCGACCCGCATGCAGGCCCGTGCAATCGAACTTCGGGAAGCCCGCTGCACCCGGATCCACGACCAGTTCATCCAGGAACGTGCCGGTCAGGTTGAACGACAGGCTGCCCATGCTGCCGATGTCGAGGCCGGTGTAGTTGAGGTTCAAGTCAATGCCGGAAGTCTCGAGGCTGCCGATATTGATGTTGAGGTCATCAACGTTGCCGGTACCGATCCAGAGCTGGCCGGCCGCATTACGATGAATGCGGTTACAGGCGGCGGCGTCCTGGAAGGTGTAGCACGCTTCCAGCGAGTTAGCCGCTCCGAACACCGAGATCAGGTCGTCGACCTTGATGTCGAAGTAGTCCAACGAGGCGCTCAGGCCAGGCGCGAAGCGCGGCGTGAACACGATACCGTAGGAGACTGTGTCCGACGTCTCGGGCTTGAGATCCTGGTTGCCGCCCTGGTTGAAGTTGTACTGACCCGCCGGGCTGTCCAGCGCTCCGCCGCGCAGCTGAGACGGCGTGACCGCAGCACCGCCGGGCGAGTTCAAGCACGCGTCGTCAGAGGCTGCACCCGCCTTGCCGAAGAGCTGAGCGCCGCACGGATCGCCGTCGGCGTCGAACAGGTTGAAGCCCTGCGCAGTGAACAACTCGACGATGTTCGGCGCACGGACCGCACGCTGGAAGCTGGCGCGGACGCGGAAGTCTTCCATCGGCGCGTACTCAACACCGAACTTGTAGGTGTCGGTCTTGATGCCCGAGCTGTAGTCCGAGTAGCGATACGCAGTATCGAGCTGCAACTGCTCGAAGCCGGTCTTGCCCTGCACCAACGGAATGTTCGCTTCCATGAAGGCGTCGTTCACGTTGGTCGAGCCACTGATGCCGACCGTCGGACCACCCGAACCACCCAGGAGGCCGTTCGTCAGAACGTAGTCCGTGGTGTTCTCGAGTTTGTCGCGGCGGTTCTCGACACCGAACGCAACCTTGATCGACTCTTCCGCCCACGGCAGCTTGGCGCCGATCGTGCCCAGGTCGCCGGTGATGACGCCGGTGACGATGTTCTGGTCGATCACGCCCGACTGCACCGCCGGCACCTGCAGGTAGTTCAGCGCTGCCGCTGTCACACCGCCGATGGCGAACGGGTTGTAGGGAACGCAATTCGGATCCGAGCCATCGAGCACCGAGGCGCAAACGATGTTGCCCGTCGCCGGATCGCGGACGGCGTGCAACGCGTTCTGCAGGTTCGGCACGACGAAGTCGTTGATGCCGCTCTGGTCCGCAGTCGTACGCGAGAACTGCACGCTCACGTCGTAGTTCCAGCCTTCCGCGATGTCGCCGCGCGAACCGAGGAGGGTACGGAACGACTGATTGTGGAACTGCGACTGGCGACCGCCGCCTTCGATGTTACGACGGCCGAGGTACATCGGAACGACGTTGGCATCAGCCAGGAACGGTTCTCCCGTGTCCGGGTTGATGGTCGTCGTCGCCGCCGTAGCCGCAGCACCGCAACCGATCGTCGTCGCTTGCTGCGCCGACAGGAACGGGTTGTCGCAATTGATCGTGCCGGTGTTGAAGAACGCACCGCCGGCGGCGATCTGCGCGACCGAGCGCACGTCCGTGAACATCAACTGCGTGTACACGTCAGCGAACGGTGCGAGCTCGTAGTGGCCCATCGCACCCAGGCTGTAGCGCGTGTCCGGACGCAGGTAGTAGTTGGTCGGACCGAAGTTGTACTGATCCGTGGCGTTGTTGAACGCACGGAACGTGTTGCCAGTGGCCGAGTCAACCGTCGAATTGAAGTCCGGCAGCGGATTGGTGTCCGGGCGCACGTCGTCGGCCGTGCCGACTTTGCCGTCCGGGCCAGGAATCGCGTTGCTGTTGCCACCGAAGCTCGTGAACGTTCCGGGGAACGCCGTGCCCGAGCCGCCGCAGGCGAACGACACCGTCGGGTTCGCGGCGAGCGCGCAGGCCGAGTAGTCGCGGTCACGCTGGAGGACCGGCTTGTTGTCCTGGTAGGACAGGTACGCCGTGATGTTGCCGCGACCGTCTTCGGTGCTGACACCCATCGTGATCGTGCCCTGCACACCATTGCCGTCAGTGACGTTGTCGTCCGGCAGGTTGAACTGCGACGGGTTCGTTGCGTGACGAGCCGCAATCGTATCGCGCAACTGCACAGCGCCCGGGCCGCTGAAGCTGTTGTTGTGCTGATACATGGCGTACTGGCCATCGATCTGAATGCCCTCGAAGTTCTTCTTCATGATGAAGTTGACGACGCCGGCAACAGCGTCAGATCCGTACACGGCAGACGCGCCGCCGGTCAGCACTTCAACACGCTCGACCATCGCGGTCGGGATCTGATTCAAGTCCGCGGCATAGGAGCCGGAGGTCACACCACCGGCCGGCATACGGCGACCGTCGATCAGCACGAGAGTGCGCGCCGAGCCGAGGCCGCGCAGGTTCACCGTCGCGGTGCCCGTTGCGCCGTTCGACACGGTGCCGTTCTGTGCAGCGAAGGCCTGCGGCAGCTGGTTGATGAGATCTTCGACCTTGGTCACGCCTTGCGTGATCACGTCCTCTGCCGTCACCTGCGTGACCGGGCTCGAGGTCTCGAGATTCGGTTGCGCAATGCGCGAACCGGTCACGACCACTTCCTGAATCGTTTGGTCTGCTGCGAAAGCAGGCGCCGCGACACCAGCCGCTGCACCCGTCAGCAACGCGTAGCGAACAGCGTGCCGAATAGAGTTACTCGTCGACATTGATAGCTCCTCCTGCGAGAGGTGTTTGAGTTCGGACGATTTGAATCAGTCGCTCGAAAGCCAGCTGCGACTGCAAACGCTCCCCTTGTAATGACCCGACTTTTGATCCGCGGATGATCAGTTCCCCGCACCCTCGGACCTAAGCGTGGTGCCGAGCATACAACTGCAGTTCGCGCATTGAAAGCACCGTTGCTAATTCCGCACGGCGCTGGAAGCCTGGAAATCGCGGGAAAGCCCCATTTTTATCTGGCTTTTGCCAGCCCGGCAGGGCTTTCATGTATACACCCCGCCACACGGCGGGTGTGGTTTGTTGCGTCCAAGGCACAGGAACGCCAGCGACCGGCCCGCGTGAGCATGTTCGGGCGCCTTTAAGCCGCTATGGCCGATCAGTCCGCGCGGGGTTCGGAGAATACGGGCTGAGATCAGAACGTTACGTTCAATCCGAGCAGCACGGCATCGAGATCGCCCTGAGCAGTCGCCTCGCCGCCGGCGTTGAAAACGCGCTGGTACTCGAGCCGCAGAGCGTAGATATCGAAAAACTGCCGGCTGATGCCGACGGCCGCGAACGTCTCCTGCGTGCTGTCGTTGCCCGAGAGGTCGAAGTCTCCGGGCGCCGGAAGAAACTGCTGGCCGGTCGCGTCGACCACGAGCCTGATCTTGTTGTTCGCGAACAGCATGCCGCCGCGAGCGAACAGTTCCCAGTCGCGAGTCAGCGGCAGCGCGCCGACCACGGCCAGGCCGAAGCCGCTCACTTCGCTCTCGATGTTCGTGTTCAAGGTGCCGCCTTCCAACGGAAAGCTGCCGCTGGCGCGCGACTTGAACGTGACCGTGCCGTACTTCGTGAAGCTGCCCTCGAGGGCGAGATACGAATTGAAGCGGTAGCCGCCCAGGATCGAGAACGCGATATCGGTGTCATCGATGGAGGTGTGCTCCTCGATTGGCACGAAGTTCGAGACCTCCTGGAGGATGTCGTTGAACACCTCGAAGAAGTCGCGCGACACCTCTTTCGTAGCCTGGCCGACCTGGCCCCCCATATAGAAACCGCGCTCGGCAGCCGTAGCGGTCTGCGCGCCCACCAGACAAAAGACCACCGACGCAATGCGCACTGCTTTCTTATTCATGCCCCACTGTACCCAATTCGAGAGTAACGGGAGCCGCGTAGCCACTGCCCGCGGCAAGAGCGGATCGATCTGCGTTGTCCAATCGTGCTGGGACTCGCCAAACCGTACGTGCCCACGCGGCGGCGCCGGGTTTTCGCGCAGTGCTGCGCAAATCACTACTAGCGCCGCACATGTCGCAGTCGTAAAGCATTGGACCGCGCGCTGCCCGCAAGCCAGCGCGCACCACGTGTTTCTCATGGAAGCCTCTGATTACACAAGGAGACCTGAGTGGGGAGGAGGCGACGAGCATGTCTACGTTCCTGCGCATCCTGGTCGTGGGCGCTACCGGCGCCCAAGGCGGCTCGGTGGCACGCCATCTGCTGCGTGCCGGCTCCTATAAGGTTCGCTGCCTGACCCGCCACCCGGAGTCTGCGGCGGCACAGGAGCTCGCCGCGCTCGGCGCCGAAGTGGTCCAGGGCGATCTGAGCGATCCGCCGGCGCTACGTTCCGCACTCCGCGACTGCGACGGCGCGTTCGGCGTCACTAACTACTGGGAACACTTCGAGCGCGAGTTCGAGCACGGTCGGAATTTGATCGACGCGCTCAAGGCCAGCGGTATACAGCACGCGGTGATAAGCACTCTGCCGCACGTGAAACTGCTGTCCGGCGGCCGGCTCGGCGTGACGCACTTCGACACAATAGGGCGCATCGAAGAGTACGGGCGCAGCGAGGGGTTGCCCGCCACGTACGTGCACATTGCCTTCTACTACGAGAACTTCCTCAGCTATTTCCCGCCGCGCCGTACCAGCGACGGGACCTATGTGTTCGGCTTTCCCCAAGGCAGCACGCCGCTCGCGGCGGTCGCCGCTGAAGATGTCGGCGGGGTGGTCGCAGCGATCTTCGCGGAGTCCTTCTGGTATCGCGACAAAGTCATCGGCGTGGTCGGCGACGATCAGCGTTGCGACGACTACGCCGAGATCATGCATCGCGTGCTGCGCCGACCGTTCGCCTATCGCTACGTTGCGCACGATGCGTTCGCGGCGCTGGGCTTCCCAGGCGCGAGCGATCTGGCGGACATGTTCGAGTTCAACCGGCAGTACGTGCCGAACCGGCGACTCGACCTCGCGAAGTCGCGCGAGCTGTACCCGGAGATCCGCCCGTTCGAGCGCTGGCTGCGCAGTCACACGCCGGCGTTCGAACGCGCCTTGGCGGGCTGACCGCGATCGCGCAGGAAGGTACGCAACACGCGCGCCGTGTGTGAGCTGCGCGCGGCACGCGCGACGTCGTCCGGCGCGCCCTGCACGACCAGCCGTCCGCCTTCGTCGCCGCCTTCGGGCCCGAGATCGATGATCCAGTCCGCTTCCGCGATCACATCGAGATCGTGCTCGATCACGACCACGGTGTTGCCGGCATCGACCAGCCGATGCAACACGCGAATCAGCTTCTCGACGTCGGCCATGTGCAGACCGACCGTCGGCTCGTCGAGCACGTAAAGCGTGCCCGGCGCGCTGCCGTTGATGCGCGCGCCGGCGTAGCTCACCTTCGAGAGCTCGGTCACCAGCTTGATGCGCTGTGCTTCGCCGCCGGAGAGCGTCGGGCTCTGTTGCCCGAGCGTGAGGTAGCCGAGCCCCACATCCTGCAGCAGGCGCAAGGCGTGATCGATGCGCGGATGCGCCGCGAAGAAGTCGACGGCGTCGTCGACGCTCATCATCAACACATCGCCGATGCTCTTGCCCCTGTACTCGACGGTGAGCGTGTCGTGATTGAAGCGCTTGCCGCCGCAGGTATCGCAGATCACGCGCACGTCCGGCAGGAAGCTCATCTCGATGCGCCGCAGACCTTGTCCTTCGCAGCCTTCGCAACGGCCGCCCGCGGTGTTGAACGAGAAGCGCGAGGCGGTGTAGCCGCGCATGCGTGCCTCCGTCGTCTCGGCAAACACGCGCCGGATAGCATCCCAGAAGCCGACGTACGTCGCCGGGCACGAGCGCGGCGTCTTGCCGATCGGCGTCTGATCGACTTCCAGCACGCGACCGACCTGTTCCCAGCCGCGAATCCCGCGGCAGCCTTGCCACGTGAGCTTCGCACCGCGCCGCCGGCCGAGTGCCGCGCGCAGATTGTCGTGCAGGACATCGCGCGCCAGCGTCGACTTGCCGGATCCCGAAACGCCGGTCACGAGCACGAGCCGGCCGAGCGGCACGCGGCACGTCTGCTTGCGCAGGTTGTGCATCGACGCAGCTTCGATCGTGAGCGCCGGCGAGCGGCTGTTCACTGCACGGCGTTGCGCAAGCGGATGACGCAGCGGCTCTGCGAGCAAGCGACCAGTGATCGATTGCGGCGAGCGTTGCAACTCGGCGGCAGTTCCTGCGGCAACGACGTGCCCGCCGCGCGTGCCCGCGCCTGGACCGAGATCGATGACGTGATCGGCACGCCGGATCGTGTCTTCGTCGTGCTCGACGACCAGCAGCGAATTGCCCTTCGCGGCGAGCCGCCCGAGCGTGTCGAGCAGGATGCCGTTGTCGCGCGGATGCAGACCGATGGTCGGCTCATCGAGGATGTAGCAGACGCCCTGCAGATTGGAGCCGAGCTGCGCGGCAAGCCTGATCCGCTGCGCTTCGCCGCCCGATAGCGTCGGCGCCGAGCGATCGAGCGCCAGGTAGCCGAGCCCGACCTCCTCGAGAAATGCCAGACGCGAATTGATCTCGGCGAGCACGTCGCGCGCGATCGCGCTTTCGCGGCCCAGCAACTTCAGTGCGCCGAACATCTCGCGCATGCTGGCGACGGATTGCGCGGTCAACGCTGCGATCGACAGCTTGCGGAACCGCACATTGCGCGCGATCGGATTGAGGCGCTCGCCATCGCAAGCAGGGCAGGCATGTCCAGCATCCGCGCCTTCGCTCCACCACCATTCCTCGCCGGTCTGCTCCTCGTCGAAGCCGCGCAACTTCAGACCCGTGCCGAAGCATTCCTCGCACCAGCCGTGCTTGGAGTTGAAGGAGAACAAGCGCGGATCGAGCTCGGCGAAGCTGCGCGCACACGATGGGCACGCGCGTCGCGTCGAGAAAATGGCGGACGCTCGTCCTTCGATCGCAACGTGCACGACGCCTTTACCGAAATCGAGCGCTGTAGTCAGCGCCGCGCGCACGTCGCGCTCGGCGCGCGGCGACACGGCAAGCGTCGCAACCGGCAACTCGATCGAGTGCTCGTGGAAGCGCGACAGTCGCGGCCATTTGTCAGTCGGCTGCAGAACGCCGTCGACGCGCAGATGGGCGAAGCCTTTCTTCGCCGCCCATGCCGCCAGGTCGGTGTAGTAACCCTTGCGCGCGACGACCAGCGGCGCGAGCACCGCGATTTTCTTGCCGCGGTAGTCCTTCAGCACGCGCGCCGCAATCGACTCGAAGCTCTGCGGCTCGATGGGCACATCGCAGTCCGGGCAGTACTGCGTGCCGAGCTTCACGTAGAGCAGGCGCAGGAAGTGATAGATCTCCGTCAACGTCGCGACGGTGCTCTTGCGTCCGCCGCGGCTCGTGCGCTGCTCGATCGCGACCGTCGGCGGAATGCCGAAGATCGCATCGACGTCGGGACGCGACGCCGGCTGCACGAACTGGCGCGCATAGGCGTTGAGCGATTCGAGATAACGGCGCTGGCCTTCGCCGAAGACAATGTCGAACGCAAGCGTGGATTTTCCCGAGCCCGACACGCCGGTGACCACAGTGAAACGGTTGCGCGGAACTTCGACGTCGATGTTCTGCAAGTTGTGCTCACGCGCACCGTGAATGGAGATGGACGACGCGGCTGGCGGCTGGCGGATAGCGGATTGTGAAGCAGCGGACTTCTGCCCATCCGCTATCCGCCAACCGTTATCCGCTTCCCGCAACGCCTTGCCCGTGTGCGACTTCGCATGCTTCATCACTTCATGTGGCGTGCCTTCGCAAACGATCTCGCCGCCCGCATCGCCACCCTCGGGCCCGAGGTCGATCAGCCAATCCGCGGCCGCGATGACGTCGAGGTTGTGCTCGATCACCAGCAGCGAATGACCGGCGTCGATCAGTCGGCGGAACGCGCGCAACAGTTTTGCGATGTCGTCGAAGTGCAAGCCCGTCGTCGGCTCGTCGAATAAGAATAAGGTGCCGCGCGCGCCGGCGGAGCCGTTGGGACGCTCGTCCGCCTTAGCAAGATGACCCGCGAGCTTCAGCCGCTGCGCCTCGCCGCCGGACAACGTCGGCACCGGCTGGCCGAGTTTCAAATAGTCGAGCCCGACCTCGACCAGCGGCCGCAGTCGGGCGAGCACCTCGCGCTCGCCGGCGAAGAACCCGACTGCTTCGCAGACAGTCATGTCGAGCACGTCGGCGATACTGCGGCCGTGCGACGCGTCGCGATTCAGCGTGACTTCGAGGATCTCCGCGCGATAACGCCGGCCGTTGCACTCGCCACAGCGCAGGTACACATCCGACAGGAACTGCATCTCGACGTGCTCGAAGCCGTTGCCGCCGCAACTCGGGCAACGACCGTTGCCGCAGTTGAAGCTGAAAGTGCCGAGCGTGTAACCGCGCTCTTTCGCCAGCGGCTCCGCTGCGTACAGCTTGCGGATCGCATCGAATGCGCCCACGTAGCTCGCGGGATTCGAGCGCGTCGTGCGGCCGATCTGCGTCTGGTCGACCATCACGACGGCACCGAGCGCGTCGGCGCCTTCGATGCGGTCGTGCGCGCCGGGCACTTCGGTCGGCTTGCCGAGACGCTTGAGCAATGCAGGATAGAGAACGTCCTGCACCAGCGTCGATTTGCCGGAGCCCGATACGCCGGTGATGCAGACGAGCCGGTTCAGCGGCAGCGCGACGTCGATACCTTTTAGATTGTGTTGGCGCGCGCCGCGGACGTACAGCGAGGGACTCGCGCCCTCCCAGTTCCGGATGGGAACGTGTCCGTTTACTTGTTTCCTGCCCGTCAGGTAATCCGCAGTCAGCGAGCGCTGCGCGCCCGGCAACTGCGCGGGCCGATCGAAGAACACGATCTGCCCGCCCTTCTCTCCCGGCCCCGGCCCGACGTCGAGAATGCGATCCGCCGCCTGCATCACCTGCGGGTCGTGCTCGACCACGAGCAGCGAATTGCCCGACTCCTTCAAGCGCTTCATGACGTCGATCACGCGCCCCATGTCGCGCGGATGCAGGCCGATCGACGGCTCGTCGAGCACGAACAGGGTGTTGACCAGCGACGTGCCGAGCGCCGTCGTCAGATTGATCCGCTGCACTTCGCCGCCGGACAGCGTGCGCGACTGCCGATCGAGCGTGAGATAGCCGAGACCGACGTCGAGCAGGAACTTCAGGCGGCTGCGAATCTCGCGCAGCACGAGATCGCTCGCTTCATCGAGCGGCGCGGGCAGCACGAGCCGTTCGAAGAATGCGGCACAGCGTTCGATCGGCAACAGCATCAGCTCGCGAATGCCGACGCCAGCCAGCTTCGCCATCGTCTGCGCATTCCAGCGCGTGCCGCTGGGCGCGAAGCGCGCCGCGTCGGTGAGAACGATCGCTGCATCCTGTTGCGTTCCCAGTCGCCACAGCAGTGCGTCGGTTTTCAAACGCGCTCCGCCGCAGGCGGTACACGGGGTATACGCGCGATACTTCGAGAGCAGCACGCGGATGTGCATCTTGTAAGCCTTGGTCTCAAGCCAGGCGAAGAAGCGCCGCACGCCGTACCAGAGCTTGTCTTCCCAGCTGCCCTCGCCTTCCAGCACCCACTTGCGATGCTCGGCACCGAGCTCGCGCCACGGCGTATCGAGCGGCACGCCGCGCTTGCGCGCGAAGCGCACCAGATCGTCCTGACACTCGCGGTACGACTCGGTTTGCCACGGCCGCACGGCGCCGCCGCGCAGCGACTTCGCTTCGTCGGGGACGATGAGTCCGAAGTCGATACCGATGATGCGGCCGAAGCCGCGGCAACTCTCGCAGGCGCCGAGCGGCGAGTTGAAGGAGAACAGGCTGGGCGTCGGCTCGCGGTAATGAATGTCGCAATCGGCGCAGTGCAGGTCCGAAGAGAATCGCCAGACGCGCACCACCCGTTGCGCATCGTCGAGCACGTGGAGCGCAACGCGCCCACGGCCGATGCGCAATGCCGACTCCAACGCCTCGATCACACGATCGCGCTCGACCGTGGCGAAACGCACGCGGTCCTGAATCATCTCGAGCACGACCGCGCCGTTGCCGTTCGCTGGCACGCGCGCAGCGCCACGTTTTCCCTTGCGCGCAGGCGGCTCGGGAGTTGCCGGAGCTTTCGGTTCGCTGCGCGCGAACACGCGCGTGTAGCCCTGCTTCTCCAGCAGCCCGAGCACTTCGGTCTCGCTGAAGTTGTGCGGCACCGGCACCGGGAAAGTCACGACGATGCGGCTGTCGCGCAGTTCGCCGGCCGTCAGACGCGCATCGATCTCGCCGTAGATGCTCTGCGCCGAGTCGCGTCGCACCGGCGCGCCGCAATCGCGGCAGTACAGCTGAGCGGCACGCGAGAACAGCAGCTTCAGGTGATCGTTGAGCTCCGTCATCGTGCCGACCGTCGAGCGCGAAGTCCGCACCGGATTGGTCTGGTCGATGGCGATCGCCGGCGGAATGCCTTCGATGCGCTCGACCTGCGGGCGGTCCATGCGATCGAGAAACTGCCGCGCGTACGGCGAGAAGGTCTCGACGTAACGGCGCTGCCCTTCCGCATAAATCGTGTCGAACACGAGCGAGGACTTGCCCGAGCCCGACACGCCGGTGACGACGATCAGCTCGTTCGTCGGCAGCTCGAGATCGAGGTTCTTGAGATTGTTCTGGCGTGCGCCGCGGATGACGATGGAATGGGACATTTCAAGGAGACGGGAACGGGGAAGACACGAGGTACGTCGATCAGACGTGGGGTCGCATTGAATACCAGAAAAGTGTCACTTCGTGTCTTGTTTTTAGATGGAAGGAGATTTGCCATGAGCCGGTTGCG
>Ga0310813_10001469_pt1 | contig 14166 bp, 6 predicted proteins | sample YN3metagenome_FD_203086 | JGI IMG/M metagenome (GOLD analysis project Ga0310813, IMG submission 203086) | Soil microbial communities from experimental microcosm in Duke University, North Carolina, United States - YN3 | ecosystem: Engineered > Artificial ecosystem > Soil microcosm > Unclassified ...
ACCGGCACCACGGATCCCGCCGGCGGAGCCATGACCTACAACTGGTTCCTCGTGGATTACAACAGTGGTCAGATCCTTCAGGCCCTCGGGACCGGGGTGCAGATCCAGGCGATCCTGCCGTTCGGGCAGAACCGTCTGAGGATCAGGGTCGATAGCTCGTCGGGCGGATCGACCACCCAGGACTTCGGCGTCAGCATCGTCGACACTAAGGCGCCGGTCTTCAACGGCGTGCCCGGTCCGTTCACGGTCGAGCAGTCGGTCTTGGCGGGCGCTCCCTTTGCCCCGCCTCCGCCTAGCGTTAGCGACGGGACCACTCTGACCCTCTGGACCGATCCGCCCGCGGGCACGCTCTTCCAGCTGGGACCGACGTTGCTCACCTACTTCGCGAAGGATATTGTCGGACACATATCCAGCGTCACCACGACGGTCAACGTCGTCGACACGACGCCGCCCATCTTCAAGGACGCCTCCGCCCAGGGGCTTTGGCTCTTCGACGAAGGCGCCGGCCTGACCGCGTTCGACAGCTCCGGCTATAGCCGAACCGCCATCCTCAAGGGTCAAGTCACCTGGGTTCCCAGCCCCGGCGGCAAGGCCCTCAAGCTCGAGGCGACCAGCAACGCCTCGATCCAGCCGTTCATTCTCGACAGCGATTGGACCATCCAGGCCTGGACCCTGTTCCCCCTGATAACCCCTACCAGCTTCCGAACCCTGGCCGAGAACAGCCCCGGCCACCAGCACGTGGTTGTCGACTCGAATAACCAGCTCGGAGTCTTCGTGAACGGATTGTTCACCCCGTCGGGCTTCATGATCAACAACGCCCCTTCTGGGTGGCACCTGCTCAGCGCCGTCGGCAGCGGTGGGCAGACGACGTTCTACATCGACCAGACCTTCGTCGGCATCTCCCCGGCCCAGGAAACGCTGCCCGTGCAATCCTTCGGAAATTCGGCCGGCACCGTGCAGAACTGGTCGCCGATCGACACCTTCCGCCTGCTCAACGTCGCGCGACAGGGTTCCGAGATCATGGATGATTTCTTCCGCGGCCCGCGGATGACGCCGCTCTCCAACACCCTGGTCCGCTCGATCCTGCCGCCGGTCACGCTCGCGACGACCGATCCGGCCGGCACGACGGATCTCCATCTGCCGTTCGTGTTCGACCTCTGCGACGCCCAGGCGCACCCCCTCCCGCTCCTGGGCCCCATCCCCGTGGGGACGAGTACCGTATTCTTTAGCGCCCTGGACCAGAGTGGAAACGGGAACCACGCCCAACAGGAGGTGACCGTCCTCCTGTCGAACCTGGCCCCGGTCATCGTCGTGGCGCCGCTGCCGCCTCAGATCCTCGCTGGCATGTCCGTCACGTTCGACGCGAGCGGCTCCGTCGATCCCGACGGCAATTCGCTCGCGCTCGACTTCAAGTGGCTCTGGAACGGAAACCTGGTCAGCACCGAACCGTTCGTGACGCTGACCTTTGGGGTCGGGCAGCAGTCCCTCCTCCTCCTCGTCAACGACGAGCGGGGCGGCCATAGCGAAAGAACATTCGATTTCGTTGTTCCGGACACCATCCTGCCCGCCCTGAAGGGGGTCTTCGCGCCCATCACCATTAACCTGATGCCCGGCGAATCGAGCTCGATCCCCCTCCTGTGGCCGACCGCGACCGACGACCCGGAGGGGGCCGTGCCGGTCCTCGCCAAGGCCATCCCGGCGATCTTCCCGGACGATACCTCCTCGGGCGGCTATTTCACGTTCCCTGACGGACCGACCATGATCACGTTCCGCGCCGCGGACAGCTCTGGCAACACCAGCACGGTGACGACTTCCGTCACCATCTGGCGCCTCCCGCCGCCGTTCCCGGCCTTCAACCCCGGTGTCGAGGCCGTGTCCGCCAACGACCCCTCGCTGCCCTGGGCCGACGTGTTCGACGTCAGCGCCCTCGTCGGACGTCCGGTCTTCAGCAAGAACGGCCGCTTCCTGGTCTTCCAGAGTGCCAATTCGGCGATCCTGCCCGGCTCGGCGGACGGCCGCTCGCAAATCTACCTCCGAGACTTCCTCCTCGGAACCACGCGCATGATCTCCGCGAACTACGACAACAGCAACGGCGGCAACTTCGGCGCCAACCTCGCCTCGGTCAGCGACGACGGCCGCCTCGTGGCCTTCCTCTCGCGCTCGTACGATCTCGTGAGCGCGCCCCCGGAACAAGTCGCGATTCCCCTGACGAACGGCTACAACGTCTTCGTCCGGAGCGTGCTCCTCAACCAGACGGCGCAGCTCTATTCGGGTTGGAACGTGCCCAAGACCCCGGGAAGCCTCTCGATCAGCGGCGACGGCCAGACCGTGGCCTTCATCCGGGAAGCAGACAAGCAGCTCATCGAGAAAATCCCGGCGGCGCCCAAAGACGGCCAGCCGCTTCCCCCCGCTGGACCCCCGCCCTACGGAATCCACGTCGCGAATCCCTTCAACGGAAGCCAAACGCCTCTGCTTGAAGCGTCGGACGCCCCCTTCAGCCAGGTGGAGCTGAGCTCCGACGGCCACAACGTCTTCTTCGTCACGGGTTCGGCCGGCCTCGTGCCCAACGTCGTCCAGGGCACGCACGTCTACCTCACCGACGTCGCCACGAGGACCCCGCTTCTGCTCGACACCAATCAGGCCGGATTCCCGACCCCGGGATATTCGAAACGATTCGTGCGTAGCGCGGACGGCAATGTCATCGCCTTCCAGAGCGACGCCACGGACCTCACGCCCGCGCCCGGCGCTCCCGGGGACAACCTCTACGTGAAGGACCTCTCGACCGGCATTACGACGCTGGTGAACGTCGACGGGACGGGCGCTGCGCTGCCGCTCGGCAGCAACCCGAGCACCGCGCTCAGCGCCGACGGCCGCTTCGTGGCCTTCGCGGATGCCGTCGGCAACGGCGACGTCTACCGGCGCGACCTCGCCCAGGGCACGACCGCCCTCGTCAGCCGCAGCATGCTCGGAATCAGCGGCGGCAACGGCGAATCCTTCGCCCCGGCGATCAGCGCGGACGGCCGCAAGGTCGCCTTCCTGAGCAACGCCGACGACCTCGTGCAAGGGGACACCTCTCACTCCACCGACGTCTTCGTGGCGGACATGGTGCTGGGCGGCCTCAAGGCCGCCAGCCGGACGCCCGCGTTCGTCCTGGCGGGGAACACTCCCCCGGATTCCGAGCCGTTCCTCAGTCCCGGTGGCGAAGTCGTCGCCTTCGTGAGCCTGGCCGGCGCCTTGAGCTTGCCCGCCGTGCCCGACGGAATTCCGATGGTGTACGCGTTCCGGATGGCGCCGACCGGCGTCGTCGGCACGCCCACGGCCGCGATCGCGCCGATCGGCCCCGTGGAGGTCGGCACGTCCGCCCACCTCGACGGCTCCGCCTCGAGCGACCCCTCGGGCCTGCCCCTGCACTACCTCTGGACCTGGAACAACACCACCATCGGCACGGACGCCGTCATCGACTACCCCTTGCCACTGGGCAGCCAGGAGGTGGTCTTGACGGTAACGTCGTCCGCGACCGGCCTGAGCGCGAGCACGACGATCACGGTCGTCGTGCAGGACACGACGCCGCCCGTCATCAGCAACGTCGCGGACGTGACGCTCGAACTGACGAGCCCGGCTGGCGCAACGTTCACCTTCGCTCCGGCCGTCTCCGACAACTCCGGCATCGCGCCGACTCTCACGAGCAACGTCCTCCCCGTCTACCCGCTCCATAACACCCTCGTCACCTTCGTGGCCGAGGACGCGGCCCACAACGTGTCCAGCGTCACGGTCACGGTCCGCGTGATCGACAGCACTAGGCCGACGTTCACCTCCATCCCGCTCCCGCCCATCCTCGAACAGACGCAGCGCGACGGGACGCCGTACGTCGTGCAGTTGCCCCTGGCGGAAGACGCCAGCACCCTCACTCAGCTGGTCACTTCCGACGCTCCAGAGACCTTCCCGCTGGGCAAGACCCCCGTGACCTTCATGGCGGTTGACTCGTCGGGCAACACGGCCTCAATGCAGATCTTCGTCACCGTCATGGACACGAAGGCCCCCGTCTTCACCTTCGTCCCGGACAACATCACGGTGCAGATGACGGACCCGGCCGGAACGCCGGTCACGATCCAGTCCCCGACGGCGTCGGACATCTGTGACGCGAATCCCATCATCACGAGTGACGCCCCGGCGCTGTTCCTCGTCGGCACGCGCGTGGTCCACTTCACGGCCATGGACAAGTCCGGCAACAAGGCCGAGACCTCGATCACCGTGACGGTCGTCGACTCGACGCCGCCCAACACGACCATCCTCAGCGGGCCCTCGACGCCCACGACGTCGACCACGGCCACGTTCACCTTCGCCTCGACGGAAGCCGGGTCCACATTCCTGCGCTCCCTCGACAGCGGCCCGGCCGTTCTGGTGCAAAGCCCCGAGACGCTGAGCGGCCTGGCGAGCGGCCAGCACGTCTACCAGGTCCGTGCGGTGGACGCGGCAGGCAACCCCGATCCCACGCCCGCGGTCTTCACCTGGATGGTGGACAGCACGCCGCCGGTGCAGGGCAGCGTGCGGGACGGCGGCACCGTGGACGTCTCGTACCAGACCTCGACCACGAGCATCTCGGCAGCCTGGTTCAACTTCAGCGACTCCGAAACCGGGATCAGCTCCTACGAGTGGGCGATCGGCACGACGCCCCTCGGCACGAACGTCCAGCCCTTCGTCGGCGTCGGCAGCGCCACGACGGCCACGGCGACCGGCCTCACGCTCGTGCCCGCAAACGTCTACTACGTGTCGGTGCGGGCGACGAACGGCGTCGGCCTGACGTGCGCTCCGGTCTCGTCCAACGGCGTTGCGATCGAGACGAGCGCGCCGACGCAGGGCACGGTGAACGACGGCAGCGGCGCCGACATCGCCTTCCAGACGTCCACGACGTCGCTCTCGGCGAACTGGACCGGCTTCAGCGACCCGCAGAGCGGCATCGCCGGATACGAGTGGGCCATCGGGACCACGTCGGGCGGGACGGACGTCCAGCCCTACACGGGAGTCGGCGTGGCGACGTCGGCCACCAAATCCCTCGTGCTGGTGAACGGTCAGAAGTACTACGTAACCGTCCGCGCGACGAACGGCATCGGGATGCAGTCGACGGCCACCTCGAACGGCGTGACCGTGGACAGCTCGGCCCCGTCGGCGGGCAGCGTCCGCGACGGCGGGGACAAGGACGTCGACTGGCAGTCGTCGCTGACGACGATCACGGCGAGCTGGACGGCGTCCACCGACCCGCAGAGCGGCATCGTCGGATACGAGTGGGCCATCGGGACCACGTCGGGCGGCACGAACGTGCAGTCCTTCACGTCCGTCGGGACGTCGAAGAGCGCCACGAATTCGTCGCTCGCGTTGACGGCGCAGCAGAAATACTACGTGACGGTCCGGACCACCAACGGAGCCGGCCAGACGACGACGGTTTCCTCGAACGGCGTGACCGTCGATCCGTCGGCGCCGGTCGCCGGCACCGTGAGCATCAGCATCTCGCCGAGCGGACAGGTCACCGGGAGCTGGACCGCCTTCTCGGATCCGCAGAGCGGCCTGGCGACGCTGGAGTGGGCCGTCGGGACTGCGGCGGGGCTGAGCGACACGCTTGCGTTCACGTCCGTCAAGGTCACCGACACGTCGGCCAAGAAGAACAACCTGACGCTGACGGCGGGCAAGAAGTACTATGTGACGGTGCGCGCCACCAACGCCGCGGGCGGGGTCACGACCGCGTCCAGCAGCTCCGCCACGGCGCCGTAAGGGAGGCCGGATGGGTCGCTTCGGGGTCATCGTCCTGGCACTGGCCGTCGCGGCAGGCGGGGTTACGCTTCTGCTGCGCCGTCGCGAAGCGCCCGCGCCGACTCCACCATCGTCCCCGGCGCCGCTCCTGGCGGATGAATTCTCGGGGGTCGAGCTCGATTCGTCGCGCTGGGTGATCTGCTCCGAAGGGGATTTCAAGGAGAAGGCGGTCGACGTCCGGGAGGGCCGCCTCCGCCTGCGTTGCGGGACGGTCGGGACGGACGACAAGACGGTGAAGTACCTGGGGGTGCGGAGCGCGGCGGCGTATTCCCTGGGCCCCGGGACACGGGTGGCCGCGGACCTGGACTGGAACCGGCAGTTCAACGGGTGCTATCTGAGCGCGGCGATCATCCTGGCGCCGGCGGCCACGGGCGGCAATCCGCTCTCGGGGTCGGACTGGGTGCGGATCGAATACGTCGGGGTCCCGCCGGGGAAGAACGGACGGCTGATGGTGGTGTCGCGAACGGCGGGCCGTGAGCGGTACCTGTTTCTCGAAGGCTGGCCGGAGAAGAATCGGGAAGGGCGGCCGCTGGCCGTGCAGAAGGCGGAGCTCGTTCTGAAGGCCGGCGGGGGCTTCGAGGTCGTGGAGAACGGACAGCCGGTCTACACCTGCGACGAGCCGGTGATCGGCTTCAAGAACGCCTACCTGTACCTGCAGATGTCGAGCCACAGCAACTACCCGCCGCGCGAGCTGTTCTTCGACAACGTTCGCTGGAACTAAGGACCTAAGGGGTCGATAGACGCCGGGATGTTCCGTCTATCCCGCGGCGGCGACGTGGGCGGCGATCTTCGCGCGGAGTTCCGCGCTGAGCGCGCCTGTGGAGGCGAGGAAGTCGGCCGCCTCGCTGATGGTGACGATCGGGACCACCGTGATGCCGAGCTCCGCCCGGATCTCCTCGATCGCGGTCTTGTCGCCCTTGCCCCGCTCCTGGCGGTCCACGGCCACCACGGCGCCGGTCACGGTGACACCCGCCGGGCGCAGCTTGGCCAGGGACTCCCGGAGCGCGGTGCCGGCCGTGAGGACGTCGTCCACGACGACGACCTTGAGGCCCGGCTTGAGCGTGGCGCCGACGAAGAGACCGCCGTCGCCGTGGTCCTTCGCCTCCTTGCGGTCGTAGGTCCAGCCGACCGGCCGGCCCACGAGGCGCTCGTACTCGGCGGCGGCCGCGAGGGCGAGCGGAATGCCCTTGTAGGCGGGGCCGAAGATCACGTCGACGCCGTCGCCGAACGCGCGGCGGACGGCATCCCCGTAGGCGCTCCCCAGGCGGGCGACGTCGCCGCCGTGGTGGAAGCAGCCGGTGTTGATGAAGTACGGGCTTTTCCGCCCGCTCTTCAGGGTGAAGTCCCCGAACTTGAGCGCCTCGCGCCGGACGAGGAGCTCGACGAACGCGCGCTGGGCATCGCTGAGCATGTGGAGAGGGTAGAGAATCCGGCGACTTCGATCAAGAGGAAGAGGCGTCCCTCAGTCCCGCACTTCGAAATCGTCCAGGAGCACCCTGGCGTCCGCGGGACCCTCGAAGAGGAGCGTGAGGTTATTCATCACGCTGCCGTCCAGCGGGGCGCCGTCTTGAGCCGGACCGCTTCGGGCCTGGGCGACGCGGACGTCGACCTGCTTCCATTCCCCCTTCCGCAGCCCACCGATCGTCACGCGCGCGTTGTCCTTGTGCTTGTCCGACCAGATCAGGACGCTGATCGAATCGATCTCGGCGAGGGGCTTCAAGCGAAAACGCAGCGTCGTGGACGGGCGGACGGGGACGGACCATGCGTTCCAGGCGCTCGTGCCCTTGGGACCGAAGGCCAGGGCGCCATCCTGGATCTCGCCCGTGAAGGAGCCGGGGCCTTTGTCGAAGGTCTCCGCAAACACGATTTTTCCTGTCGGCGTCGAGGGGGGAGGAGCCAGGAGCGAGCTCACCCCGGGCGTCGCAATCTTCTTCCCGCGCTTCGGCCGCCCCTCGATGGGACCGATGTACTCGGTGGCAATCACGAGGTCGTCGACCCACACCTCGTTCACGCGGTCGGTCGCCGTGTCGTGGTTGGACGCCGCGGCAAACTCGGTGATGTAGTAGTTAAGCCAGAAGGTGTTCACCTTCAGCGCGTCGATCGTCCGCCAGCGAATCCCCTTAAACTCGGCGATCTTCTTCCCGTCGACCCAGAAGGCGTGCTCGCCGTCGGCAAGCTCGGGCTTGGAGTTCGCCCTGAGCATCATCTCGAGGCAATACCAGCGGCCGGGCTGGATCGGATCCTGCTTGTCCTCCTCGAAGGACTTGCCCCAGTAGTCGCCGCGGCCGTCGGGCTGGATCTCGTGCCAATAGGAGTAGAAGTGGAGGATTCCCGGGGGAGGGACCTTGCCCTCGCGCCCCCAGGGCCCCAGCTCGGTCGTGAACTTCTTGGCGCCGTCCGGCTTGAGCCCCGCCCCGCCCTTCGGCCAGGGCGTCGGGGGCTCGTCGGCCAGGAACTGGACGAAGTGGTGGAGGTAGCCGGTCTTCTCATGGAAGCGGACGTAGAAGCGCGCGAACATCGTGTCGGCGGAGCGGACGTGGGTGTACAGGTGTCCGTTTCTGGAGATTTTCAGCGAGCGGCGACCGGGCGTCGCGGAATGACCCTCGTCCACGAGCGTCATGTTCTGGGACGCGGCGTTGCCCCAGCGCGCGCCCAGGTCTTTGACGTCCCCGGTTTCGAAATCCTCGACGAAGACCACTCGAGGGTCTTTCTCGATGCCCTCGTCGCCGGGATACTGCGCCGCGATGCCCTGTTGCGCCAGGGCCAGCATTAAGAAGGAGATCGTGCTTATTTCCAAATCTCCTCCACGTCATAGCGCTGGGGTTGAACCTTCGACGAAAGGTCCTGATCCACCGAGCTGCCTCCCCCTTGGATTTTGACGTGGCCGCCGAGGTCTCCGGTCTTGTTGAACGAGACCACGAAAGTCCGGCTCCCCGAAACCACCTGAACGACCGCTCGATCGGCGGAGTCCGAGAGCGTGGCTTTGGGGGCCGACGACACGGTCGAGTCCGTCACATAGAGATAGTGAAGGAAGTAATCGTCCTTCCGCGGCGACCCCGGAAAGACTTCGACGCGCCAGCTGCCGGTCTCGAAGGCTCCTTCCTTTCTCTTGATGGGATGGTTCTGCCCATCCGAAAAGAACTCCTTGCCCGGGCCTCCGAGCTTGCTGACGCGCGCGTCGATCGGGAGGAGGGTCTGCGAGAAGAGCCGGCCTTTCAAGTTGGTCGCAACCGCGGTCGTGTCGCGGAGTTCGGGTTCGTCGAGGGTGTGCAGGAGCCAGCGCTTCTCGAAGGCGGGGTCGGTCGAGGAGACCCGATCGAAGACCAGGATGATCTCCGGCTGGAGGTGCAGGAATTGCCGGGTGAATCGGGACACCTTGTCGGTCGAGTAGGCTTTGGTCGCGTCGCCCGCCGCGTACGTGTAGGCGGCATTCGTCTCGAAGGCGACGACCCCGTCGAGCTTCAGCGGGGAGCGCAGGTGCATGCCGTACTGGGCGGAGTCGTACTGCTGGCCGTTCAATTGACCCCAGGTCCCGCCGATCTGACCGCCGTCGTTTCCCGCGCCGGCGTGGAACTTCTCGCCGGGTTTGGTCACGGTCACGGAATTGTGGGCGACGGTGCGCGTGAAATAGGAACCGTAGTGGGAGGACTCGGCGTCGTACGTGCCGGAGTCGATGGCCAGCGACCCGCCGCGATCGATCACGAAGGAGTTCTCATCCGCGTGGTAATGCGTACCAGGCGTGTAGGCGTTCCCGGATTTGAAAATCGCCACGACGTCGTCGGCCCCCCAGCCCGAACGGGCGACGACATGTCCCACGCCGGAGAAATGGCGGCCCAGGGGCATCGTCGCGGGAAGCGTGAAGTCGGCCGCCGCCGGCAGCTCGGGATCGAACCAGAGGACGGCCTGCCAGAGCTGGGTCAGGGAGGAATCGCCCGGCTTGGACGTCGCGACGGCGAGCGCTTCCCGGGCCTGCTTCTGGGCGATCCGGTCGCGCCAGCGGGACGCAACGAATTCCGGGAACGGCACCGTGGGGGCTCCGTGGCGGGAGTCGCAGAACTTGGCTTCCGAGCCGTTGTAGCGTCGTTCGTAGGTCCGCCACTGGGTCAGGGTCCTGAAGAAGTTGGCCTTCTGAAAAATGTCCTCTCCGGACGCCGACGCCCACGCGTGCGCTTCGAAGGCCCAGTCCGTCTGGGTGAAGGAGCAGTAGTCGTGTCCCTCGCCCCAACCCCCGTCGTCGGAAGCCCAGAAATTGCTCCCCGGGATCAGGTGATTGCGGAGGAGATCCTCGGCCTGGCGCAGGTAGAAGGCTTCCTTCTCCGGATGGATTCCCGCCCCCGCGAGCGCGAGGCCCGTGAGGACGTTCTTTCCCGAGTTCGTGTAGATCTGGTTCGACACGTCGCTGAAGCGCCAGCGTTCCTGCTGCTTGTCGGCGATGAAGAGCAGCGCCGTCGCGTAGCGGCGGCGTTCTTCTTCCGAGAGCCCGTTCCACAGATGATCGAGCAGGATCGCCGCGCCGCCCAGGAGCTGCGGGTTCTCAAAGTGCGAGAGGTTCTTCGCCCAGGGGGAATCCAGTCGGTCGAGCTGCCGCCGGCCCTCCTCGAGGAACAGCGGATCCTTCGACAGGTTCCACGCCATTCCGAGCGACACCATGTGCCAGCCGGCGGTCCAGGTGTTGGTGTTGTTCCGGACCCAGTCCTCGCGGGCCTGGCGCCGCAGGTGAGCGATGTAGAGATCGTAGATCTTCTTCACCTCGGCATTCCGGGCGATGCGCTGGGTGGTTTCCTCGACGCGGCGGGGCGTGAGGATGATCCGGGGGTGATCCGGGAGGAGCATCTTCTTGTGGACCGAGAGCTCGGTCAGAGTGGCGTCGGCCGCGAGCTCGCCGCGGACCTGGATCCACGTCTTGCCCTGGACGGCCGCGGGGATTGCGAGGCGGTTTCCCTGGCCTTCCACGGCGATCCAATCGGACCAGGGGCCCGGCACGTTCCGGCCCTTGGGAGAGCCGTCGGTCGCCGCGCGGACGTGAAACGACACCTTCCCCTGTCCCTTCCACTCCAGGGCGGTATAGGCCGGCGCTTCCAGGCAGGTGTTCCAGGGGGCGGCGACGAAGCGGCCGGGTCCGTGGGCCGTGCCGTTGTGGGTCGTCCACTGGACGTAGTGGCCCCAATCGATCCGGACTCCATCGGTGGAGGCGATCTGGTCGGGCGCGCAGAGGTCATAGACCTGCCGCGAATCGACCTCGAGTTCTCCCTGTCCCGCAGCGGCCGCCGGCAGCGGCGCCAGGACGACGAGAAGGATCAGCGCCTTGTTCATGTGGACCTCCATCCCGGAGAAAGCGGAAGGGGTATCGGGTGTGGCCGGGATCGTGCTCGGGCTGTGGATTGTAGAATGGAACAGAAGACTATGTGGGACGACCTCAAGGCAGAGCTGGAGCGGGAACTGAGCGCCGCGCTCGCCCGGAATGGAGCGGCTCCCATCTATCTCTGGTCGCTCGACGGGGAAATCTCCGGACGCGGACCCGGCATGGGCTGGCTCATCCAATTGCACTTCGACGATCCTGCTCAGCCGGGAGGGGTGAACCACGTCACGATCGGTTCGGGGAGCGTCCTGGACCAAACCCTCTCTGAAAACCTGGAAGCCTGGCTGAAGGATGCCTCTCGCCGGCACCCCGGCAAGGCCGCGCCTCGAATCGAACTCTACATGAACGGATGAGCTTTCGGGGGCCTCGCCTGTGGTCAAGTGCCTCGCCGTCGCGACCCTGCTGATCCTGATGCCGGCCGCGCCCCCGTACATCGACGGCGGCGGATGGCAGGTGACCCTGCCGGAGATCGTCTCGGAGTTCCGGACGGTCACGCTCGTCGAGGTGGACAAGGTCAATCTCGCCCGGGGCGCGTTCCGCTTCCGGGTGGGCCGGCCGCTCAAGGGAAAACCCGACCTCAAGGACCTGAAGCTCCAGATGAGCTGGGGGGACGCGGGGGTGCCGTTCAAAGAAGTGGAGGCCGGGCGCGTCGCCGTCCACTTCACCCAATCCTGCGAGAAGGAATTGCGGACCTCGAGTCCCGGCTTCGAGAACCTCATCGCGCAGAGGGCCTGCCTCACCTTCATGGACGGCGCCTGGTTCCACTCGACGCCCGGGACGGACGGCTGGCAGGGCGGCACTCTGCGGCGCGATTTCGAGCTCATGTTCCTCGGCACGACCGCCGAGCTGATCGACGCGGTGTCGACCTTGCTCCGAGGTCGCGACGTGGTCGTCAAGTGCCGGCGCCGCGCGAACACCGCGGAGACGCAGTGGGTCCGCTACAGCCTGAACGCGACCAGCACCAAGGCTCTCGCGCGCGACCCCGGGGCCCCGGCCGCCGCGACGCGTCCGGTCTCCGCGTGGATGGCCGAGCTCCGGGATCCCAGCTCGGCCGTCCGGGCGCAGGCGGCGCTGGCGCTGGCCGAGCTCGGACCCGCGGGACGGGAGGCGGAGACCGCGCTGACGCGGGCGCTCCAGGACCAGGACGCCGAAGTCCGTTACGCCGTCGTCGTCGCGCTCGGGAGGATCCTCCCGGAGGGCAAGGCGGCGATCGACGGGCTGGCGCGGGCCCTGGCCGACGAAGACTGGTTCGTGTGCCTCGCCGCGGCTCGATCGCTGCGGAACCTCGGCGAGCGCGCGACGCCCGCCGTCCCCGCCCTGATCAGCGCTCTCGCCGCGCGCGGCCACGTGAAGGACTTCCGCCCGGTCCGCTGCGGGGAGGCATTGGTGACGCTCTGCCGCATCGATCCTCGCGCGAAGGACCTTGACGGCGCCTTCAAGCTGATCGTCGCCAAGTTGCTGGAGGACGAGCGTCAGGGGAGCTTCGGCGCGCGCGCCATCGGGGCGCGGCTGCTGGGCGAGTGCGGACCCGCGGCGGCCGCGACGCTGCCGGCCCTGACCAAGCTGCTCCAGGATCTCGACGGCGATGTCCGGGTCGCGGCGGCCGAGGCGCTGATGAAGATCGCTCCCGAGACGCAGGGCGAGGCGGCGCTCGGGGCGCTCATCGAGGGGCTCAAGCATCCGGACCTGCTGGTCCGCCTCCGCGCCGCGGAAGCTCTGGGCGGGCGCGGAGCGCAGGCGAAGTCGGGCCTGCCGGCCCTGCGCGCGGCCGTCCAGGATCCCGAAGCGGAAGTTCGGCAGGCGGCGAAGGATGCGGTGCAGCGAATCGGCGCCGGCGGGAAGAACTGAAGCTAGTCGATCAGCCCCGCGCCGCGAAGATACTCCTTCGGCGTCTTCAGCATCCGGAGCCCGTCCAGCCAGCGACGCTCGTCCTCGGTCAGCGTGCCGCCCAGATCGAGGATCGCCCTCCGAAGATGCGCGATCGCGCGGGTCTCCTCGAGGCCGCCCAGGCTGTCGGCCGAAGGGACGTCGAAGGTCCCCTTCGCCTGGCGTCCGAGAACGTCCAGCTCCGCGAGGCGGTCGTCGGCCTTCAGGCGCTCCAGCTCCTTCTTGACGCGCTCCTGCAGCGCGGGCACGAGCCCGCGGTGTCCCGCGCGGACGGCCATGTCGGCGGCCCATTCCGCCCGCTCGAGGTCGTCCTTGGGGTCGTCGGTGTCCTTCGCGACCGCGTCCGCGAGCGCCTTGGGGACGTCGGCGGAGCGCAGGACGCCGGCCCGGAGGCGCGACTCGGCCGTGCCGTAGAAGTCGTCGATCTTGATCTCGCGGGCGCGCTGGTCGAAGCGGTCCAGGAGACGGTTCAGCGCGGCGGCGTCGGTCGAGGACGTGGAGGCGCCGACGCGCAGCGCCGTCCGCAGGAGCTCGGCCTGGTCGGCGTCCTTCGGGTCCTCGGGGGCCACGGCGAGGATGCGCGGGCCGAGCTGCGGCGTGTCGTAGTTCGCCAGCGCCTTCAGCGCGCGCCGGGCGCGCACCGGGTCTCCGCTCTCCAGCTGGGCGTTGAAGAGCTGGAACGTCGGCTCGTGACGCAGCCGCGCGAGCTCGCCCAGGGCCCAGTACGCGACCGTCTCGTGATCCGGGTCGCCCAGGTATTGGGTCGAGAAAACCTCGAAGGCCTCGTCCGGGAAGGCGCGCACGAGGAGCTGGAACCAGCCCAAGGGGAGGTTGGTCGCCCAGTCCTGGGGCCGGCGCAGGTCCGCCGGTAGGCTACGCGCCTTCTGGGTGAAGTAGGCCTGGACGATGCTCCCCGCGCGGCGGAGCTGCTCGCGAACTGGGGGGATTGCCTGGCCCGGCGTGCGCGCGGACGGGGGTTCCTGCGCGGCGGGGGGCGTCGGCGCGGATGGCCCGGTCCCGCTCGCGGTGGAGGCCGGGGCGGGAGGCGACGGGGGCGTCGCGGGCGGCCGGCGGCCGGCCCCGCAGAAGCGCAGCGTCACCAGCAGCGCCAGGAG
>Ga0310813_10001472_pt1 | contig 14146 bp, 14 predicted proteins | sample YN3metagenome_FD_203086 | JGI IMG/M metagenome (GOLD analysis project Ga0310813, IMG submission 203086) | Soil microbial communities from experimental microcosm in Duke University, North Carolina, United States - YN3 | ecosystem: Engineered > Artificial ecosystem > Soil microcosm > Unclassified...
GGAACCCGCCGAGCTTTTTCATCGTTCCGTCCTCCCCCGTCTGTTAGGGATTCGTTGACCGGCGTTTTCGGGTAAAATGCTGCGACGACCGACATGGAAAACGCCCCGACCTCCCGCCCGGCGCTGCTGGCCCTGGCCGCGGCCGCCCTGGCGCTCCTGGGTCTGGCCTATTGGCCGACCCTGGTGTGGCTCTGGGGACGCTGGCAGACGGACCCCTTCTACTCCCACGGCCCGCTCGTCCCGCTCGTCACCCTGGTCCTCCTCTGGTCCCGCCGCGAACGGCTCCGCCTGCGGCCCGGGATCACGCCGGCCGCGCTCGCCGCGCTCGGCGCCGCCGCCCTGCTCCACCTCCTGGGCGTCCGCCTGCTCTTCGAGTTCCTCTCCTGCCTCTCGCTGATCGCCGCCCTCGCGGCCGTCACGCTCCTGGCGGGCGGGCGCCCGCTCCTGAAGGAGGCCGCCTTCCCGCTCGCGTACCTGCTCTTCGCCGTCCCGCTGCCGATCGTCCTGCTGCAGCAGGTCAGCCTGCCGCTCCAGCTGTTCAGCAGCGCCTGCGCGCGGGCCGTCCTGGCCGGCCTGGGCTGCCCCGTCCAGCGCCAGGGCGTCCTGCTGGCCTTCCCGAAGTTCACCCTCGCGGTCGCCGACGCCTGCAGCGGCCTGCGCTCGCTCCTGACGGTCCTGGCGGTCGGCACCCTCGCGGCCCACCTGGCCCGCGCCACGCTCCCCCGCAAGGCGCTGCTCGTCGCCCTGAGCTCCGCCGCCGCGCTCCTGGTCAACGTGCTCCGCATCACGCTGGCGGCCCTGATCGGGATCGCCTTCGACGGCGAGACCGCCTGCCTGATCTTCGAGAAGTACTCGGGCTACTTCTTCTTCGCGCTGGTGGTCCTCTCGACGCTCGGCGTCTTCAAGGCCCTCATCCCGCCCCGGCCGGAGGAGGCTCCGCCGCCGCCGGCCGCCGACCCCGTCCCGCCGCTGCTGCTGGCGACGAAGGTCCTCGCGCCCCTGCTGGCCGCGATCCTCCCGATGGCCGGGATCGCGATGCTGCTCAAGGCCCAGCGGGACTCGGCCCAGCCCGCCCGCTTCGCCGGCTGGCAGCCCGCGCTGGAGGGCTGGGAGCTCGTCGACGTCCGGCCCCGCGCGTCCTTCGCCGGCGAGGAGCAGCTCACGGGCCTGCTCCGCGACGCCCGCGGCCGCACGGTGCGCTTCAACCTGCTCCACTCCGTCAGCGGCCGCTACCTCCACTCCCCCGAGGCCTGCTCGGTCGCGGCGGGCTGGATCCCGGAGCAGCAGATCCGCAGCCGCGACGGGTCCATCGAGCGCTGGATCCTGAGGCGGGGCGCGGAGCGGGCCTGTGTGTTCTTCTGGTTCGACCTGGCGGGACGCCCGCGGAGCGGCAGCCTGGACCAGCACCTCGGCGCGCTCGTCCAGCGGCTCTGGCACGGCTCGATCGACTCGGCCTACGGGGAGATTTCGTTCCCGCTGCCGCCCGGCAGCGCGCCGGACGGTCCGGGGCTGCCCGAGCTGGCGCAGTCGCTCCACGCGGCCTTGCAGGAGCGGCTCTGGCCAACCCCGAATCGCGAATAGCGAATCGCGGTGGAAGCGTCCTCCCCTCCCTCCGAGGGAGGGGCCAGGGGAGGGTGAGGGGTTCTTCTGTTTCCTGCTTCCGGTTTCCTGTTTCCTGACCGCTATTTGCCGGCGAGCAGGGACTCCACTTCCTGGCGGATCTCGGGGGGCGCCTGTCCGCGAAGGACGGCGCGCAGCGGCTCCTCCGCCTCCTGGCGGCGGCCGGCGGCCGCGAGGGACTTGCCCAGGTAGTACTGGATCATCGCCTGGTCGGGGGCCCGGCGCGCGGCCTCGCGGAGCGGCGCCACCGCCTCGGCGAACTTCTCCTGGCGCATCTGGAAGCGCCCCAGGAGGAGCCACGGCGTGGCATCGTCCGGGATCAGCGCCGCCGCCCGCTCGGCGTAGCCGCGCGCCCGCGCCCAGTCCCCCAGGTCCGCCTGGTTCTGGGCCGCATTGAGCAGCACGAGCGCGTCCCGCGGACGCAGCTCCATGGCGCGCTCGAACGTCGCGGCCGCCTCGCGCTTGCGCCCGTTCGCCACCTGCGCGACGCCGAGCTGGTTGACGATCGACCCGTCCTGCGGACGCAGCTCCGCCGCCCGGGCGATGAAGCCGAGCGACGAGGGCGCGTCGTTCATGCGGCCGGCGATGCGGCTCAGCCCCTCGAGCGCGGCCGCGTTCGAGGGATCCTGCGCGAGCGCGGCGCGGTACTCCGCCGCCGCGTCCGCGAGCCGGTCGCCCGCGAGGAAGTCCCCCGCGCGGCGCACGCGCTCCGACGCCGACCCGCCCGACGGCGCGCCTATCGACGGTCCCGACGGGGGCGGAGGATCGCCGGGACCGCAGCCCGCGAGCAGCGCCAGGACGACGGCCAGGCGCCTCACCCTCGGCCCCTCAGGCGAAGGACCCCGGGAAGACGGCCGGAATCCGCCGGCGACAGGTCGCGATAGACGCCGCGGGGCGACGCGATCCACCACCACCAGGATGCCTTCGATGTCGGCAGCAGCGCGTTCACCATCGGGGTGATGTACGTCGCGTCGACGCGGCTTCCGCGCGCCTCGATGCGGTCCCACTCCCCTTCCTCGAGGGGCAGCCAGACCGCGCGGCGCTCGCCCTTCCATGCCACAAGCGCCGGCTGGTCGGTCATGACGACGGCCTCCCGCGGCACGGATTCCGCGAAGGCCGCCGCGTCCAGCGTCGCGACCGACGGCTCCGCGCGGGCCACCCAGACGTAGTACCAGAGCGGGAACGCCACCACCACGAGCACCACCAGCACCAGGCCGCGGTACAGGAGCAGCCGCAGGGCCTTCGGGTCCTGGAAGAGCGACGGGATCAGCCGGATCGACCAGTAGCGGCGCAGCGACACCTGCTCCATGCGGTCCGCCGTCCACGCCACCACCTGGGCCGCCGCCGGGATCGCCATCAGCGGCGTCCAGCAGAGCAGCAGCTCGGGCTCCGCGCGGAAGACGCAGGACGCGGCCGCCGTCACAAGCAGCCCCACGACCGTCGCGACCAGCCAGCCCCGCCAGGGACCGCGGTCGCGCCGAGAGAAGATCGCGGATACGAACAGGAACGTCACCACGGGGTCCGTCACCGAGAGCGACTCGCTCCAGAAGCGGATCGCGCCGCTCGAGATCTTGCGCAGCATCTGGAAGGGGTGGGCGAAGGCGAACTCCCAGGGGCCCGACGACGCGGCCGCCATCGAGCGCCAGACCGTGTCGCCCGGCCAGGTCTCCGTCCCGGCCATCGCCTCGAACCAGTAGAGGCTGAAGAAGGGCGAGCGGCCCCAGTGGAAGTTCCGGATCATCCAGGGCAGCAGGAGCACCGTGAAGCCCAGCCCGAAGATCAGCGCCGCACGCCCCCTCCGGCGCCGCGAGAGGACCAGGTAGATGCCGACCGCGGGCGCCAGGAAGAAGAACAGGTAATGGCTCAGGGCGGCGAGCGCGCCGAGCAGCGCGACCCCGGCGATCCGGAAATCGCCCCGGGCGTCCTCGCCGGACGGCGCCGGCTCGTCGGCGCGGCGCGGGAGCGGCGCGGCCAGCAGCGCCTGCAGGAGGAGCAGGATCGCGATCAGCGCGTACGGCATCCCCAGCAGCGCCGACTTGAGCATCGCGACGTTGCAGCCCGCGAGGGCGGCCGCCAGCCATGCGACCATCGTCCCGAACCAGCGCCGGGCCAGCAGGAAGGTCAGCACGATCGTCGTGACCCAGAAGAGGAGCCCCATCGCGGCGGCAGCGCGGTCGGACGGGTGTGTCAGCGCGAACGTCAACCCCAGCAGCAGCGGCGGCAGCGGCGGGTGGTAGAGGTCCGGGTGTCCCTTCAGGGTCGGCTGGATCGCCAGCGAGACGGGCCGCAGCGAGTCGGTGACCAGCCCGTCGCCCGCGGCGACGTGGCGGGCGATCTGGGCCTGCTCCATCGCCTGGTTGACGCCGAGCCCCCGGAACTTCGCGGCCATCACGGCGAGGGCCAGGATCAGCGGGAGAAGCACGAGCGCGGAAGCGCCCAGCACGATGCGCGCCCAGGGGCGGCCTGCGGAGGGAACGTCGGACGACATCAGAGCCCGAGCGTGGTGCGGCGGAAGATCGTCGAGACGCCGAGGACGGCGAGCCCGATCCCCAGCAGGGCCAGGGTTGTCGGCTCGGGGGTGCCGTAGACGGCCTGGATGGCCATCACGTCGTCGATGGACAGCGCGTGGTTCCCCGGCTGGGAGAACAGGAACGAGCCGTCAGGCTGCATCACGGAGCCGGGGCCGCCCGTCGGAGCCAGGCCCAGCGCCCGGCCCCACAAATCCAGGGCGACCGCCGTCTGGTCGATCGAGAAGAAGCCGCCCGGGGGAACGCCGTTGCCGTCCCAGAACGGGAAGATGTCGTTGACCGTGATCGTCAGGGGCCCGTTGATCTGGTACCACTGCCGGCCGTCGGGATACGTGGTCGGCTGCGGGCCCGTCAGCGTCGAGCCGACCACCAGGGGCGTCACGGTCCCGATCGACGCGCCGAGGTTCGCGGCGTTGACGATGATGCTGATGGGGTTGCTGACCATGTCGGGCGACTGGATCAGGTTGACCGAGCCCGCCTGCGACCACGCGGTCGCGGCCTGTTGGATCAGGGCGGCCTCGGCGCCGGAGACCGAGGGGCCGATGAAGTAGTACAGGTCGATCCGGGTGCTGGCCGGGGGCGGCTGGCTGGCCCACGTCGCGTAGGTGTTGCCGCCCGGGCCGCCGTACTGCTGCGTCTGGGCGTGCACGAGCGACGACGCCCCGAGCAGGATCGCGGCCGCCAGGCCGACCTGGACGATTCCAAGACGCTTCATCGCTATCGTTACTATATTCCCAAGACCCCTGGAATTCAATCAGGGTCCCCCTGAAGCCTATTCGGCGACCGGGGGCCCTTCCCTGAAGTCTACTTTCGGGCCAGGGAAAGGAGCTCGGCGGGAGGGAGTTCCTCGACCCGGCGGCCGCCCGCGGCCGCCGACTTCTTCCGCCGCTGGGCGAAGAGCTCCCGCAGCCGCGCTTCCAGCCGCTCCGCGTCGGGTACCGGCGCGGGCCGCTCGAGACGGAACACGGTGGATTCAACCCGGGGCGGCGGAAGGAAGAGCTCCTTCCCCGCCCGGCGCAACTTCTTCAGCGTCGCGGTCGCCTGGACCAGCACCGACATGGGCCCGTACTCCCGGGTCCCCGGCAGCGCGCGCAGGCGGTCGTAGACGTCGGTCTGGATCATGAGGGTGCAGCCGGCGATCTCCTGCGGCGCCGCGAGGATCGCGAGCACGATCTTCTGCCAGTCCCCGTAGGGCAGGTTCGAGACGATCTTGAGGCGGCCCTGGACGTGGCGGGCGAACTCCGCCCCGTCGGCCTGGATCAGGGTGACGTTCGGCAGCTCCGCCAGGAGCTCCCGCGAGAGGGCCTGGATGCGCTCGTCGATCTCGAAGGCCCAGACCCGCGAGGCGCGGGCGGCGAGCTTCTCGGTCAGGTTCCCGAGGCCGGAGCCGATCTCGACCACCTGGTCCCCGGACTCGAGGCCGGCGTCGCGCGCGAGGGCGTCGAGGAAGTTGGCGTCGACGAGGTAGTTCTGCCCCAGCGAGCGCTTGAGCGTGAGGCCGCGCTCGCGCAGCAGCGCGGCGACGCGGGTGCGCGTCCAGTCCATGACATGACTATAAAAAAAGACGCCTTCCGACGGAATCGGAAGGCGTCTCCGGATCGAGCGGAGGTTATTTGATCATCGCCGGCTTGCGGGTATAGGTGATCTCCGTCCACATCGTTTCCTTGCCGGAGTCATCCTTCCCGTAGAAGCGGAGCGTGCGATGGTCCTGGTCCTTGAATTCGTGGACCATCTTGTCGGGCATCTTCATGCCTTTGCCCATCTCCTTGCCGGTTTCCTTGCCGGTGTCCTTGCCCTGGTCTTTGCCGTAGTCCTTACCCTGGTCCTTCCCGTAGTCCTTGCCCTGCTCCTTGCCGAACTCCTTGCCGGTGTCCTTGCCCCGCCGGCCCGTCTCCTCGGCATCCTTGGCGCTCTTCCACGTGCGCTGCTGTTCCTCGGTCATCATGAACTTGAACGTGAAGACCTTGCCCGAGGTATCGGCCTCGCCGACGAACTTGCCCATGAAGGGCGTCTCACTGTCGACCCAAACCCCGGTGAACTTCTTGAAGGTAGGGTTGAAGCCGATGAATCCCTGGCCGGTCCAATCCTTGTCCTTCATCATGCCCTTGTCTTCGCAGCTCAACCAGAAGCCGCCGTGGGTCATCCGGCACGTCTCGGTGCCCTTGCCTTCCATGGGTTCCATTCCGGGCGCGTTGCACTTCGCCGTAAATTCCCAGTCGCCGTCGAATTGCTTCAGGAGCTGATGCTCCTTGCCCGGCTCGAACGTGGGCATTCGCTGATCGGTCGACTTGCCCTTGTCCTTGTCCTGGGTCTTCGGCTCGTCCTGGGCCCGTAACGCGCCGATCATCGGCACCAGCAACATCGCCACGGCCAACGCTTTCCATCGGTTCATATTCCACCTCCAACAAATCATGGAAATCACTCCATGAATGAAGATCCTCGGGGGAGGCGGATGTGCCGCGCGCTCAAACCGACACGATCACCTTGAGGAACGTGGCGGGGATGGCGGTGGCGCCGGCCCGGGGGCTCTTGTTCTGACTCGAGAACAGGGCCTCGAGCTCCCGCTGGAGATCGTTCGCCCGGCCGCCCTTCTCGGCGGCCTCGAAGGCGTTCATGGTCGGCCCGTAGTAACGCCGGAACTCGCCGACGAATTCCGCGGGCGTTCCGGGGAACTCAAAGAGGTACGTGTCCTTGACCATCGAGATCCGATCGGCGGGGATTCCCGCTCCGCCGAAGCGCTCGATCACGCTCTTGTCGACGCCCCAGAGCATCGGGCTCACAAAGCCTTCCGGCGGCGGCGGCGAGTAGGACGAGCTGATCTTCAGGATCTGCGCCACGAGCGTCGGGTCGTTGGGGATCCAGTTGCCCATCACGACCCGGCCCCCGGGCCGGGCGACGCGGACCATCTCCTTGGCCACCTCCGCGGGCTTCGGCGCGAACATCGCCCCGAAGATGCTCACCACCAGGTCGAACGATCCATCCTTCAGCTCGAGGAGATCCGTGGCGTCCCCTTCCTGGAAGCGGACGTTCCGCAGTCCTTCCACCTCGGCGCGGCGCCGGGCGGCCTCGACGAGGTTCCGCGCGATGTCGACGCCCAGCACCTCCGCCCCGCGCCGGGCTTCGGGAAGCGCCGTCGTTCCGTCGCCACAGCCGAGGTCGAGCACCCGGAGTCCCCGGGTGATCCCGAGCCCCTGCACCAGCGAGTCTCCGCTCGACCTCATGGTCGACGCGATGCGGGTGAAGTCGCCCTTTTCCCACAGAGCTTTGTTCGCGTTCATGGCTTGTTCTCCTTGGTTGTTCTTCGGATCAACAGAACGAAACGCCGATCTCGACCGCCTTCTTGCGGAGCGAGGGGTCCAGGATCTCCACGGCCTCGAGGAACATCGGGTGGGTGATGCCCGAGCCGATGTAGGTCCAGCGCATCGCCCGCTGCTGGACCTTTCGGAACTCGGCCTCGTCGCGCTCCGAGAGCTTCCGTCCCGTGGCCTTCGTGAAGGCCGCGAGGTTCAGCTCCAGCTGCCCCGAGAGTCCCTGGTCGATGAACATGCCGAGCTCGAGGTACTCGCCGAAGGCCTTCATCCGTTCCTCCAGCGGGAGGTTGTCGCCGAGCGCCTGGACCATGAGGGTGTCGAGCTTCGCGTGGTTGGCCTCCTCCATCCAGTGGTGCTTGAGGAGACTGCGGAAGAGCGGGTCGATGGCCCCGTTCTCCCTCACGCCCTCCAGGAAGTGCTTCTGCGTCATCCACTCGATGTGGAGGATGAGCAGCGCGATCGCCAGCGGGTGATGCTTGAGCACTTCGGCCGCGACCGCCTCCGGCGGCCCGATGACGTCGCAGCGGCTCCCGAAGCCGGCCTCGAAGGCCTCGCGGAAGCGCTTGAAGAGCTGGATGTGCTTCGCCTCTTCGCCGGCGAACTGCAGCAGCGTCCTCACCCGGTGGTCGTCATCCCGGAGCCGGGGCCGCGCGTGGTCGAGCACGAACGGCAGGATGAACTCCTCCACCAGCCCGAAGATCGAGAGGTACTCGTGGCCCCGGATCTGGTTGAGCGTGCGGCGCTCCTCCGGGGAGAGGAATGCCAGCGAGTCCACGCCGGCCAGCCCTTCCGGCATGAAGGGCTTCGTGAAGTCCAGCTGCTTCTCGCCGCCGATGAGGTCCTCCACCCGCCACGCGGGCGTGCGCTGCTGGGACGCCAGGATCTCCTTGTACGTCAGGGTCGTCGTCGTCTTCATCAGTCCCTCCTTTCAGGGTGATGAAGGCAATGCAAGGGGCGTGCCACGAGGCGCCAGGGGGAGAGACCGCCGCGGCGCTGACGGAATTCCGTGAGCGCTCACGAGAAGTCGCAAACGGCTCGTCGACGCCCGACGCGGGACCCGCTGGCACGACGCTTGCACCGGCTGCGCCCGGAGGTGCCGATATGACCAGCGAACGAGTGTTGCGTGGAATCGTGGGCGTCTTTGTTCTGGTGAGCGTCGCGCTCTCCATCGTCCACAGCAGGAACTGGCTCTACTTCACGGGATTCGTGGGCTTCATGCTCACCCAATCCTCGCTGACCGACTGGTGCCCGCTGCTGCTGATCCTGGAGAAGGCCGGGGGCCTGCCGCGCTGCCGGCCGACGAAACCCGAGCGAGCCCTTGCGTCGACGAGCGCTACTCTTGAAGGGCCGCGAGTTCCTTGAAGTAGAGGCGCAGCAACGCCGCCCGGGGACGGGGCACAACCCCGGTCGATGAGAAGAGATGATATTCGGCCTTGATCGCCTCAGCGAGAAGACCTGCCGTGACCTTCTTGTCGCGTTTCGCCAGGTCGTAGGCGTGGCGGATGACCCGCGAGCTCTCGGGAAAGCTCTTCCGGGCTTGAACGAGGATCTCGTCGTCCGTCTTCAACGTCCCCATCTGCGACGTCAGGGTCAGGTATCCGATCGCAAATCGGAGATCGCCGCTCGCCTCCCAAGCCTCCTTTTCGAGCGGGAGCAAGTCGCGGCCGTCATACAGGAACAAGGCCGCGTTCCAGAGGTCCCCGTTCTTTGTGGATCGGGCGACGGTCAGCACCTTATCGAAAACGGCCTTGCGGCGGTCTCCGAGCGCGTTGGATTCCACGGCGTGGTCGATGATGATGGCGGCAAGTTTGGGGTCGGAGGGGATCGTCACGTCCGGATCCGTCAGGAAGCGGAACTTCGTCAGCGCGTCCCGGACGGTGGAGGTCTCGTCCGACTTGGCGGGAGCCAAGGCCGCGACGCACTCGATCGCTTCCATCCTGCGGGATTCGCCGAACTTCTGCTTCCGGACAACGACCAGGTCGCGGGAAAGAAACTCCTTGTTCGCGCGGTTGTTCCACCAATCGCCGGGATAGAAACCGTCGAGCGCGATCAGCGCCACCGCGGCATCGAGCTCCCCCTTGGCAACACCCTTCAAATGATCCGCGCGAAGACGAAGAGGGATCGACTCCCGGTGGATTTCGCAGACCATGCTCTCAAAGAGTTCCAGCGAGCCTTTCTTGGCGTCCTCCGACGCCTTCCAGGCCTTCACCGCGTCCCGGTCCCGGCCCGCCCGGATCAGGCAGTCCGCGGCGAGTCCCCACGCGACCGCGTATTCCGGGACGGCGGCGGAGTACTTGGCGTACGCGTCGGCCGCCCCCGCGTAGTCGCCGGCCCGGTGCTGTTCCATCGCCCATTCGAGCTGGACGTCCGGCTCCTCCGGGAACTTCTCGGCGGCACGCTGGTGCAGCGCGTAGGACATCTTCGGATTGCTTGGCCAGAGAAGGTTTCCGAGCAGGTAGGCTTGGACCGGCGTCCGACCCGCTTCGGGAAACAGTTCCAGAAGGGCTCCTTCGGCCTCGTCCAGCTTGCCTTCGAGGATGAGCGTCCGGCCCCGCTCCAGCAGCGGCTTCGTCTTCTCGTAAGCGGCCTTGAGGTCCGTCTTGAAGTCCTGGGGGGCGAGGGCCAACAGGGCCAGGGTCAGCAGTCCGTTCATGTTCTCGAGACTATCACCGAAACCTCGGCGATGCGGAGAAAATTAGAACTGCCGACCCCGCCCTGCTGCCGCTAGGACGAGGGCCCGAGGCCCAGATGGGTCCGGATCTCATCGACCAGCTTCTTCTTGGTGATTCCGCGGAAGACGCGGCCCACTTCGTTGCCGTCCTTGAAAAACACCAGCGTCGGGACGACAAAGATTCCCAGTTCTCCGGGCGTCTCGAAGTTCTGGTGGGCGTCGAAGCCCGCGAACGTCACCCGGCCCGAGTAGTCCGGGGCGACTTCCTCCATCACGGGAGTGAGCCAGCGGCAGGCCGCGCAGGCCGTTCCGTAGAAGCCGACGACGGCGGCGGGCGCTCCCCGCACTTCCTGCTGAAAGGTCTGGTCCGTCAGAGTCATCATGGTAAACCTCCGTAGTTCCAATCAATGGGGGGACTGATCCACCGCGCGCCGCAGATCCAGGATCAGGACGTCGCTGCTCTCGTCGTCCGCGACCACGGCCACGGGCTCGGGCGCCGGGCGTCCTTTGCTCCTCGTGAGGCGCCAGGACTTGAAGAACAAATAGGCGAAGAGCAGGTCGACGGCCGCGAAGGCCAGCAGCGTCGGCCCGACCCGGTCCTGCAGGTAGAGGATCCAGGCGACCGTGCCGAAGAACTTCTTCTCGATCACGGCCGCAAGCATGAGGGGGCGGTGTCGGACGGGGTCGCGACCGATGACGAAGAACGCGACCTGCCAGGCCAGGACCGTCCCCACGAAGCCGTAGTAGAACTCCGGGTGGGTGATGGCCGGGGGAAACAGTCGGGACGTCAGCGACTCCAGGAACAGCTGGGGCACGGTCACCAGCAAGCCGTAAACGCCCGCGGCCACGAACACCCGTCGGGCGAAGATTTCGTTGGGCTTCATCGGGGGCCTCCTTCCTTCTGCTGGAAGGAGTGCAAGGGGCGTGCCAAAGCGGCCCCGGGGAGAGGCGCGCGCGGGTCTGACGGGATCTCGTGAAGCTTCGCGAGAAGTCGCGACCGAGCGCCCTTCAAAACGGATTGGCCACGGAGCCCTCCGAGCCCACAGAGGGGATCTTCTCTGGGGGCTTTGTGGGCTCCGTGGCCAATCAGGTGAGGATCATGGGCTCTCGAGATCCTCCCTAGTCGCGGCGGATGCCGAGCGCCTTCATGCGGGAGCTGAGGGTCGAGGCGGGCACGCCGACCCGTTCCGCGGCGCCGCCGGGGCCGGATACCTTGCCGCCGGCCGCCTCCAGCGCCGCTTCGATGCTGCGGCGCTCGAGGGCTTCCAGTTCGCCCATCGTCAGGACCCGGACGGCTCCCGGCTCCGAGGCCGGCGACTCCGGCAGCGCCCGCTCGAGGTTCAGGCGCCCGTCGCGGGACGTGATGACCGCCCGCTCGATGACGTTCTGGAGCTCGCGGACGTTCCCCGGCCACTCGTAGCGGCAGAGCTTCGCGAGGCCGTCCGCGGTGAGGGGCGCGAGCGGGCGTCCGAGGCGCTGGGCGAAGCGCTCCGCGAAGGTCCGCGCGAGCAGCTCCACGTCCTCGCTGCGCTCGCGCAGCGGCGGCACCCGCAGCGGGAAGACGTTCAGCCGGTAGTAGAGGTCCTGGCGGAAGGTCCCCTCGCGCATCATCGCCTCGAGGTCGCGGTTCGTCGCCGCGATGACCCGGACGTCGACGGAGCGCGTCCGGTCTCCGCCCACCGACTCGAACTCCCCTTCCTGCAGCACCCGCAGGAGCTTCACCTGGAGGTCCGGAGGGATTTCCCCGACCTCGTCGAGGAAGATCGTGCCGCCGTCGGCCATGGAGAAGCGGCCCTCTCGGCGACCCGTGGCGCCCGTGAAGGCGCCCTTCTCGTGGCCGAACAGTTCGCTCTCGATGAGCGAGGCCGGGATGGCCCCGCAGTTGACCTTCACCAGCGGCTTGGAGCGGCGCGGGCTCAGCTCGTGGACCGCGCGCGCGACGAGCTCCTTGCCGGTGCCCGTCTCGCCGAGGATCAGGACGCTGGCGTCGGTCGCGGCCACCTGGCGCAGGTCCTCGAGCATGCGCTGCATCGGCGGGCTCGTGCCCAGAATCTCGCCGAAGTCCCGCAGCTCCCGGATCTCCTTGCGGAGGACCTCCGTCTCGGCCGTCAGGGTCGCGATCTTCCGCTCCGACTCCAGGCGGTCCTGGACGTTGCGGAGGATGAGCGCGTAGCGCCGCCGGCCGCCGGACTCGTACGTTGAGAGCGTCGCCTCCGCCGGGAACGGGGTCCCGTCGGCGCGGCGCGACTGCAGTCCGCCGGCGATCCACGCCGAGCCCTCCCCCGCGGGCTTCCGGTCGAGCTCCGCGATGAGCGCGCGGAGCTTGGCCGCGTCCGGCGCGTCGAGCTGGCGGTCAAAGGGCAGCCCGATGGCGCCGTCGGCCCGCCACCCGAACGCCTTCGCGGCGGCCGGGTTGACCTGCTCGATCCGCAGGTCGCGGTCGAGTTCGAGCACGCCGTCCATCGCGCCGCCGAAGAGCCGGGCGAGCTTCGCCTCGCGCTCCCGCAGGTCCTGCTCGGCCCGGACGCGCCGCAGCTCCGCCGCCGCGCGGTCGGCGAAGATGCGGATCAGGGACAGCGCCCGCGCGTCGTTCGGCAGCGGGCGGCTGTGGATGACCGCCAGGTGGCCCAGGACCGCGTCGCCGGGCTCGTGCAGCGGGACGCCCAGGTAGCTGCTGACGTTGAACTTCCGGAACCCGGAGTCGACGGGGTAGCCCGCGACCGCGAGATCCGGGATGTGGACCATCCGGCGCTCCGTGATCACGAGCTCGCAGGGGGTCCCATCGATGGGCTGGTCCCACTCGATGTAGCGGCCGTCGAGCCAGAACGCGAGCGCCCGCAGCCGGCGGCCTTCCGGGATGTACTCGGTCACCCAGGCCGCGTTGGTCCCGAACGCGCGGGCGACGCTGCGGGTGAGCGTCTCGAAGAAGCGCGTCCCGGTCTCGGGGGCGGTGACCTCGAGGATCGAGCGGAGCGCGGCGTCCTCGTCGATCCCCTGCAGGGGTCTCTCCGGCGTCTCGCTCATGAGTGGATGATAGTCAAGGGAGCGACCCGGCTTCCACAGGAATGGGTCGGACGCGGACGTCGGCCTCATAGGGGGTGAACGCGCCGGGCAGCCCGAATCGTCCCGCTCAGCGCTGCAGCTTGCGGAGGACGACGGTGTCGTAGGTCTCGACGCGGGCCTCGCCGCCCTCGCGGGTGCCGAGCTCGACGTGGAGGAGGAAGCAGGTGCCCGGGATCATGTCGCCGCGGCCGCCCATCGACGCCGCCGTGATGGGCGTGAAGGTCGCCTCGAAGCGGAAGGCGGCGCCGCCGTCGTCGGCCAGCTTGCCCCCGCCGCCGTCGTCGATGAGCAGGCTCCCGTCCTCGAGCTCGCGGACGAAGCCCTTGATGGGGCCGGGGTTCGTGTCGTAGAAGCGGTCCTGGATGCGCGCCGCGACCCGAGGCGCCAGCCAGGCCATCTGCGCCTGGTCCATGCCCCGCTTGTGCGACGCGCTGCCCACCGCGAAAAGCGGCAGGATCGTCGACACCGCCAGAACCAACACCACGATCGAAATAAGAACTTCAAGGAGCGTCAACCCTGCCCGCGAACCCCGGGGAGGAGGGATGGGGACCCCTCTGCCTGTGTCCTGTGTCCGGTGTACGGGCGTCCTCATGGTTCCTGCGCCTCCCGCATCACCGGGAGCTTCACGTCGGTCGTAAAGGTCTCCCCGAAATGCACCGGCGCCCCGACGATGTGCGCGGCCGGCTTCGTGTTGCGCTGACCGCGGCGGATCGACATCAGGTCGTTCGTCGTCTTCTCGCGGTACTCGATCCACTCGTCGTCGATCTTCACCATCGAGGGGCCGTCGGGCATCCCGCGCGTGTGGCTGAGGTGGATGTAGGGCGAACGCTCGTCGGCGAGCTCGGCGACCTTGACGCCGTGCAGGTCGGGCGCGCCGGACTCGACCGTCACGGCGACCTGGATCACCTCCGGGTAGACGAAGTCGGGGTTCCGGAGGTCGTTGCTGCGGCGGT
>Ga0310813_10001473_pt1 | contig 14146 bp, 10 predicted proteins | sample YN3metagenome_FD_203086 | JGI IMG/M metagenome (GOLD analysis project Ga0310813, IMG submission 203086) | Soil microbial communities from experimental microcosm in Duke University, North Carolina, United States - YN3 | ecosystem: Engineered > Artificial ecosystem > Soil microcosm > Unclassified...
GTCACTCTCCATCTCATCACGCTCGCGCTGTACGGTCTGGCTACCGCGCTGGCGCTGGCGCGGTTCACCGGTCTGCGACCGCCGCCCCGCGCGTTGATGATCGCGATTCCCTGCGCGGGCGCGGCGGTGCACGTCGTCGCCGTCTCGCAGCTCACTCTGGTTGGCCTCGGCCCGGCGCTCTCGATGCTGGCGCTGTGCCTCGTCCTGCTGCAGCTCGCCAGCGAACGCCTGCTCCGGGGCTCGGCGGTCGCATTCTTCGCGGGGCCGCTCGCGACGGGCCTCGTCGGACTGGCGATTCTCAGCGGCCTGACACCGGGAGCGGGCGGCGATCCGCAGATCGCGGCCGGCCGGAACATGTGGTTCGTCCTGCACGTCGCGCTGAGCGTGCTCGGCGTCGCGTTGATGGCGCTCGCGTTCATCGCGGCGGCGCTGTACCTGCTGCAATTCCGCGAGCTCAAGGCGCGCCGCTTCGGCCAGGTGTTCCAGTATTTTCCCCCGCTCGAGCGGCTCGATCAGCTCAACCGCTTCGCGCTCGTCGCCGGATTTCCCGCGCTGACGCTCGGCGTCCTGCTCGCGCTCGGATATGGCGCGCGGTTCTCGGGCGGCTTGCACGTCGCCAAGGCGCAGGTCGTGTGGGGCATCTTTACCTGGGTCGTGCTGGGGTGGGCCGTGTGGGTCCGCGTCGTGCGGCATTGGGCCGGCCGGCGCGCCGCGGTCGCGAGCATCGCGGGCTTTTCCGCGGTGCTGCTCGTCTACGTCGCGCTGAAGCTGGTCCAGCCCGGCGCTGAACGATTCCTGTGACGACCCAGATGGGAATCAAAGTACTGGGCGTCAATCATCGGACCGCTCCCCTCGATGTGCGGGAACGTTTTGCGCACGGCGCCCACGAGGTCCCGACCGCGCTGGCGCGCGTCATGGCAGCGGGCGCGAGCGGCGGTGTCCTGCTGTCGACCTGCAACCGCACCGAGTTCTATCTCGTCGCCGACGACGAGCCGTCGCTCGAGGTCGTGTGGTCGCTCCTGGCGGAGCGACTCCCGGCCGTGCCGCCGGGCGGGGCGCGCGAGTACGGCTACATCGAGCGCGACCGCGCCGCCGTCCGCCATCTCTACCGCGTCTCGTCGGGCCTCGATTCCATGATCCTCGGCGAATCGCAGATCCAGGGGCAGGTCCGCGATGCGTGGGAGGCGTCGCGCGCCCAGGCCGGTCCCGTGCTGCACCGGCTGTTTCAGAGCGCGCTGCACGTCGGCTCGCGCGTGCGCACGGAGACGAGCCTGGGCATGGGCACGGCGTCGGCGGCGTCTGCCGGCGTCGCGGTGGCCGGTAAGATTTTCGGGGATCTCGCGGGTCGCACGGCGCTGATCCTCGGAGCCGGCGACATGGCGGAGCTCGCGGCGAAATGTCTGTCCGACGAAGGCGTGCAGGTGACGCTCGTCGCCAATCGCACGCACGAGCGCGCGCGCGCGATCGCGGAGCGTCTCGGCGGCCGGGCCCTGTCGCTCGAAGAGGCGTGGCCGCATTTCGGGACGGTGGACATCGCGCTCTGCTCGACCGCCGCGCCCCACGCCGTCGTGACTTGGGAGCGCGTCGGCGCCGTGATCGGCACGCGGCGCGGCAAGCCGCTCTGCATTCTCGATCTCGCGGTGCCCCGCGACGTCGATCCCGCGATCGCGCAGCTCGAGAACGTATTCTTGTACGACGTCGACGATTTGCAGACCGTCGCCGCTCAGGCGACCGCCCGGCGACGCGACGAAGTCCCCGCGGCCGAGCGGATCGTCGAGGAAGAAACGGATCTCTTCTGGTCGTGGTACGGCGGTCTGGGCGTCGTGCCGACGATCAAGGAGCTGCGCACTCGGATGGAGGCGTTGCGCGCGGCGGAGCTCGAGCGGGCGCTCCGCCATCTCTCCCATCTCAGCCCGGCCGACCGCGCGCAGGTCGAACAGTTCAGCGAGGCGCTCCTCAACAAGTTTCTGCATCAGCCCACCATCACCCTGAAGGCAGCGGCTGAAGAAGGCCGCGGCTACGGGCTGCTCGAAGCCCTGCGGCGGCTGTTCGGATTGGAGCCACCGGCGTGACGGAATTCCGCCGTGTGCTGGTCACAGGGGGCGCAGGGTACATCGGGAGTGTCGTCGTCGATCAGCTGCTCGAGCGTGGGCTGCACGTCGTCGTCCTGGACGACTTGAGCCGCGGGCATCGCGACGCGGTCGCGCGCCGTGCCGCGTTCGTGCAGGGCGGAGTCGGGAATCGCGAGCTGCTGACCGCGCTGCTCGAGCGCGAGCGGATCGAGGCGATCGTCCACCTGGCCGCCTATGCGCTGGTCGCGGAATCGGTTGCGCAGCCGGGTATGTATGTGACCAACAATGTCACGGCGGGCCGTGTACTGTTGGAGGCGGCTGCAGCGGCGGGTGTGCGACGGTTCGTGTTCTCGTCGTCCTGTGCGGTATACGGCCATCCGGCGACCGTGCCGATCACGGAGGACACGCCCCAGGCTCCCGTCAACCCGTACGGCGAGACGAAACGCGATTTCGAGCGATTGCTGGCCGAGCTCGCACCGCGCGCGGGGCTGGAAGTCGTGAGCTTGCGGTATTTCAATGCATCGGGCGCCACCAAGGCGCGGGGTGAGGATCACGATCCCGAGACGCATCTGATCCCCAACGTCCTGGCGGCGGCGCTGGGCGCTCGTCCCGCGGTGGAGGTGTTCGGGACCGACTATCCGACGCCGGACGGCAGTGCGGTGCGCGATTACGTGCACGTGACCGACATTGCCGACGCGCATGTGCGCGCGCTCGATGTGAGCGTGACGCGCGGCACGCCGATCGCGGTGAATCTCGGGACCGGATCGGGGCGGTCCGTGCGGCAGGTGATCGACGCCGCGCGGCGCGTGACCGGCAAGACGATTCCCGTGCGTGAGCAGCCGCGCCGTCCCGGCGATCCGCCCGTCCTGGTCGCCGCGGTGCGGCGCGCCGCCGAAGTGCTCGACTGGCGCGCATCGCACTCGGACCTCGAGGGAATTCTGGACAGCGCGTGGCGCTGGCATCGTGCGCACCCGCAGGGCTACCGAGGAGGTTAGGTGCTACTACAGGTTCGCGGAGCGATCCCCACGACGCCGTGGGAGCTGGTGCTCACGTCCAGTCGCGAAACGCAGTTCGTGCTGGGCGTGCTGGCCGTGTTCTCGCTCGTCTCGTGGTACTTGATCGTTCTGAAATGGTGGCAGTTCCGGCGGATGCGGCAGCTCGGCGACCGCTTTCTTGCGGAAGTGGAGAAAGCGCCGCGGCTCGAGGACGCCTATCACGCCGCGATGCGGCTGCCGCCGTCTCCGTACAATCGCTTGCTGCGTGAAGGCGTGCATTTCTTCTCCGAGCTGAAACCCGGCAGTCTCAAAGCCCGCGCGTCCGCCCCCGACGTTGCTCTGGCCACGGCGCCGACGGCATTGACGGGCACGCAGCTCGAGGCACTGCGGATGGTGCTCGCGAAAGAGGTCGCAGCCGAGCGCGACACCGCCGCGCGCTGGATTCCCTGGCTCGCGACGTTCGGCTCGGTCAGCCCGCTGCTCGGCCTGCTCGGCACGGTGCTCGGCGTCATGGACGCGTTCATCGGGATCGCCGTCGGCGGGTCGGGCAACATTACCGCCATCGCGCCGGGCGTCGCCGAGGCGCTCGTCACGACGGTCGGTGGGCTCGCGGTCGCGGTGCCCGCGGTGATGGCGTACAACATTTTTGTCAGCCGCCTGGGACTGTTTGCCGGTGAGCTCGAGGGCTTCGCCCAGGAGATCGTCGGCACGCTCGCGCGGGAAGGACGGATCTGATGGCCGGACTCCTGGGTGGCGGCGGCGGGCTGCGCGGGCACGGTGAGCTGCCGCTCAACGCCGATATCAACGTCACGTCGCTCGTGGACGTCGCGTTCGTGCTCCTCATCATTTTCATGATCACGGCGCCGATCATGCAGGGCGGCGTCGACGTGCGGCTGCCGCGTGCGCAGGTGCGCGCCATCGAGCCCAAGCAGGGTCTCGTCGTCACCGTGGATGCCGACGGCAAGATCTATCTCGATCAATCCGCGCTGTCCTATGACGACTTCGAGGCCACGTTTCCCGCCTTTGTGCGAACGAAACGGCCGACCGGGGTGTATCTGCGGGCCGATGGGCGCGTTGCCTACGCCCGCGTCGTGCAGGTCCTTGCCGTGATCCGCGGCGCCGGCGTGCAGGACGTGGGACTCGTGGCCGAACCGGAGACGATCAACCGATGAGAGGACGCGGCAATCCGGCGCCGGTGGGAATGGCGCTGACGGGAACGCTGGTCGTGCACGGCATGGCGGTCATCGCGCTATTCGCCGCGCCGGGCGGGCCGAAACGCCTGCCGCCGACCTACCGCGTCCACCTCGTCGCCGCGCCCGCCGCCGACATGGAGAGTCGCAAAGCCCCGGAGGCATTCGACCGGCCGGCTGAGGAAAGGCCGGCGCCGGCCCCCGCCGCGCGGCGGCCGCAGAGCACGGTGTCGCGCGCGACGCCGCCGCCGACGCGCGATCAGACTCAGCGCGAAGCGGCGCCCCGCACCACGTCGCCAAATCAGCCGCTGCCCGGAGAGAAGCCGTCGACCGGCAACGACGTCGCGACGGTGAGCACCGAGGGCGTCGCGTTCCCATTCCCCGAGTACCTGCAGAACATCGTGTCGCAGGTGTTGCGGCGCTGGCAGCGGCCCGCGCAGAGCACGCCGCTCGAAGCGGAGGTCTCGTTCTTTGTGCACCGCGACGGCTCCGTCACGGATCTGCAGTTCATCCACCGCTCGGGCAATTTCGCGTTCGACCTGGAAGCACAGGGCGCCGTCGAAGAAGCGGGACGGTTCAAGGCCTTTGGCACGCTGCCGGACGGCTGGCAGTCGGACGTGCTGTTCGTGCGGTTCTATTTCTCGGGGCAGCGGCAATGACGGTTAGGCGGTTAAGCGGTTGGGCGGTTTGTGGCTGTGCGGTGCTGCTAACCGCTCAACCGCTTGACCGCTTAACGGCCCAGGACACCTCCACCATCGACCGCGGCGTCCGGATCGGCATTGTGTATCGGCCCGGTGTGCGCCCGGGCCTTGTCATGTTGCCGCGCAAAGGCATGGGTCTCGACTCAGTCCGCGCCATCATCGGCCGCGATCTCGATTACAGTGATCGCTTCGAGGTCATCACGCTGCCGGGCGGCGATTCGATTCGACTCGCGTCGCCGACCGCGTCCCAGCCTGCGGGCAGGACGGGGGCGGGCACCGGCACGAGACGCGGGACGGGAACGAGTTCCACAGGCGGGGGCGGCGCGCAGGCCAGCGCGACGCTCAACTATCCGCTGTACCAGGCGCTCGGCGCGGACTTCGCGCTCGACATCACGGCGGCCGGCGACACGACGGTTGCTACGCTGCACGACATCGCGGCCGCGAGTGTGCGGCGCACCGTGCGCGCACTACTGCCGCGGCCCGGCGATCCCGAATTTCGCCTGGCGGTCCATCGGCTCGCCGATCAGGCGCTGCAGGCCGCACTCGGCGCGCCGGGAATCGCGGCCACGCGCATCCTATTCGTCAAGGACGGCAAGGTCTATCAAATCGATCAAGATGGGATCGATCAGAAACTCGTCTCGTCCACCGACCGCCAGGCGCTGTCTCCGGCCTGGTCGTCCGACGGCCGCCACATCGCGTACATGGAGTTCCAGGCGGGCAAAGGCTGGCTCTACCTGCAGGAAATGAATGGCGGCAAACGCACCGCGGTATCGACCACGGGGACGGCGCTCGACTTCACGCCCGCGTTTTCGCCCGACGGACAGACCCTTGCGTTCAGTCGTGCGACGGAGGACGGCACCGACATCTATACGATTAACGTGAAGAACAACTGTTGTTTACGCCGCTTGACCGTGGGGCGCTTTTCTGACAACTTGTCCCCGACGTTCAGCCCAGACGGTCAGCGGATCGCTTTTGTCTCGACGCGGCCGGGTCTGCCGCAGATTTACGTCATGGCGGCGGACGGGACGGACCAGCAGTTGTTCGCACCCTTCGATTATGGTGTAACGGGTGCGTCCAACGCGCCGGAGTGGTCGCCCGACGGGCAATCGGTGGCGTTTCACCGGGACGTGGCGGGCACACTGCAGGTGTTCGTGTTGGACGTGCGGACCCGCACGGTCCGACAGCTCACCTCGGTAGGGCGCAACGAGGATCCGACGTGGGCCCCCGACAGCCGCCATCTCGCCTTTGTTTCCGACCGGTCGGGTTACCGCCAGTTGTGGATCATCGATCTCGACACCGGGCGAATCCGGCCACTGCTGCAGCAGAGCGGGGCGCGTTTGCCGTCTTGGTCTCCGCGCCTTTCGGAGGCTACTTCTTCCACCCCCTGATCGGAGAGACAGGATGAAATCGGTATCGTTGCTCCTCGCACTTGGCTTGGGCGCCGCCATGATCGTCGGCGCGTCGTGCGCCAAGAATCCGCCGCCGCAGACTGCGCCGCAGCCCAACGCGGATTCGGCCGCAGCCGCGGAGCGGGCGCGTCAGGACTCGATTGACGCCGCGAATCGTGCGGCGCAGGCGGAAGCGGAGCGTGTGCGCCAGCAGCGCGAAGCCGATTCGCTGGCGGCCCTATCGCGGGCATCCGAAGAAGTGCGCACCACGCTGGCGGCGATGATTCACTTCGACCTCGACAAGTCGGCCGTCCGCCAGGACGACATGGCGGCGCTCGACCAGAAGGTCGCGATTCTCCAGGCGAACCCCGATCTGAAGATCCGGGTCGGCGGCCACTGCGACGAGCGCGGCTCCGACGAGTACAACCTCGCCCTCGGCAATCGCCGGGCGCAGGCGGCCAAACAGTACCTCGTGAGTCACGGCATCGACGCGAGCCGCATCGAGACGCAGTCGTGGGGCGAGGAAAAGCCGCTGGTCGACGGTCATGACGAATCGGCATGGTCGCAAAACCGGCGCGATGAGTTCGAGGTCACCGCGGGTGGGGATAATCTCCGCCGTCCGTAGTAGCGCGCTGGTCCTGACACTGGGGCTCGTCGCCGGCTGCGCCCTGAAAGGGGACGTCCGGAAAGTCGAGCTCCAGGTTCAGGCTCTGCGATCGGACCTCGCGAAGAGCGATACCGCGCGGGCGGCGGAGCGGGACACGATCCTGGCCGCCGTCCGCCTGCTTCAGCAAGCGCTCGCCACCCAGCAGGCCTATCTGGTCCAGGTGCGTGGCGATTTACGGACCGAGCTGTTGTCGGTGCAGCAACAGCTGGTGACGGTGCAGGAGCTGACGGGGCAGAGCCAGCAACGCCTCACCGAGCTGCGCTCCCGCATCGAAGCCCAGTCGCAGCAACCGGACCAGAATCCTGCACCGACGTCCGGCGCCACGCCGCCGGTGGGGCCGTCGGGGAATCCGGCGGGGCCGGGGCCCGATCAGATGTACGACGTGTCCCTGCAACAGTACCGGCGCGGGAGTCTTGCGACCGCGCGGCTCGGGTTCCGCGAGTTCTTGCGCGTCTTCCCGACCCACGAGCGCGCGCCCGACGCGCTCTTCTACATCGGCGAAAGCTTCGAGCAGGCCGCGCCCGATTCCGCCGCCGCGGTGTACGACCAGCTCGTGCGTGCCTATCCCAATTCACCGCGTGCTCCGTCCGCGCTCTACAAGCTGGGCTTGCTCGCCGAACAGCGCGGCGATAAGGCGACGGCGCGGACCTTCTACTCCCGAGTGATCGCCGGCTACCCGCGCTCACCCGAGGCGGATCTCGCGCGGCAAAATCAGCAGCGCCTCAAGCCTTAGCGCTTCAGCCATGACGCCACGCGGAGAGATGCCGTTTCTCGACCATCTCGAGGAGCTGCGCTGGCGCATTCTGTGGAGCCTCCTCGCCATCGTCGTCGGGACCGTCGTCGGCTGGTTCGCGCTCGGCCACGTCGATGTCATCGAGGTCTTGAAGCGCCCGATCGCCCCGTACTTGCCGGGCGGTCGCCTCATCTTCACAAGCCCCGCCGAGCCGTTCTTGTTGACGTTGAAGGTGGCATTCGCGCTCGGCTGCCTGCTCGCGTCGCCGATCGTGATCTATCAGATCTGGGCCTTCCTCTCGCCGGCGCTGTACGACCGTGAGAAGCGGCTGATCATTCCGGCGCTGGTCGTGGGGGTCGTGCTGTTCCTGGCGGGCGCCGCGGCCTGCTACGAGCTCCTGCTGCCGGCGGCGCTGAAGGTGCTGCTCGGCTTCCAGCGCGCGGACCTGACCGCGATGATCACGATCGACCGCTACTTCGGCATGGCGGTGCCGTTCGTAGTCGGCTGCGGGCTGATCGCCGAGCTGCCGCTCGTCGTGACGATTCTCGCGTCGCTGGGCATTGTGACGCCGCAGTTCCTCGCGCGGCAGCGCCGCTATGCGATCGTGATTGCGGCGTTCCTCGCCGCCATCCTGACGCCGCCCGACGCCGTCTCGATGATCCTCATGCTCGTGCCGCTGCTGCTGCTGTACGAGATCAGCATCTGGTGCGCGTGGGTCGCGAGTCGCCGCCGTGCCCGGAACGCCGCAACGGTCACCCTCGTCGTCGTTCTCCTCGCCGGCGGCGCCACATCGCTCCACGCGCAGAATCCACCGCCTCCGCCTCCGGCCGCTCCCGTCCGGCAACGGCCCGTTCGTGACACGACGGCGGCGAAGGCGGCCGCGACCCGACAGGACACGACGCGTCGCGGCGGCGGTCAGAACATGGACACCTCGACCGCGCGGCGTCTGGGCTTGCCGACGGGTCCCGTGCGCTCGTTTCCCGCATCCGACGCCGTGATGGACTCGCTCCTCAAGCTCGAGGGGTTTCGCGTGACGCGGTACACGTCAGACACGTTCGTCGTCGTGGGCGACAGCCAGACCATTTTCCTGCGGCGCGAGGCGTTCGTCGAGCGCGAGAGCACCCAGCTGGAGGCCGATTCCATTCGCTATCACGAGGCGACCTGCCAGCTTAACGCCGAGGGGGAGCCGCACCTGTTCGACCAGGGTACCGTGCTCATCGGTGAAGGGATGCGCTACGATACGTGCTTGCATCGCGGCACCGTCCGTGACGCGTTGACCGATTTCCAGCAGGGAGGAGCGAAGTGGTACGTACGCGGTAACATCGCGTCCGACTCCGGCAACAAGCGCGTCTACGTCGCCGCCGCAAACTTCACGTCGGATCCGCAACCCGTGCCCGACTACCATTTTGCCGCGGGGCAGGTGAAATGGATCAACAAGCGGACGATGGTCGCGCGACCCGCGGTGCTCTACGTGCGCGACGTCCCCATCATGTGGTTGCCGTTCATCTTCCAGGACATCCGCGGCGGCCGGCGCAGCGGTATTTTGTTCCCCCGCTTCGGCCTGAACGACATCGTGCGGCCCACGCGACATTACTCCCGCCACGTGACCGACTTCGGCTATTACTTCGCGCTGAACGACTACATGGACGTGCTGTTCGCCGGGGATTGGTTCGCCGGCCGGTACGTGCAGTTCCATGGCCAGGCGCAGTACCACTGGATCGACCGCTTTATGGACGGGTCGTTCACGTACTCGCGCATGTCACAGATCGACCGGCCCGCGACGAATACGCGGATCGGCTGGAGTCACTCGCAGCGCTTCAACTCCCGCACCTCCTTCAACGCCCACATCGACTACTCCACCAATGGGACCCTGATCCAGCGCAACTCGCTGAACCCGTGGGAGGTCACGTCGACCGTCGGCTCGAGTCTCAATTTCGACAAGCGATTCTCGTGGGGGACGCTGAACATCGGCGGCAGCCGCTCGCAGGACTTGTCGCAGAACAACGTGTCGCAAGTGTTTCCGACGATCACCGTGACGCCGACCGGCGTGGACATCGCGCCGTGGATGACCTGGACGCCCCGGTTCTCGAACACCAACACCCAGCGCTTTCATTTCCACGCCGGCACGTTCGTCGTGCCGTCGGCACCGGGCGACAGCTCGCCGACGGATACGATCTCGCAGTTCAACACTGACCGCGTGACGCAGATCGATTTCGAAACGCCGCTCCGGATCGGCCGGTGGAACTGGGCCAACAGTTTCACGATGATCGACACGCGCACCGCCGGGCGTCAGGAGTTTGCGCTGCCGATCGCGGGCGACACGACCGGGGCGCTGCGCCGCACGCTGTTCGACAAGACGTTCGACACGCGCGTGGACTGGAGCACCGGCATCAATCTGCCGCCCCTGCTCAGCGGCACGTGGAAGCTGCAGCCGGGTGTCGCGATTCTGAACACGACGAGCGCCGGGCCGTTCATGCTGCGCAACCAGTTCACGCACGGTGAATTCGTGCGGCAGGGGAAGCGTCTGGCGTTCTCATTGGGCGCGGCACCGACGTTCTTCGGATTCTTCCCCGGGTTCGGACCGTTCTCGCGCATTCGGCATACGATCTCGCCCATCATCAGCTATCAGTACGCCCCGGGCGCCAAGGTCGACTCGGCATTCGCGCACGCGCTCGATCCCACCGGGCGGTTGCTCAATGCCAAGAGCGATCCGCAACAGACCATCAGCTTCGGCCTCACCCAGAATTTCGAGGCGAAGCTCAAGGCCGCGCCGGGCGACACCGCAGCTGAGCGCGAGCCCCGCAAGATCAAGCTGCTGAGCATCAGCACCAGCGGGATTGCGTACAACTTCGAGCAGGCCAAGGAGCCCCACCGCGTCGGCTGGAGCACGCAGTCACTCAGCAACACGTTTCTCTCGGATCTCTTGCCGGGATTTCAGCTGAGCATGGTGCACGATCTGTGGAAGGGGCAGGTCGGGACCGATACCGCGAAGTTCGACCCGTTTCTGCAATCGGTGACTGCCAGCTTTCAGGTCACGCCGGCGACCTTGCAGGGCGTCGGTCGGTTGCTCGGGCTGCGGCCGCGCCCCGCCGCACAGCCGGCGGCGGACACAACGCGTGCCGACACGGTCGCAGGCTCGAACGCGCCAGACTACCGCCGCTATGACCGGGGCGTCCGCGACCCCTATGGCCCGCGCGGTCCCATGGGTGCCGGCTACGGCGGCCGGGCCTTCGCGTTGGGCATCAACCTCAGCATGTCGCGCAGCCGCTTCGACACGACACGGGCGCAGCGTCATATCCCGGGGCGAGAAACGGCGTCGCTCAATCTCTCGTTCAGCCCGACGCGCAACTGGACCGCGAGCTGGAACACCCAGTACGATCTCGTGACGCGCCAATTCGGCTCGCACTCACTGACGTTTCAGCGCGATCTCCGGCGCTGGCGTGCGAGCTTCGGCTTCTACAAGACGGGGGCCGGCAACTTCTCCTTCACGTTCAACATCGCCCTCACCGACCAGCCGGACATCAAGTTCGACTACGATCAGCACACGTACGTCCAGTAGACGGCCTGTCCTCTGGCGGTGACAGACGCCATAACGCGTTTGGCGTAACTCGCTGAAAAACCGAGACTTCGCTTCAGGCACGCCCTGTGCTTAGGGAACGGGTGTTCCCCGTACCTGAGGCTCTTATGCGCGTGCTCTTGCCCATGCTCCTGCTGGCGACTGCGGCCTGCCATGACGCGTTCATGTCACCGGGCAGCATTCCGTCCACGCCCGCCAATCTCTCGTATGAGCTCGAGCCGAGCGGCGATCCCAGCCGGCCGTTGGGGATCCTGCTCATCTGGGACGACGTGACCGATCCCAACCTCTCGAGCTATCGCATCTACTCGCGCGCGTCGAGCGGCGAATCGTTCGGCCTGCGGGGCGAAACCAGCTCCAACACGTTCCACGACAACGGCGTGCCGCATTTGCAGTACGTCGTGACGGCGGTCAACACCGACGGCAACGAGAGCGACAATAGCAACGTGATCACGGTCGACGAGCGGTTGCAGCTCGTGGCGCCGACCTGGCTCTCGTCGATCTCGCTGAACGGCGCGATTCATCTCGAATGGGACGACACGTCGTATGCCGCGGCGCCGACGCGGTTCAAGTGGTATCGCATCTACAGCACGGACTACAACCTCGACACGGGCCTGTGCGGCACCAGCTGGCTGCTCGAAGGCACGACCGTCGCGCCTGAATTTCTCGCCAGCGCGCTGACGAACGGCGTGCCACGCTGCTTCGGCGTCACCGCGGTCAGCCGGGAAGGCTATGAGAGCCTCTGGTCGCCGCTGTGGCAGGATACGCCGCGGCCCGACGCGCGGAACACGCTCGTGTTCGCATATCAGGAAGACACCGCCAGCTCGGGCTTCCGGTTCTGGCAGGATGCGAACGCCGACGGTCGCGCCCAGTCCTCCGAGCTCGGTCTCGTGCAGAGCGGCAACCTGAGCAACATCGATTTCTGGGTGTATCGCGATCCGACCGACTCCACGATGTGGCTCGTACCGGAGTTTGCCGGCACGTCGATTCGCCTTTACAGCACGTCGCCCGTCGCGGATCTCACGTCGATCGACTTTGCGCCGGCGTCGGGCTACACCCGCAGCATGATTCAAGCAGTTCCCGGTTACGCCTACGTCTTCCAGATCGTGGAAGGCACGACGCTGCGCTACGGCGCGCTCCGGGTGACGCACGTTGGCCGGGACTACGTGATCTTCGACTGGAGTTTCCAAACTGATCCGGGCAACCCAGAGCTGCAGGTCCGCGCCGGGCAGTCGACCGCGATGGCGACTGGCACCGGGGTTTCAAGCTCGAAATAGGGCGGTCCAGGTCAGGCCGGCGCCGGAGTGGTCAACAGCCACTCCGGCGCCTTAGTTTTGCCCCATGGCGAACCCCCCTGCCGCTGCCGTCACCCTCGATGGCCGTTCACTTTCAATTGCCGATGTCGTCGCGGTCGCGCGCGGCCAAGCCCCGGTCGCGATCGATCCGAAGGCGCTGACCGCGGTCAAGCAGTCGCGCGACGCGGTGGAAGCCGCCGTGGCGCGAGGCCAAACGATGTACGGCGTCAACACCGGGTTTGGGAAGCTGGCGCACGTGCGCATCCCTCCCGCGCAGGCGCGGCAGCTGCAGCTCAATCTGATCCGCAGTCACGCGTCCGGCGTCGGCGATCCGCTGCCGACCGACGCGGTACGCGCGATGATGGTGCTGCGCGCAAACGTGCTCGTCCGCGGGACGAGTGGCGTGCGGCCGCTCATTCCCGAGCTGCTCGTCGACATGCTGAACCGCCGGCTCCATCCCACGGTGCCGTCGCAGGGGAGCGTCGGCGCATCGGGTGACCTCGCCCCGCTGTCGCATCTCGCGCTCGCGATGATCGGCGAAGGAGATGTCAAGGTGCCTCGGCCGGTCACGCTCGAGGCGAAGGAAGGACTCGCGTTCGTGAACGGCACGCAAGCGCAAACGGGAATCGCGGCGTTGCTGGTTCATGACGCGTGGACGTTGTGGCGCGCGGCCCATGCCGCGGCTGCCATGAGTCTCGAAGCGGTGCGGGGATCGCCCGATCCGTTCGACCAGCGCATCCACGACGCTCGGCCCCACGCCTGGCAGCAGCGGTCGGCCGAGCTGTTGCGCGGTCTCCTCGCCCACAGCGAGATCCGCGAATCGCATCGTGAGAACGATCCGCGCGTGCAGGACGCGTACTCGCTCCGCTGCACGCCGCAAGTGTTAGGCGCGACCGGCGAGGGGCTCGCGTTCGCGGAACGGCTCATCACGACGGAGCTGAACGCGGCGACCGACAATCCGCTCGTGTTCGGCAACGAAGTCATCTCGGGCGGCAACTTTCACGGGCAGCCGATCGCGCTCGCGCTCGACGTCATCGCCATCGCGCTCACCACGCTGGCGGGGCTCGCGGAGCGACGGCTCGAGCGCGTGGTGAACCCCGACCTATCGTCGGGTCTGCCCGCGTTTCTGGCGAAGGATCCCGGTCTCGAATCGGGGTTCATGACCGCGCAGATCGCGGCCGCCGCGCTCGTGGCGGATTGTCGCGTGCTCGCGACGCCCGCGAGCGTGCAGTCCGTGCCGACGGAAGGGAACCAGGAGGACGTCGTCCCGATGGGTATGAGCGCGGCCTGGAAGGCGAACCGCATCCTGGCAAATGCCGAGCGGATCGTCGCGATCGAGCTGCTGGCGGCCGCGCAGGGGCTCGAATATCTCAAGCCGCTGAAGCCCGCGACCGACGTCGCGCGGCTCCACGCCCAAGTGCGCGCGTACTCCGCGCCGCTCACCGCCGATCGCCCGCTCACGGCGGACATCGAGCGCGTCGCCGGCGCCAATCTCGAAGGCAAGTTCTCGTGAGAGCGCCGCGCGGCCGCA
>Ga0310813_10001474_pt1 | contig 14140 bp, 12 predicted proteins | sample YN3metagenome_FD_203086 | JGI IMG/M metagenome (GOLD analysis project Ga0310813, IMG submission 203086) | Soil microbial communities from experimental microcosm in Duke University, North Carolina, United States - YN3 | ecosystem: Engineered > Artificial ecosystem > Soil microcosm > Unclassified...
AACGATGAGACCAACGGCCTCGATTTGCAGAGCATGACGAAACAATTATCGGAATATTTCGATGTTCCTGATAACGGAGGCATGCTCGTCGCCAGTGTGGAAAAAGGAAGCAGTGCCGAAAAAGCAGGGTTCAAGGCCGGGGATGTTCTGACCAAAGTGAACGGGGACCGTATACGCGATCTCGACGACCTTCACGATGCTCTGAGCAACCAGGATAATAAAGACGCGAAGTGCGATGTCATACGCAAAGGGAAGTCGGTGACACTCACCTGGCATATCGAACACGATTCCGGTGATAGGGATGGGGACGAGGATGAAGATGACGACGACACTTCGTACAATGGTATGATGATGGGTATTCCGGCTCCTCACGCCTACGTTCACCAGTTCAACTGGAATGTCTCCCCGGGGCGCGCGGTACCGAAGATCCATCAGTTCAAGGAAGATTTGCAGAATTTCAAGCGCGAACTGAAAGAGAAACTTATCGACATCAAGCGCGATATTCGGGCAAGCCTTTTCAACATAGATTAACTTAACAGCAGCAGAAACAACCGCATAACGAGCTCTCTCTCGGGAAATGGACCCGGGAGGGGGCTTTTTGTTTTGGTTCTTGCATATTAAGCCCATTTTTGCTATCATTTTAGACCAAAGTTTCCGCCCTTAGCTATTTTCAATGGAAGTTCATCACCAAAAAGTTGCACAAAAGGCAGATTTGCCTTCTCCCGATTCTGAAACATCATCTCAAGAAGAGCTTAACGAACTCATGCTTCGCCGGCGTGAGGAGCTGGAGCAGCTTCGTCAGCGCGGGATAAATCCGTACCCCCACAGCTTTGACCGCACCGATTTTTCAAGTGATATCCTGGGAAATTATGCAGAGGGGACTGAGCGAAACGTTTCTGTCGCCGGCCGGATTATGTCGATACGCGCTATGGGGAAGGCGTCGTTTTGCCATCTTCAGGACTCGCAGGGAAGAATCCAGATTTACCTCAAGAAAGACGATCTCGGAGAGATGTACGACGCGTTCAAGCTTCTCGATATCGGCGATATTGTCGGCGTCGAGGGGTTTGTCTTTAAGACACGGATGGGAGAAGTTTCAGTACACGCCCGCCGGGTTGAGCTCTTATCAAAATCTCTTCGCCCTCTGCCGGTTGTCAAGGAAAAAACAGATGAGAACGGCAATAAGACGCTGTTCGATCCCTTTGCCGACAAAGAGCTTCGCTACCGCCAGCGCTACGTCGATCTTGTCGTTAACTCCGGCGTCAGGGAAGTTTTTGTCAAGCGGGCAAAGCTTATTCAATCTGTGAGAAAGTACTTCGACGCAAGGGGATATCTGGAAGTCGAAACACCGATCTTGCAGCCGCTCTACGGCGGCGCCTTCGCCCGTCCTTTTACGACTCACCATAACGCGCTCGATGTCGAATTATTTCTTCGCATCGCAGACGAACTCTATCTCAAACGCCTCATCGTCGGCGGCTACGACGGCGTCTATGAATTTGCCAAGGATTTCCGGAACGAGGGAATGGATAAATCTCACAACCCCGAGTTCACGATGCTCGAAGTGTACGTCGCGTACAAAGACTACCGTTGGATGATGGAAATGGTAGAAGACCTCATCGCCACCGCGGCGAAGGAAGTGAACGGAACGACGAAATGGGTGGTCGGCGAAAATGAAATAGATTTCACTCCTCCATGGAAGCGCATCACGATGTTTGACGCCATCCGCGAATATACCGGAAAGGATCTCAGGGGGAAATCCCTCGCGGACCTCCGGAAGATCGCGAAGGAGCTTCATTGCGATGTGGAGCCGGGCGCCGGCGCCGGAACGATCATCGACGAGATCTTCAGCGAGCATGTCGAGCCGAAACTGATCCAGCCGACGTTTATTACGGACTATCCGCTCGAGATGTCCCCGCTTGCGAAGCAGCACCGGAGCGAAGAGGGGCTTGTCGAACGGTTTGAGGCGATTGTCAACGGGCACGAACTGTGCAACGCGTTCAGCGAGCTCAATGATCCCATCGATCAGCGGCGGCGGTTCGAAGAGCAGATGAAGCTGCGCGCAGGAGGAGACGAGGAGGCTCAGGTATTGGACGAAGATTTTATCCGTGCCCTCGAGTACGGCATGCCGCCAACCGCCGGGCTCGGCATAGGGATCGACCGCCTGACGATGTTGTTTACGAATCAAGATTCGATACGAGATGTCCTTTTCTTTCCACAAATGAAACCGGAGCAGTAAGTATGCGTCTGTTGGTAACGTGTGTGCTTGTCCTGATATCGATGTCATCGTTGTTCGCCGGTACTGCCGGGATAATTGAGGGGAAGGTTGTCGATAAGGAATCCAAAGAACCGCTCATCGGTGTGAGCGTTATCCTCGTCGGGACGTCGCAGGGTGCGGCGACCAACGCCGAAGGGTATTTTATCATCAGCAATGTCGAAGCGGGCGTCTACGTTCTCCGCTTCACCAATGTCGGCTATCAGCCGATGCTGTATAAAAAAGTGACCGTCCGGCCCGATCTCAGAACGAAACTCGAGATCGAACTGGCGCAGTCATCGGTTGAACTTTCGGAGATTCAGGTTACGGCGGAGCGTCCGGCGATCGAGCGGGATGTGACGAGTACACAGTTCTCCGTCAGTTCTCAGCAGGTCGAGAAACTCCCGATCCGCGACGTTCAGGATCTCCTCGCGCTGTTTCCCAGCGTGACTGCGGAAGGAAACGTGCGCGGCGGGAAATCGTCCGAAGTGGTCTATTTGGTCGACGGCTTGCCGCTCCAGGACGTGGTCGGCGGAGGCGCAGGCGGCGGACTGCCGAAGAGCTCAATCACAGAATTTTCAATCCAGTCCGGCGGGTTCGAAGCCGAGTATGGAAACGCGCTCTCCGGCGTCGTCAATATCGTGACGAAACGGGGAAGCGACAAGGCAACGGGAAGCCTGAGAGTGGAGAAGGACAACTGGATCGGGGGAAGCCTTAGCACGCAGAACAATAAATCCACAGAGGCAGAACTGACGCTCTCCGGGCCGATCGTCAAGGAAAAGCTTCATTATTTTGCCGCAGCGACGCTGGGGTACAACGACACCCGCTACTGGCAGGATCTCGACAATTTCTTTTCATCCCCGATCTCAAAAGATGTCAGCGGCATCGGAAAGCTGGACTTCACGGTGAACTCCAAGATGCGGCTCGCACTGTCGGAAGTGTTTTCGCTGAAGTCATTCCGGGATTATGAATTCAGCTGGCGTTTTAACCTCGACGGCCTGCCGAAGCGTTCGAAGAACTCGTTCCGGACGAGCGCGATCTTCTCGCACACGATCTCCGACATCGTCCACTACACGTTCAACCTGAGCCACTATTTTCTGGAATCCAAGATCGGCGACAACAAGGAAGACATCTCCCTTGTGCCGTACGAATACGATTTCTTCCTGCAGTACGTCGTACGGGGAAGCCGTTCGTATTGGGCCGATACACGGCAGAATATTTACACGGCAAAGACCGATTTCGACATCCAGCCGAACCAGCATAACATCATCAAGTTCGGATTCGAGGTTAACCAGTACGATATTTTTTCGGATGTCGTGAAGTATGAGCCGCAGCGTACATATTTCGGCAAGATTCTCCCCGATGAGCCGCTGCTGAATTACAGCTCGGCGTATCACTATTACCCGAGGACGGGAAGCTCATATCTCCAGGAAAAACTCGAAGTCGACAAAGACGGCGCGGTGGTGAATCTCGGCGTCCGCTGGGATTTCATGGATCCGCGGAGCGCGCGCCCTGTCGTAGAATATGTCCAGCCGGACAGCTCGGCGGGCCAGTATCAGTCGCAGATTACGCGCTTTGTCCCGGCGACATTGAAACAGCAGCTGAGCCCACGCATGGGCTTGTCGTTCCCGCTTGCATGGAATATTCTCCTCACCATGAGCTACGGGCATTACTTCCAGTTTCCCTTGTTCGATTATCTCTACTCCGGCATCAATCCGCAGCAGCTTCGCAGCGGGGTGAGCGTGCTTGTCGGCAATCCCGATCTCAAACCCGAACGTACGCATGCGTGGGAAGTGGGGATCAAGTTCGGCATCGATGAACAGCATCTCATCAGCGCGACCTACTTTAAGAAAGAATTTATCGACCAGATTGATTCGAAAACGTTTCTCCCCTCGAAGGCCCGGCTCGCCGGCGACTATGGATTCGCGGAGTACGTCAACAATGCGTTTGCGAATGCCGAGGGCCTGGAACTTGTCTTCAGCCGCCACCACAGCGATTGGCTGACAGGTTCGCTCTCGTATTCACTCATGCGGACGGAAGGGGTCAGCGACTACGTGAACCAGGGGATCAACGTTCAGCAGTGGGGATTCCAGGTTGCCAATCAGCCCTATCCGTTGAGCTGGGACCAGTTGCATACACTCAAAGCTGTCGTGGATGTCGTCTTGCCGTTTGAAATTGGCGCGAACGTCGTATGGAGCTACAATTCCGGAAGGCCGTATACATACTTCCCGACGAAAGACGGCTTCACGGCGGAAGACACGACGCTCGTGTTTCTCCCCAACAATGCCCGCCTGCCGAGCAACAGCACGATGAATGTGAAATTCACGAAGAAATTTACGTTCGGAAACTTCACGGCATTGTCAATGTACTGGGATATCCGGAACCTCTTCAATGCCGAGAACGCCAAATGGTCCGACGCCAACGGAAGAATCGGCGGCCAGCTGGGCGATCCTTCTGCGTATTATGAACCTCGCCGCGTTTCTGTCGGGATGCGATATGAACTTTAAGGTTACCACAATGCCAATGACGATAAAAAAATAGTAACGCCGTGCCCTTTTTGCGATTCCGGCAGTGGCCGGATTTCTCAGCCTCTCGTGCAATGAGAAACTTCCGGTCTACGTAGCGCCGACGAACATTCTGTCGCTTTACGTTTCCAAAGTCGAGCAGCTGAACGACCGGCAGGCTCCTCCCGGACATCAGGCGGTCCATATTCAGCTCACAGGGGAGAATATTTTCGACGAAGTATTTCAGGACTCGGTCGACATCAAAGGTTCCCTGCGCATCTGGTGGAAGCGAAAACCCGACCGGTTCCGGACGATGTATCTCACGCTGCAGAATTTTACCTCCCGCGATCTCATCCACAGCGGAAGAATGCTGCTCCTCCCGGGACAGCGGTTCACCGTGGACGCGATATGGGATTTGAAAACGGATGACAGCATCTACGTCGCGCATCCGAACGAGATGAATTACACCTATCCCGACGAGCGCATCTGCGACTACAACATCGTGTGTTCCGATCCCGAAGGCTTCGTCGTTGAATCGTCGTTAAACGTGTACGACCGTCTCGGCTACATCGTCGCGTCGCCGAAAGACTTCACTGTCATCGGGCATATCTGCTATCTCTGCGGAAGGGGACCTTCCTGTCCGCCCCCTCCGGGAGGTTGCTCGGGTAGTCAACAGCCATAAGAGTTGACGGCCATATCCTGAGTTGTACAGTCAACAGGGAGGGGCACCGCGTACCAACCTCAACGATCGTTGCGGAGGCCCGAAGGAACACCGCCACTCTATGAAGTCCCCGCGCATCAGTATTATCGTGCCGACCTTTCAGGAAGAGAGGTACATTGAGCAGACTCTTCGCCAGTTTTGCCCCGAGTTGCGTGAACGCTGCGGCGCTGAGCTCATCGTGAGCGACGGAGGGAGCACCGACGCGACTGCCGCCCTGGCCCGTCCTCTTGCCGACCTTGTCATCGTCTCCGACAAAGAACAGACTATTGCGGCCGGGCGGAACGCGGGGGCAATGGCGGCGCGCGGGGAAATTGTTATGTTTTTGAACGCCGACGTCCGCCTGGTTGAACCCGCACGGTTTATCGCGGTCATGGCAGAATCCGTCGCCGACCCCGCAGTCGCTGCCGCAACGTGCCCTGTCCTTGTCAATCCTGAAGAAGAGACCCTCCCCGACAGATTATTCCACAGGAGTTTTAACTGGTACTGCCATGTTCTCAATATGATCGGCATGGGCATGGGAAGAGGAGAATGCCATGTTCTCCGAAAATCGGTGTTTGAGCGCTCCGGAGGTTATAACGATGCCGTTGTGGCAGGCGAGGATTATGAGTTCTTCCTGCGACTGAGGCGGATGGGGAACATCGCATTCGTAAAAACGTTACTATTATATGAGTCCCCCCGCCGATACCGGGCGTACGGGTATCTGCGGGTGAGCGCATTGTGGTTCGCGAACGCGATCTGCGTCTTGTTCCTGAAACGGTCGCTGTCAAGGCGATGGATGCCGATCCGATGAGTTGATCTGCGGCATAAAACATTTGACTTTAACACGTTTTTTGGATATCATTTTGAAAGCAAATTTGAACGAGGTTCTTATGAAAAAGCGATTTTCCGCCGTCACGATGTCCGTTGTCATTGCCGTTGCGCTGCTCCTCGGAATGCGTGTCAATGATGTCATTTCTGCAGATAATATCTACGATCAGCTCAAGAAGTTCCAGGATGTCCTGAGTCTCACCGATAAGTATTATGTCGATACGGTCAACACCTCCAAGCTCGTCGAAGGTGCGATCACCGGCCTGTTGAATAATCTCGATCCTCACTCTGTCTATCTCACGCCGCCGCAGACTGCGGTGGAGGCGGAACGCTTTGAAGGAAGTTTTGAGGGTATCGGAGTCGAATTCGACGTTCAGAACGATACGCTCATCGTCATGTCCCCCGTCCCCGGCGGGCCAAGCGAGCGCCTTGGGATCCTTGCCGGAGACAAAATTTTGAAAATTAACGACACTTCAGCCATAGGCATCACCCGGGAAATGGTCCCCAAGAAGCTGCGCGGGCCAAAAGGGACGCACGTGAAAGTTTCCATCTACCGTCCCGGCGACAAAAATCTCACAGATTTCGACATCACCAGAGATAAGATACCGCTCTTCAGCGTCGACGCTTCGTTCATGGTCGATAAGAATATCGGCTATGTCAGCGTCAACCGGTTCTCTGCGACGACGCACGAGGAATTTGTCACAGCCCTCACGAAATTGCGTGCGGAGGGAATGAAACGATTGATCGTCGATCTGCGGAACAATCCCGGCGGATATCTTGAGCAGGCGTTCATGATGGCCGATGAGCTCTTGCCGCAGGGAAAGAAGGTCGTCTATACGATGGGACGACGCTCCGATTTCAATGAAGCGTATGTCAGCAAAGGCGGAAAATTTGAAAACGTTACTCTCATCGTTCTCGTGAATCACGGATCCGCTTCCGCCAGCGAGATCGTTTCCGGCGCGATTCAGGACTGGGATCGCGGGCTCATCGTCGGCGAAACGACGTACGGCAAAGGACTCGTGCAGCGTCAGTTCACGTTGTCGGATAAGTCGGCGGTGCGTCTCACCATCGCGCGGTATTACACTCCGACAGGCCGCCTGATACAGCGCCCGTACGGAACGAGTTTTGACGACTATCGTAAAGCGCCGGGCGAGCTCGAAGAGGAAGAGGGTGAGAACTACCAGCATAAAGAAGAGAAGGATTCGACGCGGCCTGTCTTCAAGACGGCGGCCGGCCGAAAAGTGTACGGCGGCGGCGGGATCACTCCCGATTATATCGTGAAGTCGGAAAAAGCGTCGCCTCTTGTCGTTCAGCTCCTCAGCAAGGGCGTGTTCACCGAATACAAGACTTCCTACATGGACCGGAACAGCAAGCAGCTGCGCAAAGATTACGAAAAGGACATGCCGAAGTTCCTCTCCAGTGTCTCTGTCAACGACGATATGTTGAAGGAATTCACCGAACTGGCGAAGAAGAAGGGGATAACGGTGAAGGACGACGAGTTCGACAAAGATAAGTCCTACGTGAAGTCACGCATCAAAGCTGAAATCGCGCGGGATCTGTACGGCAACGACGGATGGTACCTCATCATGCGTTCCGACGATGTCCAATTTCAGAAAGCGTTGCAGCTTTTCCCGGAAGCAGAGAAGATCGCCGGACTCCGTTAAGCTCAACATCACTGCCGGCTGATGTCGATACTGCGCACCCCATCCTTGCCTGTATTCGCAGTCATCGCCTTGGCATGGATGTCGGTCCTCTTCCTCGGGGCGTTCCGTCCCGCGACTGACCGGCTGGTGACCACCTCAGAAACAAAGACTTTTTCCTTCGCCGCACCTGATTCAGTCTTTCAGGTCGGCGAAGAGCTTACCTATAATGTCAGCTACGCTTCGTTCGACGCCGGCCAGGTTCGCATCGTCCTCGTAGGAAAGGATGTGCGGAACGGTACGACGTACTACAAGGCGGCCGCCCACATCGATTCGTACAAGGGTGTTCCCCTCGTCAATGTCCACGCCATCTATGAAGACACCATTCATCAGAAGATGTATTCGACGTGGTTCCTCAGCCGGCACAAAGAGGACAAGAAGTGGGACTATTACCAGTACACGTACACATACCCCAGGCACAAATTGTACATCGAGCATGGTGATTGGGAGACCAAACGCGTGAATAATCGGGATACGCTGAACATCGATACGCTCGATCAGGACGGACTCTCACTCTTCTATCTCGCCCGCGTACATCTCTTTTCAAAAAAGAAAATGAACATCCCCACGATCGTCAACGAGAAAAAAGGAGTCGCGACGATCGACTTCAAGGGGGACAGATCGAAGGAGGAGATCGACGCCGTCAAGTACCCGATCGACGTGGTGCATTTCGAAGGCGAAGCCGGCTTTGTCGGCATTCTCGGACTGAGCGGCGCCTTTGAAGGATGGTTCAGCAACGATGCGGCGCGGGTGCCCATCGTTGCGAAGATGAAAGTGGTCATCGGGAACATTCGCATTGAGCTTATGAAATGGAAACGCGCGAACTGGAACCCTCCCCGATACGTTGAGGCCGGCAAGTGATCCATGCCTACCGGGGAATCAGCCCCAAACTTCATCCGACGGTGTTCGCGGTCGAGAGCGCGCAGATCATCGGAGACGTGGAGATCGGCAAGGACTCGAGCATCTGGTATAATGCCGTGATCCGCGGGGACGTCAATACCATCAGGATCGGAGAACGGACGAACATCCAGGATGGCTGTCTGCTTCATGTCCGCCATAAACAATTTCCGCTGCACATCGGGAACAATGTCACCATGGGCCACGGCGCCATTGCGCACGCCTGCACGATCGGCGATACGTGCCTCATCGGCATGGGGGCGATCGTCCTTGATAATGCAAAAATTAATTCCTATACTCTCGTTGCCGCAGGCGCAGTGGTGCTCAATAATACTGTCGTGCCGGAAGGGGTTCTCGTCGCCGGTGTTCCTGCGAAAGTTGTGCGGCCTCTGACGCAACAGGAACGAACCATGCTCGAGGAGTCCGCGCAAAATTATGTCGACTATGTGAAAACGTACAGAGATCATAGCTCGTGACCGGCATATGCGACTGAAGTTTTGGGGAACGCGGGGCTCTATTTCCACCCCCGGGAAAGAGACCGTCCGGTACGGCGGCAACACCCCCTGCATCGAGCTGAGGCTTTCCAACGACGAACTTATTATCCTCGACGCCGGCACCGGGATCAGAAATCTCGGCGAGGCGCTCATCGAGAGCGGCGAATCATTCAAAGCGCACATCCTCATCTCCCATCCGCACTGGGACCACATCCAGGGATTCCCGTTTTTCAAGCCTGCGTTCATCTCCGGGAATGAGTTTACGATCGTCGGAGGGGAGACCGAGAAGGTTTCGCTTCAGAAAATGATCTCCGACCAGATGAACAAGATCTATTTTCCCATTCAGCTGAACGAGCTGAAAGCCAATCTCAAATTCCGGAAAGTCCAGGAAGAATGTTTCGAAGTGTCCGACGCCACCGTGCAGACAATCTATCTCAATCATCCGACGTTCGCGATCGGCTACAGGATCACCCAGGGGGGAAAATCGCTTGTCTACATCAGCGACAACGAGCCGTTCGACCGGCGTGTCGCCGAAGCCATGCGGAACGTCGAGAAGACGATCATCGAGAAGTATACCGTTCTCAAAGGAGATCCGAACCAGCGGATCTTTGATTTCGTCCGCGGGGCCGACGTTCTCATTCATGACGCCACGTATACCCCGGAGGAATATGTCAACAGGGTAGGATGGGGGCATTCCCATTACCTGTTCACGCTCAAGGTTGCCGCTGAAGGGCAAGTGAAAAAGCTGGTGCTCTTTCACCACGACCCTGCGCACAATGATGAAAAAGTCGACGATATTCTGAAAAAGTGTCAAAACGAGATTCGAAACCGCCATTATGAATTTGAATGCACGGCGGCCGTCGAAGGGATGGCGATCGAGATTTAGCGGGGAGCAACGCCCTGTTTTCTGCCAAAACACTTGACAATGATGGGGATGAAGTAGTATATTTCCGACAGTGTTTTCGGCGGTACAACACAAAACTCTTGATGTCATCTGATGGCCCATCATTCATCAGCATGTCCTGGCTTTGAAATCGAATTCCAATTCAGTTCAATTGTCGCAATAATTCTTGAGGAGGGGACGTACCCGCATGGCAACTGGAAAAGTAAAATGGTTTGACAGCAAGAAGGGTTATGGCTTTATTTTACCCGTGGAGAACGGTGTCGCAGGAGATATTTTTGTACACTACACCGCGATTAAGACTGAGAACGAATTTAAGACCCTCAAAGAGGGTATGGCAGTATCGTTCGACCTGACGGAGGGCAAGCGCGGCCTGCAAGCCCTGAATGTCATGGTGCTGCCGAAGTAACTGCCGATGAGGCACATACTTCCTCCCCGAATGTTGACCTGCAGCAGGAAGACAGTCGGGGTTTTTTTATTGTTTCATTGAAAGGCATCTGATGTCATTTGTATTTACCTCGCGCGACTTTAAGAAACTCAGCAAAATACTCGGTGTTCCGGCCAAGCAGAAGGGGAACAATATCCGGTATGAAATCCGGAACGACGGTGAGCACCGGAAGCTTGCCGTGGAAATCTATCCCAATATCGCGATCGGAAACCGCAGAGGAAACCTCGTTTCGGTGTATACGCCGAGCACGCACCTTCAGCTCCATTTCTGCTCCGGGTTCGTCGTGAGTTCGATGCTCAACGAAGTGACGTTTATCGGAGAGCATGAGGGCATGCTCTCAGGGCTTATTATAGAAAAAGAGGGAGGATGCTCCTTGTATGCGAACGTTGACCGCGCAATGCTCTCGGGCGATTTCACGCGCCTGGGGCCGGAGGTCATGCTCTCGGGGATCGCGCTCTCGTTGACGGAGACTCTGCTCCCTGAGCGAACTGTGAAGGCAAAAAAATCGAGGCGATGACGCTGGTATCGGTCTTCAACACTCACCCCAGATACAAAGTCCAAAATTCGGTTTTCAGGAAGTTAGCGCAAAGCGTCTTTGCCCGCGAAGGAACCCGCACGGCAAAGTGCAGCGTTATCTTTGTGAATGATAAGCGCATGGTTGAGCTCAACGCGACATATCTGCGGCATAATTACACGACAGATGTGCTCTCATTCCCGCTTCATAATCCCGGCGAACCGCTCGAAGGGGAGGTGTATGTCAACATCGACCAGGCGCGCCGGCAGGCGCGGAAGTTCAAGGCGACCTACAAGGCCGAGCTCGCGAGGCTCGTGATTCATGGAGCTCTTCACCTCCTTGGATATGACGATTCCACGGAGCGCAACAAGAAACGCATGTCACGTCTCGAAGACCGATACTTGCTTTTGTTGGACTGATACCATAGTTTACGGTGGGAATTGATTAATTTAACTTTGAATCGATGGAAAAATCGTTAATTATCGTTGAATCGCCCGCGAAGGCGAAGACAATCAATAAGTATCTCGGAAAAGATTACGTCGTTCATGCGTCGGTAGGCCACATCAAAAATCTTCCCAAGAGTTCGTTGGGAGTTGATGTGGAGAACGGGTACGAACCGACGTTTCACATGATCGAAGGAAAAGAAGAGGTCGTCGACAAGCTGCGCGATGCGGCGAAGAAAGCGGACAAAGTATTCATCGCGACCGATCCGGACCGCGAGGGTGAGGCCATTGCGGCCGACATTGCCGAGGAAATTTCCGATGACAACAGCAATATTTTTCGCGTACTTTTCCACGAAATTACCGAGCGCGGCGTCACCGAAGCCATGGAACAGCCGCAGAAGCTCGACGAAAACCTCGTCTCCGCCCAGCGTGCCCGCCGCGTCATGGACAGGATCGTCGGCTATAAAGTGACCCCCCTTGTCTGGAAGACCTTCTTTTACGGCCTTTCGGCAGGCCGCGTCCAGTCTGTCGCGCTTCGCCTTATCTCCGAACGGGAGCAGCAAATCCGGGCGTTCGTACCGACGGGATACTGGACCATTATCGGCGAGTTTTCTACCCGCAATAAAGAATCGTTTTATGCGAAGCTCCATAAGATAGACTCGCAGGAGCTCTTCGTGCCTTCCAAGGAAACCCTGGCCGAATTGCAGCACAAAGGGACCCGGGATAAATTCACGTACATCCCTTCAGAAGCGGAAGCGCAGAAGCACCTTGAAAAGATAAAAAAGCAAACATTCTCCGTCGCCGATGTTCAGAAGAGGGAATCGAAGCGAAATCCCTACGCGCCGTTCATTACGAGTACGTTGCAGCAGGAAGCCTCGCGCAAGCTCGGCTTCTCGGCTAAGCGTACGATGATGCTTGCACAGAAACTTTACGAAGGACAGGAAATCGGAAGCGAGGGGCTCGTCGGCCTCATCACGTACATGCGTACGGATTCGACGCGGTTGAGCGACGACGCAGTGACCGCCGCCCGGGAATACATTTTTGAGAACTACGGCAAAGAGTACGTCCCCAAGCATCCTCATCAATACAAAAAGAAGAAGACTTCACAGGATGCTCACGAGGCGATCCGGCCCACCGCAACCAAGCATCACCCGGCGGCGGTGAAGAAGTATCTCGATAAAGATCTTTTCCGCCTCTACGAGCTCATCTGGAAGAGGTTTATCGCGAGCCAGATGGAAGCGGCGGTATTGGAGTCTACGACTGTTCTTGTCGAAGGCGGGTCCTACGTATTTAAGGCGACTGCCTCCCGGCATCTCTTCCGAGGTTTTCTCCAGGCGTACGAAGAGGAAGAGGATGAGCAGCCTGAGCCCGACGGCGATGAGGCGACCGATAAGCTTCCTTCGGACGCCGCGCCCGGGCAGAGCCTGGCGCTGCAAAGCACCGTGCAGCATGCCCATGAAACCTCCCCGCCGCCGCGCTACACCGAGAGCAGCCTTGTCAAGACGCTCGAAGCACTGGGCATCGGCCGTCCGAGTACCTATGCGATGATCGTGGGGACGATCATGGACCGGAAATATGTAGAACAGCGCGAGCGGAGGCTCTACGCAATGGACCTCGGAATGGAAGTCAACAAGATGCTGACCTCCAATTTTCCGGAAGTGTTCAGCGTGAAGTTCACCGCCCAGATGGAAGAAGAGCTCGACACGATCGCGAGCGGCAAGCAGGAGTACAGAAAGGTTATGGACGATTTCTATATCCCGTTCAGCCGGTCGCTGGAGAAGGTTTCAAAAATCGCCACGGAAATTAAGAAGTCGCTTCAGGAAATCACCGAACAGCCATGTGAGCTGTGCGGCAAACCGATGGTCATCAAGTGGGGACGGAACGGACGGTTCATGGCGTGCAGCGGGTATCCCGCCTGCAAGAACACGAAGCCGCTTCCCGAGGACCAGGAAAAACATCAGCATCTCGCCGGAATGAAATGCGATCTTTGCGGCGGCGACATGCTTGTGCGTTCAAGCCGCTTCGGCACGTTCCTCGGCTGCTCAAATTATCCGAACTGCAAAAATACGAAGCCGATCTCGATGGGAATCAAATGCCCGAAATGCAAGGAGGGGGATCTCATCGAACGGAAGACGAAACGCAAGCGGACATTTTACGGCTGCTCACGGTATCCGGAATGCGATTTCGCCTCGTGGGACAAACCCGTCAACCAGGTGTGCGACACCTGCGGTTCGCCCTACATGGTTCAGAAATATTCACAAAAGCGGGGCGAATATCTCAAATGTCCCGCGTGTAAAGCAGAGGTTGAGAAAGAAGAACAGGCTTCGGCGGTCGCCTGACCGGAATGGACGATCATCTACGGTCATATCTGCGTCACCTTCAAAAGGAACGTCAGTATTCCCCGCACACCATTGCCTCCTATGAGGATGACCTTTCGCAGTTCTCCGGTTTTCTCGAACGTCA
>Ga0310813_10001477_pt1 | contig 14135 bp, 13 predicted proteins | sample YN3metagenome_FD_203086 | JGI IMG/M metagenome (GOLD analysis project Ga0310813, IMG submission 203086) | Soil microbial communities from experimental microcosm in Duke University, North Carolina, United States - YN3 | ecosystem: Engineered > Artificial ecosystem > Soil microcosm > Unclassified...
GTGCGTCCCGACGTCGGCTGCTTCACCACGCGCCCGCGGCGGCTGCTTGGAAACGCGTTCCTCCTCGATCCGTTCGGGGTCATGCAGACGATCGCGTTCGACGGCACCGTTCAGTAGCGCGTTCATTCCTCAGCTTGCAGTCGCATCCGCATCACACGAGAATGCGAATCTTCGGGTTTTTCCAAGGGAAGGAGTTCGACATGGCGAAAGCAAAGAGCCCAGTCCCAGAAGGATTGCATACCGTCACACCGCAACTCACACTCGACAACGCAGCACAGACGATCGAGTGGTACAAGAAGGCGCTCGGCGCGACGGAGGTCTCGCGCGCGACAGGCCCCGACGGCAAGATCCTGCACGCCGATCTGAAGATCGGTAACTCCCGCTTCTATGTGAACGACGTAATGATGGAAGCGAAGGGACCGAAGGCGCTCGGGGGATCGCCCGCCTCGTTCTGGATCTACGTCGAAGATTGCGACGCGCTGTTCAATCGCGCTGTCGGCGCCGGCGCCAGAACCATCGAGGGGCCGATGGGCAAAATGTCCGATCAGTTCTGGGGCGATCGCGCCGGGGCCGTCAGGGATCCGGAGGGCTACATCTGGACGATCGCTACGCGGAAAGAGGACCTCACGCCGCAGGAGATGAAACAGCGGCAGGACGAATTCATGAAACAGTTCGCCGGCCAGTCTCACTGAACGGAAGTGCCTGCAGCCCTCGGGCTGCAGGTACCTTCACGCGACCTGATCACTGCCACCACATCTCACGATGGATGCGCCAGTCGTCGCCGTCCTGCATCCACAGCTGGACGTAGTGCCCTTTGCTGATCTTCCCTTTGTCGGTGACTTCATATTCGCCTTCGAGATGCGCAAGGTCACCGGCCATGTATGCGTCGGTCATCTCGAGCTTCGTCGTCGGCTTGCCGCCGCCGAAGTCGTTTTTCCAGAAGAACTCGATCGCGTCCTTCCCTTCAACGCTTCCTGAAGGCCGCGTCGAGAGCACCGCGTCCTTGTCGTAGAGCGCGGCCAGCTTCGCGGCGTCGCCCGCGTTGTATGCGGTCGTCCACGCCGATTCCAGGCGATTGGCCGCGTCGGGATCGCGCTGCGCCATTGGGTCAAGGCTCCAGATCTCCGATGTCACCTTCCAGGCACCGTTGTCGCGCGCCCACAACTGCTCGAACTGCCCGTACGCCACCTTCGCGCCCTTCGCCGCAACCTCATAGGTGCCGCTGACGTGCAGCAGGTTGCCTTGCGCGATCGAGTCGGTTGCCTTCAGCGCGGTTGTCTCGCCCGGTTTCATGTCTGCGCGCCAGTACACTTCGATATCCTTCCGCCCTCTCGAGGGGCCGCCACTGGGCGCGGTTGAATGCGCGTTCTCGGCGTACAGCGCGGCGAGCGTCGCTGCGTTGCCCGAGTTGAACGCGTTGGTCCACATTGCGGTCACTTCGTCGGCCGTCGCCTTGTTCTCGCCGGGAGCGGCGCCGCCGCACCCGACGAGGACGACGCCCGCGAAGATGACCGCTGTCGCTCCAATCAGGAATCGACTGCTGATCCTCATGGGGAGGCTCCTTTCAGTCACGGGTTAACCAGAAAGTTTTCGCAGCGCGCGGGGAATAGCTCGCGCGGCCACGAGGACTGCCCACCAAAACCGTTGCCGGACGCAGTCATGACGCAGCGTCGGTTGCACACTGCACGTGGCGCGCCAGTGCTACTATTCGCGTCGCTCTCCACGGGAGGTGCGCGGATGCGGAAGGTATTCACGAGCGCGCTGGTCGCGGCGCTCTTCTCCCTCGCGGCTGACCGCGCAAGTGCGCAGACGGCGCGCACGTCCGACGGCAAGCCGAATCTGCAGGGCGTCTGGCAGGTACTGAACACCGCCGCGTGGGACGTTCAGGATCACTCCGCGCGCCTTGGTATCCCCGCCGGCCAGGGCGTGGTCGTCGGCAACGAGATTCCCTACAAGCCCGAAGCGCTCGCGAAGAAGCGGCAGAACTTCCAGAATCGCGCCACCGCCGATCCGGAAACGAAAGGATACCTGCCCGGTGTCCCGCGCATCATGTACATGCCGTTTCCCTTTCAGATCTTCCAGACGCCCGAGTCCGTCCTGATGGTGTTCGAGTACGACCGCGGCGTGCGTACCATCTACACGAACGGCACTCCACATCCGCGCGGACCGCTCAACTGGTGGATGGGCGACTCGCGCGGACGCTGGGAAGGTGACACGCTCGTCGTTGACGTCGTCTACTTCACCGACGAGACCTGGCTGGATCGCGCAGGAAACTTTCACAGCGACGCACTGCATCTCGTAGAGCGCTACACATTGGCCGATCTGGATCACATGAACTACGAGGTGACGCTCGAGGACGCAAACGTCTTCACCAGCCCGTGGACGATGCGAATGGTGTTGTATCGGAGGAAGGAACCGAACGTACGCGTGCTCGAGTACGACCCAGGGCGGCTGATGGACGAAGCGGAGGCAGCGCGCCATTAGACATTCGAGGAGGCCGACGTGCTGATGCGCAATTCAGGTCTCGTGCTCGCGCTCGCGATTGCCGCGGGCGCATCGCTTGCGGCGCAGGATGGCAAGCCGAAGACCGTCGGCGGATGCCCGGCGGAGCCGGCCGCGTTCCACGCCTGCGCGCTCGACAAGGCGAAGACGTTCACGCCTCCACGATCCCGCAGCGGCAAACCGGATCTGCAGGGTTACTGGCGCGGGCAGCTGGCGCAATCGTTCTCGGTCGAGGGGGTTTCCGGCAGCGAACCGCTCGTCGGCAGCAGCGTGATGCCGTGGCAGATTTCGCCGGCGATGATCGTCGACCCGCCGGATCGCAAGATCCCGTATCAGGCGTGGGCGATCCCGATCGGCAGAATCGGCGTCAACTATCACCAGTACGTCGATCCGCGAACGGCGTGCGGCTCCGGCGGTGTGCCGCGTCTCGCGCTGCAGGATGCGAGTCAGATCCTTCAGCCAGACGGCGATCAGTTCCTGGTCTGGTTACACGAGGATCATCACGTGCAGCGCGTCATCGCCATGAACGGACGGCCGCCGCTCGGCACCGACATCAAAGTCACCAACGGCGATTCACGCGGTCGCTGGGACGGCAATACCCTCGTCATCGACTCCGCGAATTTCAACGGTTACAACTGGTTCGACGACTCGGGGAACTTCTACACCGACACCGTGCACATCGTCGAGCGATTGACGATGATCGATCGCGACACGATTCACTACGAAGTGCGGGTCGAGGATCCGAAGGTCTACACGCGGCCGTGGACGCTGGTGTGGGCGCTCGTGCGCGAGAAGGAACCGGGATTCGAGCTGCTGGAGGAAGCGTGCCGCGAAGGCCAGCGGGATCTCGACACGCTTCTGCAGTCGGGAATGAAGTACTACTTCGAGAAGCCCTGGCAGGGACGTTAGCGAGCCGGGGCCGCCTGCGATTGCGTGTCTGACGCGCCGAGGAAGAAGTTGCGTCCATCGGCAAACGTCACGGTCGTTCCGCTCGCACGCGGCTTGTCGTCTTTCGAGCGGAAGCCCTGCACGACAATCTCGCTGCCGATCGGAAAGTCGGTCTTGCGCAACCCGCGTCGGATGAGCGCGTTGGGCGCACCCGCTTCGACCGCCCAGTTCACGACTTTTCCCTCCGCGTCCGTCACGTCGATGTGAATCCAGCCGTGCGGGTTGAGCCACTCGAGCTGCGTCAGCTTGCCTTTCAGCGTGACCGGCTTCTTCTCGTCGAACTCCGCCGCGAACGAATGATGCGCGGCAACGGGGACGACCGGCAGCAACGCGGCGGTCAGGGTCGCAAGCGCGAACAGCTTTCTCATCGGCGACCTCCTAGTTGGTCATCACCTGGACAGCCGTGGACTCAGCACGCGCGGCGCGGGCAACGCCAACGATCGCCCACGCCGCAATTGCGGCGAGCAGCAGGAACGCGACGACCGACGTGACAAATGCGGCGTCGATCCCCGTTTCCCAGACGAGCGAGGGCGCGGTATCGGGACCCAACTGCCATGACGGCCGACTAGTCATCCACTGACGCGTCATCGACCAGAGATCGCCGCCGGCGTGGAGCGCCACACCTGGAAGAATCGAATTGGTGGCGCACGCGAGACCGCCATAGATCGCGGACACCGCGAGATAGAACGGAAGAATCTGCAGCGTCTGGGCCGGATGATGCGTGAAGTGCGCAAGGCCGAATACGCTGCCGCTGACGAGCAACGCCACCGCGAAGCCATGCCGCCGCTCGATGGCGCCCTGCATGTATCCGCGGAAACCCGACTCCTCGATCACCCCGGCAACGACGGATGACATCGCGACCAGCAGAAACGTCGTCAACGGCGACATCGCGGAGGGTACTTCGATCTGCTGCGCGTCCGGGGGCAGCGCGAACAATCGTCCGAGGATGGCGGAGAGCGGGACGAGCGCGGCGAGGCCGATGAATCCGGCAAACAGCGACATCGCCCAGACATCGGCCGAAAGTGGATTGGCGCGCAGGCTGATACGGCGCGCGTTGGACGTCGAACGCGGCCAGCCGGCTCCATTCAGGTAACGCAGGTAACCGACGAGAAATATCGCCATCGGCACGATCGCCCACGGCACCTGCGGCCACACTCGCAGATTCAGACCTGCGAGCCCGGGAAACGCGCCAATCCCGCCCCACAGCGTTACGCCGATCCCCGAGACGAAGAGACCGACCGCGACAGCGCGGAGAACCGCCATTACTGCGTCGATCCGCCGAAGCGCAGCAGGCTCGCACGCGCGCATTCGCCAACCATGGTCACATAGCGCGCGACACTGTCGTTGCCGATGACGTACGGATTCGGCTCGCCCGCCTTGCGCTTCGCCAGCGCCGCAAGCTTCGGCTTCGCGCCATCCTGTTCCGGATGATTGGCGATGAGCACGTCGGCTCCCGACCTCTTCACCGCATCGCGGAAGTGATCGGCCGATGCTGCATACGTCTGATACCAGTAGCGGCGCGGCTTGTCGGGCGAGACGGTGAAGTTGAAGCCCGTGCCGCCCCACTCGGCCGCCACATGCGGACGTCCGTTATCACGCACTGGAATGATTGTGGAGATCGTTCCCGGTGTATGGCCAGGCGTCAGGTACATCGTCAGCGTCGTATCGCCCAGCGTCAGCTTCTGGCCATCCGTGACGACGATGTCGCGTTTCGGCTTTGGCCACGATTGTGTGTTGCGTGCGGCGAGGTCCCAGTCGGCTTCGGACATCAGCACGTGCGCGCCGAAGCGATCCTGCAGCAGCTTCGCACCGCCGACGTGATCGCTGTGCGCATGGCTGACGATGACGTACTTGATGTTCTTCGGATCGAGCCCGAGCTTTGTCAGGCCGTTGACGATTTCGTCTTCGACTGAATAGTCGAACAGCGTGTCGATGACGATGATGCCTGCGGACGTGTTGACGGCCCACGCCGAGTAATCGGATTGCCCGAGGTAATACAGGTTATCGAACACCTTCATCGGCTCGACGTGCCACTTGGCGCGATCCGGAGGAGGCGGCGGCGTGGCATTCGCGCGCGGCGCCGGATTCGAGGAGGCACGCTCTTCGGTCGCCATGCACAGGCTGTTGAACGTATTCGTATGTTCGGTGCCCGCAGCGGCCTTCGCAGCGGCGATGTGCGCGTCAACGGTGTTCGGAACGGTCTGCGCGAGCATGCCCGCAGCCGCGAGGCTGATCATCAAACCGACGAGAACTGCTTTCATCTCGTACCTCCTCCGCTCAGCTCGAAAATCTCGTTGACGTTGCTGTGCAGCGCTTCGGCGCCGTTGCCGTTGAATGCGGTATGTCCGGCCACCGCGTGGATGCGATTGCCGAGCGCCGTCAGCACCACGCCATGGCGCGCGGTCGGCATCGACGGCAGCCGATACCAGTCGTTCGCTGCGGGATCGAAGACGACGAAGTCGCGGAACACCGCATCCATGTGCGCGTCGCGCAGCTCACCGCCGGCCACGTAGATCCGATTCTGAAACGTGATCCAACCCTGGCCGCTCGTCTGATACGGCATCTTCGTCATCGATCGCCACTTGTCCGCCGCCGGATCGTATTCCTCCACGATATCGGTGGCACTCGACAGCATGTTGGCGACGTTCGCGGCCGTGAGACGGCCGCCAATCACATACAGCTTGCCGTTGACGGCTCCGCCCGCCGGATGGTTGCGGGCCGTCGTCATCGGGCGACGTGTTTCCCACTTGCCGGTTGCGACGTCGAAGGCTTCGTTGGTCGGGACCGACAACCCGGCTTCGTCGCTGCCGCCGATCACGTAGATCTTGCCGCCCGCTGCGATCGCCACCGACGCCGTGCGCTTGCTCGGCATCGGCGGCAGCTCTTTCCACGCATCCGCCGCCGGATCGTATTCCCACGACTTGAGCGCGTTCGGCTGGCTCTCCACCGTGGCGCCGCCGAACACGTAGATCTTGCCGCGATATTCAGCGAGCGCCATGTGATTGGCCGACCAGGGCGCCGGTTTCTTTGTCGTCCATTTGTCCGCGGCGACGTCGTACTCGAGCACGCGATCGTTCTTGCCGCCCTGATTGCCGCCCATCAGGTATAGCTTTCCGTTCGCGGTGGCGTTCCAGTACTCCTCTTCGGGCGCGGGCACCGGCGCGCCCTTCTGCATCAGCCATCGCCCGGGCGACTGCGCCGCAACGGTGAACGACGCCAGCGCCACGCCAACGAGGGCGAGCGCGCACGAGCGCCGTCGCATCCAACTCACTGCGTTGCCTCGCTCGATGCCGCGCCGAGTTTCTTGCCGGTCGCTGTCATGACGACGGATCGCGCGTTGGCGAGATTGGGCTTGTTGCGACCCATGCTGCCTTCGACGGTCACCATGTCGCCGGCCTTCACGAGAGTGCGTGTCCAGCCGAGACGAGTGAGGCCGTTCGGACTCCCCATCTCGATCTCCCAGTTCGTGACCGCTCCGCTCTGCGCATCCTGAACGTCGATGAACAGATAGGCGTGCGGGTTCGTCCATTCGATCTTCGTCACCTTGCCGGTCAGCGTCACCGGTTTGGTGATGTCGAACTCGGCGGCGAAGGAATGGTGTGCCACAACGGGTGTGCTGAGGCATGCAATCGCGCAGGCCACGAAAACAAATTTACGCATCACTGTATCCCCGCGTTCTGCTGGTATTTGTTGTTCTCGGTGCAGATGGACTCGAGCACCTCGTCCTTCGGTGCAAGCTGCCATGTCATGTGCCGTTCGATCGGTTTGGCGAACGTTGCGGGATCGTCCAGCGTCAGATCCACGACGAGGTGACCAAGATCCGGACGCCGGTAGCGTTCGATCATATGAAGTTTGTCGGTGTGCGGCAGACCTTCGGCGAACAGCACCCAGCTCTTGTCATTGAAGCCCGTCGTATCGACGACGAGGGTGTCCTTTTCCCATCTGCCGACGGCGTGTCCCATCCAGGTTGGATCGGCGTCTCTCGGATGTTCGCGGCCGTCGAGAAATATCTGGCGGTAATGCGGTTCCTGCTCGAACAGCTGCACCAGCATCGTCGGCGTGTAAACGAACCTGCGAAGGAGAGGAAGTGTCGGGGTCGGGTCATCGGGCAGGCAGAAGCCGGATGGCTGGTCCCGGAAATTCGTTTCCCGGCGCTCCTTCATCACGCCCTCGGCCCACGGAAGCAGCGACGCGGGTGTCGGGTGCGGGTCGAGGTTGACGTTCCAGACGCCGGATAGATCGGGGTGGCCGTCGCGCGTGCGCGGGGCCGGTCCGCGAACGCCCTGCGAGTTGTTGTGGATGGCGAAGAAACCGTTGTCGTCGCCGAGCGTGGCGAGGTTGCCCTGCTTGAGGGCAATGTCCAAGGCAGTCGTCTCCCCTGCTTTGATGGCGACGTCCTTTTGAACGAAGCGGCCTGCAGCGATGCCGAGCGGCGGAATACTGACCTCGTAGACACCTTCCGGCAGATCCGTCAGTTTGTACCGCCCCGATTTCTCGGTCGTGGCGGTGAGCACCGCGTTCGTCAATTGATTCTTCACCTCAACGGTCACCGCCGGAACAGCCGTGTCCCGCAACGTGACCGTGCCCGCCAGCGTGCCGCGCGCCGTCTGCGCGAATCCGGCAGCGGCCGCAAGGACCGTGAGGCCGCCGACAACGAATGTCCTCATCAACGTCTCCTACTTGAACGCCGAGTAGTCGGTGAACTTGTTGTTCTCGGCGCAAATCGCCTCGAAAAGATCCTCGCCCGGCGTGTACAGCCACTGCACGTGGCGCTCCACTGGTTGGATAAACGTGTCCGGGTCCTCGATACGGACATCGATGTTCAGATGCGCGACATCGGGACGTGTGTAGCGCTCGATGATGTGCAGGTTCTCCGTGTGCGGCAGCCACGTCGCCTGCAGCAGCCAGCTCTTGTCGTTCAGACCGACGGTATCGAGCACCAGCGTGTCCTTCTCCCAGCGGCCGATGGTGTGGCCCATCCACGTTGGATCAAGATCCTTCGGATGCTCGCGCGTATCCAGATACGCCTGGCGATAGTGCGGGTCCTGCTCGAAGAGGTGAATGAGAAGATCTTTCGTCTGAACGATCTTGTAGAAGACGGGAAGTGTCAGCGTCGGATCCGCGGGCAGGCAGCGCGACGTCGGCATCCCCTCGAATGCACGATCGCGCCGCCGCTCCCACTCCTGTTGCGCCCACGGCTTCATCTGCGCCGGAGTCGGATTGGGATCGACGTTGGCCAGCCACACGCCTGAGAAATCCGGCCGCCCGTCGGCAGTCCGCGGCGTCGGTCCCTTGAGGTCTTTGTATTTGTTGTACATCTGCAGGAACGCCGCATCGTCGCCGATGATGCCGAAGTTGTTCGGCATCAGCTTGATGTTGAGGGTGATCGTCTTGCCTGCTTCAACCGCGACGTCGGACTGAGCGAAGCGCGAGGTGCGGAGGCCCATCTGCGGGACGGACACCTCGTAGGTTCCAGCAGCGAGATTCGTGAGCCGGTACTCGCCGTTCTTGTTGGCCACGGTCGACGAGTACTTTCCGGCCGAGTCCTTCGCCTGAATGGTCACCCCACCCGCGGGGTCACCCTGATCCGTTACCACGCGACCGGCAATTACACCTCGACCCGCCTGCGCGACGAGCGGCGCCACGACGAGTAGAACCGCGACAAGGATGGATACCCGTTTCACGGGCGAAATGCTACTCCACCCGGCGCAGGATGAAGCACTTCAAATAGTACGTTTCGGGAACGCCGACGAGGACCGGATGATCGCGTCCCTGCGTGCGTTTTTCGACGATGGCTACAGGAATATGACTATCCACCGACGCCTCATGAATCACCGAGGCGAACATCTCCTCGTTGACGTTGTACGAGCAGCTGCAGGTAATCAGATACCCACCAGGATGGAGCAGCCGCATCGCCCGCAGGTTGATCTCCTTGTAGCCGGCGATGGCGTTTGGAATTGAGGCCTTGTTCTTCGCGAATGCGGGCGGATCGAGAACGATCGTGTCGTAACGGTCGCCGGCGCGCTCCAGCCGCCGCAACTCGTCGAAGACATTCACCTCGCGCGCCTGCAGATGCGGAACGCCATTGCGGACAGCGTTAGCGCGGATACGCTCCACGGCGTCCGCGGAAATGTCCAGCGCTTCGGCCTGCGGGCAGGTGCGCGCCAGCCGCAAGGCGAAACCGCCGTTGTAGCTGAAGCAGTCGAGCAACCGTCCGCGCGCATACCGTGCAGCCGCCTCGCGATTCTCGCGCTGATCTAGAAAGAGGCCGGTCTTCTGTCCCTTGCGCAGGTCGACGTCGAACTCGACGGGTCCTTCGCGGACCAGGATCGAATCGGGAACGTCGCCGTGCAGCAGGTCGATGGTCTGCGGCAATCCCTCGAGTGCTCGCACTTTCGGATCGTTGCGCGCGAGGATTCCCTTCGGCCGCAACAGGTCTACGAGCATTGACGTGATCGCAGGCAGCAGCCGATCCATGCCCTGCGAGAGCGCCTGGATTGCGAGGTAATCGTCGTAGCGATCGACAACCAGCGACGGCAGAAGATCCGCCTCGCCGTGCACCAGTCGATATGCGGTCGCATCGAGACCGAGTGATTCGCGGAAGCGCACGGCCCGCTCGATGCGTGCGCGCAGCAACCCCTCGTCAGCGATCGCATCGTCGCCGAGCGAGAGCATCCTGATTGAAATCTGCGATCGATCGCTGAAGAGCGCGCTGCCGATTCTGCGATGTCGCGGTCCGATGACCTCGACGATTTCGCCGCCGGCCGCAGACACGTCGACAACGTCAGCGCGGTAAATCCACGGATGACCGGCGCGTACTCGCTGCTCGCCGCGTGCGGAAACGACGACCGAAGCCATGACGTCGATAGTACAATCACCGGTCTATGGCCGCCCCTGCACTGTCCGCGATGCAACGTTCTCTCGCCGACATGGACCCTGACATCGCCAACGCCATCAAGAATGAAGTCCGGCGTCAGGCTGACGGCCTGGAGCTGATCGCTTCCGAGAACTTCGTCAGCGCCGCGGTGCTCGAAGCCGCGGGCTCGGTGATGACGAACAAGTATGCGGAGGGCTATCCGGGTAAACGGTATTACGGCGGATGCGAGTTCGTCGACGTCGCCGAGTCGCTCGCCATCGCACGCGCAAAGCAGTTGTTCGGCGCCGAACATGTCAACGTGCAGCCGCACTCGGGCGCACAGGCGAACATGGCCGTCTACTTCACGCTGCTCAAGCCGGGTGACACCGTGCTCGGCATGAATCTGGCGCACGGCGGCCACCTCACGCACGGCCATCCGCTGAACTTCTCTGGAAAGCTCTACACCATCGTTCCGTACGGCGTGCGCAAAGACGACGAGCGGATCGATTACGAGGAGCTTGAACGGCTCGCACGCGAGCACAAGCCGAAGATGATCATGGTGGGCGCGAGCGCGTACCCGCGCGTCATCGACTTCGCACGCATCGCCAAGGTAGCAAAGGATGTGGGCGCACCGATGGTCGTCGACATGGCGCACATCGCGGGGCTCGTCGCCGGCGGCGTGCATCCGTCACCGGTACCGCACGCGGATTTCGTCACGACGACGACGCACAAGACCCTGCGCGGGCCGCGTGCTGGGATGGTGATGTGCCGTGAGCAGTACGCGAAAGACCTCGATCGCGCGGTGTTCCCCGGCATCCAGGGCGGACCGTTGATGCACATCATCGCGGCGAAGGCTGTCTGCTTGAAGGAAGCGATGCAGTCGTCGTTTGCCGAATATCAGCGGCAGATTGTGGCCAACGCGGCGCGGCTGGCGAGTTCGATCAGCAGCCACGGCTTCCGACTCGTGAGCGGCGGCACCGACAACCATCTGATGCTTGTCGATGTCTTCTCGAAGGGGCTCACCGGCAAGGTTGCCGAAGCCGCGCTCGGCAAGGCCGGCATCACGGTCAACAAGAACGCCATTCCCTTCGACCAGAATCCGCCGATGGTGGCCAGCGGCATCCGCGTCGGTACGCCGGCAATCACCACGCGCGGCATGCGCGAGCCGGAGATGGAGCAGATTGGGGACTTCATCGCGCGCGTGCTCGCGTCGCCGGGCGACGATCGGGTTCTTGGCATGGTCAGGGACGAAGTCGAGCGACTGTGTCGTCAGTTCCCGCTATATCCGGAACTCCTTCCGTAATTCAGCCCGTTCGGCTCTGAACAGGGATTTCTAATCGGGCAAGGAACAAAAATCTGCTCCCGGGAAGACGCCGGCTGCACGGTTTTGTTGACCCGGCTCAATTTCCGTGCAAATAGCACGTTCGTCTCACCTCAGCCATCGGGCATATGCGTTGCCTAGCCCATCCGTGAATCACCACAGGTGATCTACCGCGTTGGGCGACCTATCGGTCGCCAGGCGGGACGTGTCTCTCGGGACAGGAGGCAACGTGAGAGGGTGGAAGTACCGCGCGGCGCTTGGTTGCGCGCTGGTGGCGATCGTGTTCGCCGCAACGCATGGCATTCGAGCGGAACTGCCGCAGGCAGTTGGGACATGGGCGTCGCTCGGCGCGACCCCCGAAAGCCGCATCGGCGCGGCAGCCGTCGTGCTGCCGGACGGCCGCACCATCATCACCGGCGGATCGGTTGCCGGCGCAGCGACCGATTCGGTCGTCGCGTTCAACCCGGCCGACGGGACATTCGTCAGCATCGGACATCTGCTCGTCGCGCGCGCCGGCCATACGGCGACGCTGCTTGACGACGGGCATGTCCTGATTGCGGGCGGCACGTCGGGCGATCTGATTAGCGCCGACCTCGAGTTGTTCGATCCTGCGTCCGGTCTCTCGACGCTCGGCGGCTCCATGTCGCAGGCGCGCACCGGACACAGCGCAGCCAAGCTGCTCAACGGAATGGTTTTGATCGCTGGCGGCAGCGGCGTCGATGGAGTTCTTCAGAACGCCGAGATCTACGACCCGGCGACCGCGACAACGTCGCCGACCGTTCTGCCGATGCTTTCGCCGCGAACCGGTGCGTCCGCGACCACGCTGATTGACGGTCGCGTCCTGATTGCCGGCGGCAGCAGCAACGGCACCACGGATCTCGCGTCTGCCGAAATATTCAACCCGTGGTCGCAGATCTTCGAGGCCGCGACGACGACGCTCAGCGTCGCGCGGCGTGGGCATGCGGCGGTGCTGCTTCCGCAGAACAATAGCGTCCTGATTGCCGGTGGAACGTCGAATGGTGTTTCGGTGACGACCACCGACCTGTTCGTGCCTGCGGAGTTCCCCGATCCGTACTCGTACGGGATGGGTGCGTTCGCACCGACCGGTTCACTCAACAGCGCGCGTGCCGGCGCGATCGCGTCGCCGCACATCGAGGGGTATGCGGTTGCGATCGGCGGCGGAGCGCCGGATGCGGAGGTCTACCGCTTCCCGACGATCAAGACGGACAAGGACGACTACGCGCCGGGCACGAAGGCGATCATCACCGGATCGGGCTGGCAAGCGGACACGGATGTCACGCTGGTGTTCCAGGAAGATCCCGCAGTTCATGACGACTACATCCTGCACGTCACTGCTGACGGGAACGGGAACATCGATTGGAGAGAGTGGGCGCCGGAGGAGCACGACCTGAACGTGCGCTTCTACCTGATGGCGAAGCAGACGACGCCTGAGGGAGAACGCCGCGCGCAGATGACGTTTACGGACGCTCAACCGATGAAAGTCACGGTTACTCCCACGAGCGTCTCAGTATTAGCAGGCGCTCCGGCCGCGTTCACTGTGAATGTTCAAGTAGGTGGCAATTCAACCAATTGCACAATGACGCTGTCGGCGTCGGCACTGCCAACCGGCGCGTCGGCGTCATTCACCAATAGCCCAATCACCACGAATGCCGACTATCAAAGTAATCTGACGATCACAACGACCAACACCGGACCTATAGCGAACCGAACGCCTTCGGGATCCTTCTCTTTCACCGTCACCGCAAACCGCGTCGCTGGTTGCCAAGGCAGCGGTGGTGAAACATCGACACCGTCAAATACACTGGTCGTCCTCGACGTCACCAATCCGACCACAGCGTCAGTGTCTGTCCCTGCCAATGGTTCCAGCTTCACGGCAGCGACGGTTCCTGGGATCTTTAGTGGCAACGCGGCGGATAACACGAACGGAGTCGGCCTCGACGCAAATACAACGACACTCACGCTGCAGCGCCCCGATGGAATGTATTGGACAGGATCGACTTGGGTTGTCGCGGTCACGCCACTGTCCACGACGCATCCTGCGACGACTTCAGATACTACGGCGACCTGGACTCGCAGCACGGGCATGCCGGTTTGGGCATCGCAGCCATTCGGCACGTATACGGTCAGAGCAAGCGCAATCGATAAGTCCGGCAATTCCTTCAGCGGCGTCCCAATCAGCTTCACGCTGCAGTCACCTGGACCCACGACGTTAGCGTTCACCAATTCGCCATTCAGCGGCGCCGTGAATTCGTGCCTGGGCCCGTTTGTCGTTCAATCGCAGAACTCTTCGAATGTCGCGACGAATGTAACGAGCAATACCACCGTCGATCTGAGCACGAATCAGTCAGGAGCGTTCTACAGCGACGCAGCCTGTACGAGCGCGATCGCGAATCGGACGATCAGCAACGGAACGAACAACACCGGCAACTTCTACTCCAAGCCGACGGCGTTCGGGACCGGGACGCACACGCTGACGGCGGCGGACCA
>Ga0310813_10001479_pt1 | contig 14133 bp, 15 predicted proteins | sample YN3metagenome_FD_203086 | JGI IMG/M metagenome (GOLD analysis project Ga0310813, IMG submission 203086) | Soil microbial communities from experimental microcosm in Duke University, North Carolina, United States - YN3 | ecosystem: Engineered > Artificial ecosystem > Soil microcosm > Unclassified...
GCTCAATATGAAAAAGCCAGCACAGGCGAGCGAAAGGCTATTTGCGGGCACATTGATTCTTTCCTTTCGACTTGTAATCAAGACGAGAAAAGATTTTGGCTTAAGTTTCGGCGCAAGCTCGAAATACTGAACGAAAAAACAATCCTGTTTCCGCTCGGCAGCGTTTTTATGACAATCGGGGCAAGGGAAGCCTTGTATGAATCGAAACAAGAGCCGATTGAATTTTTATCAAGACATCAATGCGGCGATTGGGGCGAAGTTTGTAGTGAAGATGCAGACGAAAATAATTTCTCATTGAAAAATAGCTTTCGTCTGTTGTCGGCATATAAAACCGCGCGCGGCGAAAAATTCTGGATTATTACCGAAGCCGATAGACGCTCGACAACGATTCTGCTTCCGAGCGAATATTGAGTTAAAATAGTGAAGTAAAAGATGTTAGTCGGGGTCAAAGTGCTATTAAAGACAATTCAAGCGCAATTCAAGCGCAACTTTAAGCGCAACTTTGACCCTTTTGGCAATCAGGCATAGTGCTAGTTATTTGAGAATTATTTATTTTGATTGGAAAGGAAGTGGCTTTGTTCTGTTCGTAAACCATTAGAAACAAAAAAGGATAAGAACTAAATTTCTTATCCTTTAAAAATGGTGCGGACGAATGGAATCGAACCATCACGGGATTGCTCCCACAGGCTTCTGAGACCTGCGCGTCTACCAGTTCCGCCACGTCCGCGTGCGCAAAAGGCAAAGGTTAATATACACATTGGCGCGTGAAAGTTCAAACCCATCTTTGTTATGATAAAGCAGATGGCGGAAAATTTGGCAGAGCGGCTTGCAAAAGTCAGAGAACAAATCAGGCAGGCGGCGGAAAAAGCGCATCGAAATGCGGACGCAATAAAGCTCGTTGCGGTCAGCAAAACGCACGGGGCGGAAACTGTCAAAGAAGCAATCGCGGCGGGCGCGCGCAGCTTCGGCGAAAATAAAATTCAGGAAGCCGAAGGAAAAATTAATGAGGTCGGGCGCGAAGCGGCGCAGTGGCATCTGATCGGGCATCTGCAATCGAATAAGGCACGCAAAGCCGTCAAACTTTTTGATGTCGTTCATTCGCTCGATTCCTGCGAACTTGCCGAAAGATTGGAGCGTATCTGTGAAGAAGAGGGACGCGAAAAATTATCGGTTTTCGTGCAGGTTGATCTGGCAAAAGAAACGACGAAAAACGGCATCGAAGAAAAAGATTTGCCCGAGTTGGTCGAATTTTTGCGCCGGTGCAAGCATCTCAAATTCGACGGTTTGATGATTGTGCCGCCGTTTTTTGACGATTTGGAACAGGTTCGACCGTTTTTTCGGCGCCTTCGCGAAATTCGTGATGAAGTTTGCCCGCGTGGCGAGCTTTCGATGGGAATGAGTCACGATTTTGCCGTGGCGATCGAAGAAGGCGCGACCGTGATTCGCGTCGGAACGGCGATTTTCGGCGAACGAAATTACCGGAATTAAATTTTATGTTGACGAGAGTAATTTATCCATACATTTTTTGGGTTATCACCGGCGCGTTTTTGATATTTCTGGCGGCGTTGATTCTGCGTTTGATTTTTAACTACTCAGACCCGAATCCGTTCGGCAAAATCGGCAGATTTTCGTATCATTTGAAAAAACGAACCGACCGGTTTGTTTACCCGGCGGCGCGCTTTCTGGCGAACTTTCGCGTTGATACACGGCTTGCGCCGATTCTGACGGCGTTGATCGCGGGTGTTTTAACATATTTCACGCTCAATATTATTTCGGAAACTTTTTCGGTTATTCAAGCCCTGGCGACCGCCAGAGAAACGGGAAATATTAAAGCCTTTGTCGGCATTGTGCTTTACGGTTTGCTGGACGTGCTGATCTTATTTATCTTTATCCGTTTCATTTCGTCGTGGTTTGTCTTTACGCGGAACACTTTTCTCGGCTTCGTGATGCGCGTGACCAACCCGATCATGCTGCCGTTTCAAAAACTGATTCCGACCATCGGAATGTTCGATCTTTCGGCGATGGTCGTTTTGATCTTGATCGGCTTTTTGCAAACGATAATCTTAAGAATTTTTGTTTATTCTTGATAAATTTTACCGAAAAAAACGGTGCGCTGATTTTTACGGTGCGGGTTGTGCCGCGCGCTTCAAAGAGCGAGATCGTCGGTGAATATGACGGCGCGTTACGGGTGAGAATCGCTGCGCCGCCGGTTGACGGCGCGGCAAACGCCGAGCTGATCAAAGTTTTCGCCAAATTTTTCGATGTTTCAAAATCACAGATCGAAATTCTGGCTGGGCAGACTTCAAAAACAAAGCAAATTAAAATCTTAAATTTAAGCACGGAAAAATTCTTACAAGTTGCAGATTTGAAATAGTTTTGCGCGGCGTGATATATTCAAACTTTTCAAATTAAATCAATAAACACAAGGTAAATTTTCAAATGTCAGGACATTCCAAGTGGCACACAATCAAACATAAAAAAGGCGCGTTGGATGCCAAACGCGGCAAGATCTTTACAAAACTGATCAAAGAAATCACGGTCGCGGCGCGCACCGGCGGAACCGGCGATATTGACGCCAATGCGCGGCTTCGGAAAGCCGTCACGGACGCCAAAGCGCAAAATATGCCGAACGACACGATCGATCGCGCGATCAAACGCGGCACGGGCGAGCTCGAAGGCGTCAACTACGACGAAATCACCTACGAAGGCTACGGCATCGGCGGCGTCGCTGTTCTCGTCGAAACGATGACCGACAACCGCAACCGGACGGTCGCCGAGATCCGCCATCTTTTCTCGAAAAACGGCGGAAATATGGGCGAAGCCGGCTCGGTCGCGTGGATGTTCGACAAAAAAGGCTACATCGTCGTCGATAAGTCGGCGAAATCCGAAGACGAGCTTTTTGAAATCGCGATCGAAGCCGGCGCGGACGATATGCAGCTCGAAGGCGACGTTTTTGAGATCTACACCGCGCCCGAAAATTTCGAAGCCGTGCACGAAGCCGTCAAAGCCGCCGGAATCGAGCCGCAGGCGGCGGAAATTTCGATGATCCCGCAAAATTACATCGAGCTGACGGGCGACGATGCCAAGAAAATGCTCAAACTTTATGAAGCACTCGACGATAACGACGACGTCCAGAAAGTTTATGCAAACTTCGATATTGACGAATCGGAAATGGAATAATTGATAAAGCAGATAAAAAAGTTCTTGACTTATTATCAATTATCCATAAAATAAAATGAAAGTTTTAGGCATTGACCCGGGAAGTGAAACGCTCGGTTGGGGAGTGGTCGAAGGCGAGGGGTTGAAATACAAACTCGTTGATTTCGGCACCGTTAAATCTTCTCCGAAAGAGAGCTTCTCGAAAAGACTTTTGAAAATTTACGAGGGTGTTCAGGCGGTTATCGCAAGCTTTAAGCCCGATACTTTATCGGTCGAAGAAGCGTTTTATGCGAATAACGTCAAGGTTGCATTAAAGCTCGGGCAAGTCCGCGGCGTCGTGCTTTTATTGGGCGAGAAAAATGGTTTGGCGATTGCCGAATACAGTCCGCGCCTGATCAAACAAACCGTCGTCGGTTACGGAAATGCCGAAAAACACCAGGTACAGGAAATGGTTCGCTTGCTCCTCCGTCTACAAAAAGCGCCCGAACCACACGACGCATCGGACGCGTTGGCGATTGCAATTTGTCATTTTCACCACGCGGGCGTACAAAATCGCATAAATATAGCAAAATTAAAAAAATAAATTCATAAGCACAGGCTTTTTACATTTATTCTTTGGGCTTTAAAAATCCCAAAACCAAAAGGAGAAACTGTATGAAAAGACCCGTTTTCCTGCTTTTGTTGCTTTTTTTTCTGAACTTCGACACACAGGCGCAGAAAAGATACGTCAAACCGAAGCCGAAACCTGTCGTTCAAAAGTCCAACGCTAATTCCGAGAAAGCGATTGTCATTGATGAAAGACTCGCCGTTTTGCGAAACGCGCCGAGTCTTTTTGCGAAACCGCTTCAAAGAATGCGGCGTGGTCGTCTGGTGATGATTTCCGAAACGAAAGTTGCGGACGGAGTTACTTTTTACCGCGTCCTTGCCGTGCCGAATACGCAGGGCTGGGTGCAAAAAGAAGCCGTCGCGGGAAAATTCCGGCGCGGCGACGACGAACGTCTCGCGCGGCTCGTGCAATCTTCGGACGGTTTTGATCAAATCGAACGCGCCCGGATCTTTCTCGAAAACTTTCCCGACTCGCCGTTTCGACCGTCAATTTTGCTTTTGTTCGGCGATCTGATGGAAGAAATTGCGCTGAAACTTTCGGCGGAAGCGGCAAAGCGTCTGAGCCGCCGCGAAATGGCAGCGTCGGGCGCGCCGCTTCACAGTTTTTATCTGAATTATGCGAGTCTCGACCGTTATCAGCGGCTCGGAATCGGTTTCGCTTTTAATTCGAGCACGCGGCTTTTTCATTACAACGGCGCGAGCTGGCGCGAGATTGTGCAGAAATCCCCGGCGACAAACGAAGCCAGAGAGGCGCAAAAACGGCTCGATTCGCTGAAAGAAAAGATGGAAGCAGTCAAGTGAAAATTGGAGCGCGGGCATCCTTGCCCGCAAGTCTTTCACTTTTATAACGGTCTTCGTAATTTATAAGATTTCTCATGTCGGCACTCGCGGGCAGAGAGATGCCCGCGCTCCGACTAAACAACGCGGCTGGCGCGTTCGGACGCGAGTGTGTAGTTCGGCAAAATGCGGAATCTGACCAATCCGACCGTTACTTTTTGCCCGATTTCGAGCGGAAATGCAGTTGTTTCGGTTTTCGGGCGCGTCACGATGATCGGCTGGCGCGTCGAAATATTGAGCCGTACGACAACTCTTTCAAACGCTCCGACAAAATTTACTTCCTCGACGAACCCGTCGGTCAGCAATTGGTAATTCTGCGTCAGGTTTTCGGGTTTTCTGAGGAAAACGTCTTCGGGACGAAAAACGAGCTTGACCGATTGACCGTCGCGCACATTGGCGTCCGTGTCGATTTGCAGAAAAATGTCCTCGGCTTCAAACTTTCCTTCGTTGATGATGCCGAGAAGAAGATTTGCAGCACCGAGAAATGTCGCAACATACTCGGTCGCGGGCTTGTTGTAAACGTCGAACGGCGTGCCGATCTGCTCCAATCTGCCTTGATTAAGAACGGCGATGCGGTCGCCGAGTTCCAACGCTTCTTCCTGATCGTGCGTAATAAAAATCGAGGGAACTTTGATTTCCCTCAGGAGGGCGCGAATCTCGCGTCTGAGCCGCGTGCGGATCTGCGCGTCGAGCGCGCCGAACGGTTCGTCAAACAATAAAACTTCCGGGTTGTAAGCGAGTGCGCGGGCAATCGCGACCCGCTGCTGCTGACCGCCCGAAAGCTGTGACGGGGATTTTCTGCGGTGTTCTTCAAGACCCGTCAGTTCGATCAAACCGTTGACGATTTCCTTGATGTCGGCTTTCGGTTTCCCGCGCAGACGCAAGCCGTAGCCGATATTGTGTTCGACGTTCATTTTCGGAAAAAGCGCGTAAGATTGAAAGATCACACCGACACCGCGTTCGCGGGCAGGAAGGTTCGTAACGTCTTTGCTGTGGAGCGTGACGCGTCCTGAATCGGGTTTTTCGAGTCCGGCGATGATTCGCAGGATAGTAGTTTTGCCCGAACCCGAAGCGCCGAGAAGCACGATCGTTTCGCCTTCTTTGACGTGAAAATTGATGTCTTCCAACACCGCTGCTTCGCCGAATTTTTTACTCAATCCTTCGACGCTGACGGCAATTTGATTTTTTTCCGTGGACTGTGTCATTAAAATTCAAGATTCAAGATTCAAAATTCAAGATTAGTTTGTATTTAACCTTGAATCTTGAATCTTGAATCGATTATTCGGCTTCAAGCCAATCCCGCGCAAAGAAAAGAACGCTGAAAATCACGAACGAAAAGAGTGCCAAAACGATCGCGATCGCGTTTGCGGCTTCGACTTGTCCTTCGTTAAATTTAGCAAAAATATAAAGCGGCGCGGTTTGCGTGCGTCCCGCCAGATTGCCCGAAACCAGAATCGTCGAGCCGAATTCACCGACCGAGCGCGCAAAGGTCAGCAGTGCACCCGAAAGAATCGCGCCGCGCAAACTCGGAAGCGTCACGTGCCAAAATGTTTGCCAGCGCGTCGCGCCCATCGTCGCCGAGGCTTCTTCGAGCGACTGATTCATTGTGTCAAAGACCGGTTTGATAACGCCGAACGCGAGCGGAAACGTGACAAAAATATTCGCCAGAATTATCGCCGCCGCCGTGAACATAATGTGGATTCCTTGCGGTTCGAGAAATTTTCCCAAAATTCCGTAAGGTCCCCAGAGCAGCAACAACGCAAATCCGGCAACTGCGGTCGGAATCGCCGTCGGCAGACTGATCGTGACGATCAAAGCGTTGCGTCCCCAGAAATTGTATTTCGAGAGAACATAGGCGGCGAAAAGTCCGAAAAAGACGTTAAAGACGGTCGCCCAAAAGCTCGTCACGAGCGAAAGCTGAAGCGCAAAAATCGCCTCGGGCGCGGTCAGTGCACGCCAGAAGCTCGCTAAACCGCTGCTTGTTCCGAAAATAAAAATCGAAGCCAAAGGAAGCAAAACAAGCGGCATCATTACGATCAGCAGGGTCGTGATGCTCAGCGGCTTGATCAGATCAAACCCGCGTGTATGCCTGACGTTTTCGCTCATAATCTTATAAGTTTCAAGTCTCAAGTCTCAAGTTAAAAACAATCCGACTTGGAACTTGAAACTTGGAACTTAAAACTTATTTATTCTGCACCTGGTCGCGGAAAACTTTTTCGATGACATCCGGATAAGCCTTTTCCCAACCGCCGAAATACTCGACCGTGAACGGCATTTCGATCTTTGCAAACTGCGCGTTCGTGTCGTTGAATGATTCGTTTGTGACGGCGCGAAAATGATTTTTGACAAACGCTTTCTGCGCTTCTTCCGACCAGAGGAAATTGCGGAACGCCTCGACCAGCGGACGTTCGTCGGCAGTCACGTTGCGGTCAACGATCGCGACGGGATGTTCGCTGAAAATCGTGGATTTCGGGATGACGACATCGACGGGCGCGTTCGCATCCTGCATCAGAAGTGCTTCGAGCTCGTAAGTAACAAGGGCGTCGCCCTGTCCGAGTTCGAATTGGGTGCGGGCTTCGCGTGCCGAACCGGGCGTCGCGATGACGTTTTTCCAGATTGCTTTGAGCGTGTTTAAGGCGCGAGTTTCATCTTTTTTTCCGCCTTCGGCTTCGCTCTTTTTCAGTTCCGAACCGTAGATCGCGAGCAGCGACCATTGCGCTCCGCCTGAGCTGACGGGATCGGGATGAATCAATTTCACGCCGTCTTTACCCAGATCGGCAAAATCCGTGATGCCTTTCGGGTTGCCTTTGCGGACGATGATCACGAACGGCGTTTTATTGACGATGCCTTTCTGCGGCGTGACGTACCAATCTTTCGGGACGTGTCCGGCAGCGATCAGACGGTCGACGTCGCGCTCGATCGAAAGAATCGCAATGTCCGCCGGTGCGCCTTGCAGAATCTGATTTGTGACGGTTTCCGAACCCGCAAACGACGACACGAAATTTACTTCTTCGCCGTTGTGTTCAGCCTTCCATTTGGCGGCAAACGCGGGATAAATATCCTTCTCCATCGCCTCTTTCATAATCGAAAAGCCGTAAACCGTGATCGTTCGCGCACCTTTCCCGCCGCCACTCGGCGCGCTCGGCAAACAGCTCATCGAAAATAATGAAACCGCTAAAACAAATATTGATCCGAATCTGAATTTCATCGCTTTTTCTCCTTTACAGCTTCACGCGCCACGTCACCCAGAGCGTGTTCAAATCGCCGGGATGCGAAAAACCGTCGTTCTGCCGCATATAGTAAACATCAACCGCCAGGTTTTTGTTCAGCGTCTTATTGATTCCGATGCTGAAACGGTTGCGCGAAAATTTCTTTGTCGCCGAATCGTAAAAAACTTCGTCGCCGAAAAAGAATTTTGCGTTTGGAATAAATTTCTTCGGCAAATCCTTTTCAAACGTCAGTTTAGCGCGGTATCGCCAAGTATTCGCGGGCGCACGCATTCGATATTCGTAGGTGCTCTGATGGATCAGCCCGAAACTTTTGATCGGGAAACGATATGTCCCGCGCAGGCTCAGACGATGTTCCTGCCGGAACTGGCTGCGCGAATTGCGCGCCTGAATATTCCAGTAAAACGGCATGATCGACAAAGCCTTGGTCGGTTTCCAGACGACTCCGACGGCAAATCTGCCGTCATTGAGCCGCGTCACGTTTTTACCGAAGCGCAGCGTGACCGACGTGTAAAAATCAAAACTTTTATTGAGCGGAACGGTCAACTGAACGTCGTTCCACGATTGAATGTCCTCGTCGTCGGTGATCACCTGCGCGGCTGTCAAAGCCGCGCAGAAACAGATTATCGCGAAAGCGGGCAGAATTTTTTCATACATAAACCGCCCTCGACTGTTCGATCAAAAAATCTTCCGTTTCGTCAAAATCCGTTAGTTTGACGATCGATAAACGCAGTGCTTCGCGCTCGTCAAAACTGATTTTGCCGGTATCTTTGCGGAAAAGGCGGTGTTCGTTATCGCCGTTTACGCCGAGCACGGTTTCCGCCGTTTCAAAAACTATGCGAAAGCGCGTAAATTCAGGGATCAACCAAAAATATCTTCGATTCATAACAATAAAACCTCCGTGTTATTCGCTTGTTAATTTGTCAAAGAAAACAACTCGTCATCCGAAAAAAACGGAGAGAGCGTAAAGTCCACTTGACTTTACGCTCTCTCTGGCGGAAAACTCATCGTGTCCTTCTTCGATAACGCCTACGAGGTTAGCTGACGGGCTAAAAGCGAAGAAGTCTTCTTCCTAAATTTAGGATGCGCCCCACTGTTTGGTTCCCCCGTGCTGCAATTGCAGCTTCGGCGACATTTAATTGTGCTGGATAGTCTAGCAAATCAAAAAAGGTTTTGGCAAGAAAAAAAATCGCTAAATTTAACAGAAAGTTTTTTAAGTCAGGAGTTTTCAAGCGAAACGGCGATTTGCGCGGCGATTCGCGCATTGTTTTCGAGCAGAGCGATGTTTGCCGCGAGCGTTTTTCCCGCGCTCCGCTCGGACATTTGCCCGAGCAGAAACGGCGTGATCTCTTTGCCTGAGATATTTTGTTCGGCGGCAAGTTTTAAGGCTTCGGCGAGAATTTTTTCGAGTTCTCCGGATTCGATCTCGAATTCCTCGGGCACGGGAACGGTCAAAAGAATCGCGTTCGGCATTTTCAGATCATCACGCGCACGAATGATCGCGGCAGCCTGTTCGGCAGTTTCGACGCGTTCATCGATCGTCAAACCGCTTGAGCGTGAATAAAAAGCGGGAAGTTCGCCGCATTGCCAGCCGAGAACGGAAACGCCGTGAGTTTCGAGCCATTCACGCGTAGCGGGCAGATCGAGAACGATTTTCGCGCCCGAACAAACAACCGTGATCGGGGTTTGGGCAAGTTCGGGCAAATCCGCCGAAACGTCCCGATCAAATCCGCGATGCACGCCGCCGATCCCGCCCGTTGCAAAAACTTTGATGCCCGCCGCGTGGGCGATAAATGCCGTGGTCGCGACGGTCGTTGCGCAGTTTAATTTCTGGGCGACGGCAATCGGCAGATCGCGCCGCGAGATTTTTCGGATATTTTTTTCGGTCGCGAGCCGTTCGATCTGATCTTCGTTCAGTCCAACGCAGAATTCGCCGTCAAAAACGGCAATCGTCGCCGGAACCGCGCCGCCGATCCGAACTTGCTTTTCCAAACTACGCGCGGTTTCGAGATTTTTCGGGTAAGGCAAACCATGCGCGATCACGGTCGATTCGAGCGCGACGACCGCCTTGTTATCTGCAAGCGCGGCGGCAACTTCTTCGCTAAATTTTATATTCATTTATTCGGTCAAAACGAAACAACGATTAACCTGCGATTCGCACGGATCTTGTTTTAATTATCCGTGAAAATCCGTGTCAATCGTTGTTCCGAAATTCAAAACTACTTGATCAATTTGCCGATCCGGTCAAGCCGCGGATGCGTGATGCAACTGGCGATACTTGATTCGGAGCGGTCACACGACCAGTAAACGAACATTGCCCGTCCGATCACCAGATCACCCGGAACAAATCCCCAAAAGCGGCTGTCTTCGCTGTTGTCGCGGCTGTCGCCCATCACAAAATACTGATTTGCCGGCACGACCATCGGTTTTCCCTGCACGCCGAATTCATACCCGACACGCTGCATCGGCTTTCCGCTGTTTGCCATGTCCATCGTTTCTTCCGAGTAATAAACATCATATTTTTCATCAGCAGTCCGCGGTTCTTCGGATTTTACCACGAGAGCCGCCTGTTGATCTTCTCTCCCACTTTTGGTCGTGGGCGTATCGGCAGTAATTCGATGTTCCGGCAGAAGCTGACCGTTGATAAAAACCTGATTACTGCGAAATTCGACAGTATCACCCGGCAGTCCGATAACTCTCTTTACATAATTAACCTGATAAGGAATGATTCCGCGCGACTTGTCGTTTTGCGGATGAACTTTGTTGCCCGGATATTTGAAGACGATCACATCACCGCGCTGAATCTCGCGCTGCGGAAAAAACGGCAGCGGTTTGCCGCCCGGGGCAAAGATAAATTTATTGACCAGCAGATAATCGCCGATCAAAATCGTGTTTTGCATCGAACCGGTCGGAACGGTGACGGCTTGCAAAACAAACGTCATTCCGAAAATCGCCATGACGAGCGTCACCACGAATGATTCAAAATATTCCCGAAAAATCGATTTCGGTGGACCGCTCGGTTTTGGTTCGATTTTGGTAACTTCTTTTTCGTCTTTACTCATAACTTCAAAAATTTACGTAAATTCAAGGATAAAACAAATCAATTTATTTGTCCTGTTTCATCCGGGGTTTCCGCCTTCAATTCCTGCAAAGCGAGATTTGCCGCCATCATTTCGGCTTGTTTGATCGAATTTCCCTGACCGCTGACCTGTCCGCCTTCCCATTTTGCCTCGACAAAAAACGTCCGCTGGTGCGGCGGTCCTTCGGTTTTCACCACTTTATACGTCGGCGCAGGCAATTTGTTTGCCTGAAGCGTTTCCTGCAGAAGAGTTTTGTAATCGATCGAACTGCGCGGCGTCGCGCGGCGGAGCTCTTCCGTGAAAACACGGTTGACAAAAGCGCGTGCCGAAATGTAGCCGCTGTCAAAAAAAATCGCCGCCAAAATGGCTTCGAAAGTATCTGCAAGAAGCGCTTGTTTGCGTCTCCCGCCGGTTTTTTCCTCGCCGCGACCGACGCGCATAAATTCGCCCAAATCAAGATTTACCGCGAGTTTGGCAAGCGTTTCGGTGCTCACCAGATGATGTTTCATCAAGGTTAGATCGCCCTCGCTGACGGTCGGATTTTTTAGATAAAGCTGTTCGGCGATTGCCAGCCCGAGCACTGAATCGCCGACAAATTCAAACGATTCGTTTTGCAGCTCGCGGATTTTTTCTTCATCGCCGTCGGGCAGATGCTCGTGCGCCCACGACCGATGCGTCACGGCGCGTTCGAGAAGCGCGAGGTTTTGAAATTTATAGCCGAGCAGATGTTCGAGCTTTGCGAGATCTTTTGACATCTGAGGCTAATTCTAATGAAAAACAACCCAAAAAAGAAAGCCGAACGCATTAATTTTTGCGTTCGGCTTCGATTTTAAGAAATAACCGCTCGAAATTAACGAGTTCCTTTTTTCTTCGTGACCGGCTTTTTGACCGGTGTTGTCGTCGCAGGCTTGGTCGTCGTCGCCGTAGTCGTTGACTTGGTCGTCGTCGTGGTCGTTGCCGCCGGTTTAGTCGTCGTCGTGGTCGGCGTCGTTGTGGTCGTTGCCGGTGTCGTTGTGGTGGTCGTTGTCGAAGTTGTGGTCGTCGTTGCCGGTTTTACTTCTTCAACAACCGGGGTCACCGCCGTTGACGGATCAGGCATCGGTTTGGCAACCAGATCCGCAACGTATTTGTCCAAATCCGGCGTTTTCGCATCAGGCGCGAGATTGAAACGGAATTTGTAAAGGTCGGTCAGTGTTTTATAAAGACCTGTTTTGTATGCCGGTAATGCTTTCGCGTCTGCCTGAGCAATTTTATAAGCTCTGCCGTAGGCGTCGATCGCACGGTCAGCGGTTCCTCTGGCTAATGCCAGAAGCGCTTTGGTTTCGTCGTTGTCTTCGTTGTTGTTGGCTTTGCGTTTATCCCGGTATTCGGTGTCGAGACGAATGGCTTCATCGAAATAATAGGTACCGATGTTCGTATAGATAACGGTATCGCCTTTCTTTTCGGTACCGATCTGGGTGGATTTATACATATAAGCCAGAGCTTCTTTGTTCTTCTGGTTTAATTTATAGTACATTTCCCAACCGATGATATAGTTCATCCAGCTCTGCGCATTTTCCTTTGTGTTGAAAGGAATGAATACGCCGTATTTGCCCGTTTTCGAGGTTTTGCCGGATTCGATTTTTTGAAGAGCTGTTTTGGCAAAATTGAGTGTGTCGTTGTTATAAGTATCAACTTTATCAACAACCGCGCGGTCATAACCGACTGAAACGGCATCGAGCATCACATCAAGATCGGTTCCGTTACTGTTTTCCGGCGCCGCAATAATTTCTTTGCTGACCGTAAAAAAGCCTGCCCAGTCTTTGGCTTTATAGGTTGAATCATAACGGTTATTGCGGGCGCAGGTCGCATCCGCCGCTTCAAGTTTCGGGTAATCTTTCTTTACAAATTCGATAACCGGTTTGTTATCTTCATAAACTGCGGGAATTTTTTCGTATGTATCAACGATCGATTTACCGAGCGTGATTGCCGCGCTGCGTTGTCCGCAGGGTTTTGCTTTTTCCGTTTTATAGGTTGCGTAATCTTTTGCCAGATCTTCCGCAGTTTTTTCCTGCGCGAAAGTCAGCACCGACGAAGCCGTTAAAAGTGTTCCGAGCGCCAGAACTTTAAATAAGGTTTTCATTAAAATCATATCCTCCAAAGCGTGTTAATTCTTAAAATTTAATTGCAATATTTGGAATTTATAAAATTCCGCGTTTTGCGAAATCATAGATGGTTTGTGCAAAAAAAGGGTTGCAAGTTTTTGCACGAAACTTTAGTCTGAATTATTTTTTTTAACCGGCAAAAACCGTTGGGATAAACTGAAAACTAAATAATCACGCAAGTTTTACATCCGTGTCAAGCCAAAGGCTGATAAAAGTTGGATAGTTCGGAAAAATGAAATGTCAAAACGATGAAAGACCCGTTGGGCGCAAAACTCAAAAAGGAAAAAGATGAAAAGTTTTAACTTAAAACTTTTCATCTTTTTCTAAAAAAGCGGATAAAATTTTGGGCGGATGTTTGATTAGTTCCGGCTCACGATCCGCGGACGGGTGATTTCGTTTTTGTCCTTTTTGGTGATCACGACCGTCGGGAACAAAGGCGTTTGTTTTTGATTGTCAATTTTACCGGATTTGTTGGTCGGCGTGTTGATGATCTGCGGCGTTATGACGCTGTTTCTAAGCTCTTCCCGATCGCCTTTTTTGCCTTGCCGGACAGTTCCGTTGTCGTCCGAATCTTCCGATTCGCCGTCGTCTAGTTCGGCGGAAGTTTTCGCGTCGATCTTCGATTGCGGTTTGAGCGCGAGCGGAAGTTTCGCAAAATTTTTGCTGCCGTCAACTTTGATGCGGTTTCTCAGCGCATTGTAAATATTTCCGGCGACAGCCGCCGCGTATTTTCCGCGTTCCGATTGCCCGCGCAAAATGACAACGACCGCCAATTTCGGGTTTTCAATCGGCGCGACCGACGCGAAAAGTCCGACCCACGAGCCTTGTCCGATGCACGAGCCGGTTTTGCCGGCGATTTCGAGCGACGAATCAACGCCGCGCCGCGCCGTGCCATAACTTGCCGCGCCGAGCATTCCGGGAATAATTCTTTGCAGAGTGTTCGGCGGCAGATTAATCTGGCGTTTCATATAGCCGCGAAAATTCGCTTTTTCGATCTTCGTGCGCGGAATTTGCGGAACGACGAGCCGTCCGCCGTTGGAAATCGCCGACACGAGCACGGCGAGCTGCAAGGGCGTCACT
>Ga0310813_10001480_pt1 | contig 14132 bp, 18 predicted proteins | sample YN3metagenome_FD_203086 | JGI IMG/M metagenome (GOLD analysis project Ga0310813, IMG submission 203086) | Soil microbial communities from experimental microcosm in Duke University, North Carolina, United States - YN3 | ecosystem: Engineered > Artificial ecosystem > Soil microcosm > Unclassified...
ATCCGGGCCTGAAGGACGTCGCCGAGCAGCTTCTTCGAGGTCTGCATCGACCCTTTGACCCAGCGGTGCTGCTGGCTCTTGAAGCCGTTCATGTCGACGGGCAGCTCCGCGGGCGTGACGACCCAGGGGAGGAAGATGAACTTCCAGCCCTTGAGCTGCGCGCGGAACGAGAGGTCGAGGTCCTCGGTGAGGGTGTCGTGCTGCCAGCCGCCGGCGTCGGCGATCGTCGTCTTGCGCCACATCCCGGCGGTGCCCGAGAAGTTGAAGAAACGGCCGCCGCGGTTGCGGGCCGCGTGCTCCATCATCATGTGGCCGTCGAGGAAGATCGACTGGAGCCGCGTGAGGAACGAGTACTCCTTGTTGATGTGGCCCCAGCGGGCCTGGACGCAGCCGATCTTGTCGTCCGTGAAGTGATGGATCGACTTCTGGAGGAAGTCGGGCTGCGGCACGAAGTCCGCGTCGAAGAGGGCCACGAAGTCGCCCTTGGCGGTCTTCAGGCCGTTGTCGAGCGCGCCCGCCTTGTAGCCGCTGCGGTCCGTGCGGTGGACGTACTCGATGTCGACGCCCTTGGCCTGCCACTCCTGGACCTTCTTCTTAGCGACCTCCACGGTCTCGTCCGTCGAGTCGTCCAGGACCTGGATCTGGAGCTTCTCACGGGGGTAATCGATGAGGCAGGACGCGTCGATGAGCCGCTCCGCGACGTACATCTCGTTGAAGATCGGGAGCTGCACCGTGACGGCGGGCAGGGATTCGAAGGGCTTCTCAATCTTCGGGTCCCGCTTGGCGTGCCGGTAATACAGGTACACCATGAGGTAGCGGTGGAAGCCGTAGAGGCAGAGGACGCCGAGCACGACGAAATAGGTGTACATGACCACCAGGCCGATAGCATGGCCTGTGCCCGTTACCGGGAGTGCCAGAAGCGACTTCACGGTCGGTCCCTTCCCTATCTCGAACCCGAAAGAATTGAGCCGGTATTATATTCGCGCGTTATGGGGGGTCAAGGGTAAAATCCTCGCCATGAGATGTTTACGGCTGACTCACGTGAATCTTCGCGTCGAGAAGCTCGACGACGCCGTGCGGTTCTACAAACAGGTGATGGGACTCGAGCAGATCCAGCGGGACGATACCCGCGGCCGGGGTGCCTGGTTCCAGTTGGGCGCGCAGCAGCTGCATCTGGCGGAGGACGCGACGCCCCAGCCGAGGTCCAAGCGCCACTTTGCCGTCGAAGTCCGCGACCTGGCCGAGGCGCGACGGAGCGCGGCGGAGCACGGCGCCGAGATCGACCAGGAGGAGGCGGGGCGCTTCTGGATGCGCGACCCGTCGGGGAACCGGATCGAGGTGGTGCAGGCCCCATGAAGATCGCGGTGCAGCTTTTCGGCCCCCTCGCGGAACAGGCGGGCGTGTCGCGGCTCGAGGTGAGCATGAGCGGATCGACGCTGCAGGACGTCCTGGCAGCGCTGGCGGTCGCGTCGCCCACGCTGAAGATCGACCGTTCGGTGCGCTTCGCGGTCAACACGGACTACGCCGCGCCGTCGGCGCCGGTCAAGGAAGGCGACGTGGTCTCCCTGATCCCCCCGGTGGGAGGCGGATAATGTTCAAGGTCACGACGGAGCCCCTCTCGATCGACGAGGCCTACGCGGCGGTGCGGCGCGACGACTGCGGCGCGGTGGCGCTCTTTATCGGCACGGTCCGGGACCACCACGACGGCAAGAAGGTGACGAAGATCTCCTACAGCGCCTTCAAGGAGATGGCGGTGAAGGAGTTCGCCGCGATCGCGGCGGAGGCGCAGTCGCGCTGGAAGGTGGGGGCGGTCTACATCGCCCACCGGACCGGCGCGCTCCGCATCGGCGACGCGAGCGTCGTGATCGCGGTCTCGGCGGCCCACCGGGCGGAAGCGTTCGATGCCTGCCGCCACGCGATCGAGGCGCTGAAGAAGATGGCGCCGATCTGGAAGGAAGAGTTCTACGAGACCGGCAAGGCCTGGATCAGCGGCTGACCCGGAGAGGAGTACGGATGAAGTCCCTGACCGAGCATGTCTGGTTCGACACGAAGGAGCGCGTCGAGTTCATCAACATCACGCCCACGGTCGAGGACCTGGTGAAGAAGAGCGGCGTGAAGGAGGGGATGGTCCTCGTCAACGCGATGCACATCACCGCGAGCGTGTTCGTCAACGACGACGAGCGCGGCCTGCACAACGACTTCAAGCGCTTCCTGGACAAGCTTTGTCCCTACGAGCCGACCTCGCAGTGGCGCCACAACGACACCGGGGAGGACAACGCCGACGCGCACCTCAAGCGTCAGCTCTTCGGCCGGGAGGTCGTGGTGGCCATCACGGCGGGCAAGCTCGACTTCGGCCCCTGGGAGCAGATCTTCTACGGCGAGTTCGACGGCAAGCGCCGCAAGCGCGTGCTGGTCAAAGTGATCGGAGAATAGACCATGACGACGAAGATCCTGGCGTTCGCGGGGAGTTTGCGGGCCGGCTCGTTCAACAAGAAGGTGATCAAGACCGCGGTCGAAGGCGCGCGGGCGGCGGGGGCCGAGGTGACCCTGGTCGACCTTCGCGACTTCCCGATGCCGGTGTACGACGGCGACCTCGAGGCGGCGAGCGGGATCCCGGAGCACGCGAAGCGCCTCAAGAAGCTCTTCGTCGAGCACGACGGCCTCATGATCTCGACGCCCGAGTACAACAGCTCGATCCCGGGGACGCTCAAGAACGTCCTCGACTGGGTGTCGCGCTCCGAGCCGGGGGAGGGGCCCCTCACGGCGTACGTCGGCAAGACCGCGGTCCTGATGAGCGCGTCGCCCGGCGGGCTGGGCGGCGTCCGCTCCCTCAACGAGCTCCGGAGGATGCTGGCCAACATCAAGGTGCTCGTGCTGCCCGACTCGGTCTCGGTCTCGAAGGCCGGGGAGGCGTTCAACCCCGACGACTCGCTCAAGGACGCGAAGCAGGCCGCCGCGGTTCAGAAGCTGGGGAAATCGCTGGCCGAGACGCTCGCGAAGCTGAAGGCTTAGCGCGATGCTTCGGAGGGGGATCCGAAGCGGCGGTACAGGCATCCGCCGAGCACGAGGCCCAAGGGCAGCGCGGTGACCAAAGCGATGACCATGGAGTGAACGAAGCTGAGGAGCGCATAGAGCCTCACGTGACTTAGCATCCCTGAGTCAGGGGCCGGTGCCAGAACCTTCCATAACGTCATGCCGGCGATGTTCCCGAAAATGTTCACTCCGACCGACGCGAGAGTCCAGCGGAGGATCCAATCCCCGAGTCCACCCTTCTGAAGCGCCAGGGCCTGAGCGACGCCGATGGCGCCTCCTGTCAGAACTCCATGACCGGCACCCCAGAAGAGCATCTTTGGCAGCGAACTATCCGTCCATGACGTCTCGGGTAAGAGCAGGCCCACTAGTCCGCCCACGAAGTAGCCCGCGAGCGTCGCCTGCAGCCACCGGATCCGGCGGCCCTCCAGGCTTCGCCTCAGGGCTCGCTGCTGAAATCCAGCGATCGCGCCGCCGTACACGAACGTGGACAAGACGACGTGGATCACCCGAATGCCGAACGTGCCGGCGGATTGGTACGCCGCCGAGAAGAGGGCCGAGAAGAGAAAGGTCTGAGCGATCCACGCGAGAAAGACGGCCCCCAGCGTCGCGCCCACCCAGCGCATTGCGAACCCCGCGGGAGTCCCCTCGAAGCGCGGTCCCGACGGCGCGAGGGGTTCTTCGGGGGGAAGGGCGGCTCGCGGCTCGCGGCCCGCCGGCTTGTGGCGCATCGTCCCGCACGAGGAGCAGAAGATCATGTGCGGTTCGTTGCTGGTGCCGCAGGACGCGCAAGGCCACATCCGGCTGAATTATACCGTCAGTGGCTCGCGGCGATCTCGTTAAGGACGCCTTGGAAGCGGCCGTGCTCGGCGGCGATCTCGGGGCTCGACTGGATGAGCGCGAGGTAGCGGGTCGAGAAGGGCTCGCCGACCGTGACCAGCAGCTGGTCGATCTTCTTGCGGGTCTCCGTCACGTCGTGCTTCGCCGGCGGCGGCAACGGGCGGCCCACCAGGTCCTCGATCTCCACGATCAGGCGCGTCATCGGCTGCAGCCACGCGAAGGCGGGGTCCTGCGCGACGAGCGCGAAGAGCTGGTAAGGGTTCTTGACCTTGCCGTGCGTCCGCTCGTACTCGTGCTGCGTCACGTCGATGAGCGCCTTGTGCAGCACCCGCATCGCCGCGCCCATCTGATCGAGCTTCGCCCGGGCCGAGTGCTTGAAGAGATCCTGTCCCATGCGTCAGTGCCCCGTGTGGCCGAATCCGCCGTCGCCCCGCTCGGTGGGCGGGAGCTCGGCCACTTCCGACCAGGCGACGCGCGGCACCGGCATCACGACCATCTGAGCGATCCGCATTCCCCGCGTGACGACGAAAGGCGCCTTGCCGTGATTGATCAGCAGCACCTTCACCTCGCCCCGGTAGTCGGGGTCGATCGTCCCGGGCGTGTTGACGAGCGAGATGGCGTTCTTGGCCGCGAGCCCGGAACGCGGTCGCACCTGCGCCTCGTAGCCCGGGGGCAGCGCCATCGCGAAGCCGCAGGGCACTCCCGCGACGTCGCCCGGCGCGATGCTCATCGGTTCCCGTACGGCCGCATGCAGGTCCATTCCGACCGCGTCGCGGCTCTGATAGGTCGGCAGCGGCAGGTCGGCATTGCCGGGCAGCCTCTGAATCTTCACGTCCACCGTCGCCATGGTTGATGTTCCTCAGTAATTGAGCGGGACCACGATCCGTTTGTGGAAGCGGCGGTCGATGTCCATCACCTGGCCCCCGAGCTCCGCCGCGACCTTCGCGAGCACGCCCCGCACGTCGAGCGTCGTGGTGCTGACGATCTCGTACTCGCCGCTGAACCAGGCGAACTCGTCGTCGAAGAGGCGCCGCGCGTAGAAGTCGACCTTCCCCAGGACCTTGATCGCCGCGTCGTGGACCTGGACCTTGGGCATCTGCGCCGTCTCGAAGCCGGGCGGCAGCTCCTTCGCGGCGAGCAGGCCGCCGAAGAACTCGCCGTCCGTCAGCAGGTCGGCCGCCACCGGCATGTCCGGTTTCATCAGTTCGACCAGTGCGCCCGAGCAGGCCATCTCGCGGCGACCGAACCCGAACTCGAGGAAGCGCAGGTCCTCCACCGGCGTGATGAAGTAGCGGTGACTCGAGCCGGACAGCTCCCAAAGCACCCGCATGATGACCGGATTGAGCAGGGGGCTGTCCTGCCAGTAGCTGAAACAGTAGCGCTTCACGTCCTTCGGCAGCTTCGGGCGCTGATCATGACGCCAGTGCCACTGGGGCACCTTGTCCTCGAAGCCCTCCCGGTACGTGAAGGTCCCGCCGCGCCAGGTCTTCGAGAGCGGCAGCGTCGACAGGTCGAGCAGCGTCCGGAATGTCGACGACAGCCGCGGGTCTTCCGTCACCCCCGCCGCGTAGCACTCGGTCACCATCTTGCCCGCCGAGTCCCAGCGCTCGAGGAGCGGCTTGAAGCGCTCGAACTCCGCGGGGACCTTCTGGCCGCGCTTCAGCTCGATCTCGTGGACCGTGTCGGACCAGGTCGCCACCCGGACCGAGAAGCCGCGGCGGAAGAGCGGGTTGGTTGATGCGTCGATCTTGCCTGCGCGATCGTTCCAGCGGTAAAAACCGTCGCCCAGGTGCTCGGCGCCGACGGACTTCAGCTCGTCGCGCGCCTCCTCGAGATATCTCGCGAGGCGCTTCTCCTTGGTCTTCAGCTGCACCCAGATGCTGAGACCGATCAGCCCCGGGATGACGAAGAGGACCAGCAGGACGATGACGGCTAGGGGCATGCGCAGGGGATCGCCGCGCAGCGCGGGCAACCCTTCCCGTACTTGGCGAGCGCGGCCTTCTCGAGGTCGATCCCCGAGAGCGAGCAGATCGTCGCGAGCCAGGCGAGCACGTCGGCGGCTTCTTCGAAGATCTCCTGCTTGTCGCGCTTCCGGACGCCCTCGGCGAGCTCGCCGACTTCCTCGGTGAACCAGATGAAGTTCTTGTCGAGGCCGCGCTTCTTATCCCGGCGGTGGTACGTCTTTTTGATCAGGTCCTGGAACTTGGCGATCTCCATGTCGTCTCCGGAAGAGCCGGCTCATCTCGCTCACCCCCAGGAGACGCGCCAGGACCAGGTAGACGACGATCCCGGTCGCGATGGGGACGAAGACGAGCACGAGCTTCGCGCCGATTGTAGCGCCGGTCCCGCCTCCCAGCAACCGCCAGGTGCCCCAGACGGCCGCGCCCATCAGCGCGCCGGCGACGACGCTCTTGGCGAAACCGACGTAGACCGGCCCCAGGCTGACGTTCGCGTGCCGCTTCCGCAGCAGCGTGTTCAGCGCGAGGAACGAGACGAAGCCGGTCGCGGAGTTCGCGATCGCGATGCCCCGCTCGCCGAGCGGCTTGACCAGCGCCAGCGTCAGGCCCAGGTTGAGCGTGACCATCGTGGCGCTGACCTTGACCGGCGTCAGGGTGTCCTTCTTGGCGTAGAAGGCGCGGACCTGAATCTGGTTGGCGCAGTAGCACCAGAGGCCGGCCGAGTAGAAGAGCGTGACCGCCGCGGTCCGCACGGTCTCCTCGGGTCCGAAGCGCGGGCCGTGCTCGAAGAGCAGGGAGACGATCGGCGCCGCGAGCATCATGAGGCCGATCGTCGCCGGCACCGAGAGGAAGAGGACGAAGCGCAGCGACTTCTGGAAGACGTCGGCGAAGTCCTCCTTGGGCGACGCGAAGAGCGGGTAGACGACCGTCGCGACCGCCGTCCCGATCAGCGCCAGCGGCAGCTGGGTGAGCTGGTTGCCGTAGTAGAGGACCGAGACGGCGCCGTGGCCGGGGATCATGTACTGGGCGATGAGGCTGCCGACGACTTCGTTGAGCTGCACCGGCGCCAGGCCGAAGATGATGGGCAGCGAACGGCGGAGCACGTCCCGGAGCGCGGGATCGTTGAGGTCCAGCCGGGGTCGGAGCGGGACGCCGCGGGCGACGAGCGGCGGGATGAGGACCAGGACGGTGACGACGCCGCCGACGATGACGGCCCAGGCCTGGGTGTGGATGTCGCGCCACCAGGGCAGAAGGGCGGCGATCAGGACGAGGTTGACGAGGAGGGGCGTGATGGCCGGGGTGACGTAGTGGCGCATGCCGTTGAGGGCCGCGCCGAGAATCGCCGCGACGCAGATGAGCGGCAGGTAGGGCAGCATGATCCGCAGCAGCGGCGCCATGGTCTGGCTCTTCGGGTCGTCCGGCAGGAAGTACGTGACCGCGATGCCGATCGCCGTCAGCAGGCCCAGGAAGAGGGACAGGCCGCTCACCAGGCGGTTGAGGAGCTGGTGGGCCTCCTGGGGCTTGCCGCCGTCGACCTGCTCGACGAAGGTCGGCAGGAAGGCTGCCGTCAGGGCGCCTTCGCCGAAGAGCCGGCGGAAGAGGTTGGGGATGCGGAACGCCACCGAGAACGCGTCCCAGACCATCGACGCGCCGAAGTAGCGCGCGCAGAGCATGTCGCGGACGAACCCGAGGATGCGCGACAGCAGCGTGCAGGCGCTGACGACGCCCGCGGAGCGGATGAACGAGGTTTTCCCCATCTCTCTCTCACGGAGAGTGTGGATCGATGGGGACCCGCTGTCAAGGCGGGGGGCGCATTCAAACGGTTTGTTTCGCTCCGGCAGGGACTGATACAATCCTTCTAATGGGCGAGGACATCCTCCGGGAGTTCGGGCGCTTCCGCCGCCGCCACCTCTGGGTGCGCGGGCTCGACCTCTTCCTTGAAGCCGCCTTCGTGATGACCATCACGGCCGCGGCGATGATTCTGGTCGACCGCCTGGCCTTCGAGCTGGGCCTGGCCGCTCCGCACCTGTCCCATCGGGGCATGGTGGCGGCGAGCCTGCTCGTGCCCCTCGCGCTTTCGGCCGCCTTCGCGATCGCGACCCTGCTGCTGCGCCCGACGCCGCCGGCCCGCATCGCCTGGCAGCTGGACCGCGTCGCGGGGGGCGAGGAGCGCTTCCTCTCGGCCCTCGAATTCGCCGTGGACGGGACTTCCGGGCCCTTCGCGCCCGCGCTCTTCCGCGACGCCGTCCGCGTCGCGCAGGCGACCGAGCCCTCGAAGGTCCTGCCCCGCGCCCCCGTGGGCTACCGCTGGGGCATCGCGCTCTCGCTCGCCATCGGCGGCCTGCTCTGGGCGTATCCGCCGCAGCTCTATGACGCCCCGCTGGCCGACCTGGACGCCTCCCCCCGGCGCGGGCCGGCGCCGCTCGAAGTGTTCTTCCAGGACGCCTCGATCGGCGCCATCGACGAATTCCGCTGGGAGTTCGGCGACGGCCGCATCGGCTCCGGCGAGAAGACGAGCCACGTCTACGAGCAGCCCGGAACCTACACCGCGATGCTGAGGCTGTTCGGGCCGGGCGGCGCGTCGGAGAAGTCCTGCACGATCGAGGTGCTGCCCGCCGACCGCGCCGTGGCGGACTTCCGCGCGAAGCCGCTCAAGGGACGCGGCACCCTGGAGGTGGCCTTCGAGGATCTGTCGAAGAACGCGAAGCGCTGGTCCTGGGATTTCGGCGACGGCGCTCAGTCCTCTGAAGGCTCGCCCGTTCACTCCTACGGCGCGCCCGGACTCTACACGGTCCGGCTCCGGGTCGAGAACGACATCGGCTCGGACGAAAAGGTCCGCGAGAAATACATCAAGGTCACGCATCCCGACGAGCCGATGGCCGATTTCCGGGCCATGCCGCGCGAAGGCGACGCGCCCCTGGAGGTCTACTTCGAGGACCTCTCGAGCGGAGCGATCACGGAGTGGTTCTGGGACTTCGGGGACCTTCGCTCCGGAACCGAGAATGCGAGCCGCGAGCGAAACACGACTCACGTGTACAAGACACCCGGCCACTACACCGTCCGGCTGCGCGCCAAGGGGCCGCACGGCGAAGACGAGGAGGAGAAGGTCCGCTACATCCTCGTCCGCAACCCCGGAGACGGCGGCGGGGGAGGCGGCGGCAAGCAGAAGAATCCCAACCAGAAGGATCCCAGTCCGAAGCCGGGCTCGGCCGCCGGCAACACGGCGGGGAAACTCTTCGGGGACCCGTCGGAGCGCCATAAGGTGAAGTTCGACCCGACCGAGGTCCCGGTGGCGCCCAAGCCCGGCGACCGGATGCAGGAGAAGACCCTCAACGTGTACACGAACAAGAATCGCCAGAACGGCGAAGGGCCGGCCACGCAGGTCCCCTTCGACCAGGCGATGCCCCAATTCCAGCGGGCCGCGGAGGATGCGAACGAGCGCGAGCTGATCCCGGCGGCCTACCGCGACCACGTCCGCCGCTACTACGAAGACCTCCACCGGAAATGATCTACCTCGACAACGCCGCCACGACGCGGGTCCGGGCCGAGGTACGCGCCGCGATGGAGCCGTTCCTCGACCGCGACTACGGGAACGCCTCGAGCCTGCACGCCGCGGGGCGCCGCGCGCGCCGGGCCCTGGAGGATGCGCGGGAGGGCATCGCGGCCCGCCTGGGCGGCGACCCGAAGGAAATCGTCTTCACGTCCGGCGCGACGGAGTCCAACGCGCTGGCGATCGCGGGCGCCGCCGAGGCGCTGCGCTCCCGCGGCGACCACCTGGTGACGTCGGCGATCGAGCACCCGAGCGTGCTGGAGACCGTCGCGCGCCTGGAGCGCCAGGGCTGGCGGGTGACGCGGGTGCCGGTGAGCGCCGACGGCCTGGTCGATCCCGCGGCGGTCGCGGCGGCCCTCACGCCGAAGACGGTGCTCGTCTCCGTCATGACGGTGAACAACGAGGTGGGCTCGCTGCAGCCGATCGCCGCGATCCGTAAGGCCGCGCGCTCCGCAGTCTTCCACACGGACGCAGCCCAGGCGCTCGGCAAGGTGCCGCTGGAGCTTCGCGACGTCGATCTGCTCACGTTCTCCTCTCACAAGCTGCACGGCCCGAAGGGCGTCGGCGGCCTCTGGATCCGCAAGGGGACGGCGCTGGTCGCGCAGGTCGTCGGCGGGGGCCAGGAGTTCGAGCGGCGCGCGGGGACCGAGAACGTCGCCGGCATCGTCGGGCTGGCGGCGGCTCTGAACCTGGCCTCGCTGGACGAGATGGGCCGAGTTGAGCGGCTGCGCGAAAAGCTCCGGGCGGGATTGGAGTCGCTCGGCGGCGTGCGGGTCTGGGGCCCGGCGGAGCGCCGCGCGTCGCACGTCCTGAACGCGTCGGTCGAAGGGGTGGACAGCGAGGCGGCGATCCTGGCGCTCGACGCGGCCGGCGTCTGCGTCTCGTCGGGCTCGGCCTGCGCGTCGATGAGCACGAAGCCCTCGCACGTGCTGCAGGCGATGGGGGTTCCCGCCGACCTGTCGAAGTGCTCGATCCGCTTCAGCCTCTCGGCCCTGACCACGGAGGACGAGATCGACGGCGCGCTCTCGATCGTGCCGGGCGTCCTCTCGCGGCTCCGGAAGATCTCCCCGGTGACCCGGTGAGCGAGACGATCACCTTCACGACGTGCAAGGACCGCCGCCAGGCGGCCGCGATCGCGAAGGCGCTCGTGATGGAGAAGCTGGCGGCCTGCGTGAACATCGTGCCCGCGGTCGACTCGATCTACGTCTGGGAGGGCAAGCTCGAGGAAAGCCGCGAGGTCCTGCTGATCATCAAGTCCCGCACGGCGCTCTCGAAGAAGCTGACCGCGCGGGTGAAGCAGCTGCATTCCTACTCCGTGCCGGAGGTGGTGACGATTCCCATCGCGTCGGGGAACCCGGACTATCTCCGCTGGGTGCGGGAGTCGACGCGATGAACTTCTACGTCAAGGTCACGCTGGCCGTCGTCGTCCTGATCGCGCTCGCGCTCGGGGCGATCTTCCTCTTCTCGAGCAGCGAGGAGAAGGAGATCCAGAAGCTGCTGGAGGGCGGGCTGGAGGCGGCGACCGCGGGGGACGAGGAGCGGGTGATCGCGCTGATCTCGCCGAACTACAAGAACGGCGAGCAGACGCGGGACCAGATCATCCATCGGATTCGCTGGGCGGTATCGCAGCGGATTTCGCCGGCGAAGATGGACGGCGCGGCGATCCAGGTGGACGGGGAGGACGCCGACGCGAGCGTCCGGGTGGTCGTGGGCGCGCTCCGCTACACGCGGGAGTTCGCGCTGCGCTTCCATCTGAAGAAGGAAAGCGGGGCCTGGAAGATCACCAGCGCCGAGGAACTGGGTCGCTAGTCTTCGTCAAACTCGCCGTGCGCGGTGGTCTCCCCCTCTCCCGGCTTCATCATCCGCCGGGCGCCCTTGAAGAGCAGGAGGCTTCCCCCGACGGGGAAGGTGATGCTCGCGAGAAGGAACCAGATCGGGAGCCGGCCCCCGGCGCCGGAGAAGAAGACGTGGCAGCAGACCATGAACAGCGCGCCCAGGACGAGCAGCGCGCCGCCGCCGATGACGTTCTTGAGCCCCAGTTTCCGATAGAAGTCCTTCCGCTGCTGGATCGCCGTCCGCAGCAGGCCGTCGACCTCGGCGGCCCGGGCCCCCAGCTTCACGAATTCGTTGCGGATCTCCGACGGATCGTCTCCCCACATCAAGCGCGAGCGGATCTGGATGGTCATGTCCTCGCGCCGGGGCGGGACGCTCGACGAGGGCGCGAGATCCACCGTCATCGTGGCGATGCGCGCCGCGCCGCAGGAGGGGCAGGCGCCTCGATCGAGCCGAACGATGCCGCCGCACTTCGAGCATGTAGTGGTGGACATGACGATCCCTCCCCAATGGTCCGAGGGGGAGTCTAAGAGAAGGAGAGGGACCGGCGCCAGCGGAAAAGTTCGAAAGAATGCAAACTGGACTTGGCGTTCGAGGACGGGAGCCGCGCGCTAGAGGATCTTGCAGTTCCGGAGGGTCTTCTCGAGCTTCTCCTCGTTCGCGGCGGACATCTCGCACATCGGCAGCCGCATCTCCCCGTTGTACATGCCCATCTTCTTGAGGGCGATCTTCACGGGGATCGGGTTCGTCTCGATGAAGAGGTTCTTGAAGAGCTCGAAGTAGCGGTCGTGGATCTGGCGGGCCTTCGTGAGCTCGCCGCCCACGGCCGCCGCGGTCATCTCGGCGATCTGCTTGGGGATGACGTTGGCCGCGACGGACACGACGCCCACGCCGCCCAGGCAGAGGATCGGGAAGGTCAGCGAATCCTCGCCCGAGAGGATCTGGATGTCGGAGATCGCCCGCAGCTGCGTCACCTGCTCGACGTTGCCCGAGGCGTCCTTGAGGGCGACGATGTTCTTGATCAGGCCCAGGCGCGCGGTGGTTTCGGGCGCCATGCTGACGCCGGTGCGGCCCGGCACGTTGTAGAGCATGATCGGGATGGTGACCGCCTCGGCGATGGCCTTGTAGTGGCGGTAGAGGCCTTCCTGGGTCGGCTTGTTGTAGTAGGGCGTGACGATCAGGGCCCCTTCGGCCCCGAGCTCCTTGGCCATCCGGGTGTACTCGATCGTCTCCTTGGTGTTGTAGGTGCCGGTGCCGGGGAAGACGAGCGCCTTGCCGCGCGCGACTTCGACGACCGCCTTGATGATGTTCGCCTTCTCGTCATGGGTCAGGACGGGCCCCTCGCCGGTCGTGGCGACCGGGCAGATGCCCGCGGTGCCGTTCTTGACGTGGAACTCGACCAGCTCCCGCACCTTCGGGAGGTCGACTTCGCCCTTCGAGTAGGGCGTGACGAGCGCGACGAACGACCCTTGGAGCTTCATAGGGGTTTAGATCGTAGGCAGGGGCGGGATCGCTGTCAACTCCAAAACGACGACGACCAATCCTCAACACAAAGGCACAAAGACACCAAGGAAGACGACATTATTTTCGCTTCTTGCGGGGTGGGCGCTGCTTCGAAGACCAGATTGCCCTGATCGATCCTTCGGTGTGAGGATCCAACGGACCTACTTTGGACGGCCCGTGGGTGACCGTAGCTTCAATCCGACGAACAATTTCGGGCCCATTCAGATCCCAGAGGTCCAGTTGAAGCTCCAGCTTGAACGTCCAACCGACTTTCTTCTGGTGCTGGCGAAGGCAGAGCCAGCTCTGGGAATCCTCCCAAACCGTCAGACGCAACGCGGTGCCGTGAGGCAAGCCGAGTCGTAGTTCAAAGTCCAACCGTTCAAATCGAACGCCGTCCCGTTCATCTATCCCTCGTCCGAGGGTCAGACTCCTCATTCCATGTCGCATGGCCCTCCTCCTGCGAGCGAGAGCTTCGGCAATGGATTTCAGGAAGAGATTTTCGAAGGGCGGATCGGCCGTAGCGGACATCGGTCCGATTCTACTCCGCCTTTGTGGCCTTTGTGCCTTTGTGGTGAGAGAGGGTCTAGGGCGGTTCCAGGAAGGTGACCCTGTAGGTGGTCACCGCGTCGAGCGAGCTCGTGACCCAGACGCCCTCCTTGCTGAGGGCGTTGCCGCGGCTGGACGTCGACACCGCGGCCGACGCACGGATGAAGCGCCGCTCCGCCAGGGCGAAGAAGGACAGGACGCGGCCCCGCAGCAGCAGGTGGTCCGAGGGCTTCTCGGTCAGGATCTCGAACTCCGATTCCAGGCGCGCGCATTCGTAGCGGCCGACCTTCGCGTAGCCCGACACGCGGGTGCTGATCTTGCCGGGCGTGAAGTCGCGCGTCCCGGGGTGGAGCGCGAAGAGCGCCTGCACGTACAGCCGATCGTCGAACGCGCGCTTCTCGGACTTGGGCTCCGTCGTCCCGTCCTCGCTCACGACGCAGTCCAGGGTCGAGGGCGGCTTCTTGGCGAAGGACTCGTGGGACGCGGCCTGGTCGTTGAGGTAGAGCTCCTGGGTCTGGATCTTGGCCCGCGCCAGCGCCGTGCGGTCGCGGCCGGCCGCGAACTCGAAGACCCCGCGGTTTTTCTCGCGCGACCGGTTCTGCGCGCGCTTGCCGCCCGCCTCCTGGAGCATCCGCTGCGAGATCGTTTCCGAGAAGTCGTAGCCGTACCTTTTCCCGGCCGAAAAGTCCCATTTCGGCTCGGCCGCCGCGGCGGGGGCGGGCAGCTCGAGGAACTTCTCCTCGTCGACCTCGTTCCAGTCGCGGAAGCGGACTTCGCCCAGCGGGGGAAGGGGCGGTTCGGGCGGCAGGGGTTTCGCGGGCGGCGGCGGGGGAGGGACGGGCGGATCCTCTTTCGAGCAGCCCGCAATCAGG
>Ga0310813_10001482_pt1 | contig 14127 bp, 15 predicted proteins | sample YN3metagenome_FD_203086 | JGI IMG/M metagenome (GOLD analysis project Ga0310813, IMG submission 203086) | Soil microbial communities from experimental microcosm in Duke University, North Carolina, United States - YN3 | ecosystem: Engineered > Artificial ecosystem > Soil microcosm > Unclassified...
CCGTCGGGTCGTGGGCGGGGGTGACCTTCACCGCGCCGCTCCCGAAGGACGCATCGACTGCCTCATCGCCCACTATTGGTACCAGGCGATTGACCACGGGCAGGCGGAGCTGGCGGCCGATGAGCGCACGGTAGCGCTCGTCGTCAGGGTGCACCGCGACGGCGGTATCGCCAAGCATTGTCTCCGGCCGCGTCGTCGCCACCGTCACGTGGCCGGAGCCGTCCGCCAACGGATAGCGGAGGTGCCACAGCTTCCCCTCGACCTCTTCCTTCTCTGCTTCCTCGTTGGACAGGGCGGTGAGGCACCGTGGACACCAGTTGATGATGTAGTGCCCGCGGTAAATGAGTCGCTTCTCGTACAGCCGGACGAACACCTCGCGCACGGCACGTGAGAGGCCGTCGTCTAGGGTGAAGTAGGTCCGCCGCCAGTCGGCCGAGCAGCCGATGGCCTTGAGCTGGTCGATGATGATGGGGCCCGTCTCGCGCACATGGGCCCACACTCGCTCGACGAATGCCTCGCGTCCGATGTCGAAGCGAGTCTGGCCTTCCTTGGCAAGCAGTCGCTCGACGACGTTCTGTGTCGCGATGCCGGCGTGGTCGGTGCCCGGCAGCCAGAGTACGTCCTTCCCCCGCATCCGCTCGAACCGAACCAGCACGTCCTGAATGGTGTTGTTGAGCCCGTGACCCATGTGCAGCACGGCGGTCACGTTGGGGGGTGGCATGACGATCACATAGATCGGGGCTCGCTCTCGACCATTGCCGTCTGCCCGAAAAAGCCCGATCTGCTCCCACCACCGATAGAGGTCGGATTCAATCGCACCCGGATTGTATTGTGGGGCGAGCGGGTTGCTCATGCGCTCTGGTTGGTAGGCCGATCCTTGCGGGGCGTGCCCTGGTCATCTTCACCGTGCACGAGCAGGCTGTTGACCACGCGGTCAACTCCGCTCACCGCCCGTGCCACCCGTCCGGCGTAGGCGCGTACCGCCCGCGACGGGACCCAGCCATGCAGCTCGACGACGCCGAGCATCACCGGTGTCACCTCGAGCCCCAGCTCGCACAGGGTAGGATCGGCATCGAGTGCGGCGCCGGCGGCACGCGCGGTGGCAGCGGCGCTCAACACGGGGCCGGTCCTTGGCTGCGGCCGCGTCGTCACGATGCGCGCGAGCCGGCGCGGACCGGCCGCCCCGATCCACTCGCTCAGGCCGAAGCCCGCGACCATGCCGGTCAGCACCCCCAGCGAGGTCCATCCGACGATCTCGTAGCCGCTCAGCTCCCTGCGCTGCGCCATGCATCAACCTCGTTCAAAATCGGGAGATGTCGAATTAAGTTAATACGTTCTCTCACTCCGGCGCACCCATTTCCATCGAACCAACGCGGGACGCGGCCATGGCGGATGAACGCGAGGAGGTAACGCTGCGTGGGCTGGCCCGCTGGCTGGTTCTGGCGTTCCTGATTCTTGCCGGTCTGGGGCTCTATTTCGCGGTCGGCCGGAATGCCCCGTCGGTGGTGCAGGCGCCCTCCGTGGAGGTCCATTGAGCGCGATCCGTCTCACCCTTCCAGACAAGTCGGTTCGGGAGGTTCCAGCCGGCACCACCGGCCGCCAGCTGGCGGAGAGCATCGGTCCCGGGCTTGCCAAGGCAGCGCTTGCCATCCGGGTGAACGGAAAGGTCTGGGACCTGTCCCGCCCGATAGAGCAGGACAGCACGGTCGCCATCCTGACGGACAAGGATCCGGAGGCGCTGGAGCTGCTGCGCCACTCCTCCGCCCACATTCTGGCCACGGCGGTGCGGGAACTCTTCCCCGGCGCCGGCATCGGATTCGGGCCGCCGATCGAGGACGGCTTCTACTACGACTTCGAGGTGCCCCGTCCGTTCACGCCGGAGGATATCGAGCAGATCGAAGGGCGCATGGGCGACGTGGCCAAGCGGGATTTCCCATTCATGCGCGAGGTCGTGACCCGGGAGGAGGCGAACCGGCGCTTTGCCGATGACCCCCTCAAGCTGGAGCGCATCAGCGAGCTGGGCCCGGACGAAACGATCACGGTCTACACGGACGGCCCTTTCACCGACCTGTGCCGAGGGCCGCATGTGCCCAGCACTGGCCTATTGAAGCACTTCAAGCTGCTCAACGCTGCCGGCGCCTATTGGCGAGGCGACGAGAAGCGGCAAATGCTCCAGCGGATCTACGGCACCGCGTGGTTCAAGAAAGAGGACCTCGAGGCCTACCTCCACCGGCTGGAGGAGGCTCGCAAGCGCGACCACCGGGTCATCGGCAAGCAGCTGGACCTTTTCTCGATCTCCGACGTGGTCGGCCCGGGTCTCATCCTCTGGCATCCCAAAGGGGCGATGATCAAGTGGCTGCTCAGTCGGGCGGTCGAGGAGGACAACCTCGCCAGCGGCTACGATCTGGTGTACACGCCCAATGTCACCCGGGAGGAGTTGTTCTACATCTCGGGTCATCTACCGCTGTACGGAGCAAACCAGTACCCCGCGATGGCGGCGGGCGCTGGAGAGAGCGAGGACACTCGCTATCGGGTGAAGCCGATGAACTGCCCCATGCATTGCCTCATCTACAAGGGGCAGCAGCGGAGCTACCGAGATCTCCCGCTCCGGCTCTCCGAGGTTGCCAACGTCTATCGCAACGAGAAATCCGGCACACTGCACGGCCTGCTCCGGGTTCGCGGGTTGTGCATGGACGACGCCCACATCTTCTGCACTATGGACCAGGTCGAGGACGAGATCTTCCTGTGCCTCGATCAAGTAGACCGATTGGTCCGTCAGGCCTTCGGCTTCGAGCTCGACTTCGAGATCTCGACGCGCCCTGAGGAACGGCTGGGTGCCGACGAAGTGTGGGACCGTGCCGAAGCGGTCCTCGAGCGCGCCCTCCAACGCAAAGGCATCGCGTACCGGCTCGATGCCGGGGGTGGCGCGTTCTACGGACCCAAGATCGACATCAAGTTCCGGGATGCGATCGGACGGTTATGGCAAGGTCCCACCATTCAGCTCGACTTCAACCTCCCCGATCGGTTCGAGTTGGAATACACGGGCCCCGACAACAAGCCACACCGCCCGGCGATGATCCACCGCGCCATCTATGGCACGTTGGAACGCTTCACCGGGAATCTGATCGAGCACTTTGCCGGGGCCTTCCCGGTGTGGCTTGCGCCGGAGCAGGTCCGGGTAATCCCGATCTCCGATGCCCAGGCGGAGCCAGCCTGCGGGGTTGCTCGGCGGCTCAAGCTCGCCGGCCTGCGAGCGCACGTGGACCAGCGCAACGAGACGCTGAACTACCGGATCCGGGAAGGCGAGCTGGCCAAGGTTCCCTACATGGCTGTGATCGGACAACGGGAAGCTGAAAGCGATTCGCTCGCGCTCCGGGTGCGGGGGGCGGGAAAGAAGCAGGAAGTCATGCCGGTTGAAGCTTTTCTGGCCCGCGTGCGGGAGGAGGTGCGCACCAAAGCAATCACCCCCTGACGCCGCTGTGGCGGGGGTGGCGACGCCGCTGGTATCTTCCCCCCGGGCTTTCCATAGGACCGTTTCGTGAGCGACACTACTATCCCCGTCATCCTTTCGGCCGTTCGCACGCCGATCGGTAGATATCTTGGCGGCCTCTCCTCCTTTACCGCTCCTCAGCTTGGCGCATTGGTGATCCGCGAGGCCGTGAGGCGCGCGGGTGTCGATGTCAACACGGTCGACGACGTGATCATGGGTCAGGTCGTGCAAGGCGGGTCGGGTCAGGCTCCAGCGCGCCAGGCGATGATCCACGCCGGCCTTCCCGGCACCGTTCCCGCCATGACTATCAACAAGGTGTGCGGATCCGGACTCAAGGCAGTGATGCTGGCGGCGCAGGCAATTCGCGCGGGCGACGCGGAGTGCGTCGTCGCGGGCGGGCAGGAGGCAATGTCCAGCGCGCCGCACTACGTGTACGGCATGCGCTTGGGCATCAAGGCGGGCAATCAGACCATGGTGGACGGGATGATCCACGATGGCTTATGGGACTCGTTCGGCTGCTGTCACATGGGTGAATACGCGGAATACACCGCGGAGAAGGCAGGGGTCTCCCGAGCCGATCAGGACGCGTTCGCCTACGACAGCCATCGCAAGGCGGTAGCCGCTCAGGAAGCCGGCGGGTTCAAGGATGAGATTCTGCCGGTGCAGATTCCCGGCAAAGGCGGTCCAACGACCTTGGCAAACGACGAAGGTCCCAGGAAGGACACGAGTCCGGAGGCACTCGCCAAGCTCAAGCCGGCTTTCAAGAAGGAAGGAACGGTCACCGCAGGGAATGCGCCCGGGCTCAACGATGGCGCGAGTGCGCTGGTCGTCGCCTCGCTCGCGTTCGCGAAGGCGAACGGCATCGCGCCCATGGCGCGCGTCACCGCGTATGCCACGGGCGGGGGAGAGCCGCGTGATCTGTTCTTCGCCCCCATCGCTGCGGTCAACAACCTGATGGCGAAGGCCGGCACCCGCATCGGCGACTACGACCTCATCGAGGCCAACGAGGCCTTCGCGGTTCAGGCGATCGCCGATGGTCGCGCGCTCAAGTGGGACTGGGACCGGGTCAACGTGAAGGGGGGTGCAGTCGCGCTCGGGCACCCGATCGGCGCCAGCGGAGCACGGGTGCTCACGACGCTGCTCTACGCGCTGCGTGATCGCGATCGGCGGACCGGCCTCGCGACGCTGTGCCTCGGCGGCGGCAATGCAGTGGCCCTTTCCGTAGAGAGACTGTCATGAATCCAGGCGAGGTTCGTTCTACGACTCGGCACGAGTCGCTCGAGAGCGCGGGCGCCCGCTTCGCACCGCGGGTGCTGGGGATCGTGATCGGGGCTGCCCTCGTTGCCCTGGCCGCGCAGGTCGTCGTTCCCCTGTCGTTCACCCGGGTGCCGCTCACGCTCCAGCCGCTTGCGGTGCTGGTTGTGGGCGGCCTGCTCGGCGCAACCGGCGGCGCGGCTGCTCTGGTGCTTTACATCGCAGCCGGCGCGTCCGGTCTGCCGGTGTTCGCTGGCGGAGCTGCCGGCGCGGCTCACCTGCTCGGTCCCACCGGCGGATACCTCCTCGCCTATCCCGTGGCCGCCGGACTGGTGGGGTGGCTCTGCCAACACGCCGCGCATCAGGCCGGGGGTCGAGCCGTATTCATGACGTTGCTCGCCTGTGCGCTCGGCATGCTGGTGGTGCATATCGGCGGCGTGTCCCAGCTCGCCGTCATCACCGGCAACATCTCGGCAGCGTACCGGCTCGGGTTCCTCCCCTTCTTTGCCAACGACCTGGTCAAGGTGGGGCTGGCGGCGCTGCTCATTCTCGCCTTGCGGCCGAGACTCCGCGCGATCCGTTGACCATCCGGATTTCGACCGGCTGGAAGGGCGTCCTCATGGCGATCGTGCTTACGATCGCCTTCGCCTTGGTCGGCTTCTCGGTGTCCACCCTGCTGGTGGTCGGGTATGCGGCGCTGGTCTCGACCGACGTCCGGTCTGGCCTTCAGGCGATGCAGATCCCCAACGCGACCCAGACCCTGGTGCAGGGTACAGCCCAGCTGCTTGGCTTTCTCCTGGCGACGGTGATGATCGGGCGCTGGCTGCTCCAATGGCGATTCAGCGATCTGCGCTGGACCCGGGGCCGGGTTGCCCTGATCGGCGCGGGACGGGGGCTCGCACTCGGCACGGCCGCGGCGGTGCTCGCCGTTGGTGGCGCGGTGCTCCTTCGCACCGCGTTCTGGTCGCCCGACCAGGGAGGCCTCGGCGATTACCTGACGCAGGTGACGAAGACGACGGCCGTATTGGCGCCGGCGGCCCTGAGCGAAGAAGTCATCTTTCGGGGGCTGCCGCTGGTGTTGCTCGCCGGTGTGATCGGGCGGACGCCAGCATTGGTGCTGGTGTCAGGCGGCATTTTTTCGTTGCTCCACGGATTCAACCCGAACATCACGCCGCTTGGCTTCTGGAATATCGCGCTGGCCGGCCTGTTCCTCGGCGTGGCTTTCTACGCGCCGGGCGGCATCTGGACCGCATTCGGGGCGCACCTCGGATGGAACGCTACCCTGGCGGCGCTCGACGCGCCGGTGAGCGGGATGCCTTTTCGTATTCCGTTGTTCGACTACCACGCCGGACACCCTTTCTGGGTGTCAGGCGGACCGTTCGGCCCCGAGGGTGGAGTGCTCGCGACGCTGGCCCTCCTGGCCGCGTTGCTCGTAGCGAAGCGTTGGGGTCGGGAGGAGCACGTGTGACTCAGCGACAGGCGGCGGTAATCGGCGCGGGCACGATGGGCAACGGGATCGCACACGTGTTCGCGCAGCATGGATGGGACGTCGCGCTTATCGATACCGTGCCAAGCGCTCTCGAGCGCGCGGTCGCCACGGTCCGAACCAATCTCGAGCGGCAGGTCAAGAAGGGAACTTTGCCCTCCGAAGCAGTGGGCCAGGTTCTGGCGCGTATCTCACCGGCGACGAAGCTGGATGCAGCCGCATCGGCGAACCTCGTCGTCGAAGCCGCCAGCGAAAGCCCGGCCATCAAGTTCGCGGTGTTCGAGCAACTTGACCGCGTCTGCGCTCCCGAAGCCATCCTGGCCACCAACACCAGCTCCATATCGGTCACCGAGATCGCGGCGCGTACCGGGCGCCCCACCCAGGTGATCGGCATGCACTTCATGAACCCGGTGCCGGTCATGCAGCTGGTGGAGGTGATCCGAGGCCAGGCCACCAGTGACGCCACAACGGCCAATGTCATGGAAACGGCCCGGGCGCTCGGCAAGACCCCGGTCGAGGTGAACGACTATCCCGGTTTCGTCTCCAATCGGGTACTGATGCCGATGATCAACGAAGCAATCTTCTGCGTGATGGAAGGCGTGGCGGAGCCGGAGGCGATCGACACGGTGATGAAGCTGGGAATGGCGCACCCGATGGGACCTCTCACACTGGCCGACTTCATCGGGCTCGACGTCTGCCTTGCGATCATGGAGGTGTTGCAGGGCGGACTGGGCGACGACAAGTATCGGCCGTGCCCGCTATTGCGGAAGATGGTCGCGGCGGGACAGCTGGGACGGAAAACAGGGAAGGGATTCTACAAATATGGGGGAAAGGGGGAAACGGTGAAAGGGTAAAACCCGACCCGCCGTTTCACCATTCCCCCTCTTTTCGTTTCTCCCCTTCTCCCTTTCTCCTGCTCTCCGGCCTACATTTGCCCGATGTCCGAGTGATCACGGAATTCGCCGGCGGAGGTCACGCCCGCCGGGTCGGTAAAATTGACGAGGAGACCGAAGGATGAGCCTCGCCCACAACGCTTCCCTGCGCGACGCCGATCCGGTCGTGGCCCGGCTGATCGACCGGGAGCTGAATCGCCAGCGACACGGCCTGGAGCTGATCGCCAGCGAGAATTTCGCGAGCCGCGCAGTCATCGATGCGATGGGGACGCCGCTCACCAACAAGTACGCCGAAGGGTACCCCGGCAAGCGCTACTACGGCGGCTGCGAGGTGATCGACGAGATCGAGCAGCTCGCGATCGACCGGTTGAAGCAGCTGTTTGCGGCAGAGCATGCCAACGTACAGCCCCATTCCGGCGCGCAGGCGAACTTCGCCGCGTTCATGGCCCTCATCAAGCCGGGCGAGAGGCTGATGGGCATGGCGCTGCCTCACGGCGGCCACCTCTCTCACGGGGCGGCGGTAAATCACAGTGGCGTGGTTTGGCAGGCCGTGCACTACGGCGTCGACCCCGCCACCGGGCGGATCGATTACGACCGGGTGCGGGAGCAGGCGCTCCGCGAGCGGCCCCGCCTGATCATCGCCGGCGGCAGCGCCTACGCCCGGATCATCGACTTCGCGGCGTTTCGGGCCATCGCGGACGAGGTGGGCGCTTTCTTCCTGGTGGACATGGCGCATTTTGCCGGGCTCGTGGCCGGCGGCGTGTACCCCTCTCCGGTGCCGCACGCGCAGGTGGTCACCAGCACCACACACAAGACGTTACGCGGGCCTCGGGCCGGTCTCATCCTCTGCACGGCTGAACACGCCCGGGCGGTCGACAAGTCGGTCTTCCCCGGAACCCAAGGCGGCCCCCTGGAGCACATGATCGCGGCCAAAGCGGTCGCGTTTGGTGAAGCGCTGACCGATGACTTCAAGCGCTATGCGGCGCAGGTGGTCGAGAACGCCAAGACCCTTGCCCAGTCGCTCGTGGACCGGGGCTTCGCGATCGTGTCGGGCGGTACTGACAGCCACCTCATGCTCGCGGATCTTCGACCCAAGGAGCTCACCGGCAAGGCCGCGGAAGCGATCCTGGGCAAGGCCGGTATTACGGTCAACAAGAACACGATTCCCGATGATCCGCAGTCACCCTTCGTGACCAGCGGCATCCGGATCGGAACGCCGGCGGTGACGACCCGGGGAATGGGCCGGGCAGAGATGGTCAGGATCGCTGAGCTCATCGATCGGGCGCTCTCGCACCAGGACGAGGCCACGCTCGCGCGGGTCAAGGGTGAGGTGGAAGAGATCACCGGCGCTTTCCCCCTGTATCAATCAGCTTCGGCGGCCAGACCCCGTGTGCGACGGACCGCCTGAGCCGGGTCGCTCTGGAGAGATCGCGTGAACGAGCTGCAGTTCGCTGATGACGTGTTGGCCCGAATCCGGGCGCGGGGCGGTCGCTACGACGAACGCGCGTATCTGTTCGTCCTCGCCACCGTGGAGTTTCTCCAGACACGGCTCCCGGTTCGCCGCCACGTGACCGGACAGGAGCTGGCCCAGGCCTGCCGCGATCTCGCACTGGAGCAGTTCGGGCTCCTCGCCTGTTCGGTGCTCGAGCACTGGGGGGTAACCCGGACCGAGGATCTCGGCCGGATCGTGTTTACCCTGGTCGAGGTGGGACTCCTGGTGACGCAGCCTGGAGACCGGGAAGAAGACTTCGCAGGGGTGTTCGACTTTCGCGAGGCGTTTACCGAGACATACGCCTGGCAGGGGGTGCGCCGCGCCTGACGCGACGGCTCGCCGATGGGGAGGGAGGCCGCATGGAAGCCAGGGACTGGCCCAAGTGCCTCAAGTGCTCGCAGGGAATGTTGATTCCGCTGTCAGATTACGGGCGTGAAGGCGCGCCAATCATGTACAAGGCCTGGGTGTGTACCAACCCGGACTGCGGATTCAACCTCCGGATCGACAACGGGGAGATCTCCTTCGGGAAGACGATAGGGCAGAGCTACAAGTAAGGAAAAGCGTTTACGCTTTTGCATGCAGCCGATTCCCGTACTGTCGCCGGAAGAGTCTGCCTCCTGGGACCGAGCGGCCGAAGCGGCGGGGACGTCGCTCGCAGCCCTGATGGAGACGGCAGGCCGAGCCTGCGCGACCGTCATCGCACAGCGATTCGGCCCGTTGCTGAGCCAGGGAGTTCTGGTCGCTGCGGGTTCGGGGAACAATGGCGGCGACGGTTGGGTCATCGCGCGGGCATTGCACCGCCTCGACGTGCCGGTGTGGGTGGCGCCGGCCGCGGGCGAAGGCTCGCAGCTCCGTCGCCAGATGGCGGATCTCGCGCGCACGGCGGGAGTGCGCGAGGTCGCGCCCGACGGACCGTGGCCTCAAATCGGGCTGGTAGTGGACGCGTTGCTAGGAACCGGCGCGTCGGGCCCGCCGCGACCCAACATTGCCGCGCTGCTTGCACGGCTGGTGGATCTGGCGGTGCCCATCGTCGCGGTGGACGGGCCCACCGGGCTCGACCTTGCCAGCGGAACCGCCTACGACGCCGTGCACGCTGCAGTGTCGATCACCTTTGGCGGGCTTCGGCGGGGGCATCTCCTGGCCCGAGATGATGTCGGGGATGTGGTCGTGGTGGACATCGGTCATCCCGCAGCCGCGCCCGAGTGGCCGACAATCGTGACCGACACGCTAGCTGCGGATTGGCTTCCGCGCCTCAGCGCCGCCGATCACAAGGGCGTCCGGGGGCGGGTGGTCGTGGTGGGCGGCTCTACCGGGATGACCGGCGCCGTTCGGCTCTCCGGGCGGGCCGCCTTCGGCGCCGGCGCTGGATTGGTCCACGCCGTCGCGCCGGCAGCCACCGTTGCGGCGTTGGTACAGGCCGAGCCGGATCTTCAGACGTTTGCCCAGGAGCTGGAGCAACCACCCACCGACGCGTTGCTGGAGCTGATTCGCCGAGCTGACGCGGTTGCGATCGGGCCGGGCCTGGGGCGCGCTCCCGGGCGGCGCGAACTGATCACCACGTTGATCGAGGCTGCGTCGAGAGTCGTACTCGATGCCGACGGGCTGATCGCGTTCCAGGGATGCGCCGCCGAGCTACGACGGTTGGGCCAAGGCCGCCCCTTGGTACTCACCCCCCACCCGGGCGTGTTCCGCACCCTCTTTCCGGCGCTCGAGGGCCGCCGCGAAGTCGATCCCTGGGGCGCTGCCGCTGCCGCCGGCGACGAGATCGGATGCACCGTCCTGCTCAAGGGCGTACCGACGGTCATTGCGCGGGCCGGTCAGCCGCTTCTCACCGTCGCCGCCGGCAATCCGGGTCTCGCGACGGGAGGAAGCGGCGACCTGCTCTCCGGCATCATCGCTTCCGCACTCGCGCGTGGTCTCGCCCCCGAGATCGCTGCCGCCCTCGGCGCCCAGATCCTGGGTCGCTCGGCGGATCTCGCTGCACGGCGCGTGTCAGCCCGGAGTCTGCGGCCGATGGACGTCATCGCCGCGCTGCCTGATCTCTGGCGTGAATGGGAGCTGCTGCGGGTCGCCGGCCCGTCGGTGAATCCGCCGGTCATTCTCGACCTGCCCCAGCCGCAGACGGTATAGAGCGCGCGGTGCGGCCGCTTGATTTCCAATGACGACACTCGGGCTGGGTCCGGGTCCCGAGTTCGACCGGATCCGCGCGATCGCGCGGGCGCTCGGGCCGCTCGCCGCAGGCTTAGGCGACGATTGCGCCGTGGTGCCTGACGGCTCGGGCGCGAGCCTGGTCGTGAGCACCGACGTCTCGGTTGAGCAAGTGCACTTCCGGCGCGATTGGCTGCGGCTGGGCGAGATCGGGTGGCGCTCGGCGGCTGGTGCGTTGTCCGATCTCGCGGCCGCCGGGGCCGAGGCGGTTGGCCTGCTCGCGGCGGTGACGGTTCCTAAAGATGCGACGGAAGCAGATCTCACGGAGGTAATGCGGGGCGTGGGTGACGCGGCCGGGTCGGTCGGCGGGGTCGTCCTGGGAGGTGATCTCTCGTCCGGCTCGGCGTGGAGCCTCGCGATCACTGTGATCGGACGGGCGGTCAGGCCGCTTTCCCGCCGGGGGGGGCGAGCCGGCGACGGCATTTGGGTGAGTGGCGCACTCGGCGCCTCCCGGGCGGCTCTGGAAACCTGGCGGCGAGGCAAGGAGCCAGAGCCGGCGGCGCGACGGGCGTTCGCCAGGCCCGAGCCCCGGCTTGCCGCAGGACAGTGGCTCGCCCGTCGGGGCGCCACCGCGATGATCGACTTGAGCGACGGCTTGGCCGCCGACGCCGGCCATCTCGCCGCAGCCTCGGCGATGGAGCTGCGGATCGAGCTCGAGCGGATCCCGCTGGCGACGTCGGTCGTCGGTCCGGCTAAAGCGGCGGGGATCACGCCTGCACAGTTCGCAGCGGAGGGCGGCGAGGACTACGAGCTGCTGGCAACGCTGCCCGGATCGTTTGGTGCCGCCGAGGCTCAGGCTTTCCACGCCGAGCTAGGCCTGCCGCTGACTCGGATCGGCGCCCTTGCCCCGGGTAGCGGTGCGCGTTTCCTCGTGGCGGGCGCTGAGGTGGCTCTGGCCGGTTTCGATCATTTTCGCTGATGTATGGACTCTGCTGTCTGGCCTGTCTCGTGGGCTTTACGCTCTGGCACGGGCTGCGCGTGAGTCTCGGCGCGCTGGTCAGCGTTCCGGATCGCCGGGGTGGCCTCTACGACCGCGAGCTGCGCAGTTGGGGCCGGCACCTCATCTCTGCGGCCCGGCTGCCGGTCACGGTCGCCGGTCTGGAGCGGCTCGAGCCCGAGCGACCGTACGTGTTCGTTTCGAATCACGCGTCCTTCGTCGACACCTGGGTCCTGATTGCATACCTCCCCGGCTCCCTTCGTTTCATCGCCAAGCGGGAGTTGTATTCGATCCCGCTTTTTGGAGGCGCTTCGGGCGACCGGGCAGATCCCGATGGATCGTCGCGATCTCGATGCTGCTACGCAGAGCTACGAGAACGCCGCTCAGGTGGTCCGTGGCGGCCGATCGGTAATCGTGTTCGTCGAGGGGACTCGGAGCCGCGACGGAAGCCTGCTCGAGTTCAAGAAGGGTGCGTTCGTGCTCGTGGGGACGCCGATACCCACTAACGGTCTCACCTATGACGATCGCGACGCTCTCTTGGCTCGCGCCCGCGGGTGGTTCGAGGAACAGCAAGCCGGCGTTGACGCTGTCGGGAGCCAGGCATAGCTTGCCGTCTTTCCGCCCCCCTCCAGGAGTTGCATGTCCACCATTATCGAAGTGCACGGCCGCGAGATCATCGACAGCCGCGGGAATCCTACCGTGGAAGCCGATGTCATCCTCTCGAGTGGAGCCCAGGGCCGCGCGGCGGTGCCGAGCGGCGCGTCCACTGGTGAACACGAAGCGGTCGAGCTCCGCGACGGCGATACCAAGCGATATGGCGGGAAGGGAGTCAGCGAAGCGGTCCGCAATGTGAACGAGGTGATCGGTCCCCGGCTCGAAGGCATGGCCGCGAGCGATCAGATCGCGGTGGACGCCGAGATGATGGACCTTGACGGGACGCCCAACAAGAGCAAGCTCGGCGCCAATGCGATCCTGAGCGTATCGCTCGCCGTCGCAAGAGCGGCCGCGGCCGATACGGGGCTCCCACTCTATAGGTATCTGGGCGGGCCCATGGCGCGGGTACTGCCCGTGCCGATGATGAACATCCTGAATGGCGGGGCGCACGCCTCGAACAACGTGGACGTGCAGGAGTTCATGATCGTGCCCATCGGCGCCGAGACGTTTGCCGAAGCGCTGCGCATGGGGGTCGAGACCTTTCACGCGCTCAAGAAGGTCTTGAGTAAGAAGGGACTGTCGACCGCGGTAGGCGACGAGGGCGGCTTCGCGCCCATGTTGCCATCGAATGAAGCGGCGCTCGACGCCGTCATGCAGGCCATCGAGGCCGCCGGGTATCAGCCGGGTCGGGATCTCGCCATCGCTCTGGACCCCGCGGCATCCGAGTTCCACCAGGACGGCGAGTACGTCTTCAAGAAGGGAGATGGGAGCCGCCGAAGTGCCGGGGAGATGGTAGAGCTCTACGCTCAATGGGTGGACCGGTATCCCATCGTTTCGATCGAGGATGGACTGGCCGAGGACGACTGGGAGGGATGGACTCAGCTCACCGAGCGCCTGCACGATCGGGTGCAGCTGGTGGGCGACGATCTCTTCGTCACCAATGTCGATCGACTGGGGCGGGGGATCGAGGAGGGCGTCGCCAACGCCATCCTCATCAAGGTCAATCAGATCGGTACGCTCACGGAAACGCTGCAGTGCATCGAGCTCGCCAAGGGCAGCGCGTATGGGGTGGTGATCTCGCACCGATCCGGCGAGACGGAGGATACCTTCATCGCTGACCTCGCGGTGGCGAGCGGGGCAGGGCAGATCAAGACCGGCAGCGCCAGTCGCACCGACCGCATCGCGAAGTACAACCAGCTGCTCCGCATCAGCGAGGAGCTGGGGGAGCTGGCGCACTATCCGGGCAGAGACCTCTACCCCCTGTGACGCCGGGACGGTGGGCCGCACTTGCAGTGCTGGTCGCGGCAGTGGTATTCGCGCTGCAGGGTGGCGAATACAGCACTCGAGACCTGTTCAAGCTCGAGCGTCAGGTCTCGCTTGAAGGGGCAGAGGTAGCGCGCCTCCAGGGAGTGGTGGACTCGCTGACCCGCGCCGCCGTCGCGATCGAGCGTGATCCGCGGGTGCAGGAGCGCGTGGCTCGTGAGTCATTCGGCATGATTCGAAAGGGCGAGTTTCTTTACAAGCTGGTGCGGCCCGATTCAGTGGCTGGTCGCTGAATTGAAGGGCTGGGGTGTCGGGCGGCTGTCGCTTGACGCTTCGCGGTTGGTCGGGGTAGGATTGCCCTCCGTTCGGCAGGGTAGCTCAGGTGGTTAGAGCACGGCACTCATAATGCCGGGGTCGTGGGTTCGAGTCCCACCCCTGCTATCACACTAA
>Ga0310813_10001483_pt1 | contig 14116 bp, 5 predicted proteins | sample YN3metagenome_FD_203086 | JGI IMG/M metagenome (GOLD analysis project Ga0310813, IMG submission 203086) | Soil microbial communities from experimental microcosm in Duke University, North Carolina, United States - YN3 | ecosystem: Engineered > Artificial ecosystem > Soil microcosm > Unclassified ...
CGGGCAAATCCTCCCTGGCCTTCGACACCATCTACGCCGAGGGACAGCGGCGCTACGTCGAGTCGCTCTCGGCCTACGCGCGGCAGTTCCTGGAGCAGATGGAGAAGCCGGAGGACGACTCGATCGAGGGCCTCTCGCCGGCGATCTCGATCGAGCAGAAGACGACCTCGAAGAACCCGCGCTCCACGGTCGGCACCGTCACCGAGATCTACGATTACCTCCGGGTGCTGTTCGCGCGCGTGGGCATCCCCCACTGTCCGAGCTGCGGCAAGCTCATCGCCGCCCAGACCGTGCAGCAGATGGTCGATCGCGTGCTCACCCTGCCGGCCGGCACCCGGCTGCTGGTCATGGCGCCGGTCGTGCGCGGGCGCAAGGGCGAGTACAAGAAGCTCTTCTTCGACCTGGCCCGCCAGGGCTTCTCGCGCGTCCGAGTCAACGGCACCGTGCGCGAGCTGACCGAGGACATCGACCTCGACAAGAAGCGCTAGCACACCATCGAGGTGGTGGTCGATCGCCTGATCGTTCGCGAGAACCTGGGGCCCCGCCTCGCCGACTCGCTGGAGACATCGCTGCGCCTCGCCGACGGCGTGGTCGTGGTCGAGCCCATGAGTGAGACGACCACGCGGGGAGACGAATCCGGTGGTACGGACGCAACGCGAATCGGGGGGTCGGGGGGGAGCGGCACGCGCCCCCCAGCAAGACAATCAAGCGCTTCGCCCGACCGCCCAGGCACCGAGAGCCCCCAGCGAAGTCAGAAGAGAAGCTCCACTCCCTCGGAGCCGATGGTTTTCTCCGAGCGACTGGCCTGCGCGGACTGCGGCATCTCGTTCCCCGAGGTGTCGCCGCGCATGTTCTCCTTCAACAACCCGTACGGCGCCTGCCCGGAGTGCGGTGGCATCGGCACGCGATGGGAGATCGACCCCGAGCGGCTGGTGCCGAACCCGGCGCGCTCGCTCAAGGCCGGCGCGCTGGCGCCGTGGGCGGGCGCCCGCGACACCGCGTACTTCCGCCAGACCCTGGCGATCCTGGCCAAGCGGTTCAAGTTCTCGCTCGACGAGCCGTGGTCGAAGCTGAAGAAGGCCGCCCGCGACGTGATCTTCTTCGGCGATCGCGACGGTGGCTTCGAGGGCGTGGTGAAGGTCCTCGAGCGTCGCTATCGCGAATCGCAGTCGGAGGAGGCGCGCGCCGAGATCGAGGTGTTCATGGCCGAGCGGCCGTGCCCGGCCTGCGGCGGCTCGCGGCTGCGCCCGGAGTCGCTGGGATTGAAGATCGGCGGCCGCTCGATCGCCGAGGTCGTGCGCCTGACCATCAAGGATGCCGGGACCTTCTTCACCGGGCTCACGTTCAGCGAGCGCGAGGCCACCATCGCCCGGCGCGTGCTCAAGGAGATCCGCGAGCGGCTGGGCTTCCTCATGAACGTGGGGCTCGAGTACCTCACGCTCGATCGGCCGGCCGGCACGCTCTCCGGCGGCGAGGGCCAGCGCATCCGCCTGGCCACCCAGATCGGCTCGAGCCTGGTCGGCGTCCTCTACATCCTCGACGAGCCGTCGATCGGCCTGCACCAGCGCGACAACCGCCGGCTACTCGACACCCTGCAGCGGCTGCGCGATCTCGGCAACACCGTGCTGGTCGTCGAGCACGACGAGGACACGATCCGCGCCGCCGACTACGTGCTCGATCTCGGCCCCGGCGCGGGCGAGCTGGGCGGTCACCTGGTCGCGGCCGGCACACCGGCCGAGATCGTCAAGAATCCCCAGTCGCTGACCGGCCAGTACCTGTCGGGCGCGCGGCGCATCCGGATCCCGCCGAACCGCCGCCGGGGCAGCGGCCAGTTCCTCACGATCCACGAGCCGCGCGAGCACAACTTGCAGGGGATGGCGGTCAAGATCCCGCTGGGAACGTTCACCTGCGTGACCGGTGTGTCGGGCTCCGGCAAGTCGACGCTCGTCAACGACATCCTCTACCGCGCCCTGGCCCAGATGCTCTATCGCGCCCAGGATCGGCCGGGCGCCCACACGCGCATCGAGGGCGCCCAGCACATCGACAAGGTCGTCGACATCGACCAGTCGCCGATCGGTCGCACGCCGCGCTCGAACCCGGCGACCTACACCGGGCTGTTCACGTTCATCCGCACGCTCTTCGCGCGCACGCCCGAGGCACGGATGCGCGGCTACCAGCCGGGCCGGTTCTCGTTCAACGTCAAGGGCGGGCGCTGCGAGGCCTGCCAGGGCGACGGCCTGGTGAAGATCGAGATGCACTTCCTGCCCGACGTGTACGTCACCTGTGACGTGTGCAAGGGCAAGCGCTACAACCGCGAGACCATGGAGGTCCACTACAAGGGCGCCAGCATCGCCCAGGTGCTGGACATGACCGTGCGCGAGGCGCTGGCGTTCTTCGACGCTGTGCCGGTGGTGAAGAGCAAGCTGCAGACGCTCGACGACGTGGGGCTCGACTACATCCGGCTCGGCCAGTCGGCGACCACCCTGTCGGGCGGCGAGGCCCAGCGCGTGAAGCTGGCGACCGAGCTGTCGCGGCGCGCGACCGGCCGCACGCTCTACATCCTCGACGAGCCGACGACCGGCCTGCACTTCGCCGACATCGAGAAGCTGCTGGAGGTGCTCGACCGGCTGGTCGAGCAGGGCAACACCGTGGTGATCATCGAGCACAACCTGGACGTCATCAAGACGGCGGACTGGGTGATCGACCTCGGGCCGGAGGGCGGCGACGCGGGCGGCCGCGTCGTGGCGTTCGGCACGCCCGAGGCCGTGGCCGAGCAGGCCGAGCAGTCCTACACCGGTCGCTTCCTGCGGCCGGCCCTCAAGCACGCATGACGTCCCCGGGCGCGATGAAGGAGCTGTCCATGCGCCGAACCAAGATCGTGTGCACGATCGGCCCCGCCTCCTCCAGCGTCGAGCAGCTCGATGCGCTGGCGGCGGCCGGGATGGACGTCGCGCGCTTGAACTTCTCGCACGGCACGCACGAGGAGCACGCCGCGGTCCTGCGTCGCATCCGCGAGGGCGAGGAGCGGTGGGGCCACCCGGTCGCCATACTTCAAGATTTGCAGGGACCCAAGATCCGGCTCGGCACCTTCGGCGACAAGGGCGGCGGCCGCGTCGACCTGGAGCCGGGCCGGCCCTTCGCGCTCTCGCGCCGTCCCTGCGTCGGCACGCGCGAGCGCGCCTACGTGGCGCCGCCCGAGTCGCTGCTCGAGGTGAAGGTCGGCGACCAGGTGCTGATGGACGACGGCAATATCCAGCTTCGCGTCGAGGAGACCACGCCTGACGAGGTGTGCTGCCGCGTCGTCGCGGGCGGTCGCATCAGCGATCACAAGGGGCTGTCGTTGCCGCGGGTGGCGCTGCCCGTGTCCTGCCTCACCGCCAAGGACCGTGTCGATCTGAAGTTCGGCATCGAGCACGGCGTGGACTTCGTCGCGATCTCGTTCGTGCGCTCGGCCGCCGACATCGCCGAGGTGCGCGGCTTCCTCGCCGATCAGGGCGCCAGCGTGCCGATCGTCGCCAAGCTCGAGCGCCAGGAGGTGATGGCGAACCTGCCCGGCATCCTCACCACCGTCGACGCCGTGATGGTCGCGCGCGGCGATCTCGGCGTGGACGTGCCGCTGGAGGACGTGCCCCATCTGCAGAAGGAGATCATCCGCCAGGCCCGGGCCGCCAAGGTGCCGGTGATCGTGGCCACCCAGATGCTGGAGTCGATGGTCACGCATCTGCGACCCACGCGCGCCGAGGTCTCCGACGTGGCGACCGCCATCTTCGACGGCGCCGACGCCATCATGCTCTCGGCGGAGACCGCCTCGGGCCGCTATCCGCACGAGGCGGTGGAGGTCATGGCCCGCGTGGCCGTGCGCGCGGAGATCGCCGTGCTCACGCAGGAACCGGTCCGGCGCCGGCGCACCGACAACCACGTCGGATTTCCCGAAGCCGTGTCGAACGCGGCGGCGGCCGCCGCCAACGCGCTCGACGCCAAGGCCATCGTCGCCTTCACGCAGTCCGGCTTCTCGGCGCGTCTCATCTCGCACCAGCGCCCGGAAGTCCCCATCATCGCCTTCACACCGACCGTCGAGGTGCAGCGCCGGCTGGCGCTGTCCTGGGGCGTGTCCTCGCGGCTGATCCGCAAGGTCGAGACGACCGATGAGATGGTCGAGGAGATCGAGAGCGCGCTCCTCGGCGACGGCTCCGTGTCCGTCAACGACGTGCTCGTCATCATCTCGGGAGCGCCGATGTGGGTGACCGGCACCACGAACCTCATGAAGCTGCATCGCGTCGGGGAGCGTCGCTGAGCCTTCGTCGAGGGATCGCGCTTGGCGTGATCCTGGTCGCCCTGGCCGGGCTGTGGATGGCGGGCGGTGCGATGATCGGGCAGCGCCTGCACGAGCGCGAGGAGGCTGCCGCCGTCGCGCTGGCCGCCGCCGCGCGGGCCCGTCTCGTCGAGAGCGAGACGCTGCTGCGCCGCGAGGCCGTGCTGCTGGCCCAGGACGGCAGCGTCATCGACGGCATCGTGCGTCGCGACTGGGCGGCGCTGTCCCGGGCCGGTCGCCTCCGCGCACTCACCATGGAAGGCCTCGCGGACTTCGTCCTCGTCGCCGACGCGGCGGGCACGCCGCTGGCGCACGTCCCGCCGACCGTGCGGCTCACGCCGCCCCTCACCACGCCGCCCGGGGAGCCCGTGGTCGAGCTGCGCGCGCTCGACGGCGCGGCCTACGTGCTGGCGCGCGCCCGCGTCCGTTCCGGCGACGCCACCGGGCTCGTCGCCGTGGGGCGGCGCCTCGATCGGCTGCCCAGCGGGCCCGGCGAGCCGGGCATCGCGCTCGTCTCCGGCGATCAGCTCGTGGGCTCGACCTTGCGCGGCTTGCCGGCGACAGGCTGGGGCGCCGCGGCGCTCGCCGGCCGCGTGCGCGCCGACGGCCGCTGGTGGCGGGTGGAGGCGGCCGGCCGCGCGGGCGACGACGTGGCGTGGGCGCTCGTGCCCGAGGCCGCGCTCGGCGGCGAGCGCTTCTGGCTGTGGGCGCTGCTCGCGGTGTCCTACCTCATCGCCGCGGCCGCCGCGAGCGTCGCGCTGGTGCTGAGCGGCCGCGTCCGTCCCGCCACCGTCCCCGCCGCCGCGCCGGCGCCGTCGTCGCCCGAGATCGGGCGCCACAACAGCGAGCTGGAGGCGCTGCACGCGGCCGCCATCACGATGGGATCGGGCACCGACCTGGTGACGACGGCCGAGCAGACGCTCGACGTCGTGCTCGGCGTGGCCGGCATGCACGTCGGCATGATCTACCGGCTGGACGCGGCCCGTCAGCGCCTGGTGCTGCAGGCCAGCCGCGGGCTGTCGCCGGAGCAGGTCGAGAGCCTGCGCGAGCGCGACATCGACTCCTCGCACACCGGCGAGGCGGCGCGCACCGGCCGCTTCGTCGTCACCGATCTCGGCAGCTCGCCGTACGTGAGCGATCCGCTGCTGCGGCAGGCGATCGCCGCCGGCAGCTTCCGCACCCAGCTCGCGCTGCCGATCTTCGCTGACGACAAGGTCTGGGGCGTGCTGGCGCTGGTCTCCGCCGAGCCCCGGGCCTTCGACGCCGACATGCTCACGCTCCTGCAGGGCGTCGCCCTGCAGGTCGGGCTGGCCGTCGCGCGGGCCGGGCTCTTCGCCGACGCGCGGCTCAAGAGCCGCCGGCTGGAGACCTTGACGCGACTGGCCCAGGGACTGAGCGCGACGCTCTCCGGCGACCAGGTGCTGGAGCGCGTGGTCGAGGCCGCCGTCGAGCTGCTGGGCTCGAGCATCGCCCGGCTCTGGCTGCTCGACGAGGATGGCCGCCAGCTCACGCTGGGCGCCTCGGCGGGCGCTGTCGACGCGCCCGAGGGCCTGCGCACGCTCGCCGTCGGCGAGGGGCTGGTCGGGCTCGTCGTCGCCCGGCGGGCCGCGGTGACGATGCCCGACGTGTTCGGCGACATGCGCGTGCGCAACGCGGCGCGGCTGCGCGCCGAGGGCATCGTCTCGGCGGCCGGCGTGCCGCTGCTGGTGGGGCCGCGGCTCATCGGCGCGCTGGCCGTCGGCGATCGTGAGCCTCGCGACTACGCCGGCGAGGAGCTGGCCCTGCTGCAGTCGCTGGCCGATCAGGCGGCGATCGCCATCGACAACGCGCGCCGGTTCTTCGACGAGCAGACGCGGCGCGCGTATCTCAACGCGCTGCTCGAGATCAACACCAAGATCGGCGCGCTGGCTCCTACCGAGACCTTGCTGACCTCGATCGCCGAGGAGGCGGCGCGGCTGCTCGCCGTCGACAACGCCGGCTTCCGGCTGCTGGAGGGCGATCACCTGGTGCTGGCCGGGCTGGCCGGCACCGCCACCCAGACGATGCTGCGCCATCACCTGCGGATCGGCGAGAGTCTCAGCGGCCGCGTGGTCGTCGCCGGCCAGTCGCTGATGCTCGATCTCGACGACGACATCGGCCTCGTCGCCGAGCACGTCGCCGCCGACCGCCGCCTCGGCTACACGAAATTCCTCGGCGTCCCGCTCAAGGTGGGCGAGCGGACGATCGGCGTGCTCACCTTCCGGGCCCGGCGGCCCTTCACGCCCCGCGACCAGGACCTGGCCGAGGCGTTCGCCGGCCAGGCCGCGGTGGCGCTCGAGCACTCGCGGCTCTACCAGGACGCGCGGCGCCAGGCCACGCGCATGCGCGGCCTGGCCGATCTCGGCCGGGTGCTCTCCGAGACGCTCGATCCCGACGTGGTCGGCCAGCGGGTTGCCGACAGCATCTGCGCGCTGCTCGGCGCGCGCAGCTCCGTGCTCTATCGCATGACCGACGACGGCGGCATGGTGGCGCTCGCCATCTCGCAGGACAGCACGTTCCGGTGGGCGCGGACGCTCGCGCCGGGCGTCGGCCTGGCCGCCATCGCGGCCGGTGACCGCCGCGGCTACGCCTCGCCCGACGTGCTGGCCGACAGCCGCATCCGCTACGACGAGGTCGCCTACCAGGGCGTGGCCGCCAATCCCGAGCGCGCACTCATGGGCGTGCCGCTGCTCTTCCGCGAGCGCGTCTTCGGCGCGCTGGTGGTCGCGGACCGAACCGGCCGCGAGTTCGACGCCGAGGACACGCGCCTGGCCGAGGCCTTCGCCGACCAGGCGGCGCTGGCGCTGGAGAACGCGCGGCTCTACGCCGAGACCACGCGGCGTCGCCACGAGGCCGAGCAGCTGGCCCGCCTGGCCCAGACGCTCACCGAGAGCCTCGACGTCACCGATGTCGTCGGCCGCACGGTCGAGAGCGTGGTGCCCCTCTTCGGCGCGCAGTCCTCGGTGCTGCGGCTCATGCAGCCCGACGGCTCGCTCGTCGCGCTGGGGCTCGGGGGCCGCACCACCGACGGCTTCGACCCCGGCCACGTGCTGCCCCCGGGCATGGGCATCCTGGGCCGCGCGGTGGCCGAGGGACGGCCGCTGTGGTCGGCCGACGTCCTCGAGGATCCAGCCGTCCAGCTCAGCGACGATCTGCGCGCCGTCCTGCAAATCTCCGGCGATCGGGCGGCGCTGGCCGTGCCCTTGCGCGTGAAGGCCACGGTGATCGGCGGCCTCGGCGTCTCCGACGCCTCGGGCCGGCGCTTCACCGAGGAGGACGCGCGCCTGCTGCAGGCCTTCGCCGACCAGGCGGCGCTGGCGCTGGAGAACGCGCGCCTGTTCTCGCTGGAGCGCGGCCGGCGGCGGCAGATCGCCGCGCTGGCCGAGATCGAGCGCGAGTTCGCCGCCGAGCTCGACACCGAGCGGCTGCTCGCCCTGATCGTCGAGCGCTCCAGCCGCCTGTTCGACGCCAGCGGGGCGATCTATCTCCCCGACGCCGAGGGCGTGCTGATCCGCCGGGCCTGGACCACCGAGGGCATCGGCACCATGCGCCTGGGTGCCGGCGAGGGGCTGGTGGGCACGGTGCTGGCCGAGCAGCACGGCCGCATCGTCAACAACTACCCGCACTCGCCGCTGGCCCGGCCCGAGCCGGTTGCCGCCGGCGTGCAGCACGCGCTCGCCCAGCCGGTCACCATCGCCGGCCGGGTGCCGGCCGTGATCGTGATGAGCCGCACCGAGAGCGGCGATCCGTTCCTGTCCGACGACCTCACCTTGCTGGAGAGCTTCGCCGCCCAGGCCGGGATCGCGCTGGAGAACGCGCGGCTCTATCACGCCCTCGAGGTGCGGGCGACCCGGCTGCGCACGCTGTCGCGGCTCAACCAGCTCGTCACCTCGTCGCTCGACACCGGCAACGTGCTGACCTCGATCGTGAAGGCGGCGTCGGAGATCATGAGCGCGCCGTTCGTGAGCATCTGGCTGGCCGACGAGAGCGCCCGCACCCTGCGCATGCACGCGGCGTCCGATTCCGCCGCCGTCACCGATTCCGGCAACGTGGGATCGCTGCGCTTCGGCGAGGGCGCGGTCGGCGCGGTCGCGCTCGCGCGGCGGCCCGTGACGATCGACGACATCTTCGCCGACGGGCGCTTCGTGGCTCGCGAGTGGGCGCGCGAGCGCGGCCTGCGCAGCCTGTTCTCGATGCCGGTGCTCGATCAGGACCGGCTGCTGGGCGTCATCGTGCTGATCCGCGATCATCCCTTCCGCTTCGAGCCCGACGACGAGGACCTGCTGCAGTCCTTCTCGGCCCAGGCCGCTGCCGCCGTGCGCAACGCCCGGCTCTACGAGGAGGCCCGCGCCTACGCCGAGCGGCTGCGGGCGCTGGAGGAGATCAACCGGCTCGTCTCCTCCTCGCTGAACGTCGAGGAAGTGCTCCAGAACCTCGCCCGCGCCATCGCCAAGTTCTTCGACGCGCCCTACGTGAGTTTGTGGGCCTACGACCAGTCGGCCCAGCGCCTGCATCGCGCGCTGACGTTCGGCGCGCCGGAGCTGGCCGAGACCTTGCGCGACGAGCTGGCGGTGGGCGAGGGGGCGGTGGGCTGGGTGGTGCAGCATCGCGAGCCCATCCTGTGGACGGAGACCGCGAACGATCCCCGCATCATCGACTCGCCGCAGATGCACCAGCACGGCCTGCACTGGATGACCGCCTATCCGATCACGATCGGCGAGCGCCTGCTGGGCGCCTTCGCCGTGCACCGCCCCTCGACGTGGCCGATGACGCCGGAGACCGCGACCGTCCTGGGCTCGCTGGCCGCCCAGGCCGCCATCGCGCTCGAGAACGCGCGGCTGTACTCCGAGACGAGCCGGCGCCTGACCGAGACCCGGGCGCTGCTGGAGGTGGCCGAGATCCTCTCGACCACGCTCGACTCGCGGCGCATCCTCAAGCGCGTGACCTTGAAGGCGGCCCAGGTCTGTCGCGTCGATCGCTGCACGCTCGAGCTGTGGGACGGTGATCGCGTGATCCCGCTCATGTCGCAGTTCGCGGACGGACGGCGCACCCCGCACCTGTGGGCGCAGTTCCAGATGGTCGAGACCGGACCGCCCGAGGACATCCCGGCCAACGTCCGGGTGATCGAGACCCGCCAGCCGCTGGTGATCGACGACTGCGCGGCGTCGCCGCTCATCCCCTCGCGCTGGGTCGAGGCCTTCGGGCTGCGGGCCTGCGTGATCGTGCCGATGCTGCGCCAGGATCGCGTGATCGGCGTGATGACGCTCGACTACTGCGACCGCCCCGGCCGCATCCAGGACTGGCAGCGCGACCTCGGCCTGACCATCGCCAACCAGATCGCGCTGGCCCTGGAGAATTCGCAGCTCTACGCCGAGGCCCAGGAGCGCCTGCGCGAGACGCGCACCCTGCTGGCCGTCGGTCAGGGGCTCTCGCAGCAGGGCCCGACCGACATCGTCCTGCGCGGCGTGGCCGCCGAGGTGGGCCGCGCCTTCGGCGCCGACATGGTCGGCGTCTATCTGGCCGACGAGCGCCGCACCGCGCTGCTGCCGGTCGCCGGCTACCACGTGCCCAAGGATCTGCTGGAGTTCTTCGTCCAGCGTCCGCTGCTCCTCGATCGCTCACCGGCGCTGACGGTGGCGTTCCGCGACGCCAAGCCGGTGGCGAGCGCCGACGTGCATCACGACCCCGGCTACGACACCGAGTGGACGCAGGCCCTGCCGCCGTACTCGCTGCTGTTCGCGCCGACCCTCGCCCACGGCCAGCCCGTGGGCGGCCTGTTCCTGGTGTGGTGGCGCACGGGCCGGAGCTTTCCGCCCGCCGAGATCCGCCTGCTCGACGGCATCGCGGCCCAGGTCGGCCTGGCGATGGAGAACGTCGAGCTGGCGCGGCAGACGCAGATCAAGCTCTCCGAGACGGAGACCCTGCTGTCGGTGAGTCGGGCGGTGTCGTCCACGCTCGACGTGCAGAGCCTGGTGCGGCTGTTCCTGCGCCAGGTGGCGAGCACCTTCGGGGCCGACACGGTCGGGCTCTGGATGGTCGACGAGACCGGCCAGTGGCTGACGCCGTTCGCCGGCTATCGGGTGCCCACCACGCAGCTCACCGCGCTGCGCGACGTGCGTCTGTCACTCGTCGATCACGCGATCTACGCGGAGGCCGCCCGGACCCGCCGCCCCGTCTTCTCGGCGGATGCCGCCAACGACCCGCGCATGCCGCCGATCATCCGCGAGCAGGCGCCCCACAAGAGCCATCTGTTCGTGCCGGTCGTCGCCAAGGACCGGATGATCGGCGGCTTCGCCGCCGTCTGGTGGGAGCGCTCGCGCGAGTTCAGCGGGGGGGACCTGGCGCTGATCGAGGCCATCGCCAGTCAGGCTGGCGTCGCCATCGAGAACGGCCGGCTCTTCGAGGAGAACCGCCGGCGCGTCGAGGAGCTGTCGGTGCTGCACGCGCTCTCGCGCGCGGTCACCGGCCAGCTCGATCGGGCCGCCGTGCTGCACGCCCTGCGCCTGCAGCTCGGTCGCGTGCTCGACGTCCGTAACGTCATGATCGTGCTCCGGGCCGAGGAGGGCGACGAGCTCGAGGTGGCGATGCGGTACGTCGACGACGTCCGCGACGACGACGCCGTGCGCCACTTCCCGTCTCACGGGGTGGGGCTGATCGCGCCGGTGCTGGAGTCGGGCCAGGCGCTGCGCACCGACGACTACGTCGTCGAGTGCCAGCGGCGCGGCGTGCGGCCGGTGCCGCCCGAGCACCTGCGCTACTGGCTCGGCGTGCCGCTGAGCGCGCGCGATCGGGTGGTGGGCGTGCTGGCGCTGCGCAGCGCCGAGCGGGGGTTCACCGAGGCCGACGAGCACCTGCTGGTCAACATCGCCCATCTGGCCGCGCTGGCGCTGTCCAGCGTGCGGCTCTACGAGGAGCGCGCGCGCGCCTACCGCGAGCTCTCGGCGGCCCAGGACCAGCTGGTCCGCACCGAGAAGCTGCGGGCCCTGGGCGAGATGGCCTCGGGCGTCGCTCACGACTTCAACAACCTGCTGGCCTCGGTCCTGGGCCGCGCCCAGCTCCTCCTGCGCCGGGTGCAGGAGCCGCAGCTGCGCCAGTGGCTGCAGGTGATCGAGCGCTCGGCGCTCGACGGCGCGCAGACCGTGCGGCGGCTGCAGGAGTTCACGCGTATCCGCCGCGACCAGCCGCTGGTGCCGCTCGACATCAACCAGGTGGTCCGCGACGCGCTCGACATCACCCAGTCGCGCTGGCGGGAGGAGCCGACCAGCCGCGGGATCTCGATCGAGGTCCGCACCAAGCTGGCCGACGTCCCGGCCGTGCTCGGCGACGGCTCCGAGCTGCGCGAGGCGATGACCAACCTCATCCTCAACGCGCTCGACGCCATGCCCGAGGGCGGGATGCTCACGATCTCGACGGCGCTGGTCGAGGAGCGCGTGGAGATCGCCGTCGCCGACACCGGTGTGGGCATGCCGGCCGAGGTCCGCGACAAGGTCTTCGATCCGTTCTTCACGACGAAGGGCCCCCAGGGCACCGGCCTCGGCCTGTCGATGACCTACGGGATCATCTCGCGCCACGGTGGCTCCATCGCCGTCGAGAGCGAGCCGGGGCAGGGCTCCACCTTCCGGGTCTCGCTGCCCCGCGGCAGCGACGTGCAGCCGCAGGCGCCCCCGCTGCGCCCGGAAACGCCGGCGGTGCGCTCGCTGCGCTGCCTGGTGGTCGACGACGAGCCGCCGGTCCGCGCGGTCATCGCCGACATCCTCGAGTCGGCCGGCCACACCGTGGTGCAGCTCGGTGACGGCGGCGAGGCCATCAGCCGCTTCGCCGCCGAGCGCTTCGACCTCGTCGTGACGGACCTGGCGATGCCGCGCGTCTCCGGCTGGCAGGTCGCCCGCGCCGTCAAGCAGACCGCGCCGAACGTGCCCGTCTTCCTCGTCACCGGCTTCGGCGTGGAGCTGACGGCCGACGAGCGGCGCGCCCACGGCGTCGATCTCGTCCTCGTGAAGCCACTGCAGATCCAGGAGATCCTCGACGCCGTCGCCGAGGTCGCTCGTACGTCCCGTACCTGATCGGAGGAGCCCGATGCCCTATCAGAACCTGACCGTGGAACGCGCCGGCGGTGTCGCCACCCTCACGCTCCGCCGCCCCGATGCCTACAACGCGCTCAACCTGCCGCTGGGCCGCGAGCTGTTCGAGGCCTCGCTGGAGCTGGACGAGGATCCGGCCGTGCGATGCGTCGTCGTCACCGGCAGCGGCCGCGCCTTCTGCGCCGGCGGCGACGTGAAGGACTTCGTCGACAACCTGGGCCGCATCGGCGTGCACATCAAGGAGCTGACGACCTACCTGCACGGGGCGATCTCGCGCTTCGCGCGCAGCGACAAGCCGGTGATCATGGCCGTCAACGGCATCGCGGCCGGCGGCGGCTTCAGCCTGGCGCTGTCCGGCGACCTCGTCGTGGCCGCCGAGTCCGCGAAGTTCACGATGGCCTACTCGAAGATCGCCGCCAGCCCCGACGGCTCGTCGTCCTACTTCCTGCCGCGGCTGGTCGGGCTGCGCCGGGCCATGGAGCTCTACTTCACCAACCGCGTGCTCACCGCGCGGGAGGCGGTCGAGTGGGGGATGATCACCCGGGCGGTGCCCGATGGGGAGTTCGCCGGTGCCGTCGCCGCGCTGGCCCGCGAGCTGGCCGAGGGGCCGTCGAAGTCGTTCGGCATCGCCAAGCGCCTGCTGCACCAGTCGACGTGGGAGAGCCTGGAGACCCAGATGGAGCTGGAGGCCCAGGGCATCGCGGCCTGCGGCCACACCGAGGACTTCCGGGCCGGCGTCACCGCGTTCGCCGAGAAGCGCATGCCGACGTTCCGCGGGCGCTGAAAGCGCGCTCCGGGTACTCTTGTCCAGGGAGGACGCCATGCCAGCGAAGCCGCGCCTGTACTACCGCCCGGGCTGATCGTCGTGCGCCAAGACGAAGGAGCTGCTCACGTCTTGGGGGATCGAGTTCGATCCCGTCGACATCCAGGCTGATCCGTCCTCGGTGGCCGACCTCAAGCGCTTCGCCATCCCGCGCGTGCCGGCCGTGTCGTTCGGCGATCGCGCGGTGCACGGCTGGAACCCGGCGGGTTACGCCGCCCTGCTGGGCGTCACGTACAACGGCGCGACCCAGCTGCCGCCGCGCGAGCTGGCCCGGCGCATGGACCGCATCCTCGAGTCCGCCCAGGGCCTGGTGCAGCGCCTGAGCGCCACCCAGCTCGACGTGATCCCGCCCGAGCGCAAGCGCTCCATCCGCGACCTGTCGTTCCACATCTTCCGGGTGGGCCTCTCCTTCATCGACACGATGGACCAGGGGAGCATGCCCGACACGTGGTTCGAGGAGCGCGCGCCCGAGAGCATGCACGACGGCGGCGACGTGGCGCGCTGGGGCGCGCTGGTGCGCGGCCGCATCACCGGGTGGTTCGAGGGAGCACGCGACGACGAGTTCGATCGCACCTTGCAGATCTACTACGGTCCCCAGGGCGCGCACGACCTGCTGGAGCGCACGACCTGGCACTGCGGCCAGCACCTGCGCCAGCTCTACATCCTGGCCGAGCGCCTGGGAGTGACGCCGCCGGCGCCGCTGCCCACCGCCGCGTTCAAGGGACTGCCGCTGCCCGACGCCATCTGGTGAGGGTGCAGGAATGACCGCGTGCTGAGCGCCGCCGACAACGAGCTCCTCACGCGCACCGGTGCCGGCACGGCCATGGGCGAGCTGTTCCAGCGCTTCTGGCAGCCGGTGCTGCTCTCTAAGGAAGTGCCGGA
>Ga0310813_10001484_pt1 | contig 14115 bp, 8 predicted proteins | sample YN3metagenome_FD_203086 | JGI IMG/M metagenome (GOLD analysis project Ga0310813, IMG submission 203086) | Soil microbial communities from experimental microcosm in Duke University, North Carolina, United States - YN3 | ecosystem: Engineered > Artificial ecosystem > Soil microcosm > Unclassified ...
CGCAGCCGCCAGAAACGGCTCGAAGTCGAGTTCGACCAGTTCGGCGCCAGCTTCGCGCAAGCGCGCGAGCGCCGCATCGAATGCGTGCGCATAGCCTTCGTCGCCGAAAAATTCGAGTTGTGCGGCGCGCGGCACACCGAAGCGCACGCCGCGCAACGTGCGGCCGGACGCCGACCGCGCCTGAGCCGGCGGCGCAAACGCGCGCGAATACGGATCGCTGTCCACCACGCCGCGCGCAACCTCGAACACGCGCTGTGCATCGTGCGCGTTGTGCGCGAAGATCGACACGCAATCGAGCGATTTGCAGGCCGGCACCACGCCTTGCGTACTCAATACGCCCTTGGTCGGCTTCAGGCCGACCAGACCATGAAACGCCGCCGGCACACGCCCCGAACCGGCCGTATCGGTGCCCAGCGAAAATGCCGCAAGGCCGAGCGCCACCGATACCGCCGAGCCCGAGCTCGAGCCGCCCGACGCATAGCGCGGATCGAGCGCATTGCGGCCTGCGCCATACGGCGAGCGCTGACCGGACAGGCCGGTCGCGAACTGGTCGAGGTTGGTCTTGCCGATCGGAATCGCACCGGCGGCGATCAGGCGCTCGACCACCGCCGCGCTTTTTTCCGGCGTGTATGCATACGCGGGACAGCCCGCCGTGGTCGGAATGCCGGCCAGATCGATGTTGTCCTTGATGGCGAACGGCATGCCGTACAGCGGCAGCGTCGCGGGATCCTTGCCGGCCAGCGCGTCGGCGTAGACCATCATCTCGTCGCGCGTGAGCGGGCGGATCCACACGTGATGCGGATCGTCGCCCGCAGTGCGCGCGGCGATCTGTTCGACCAGCTGCGCGGGCGTCAGACTGCCGGCGCGATAGCGCGCGGCCAGCGCCGCCATCGTCAGCGGTTCCGCCGCCGGGTTCGGTTGCGTCATTTGCACGTGACCTCCTCAATTGCACGGGCCGCGACGGCAGTGCGCACCGTCATCAGCCGCTGTCCCGCGATTACCGCTGCGCCTTCCGCGCAGTCGAGCGTTTCGACTACGCCGTCTTCCAGCGCAGTAATCGACACTTCCATTTTCATCGATTCGACGATCGCCACCGCCTGCCCTTCGGCGACGCGTTCGCCCTGCTTGACCAGCAGTTTCCACACGCTGCCGGACACGTCCGCGACGATCGCGCGCACGCCGTCGGCAAGCGCCTGCGCGGATGCATCGCCTGCGCCGGCCGCCGCGTTCGCGTCGGTGCCCGGTTCGCCGACGTATTCCGCGGTACCGGCTGCGCGCCAACGCTCGCGCTCCGCTTCGAAGGCTGCCTGCTGCGATGTCTTGAACGCGGCGATCGACGGCGCTTCGTCGCGCAAGAAGCGGTTATAAGCGCCGAGGTCGAACACCGACTCTTCGATCTTCAGGCTCGCACGGCCCGCGACGAAGTCCGCACGCAGTTCGAGCAGTTCCGCTTCGCTGACTTCGTAGAAACGGATCTCGTCGAAAAAGCGCAACAGCCACGGCTTGCCCGCTTCGAATTCGCGCGTCGTGCGATAGCGATTCCACATCTGCACGGTGCGGCCGACGAACTGATAGCCGCCCGGCCCTTCCATGCCGTACACGCACAGATACGCGCCGCCGATGCCGACCGCGTTTTCCGGCGTCCACGTACGCGCCGGGTTGTACTTGGTGGTGACGAGCCGATGACGCGGATCGAGCGGCGTGGCGACCGGCGCGCCGAGGTAAACGTCGCCGAGGCCCATCACCAGATAGCGCGCATCGAACACGATGCGCTTCACATCGTCGATGCTGGACAGCCCGTTGATGCGGCGAATGAACTCGATATTGCTCGGGCACCACGGCGCATCCGGCCGTACCGATTGCATATAGCGTTCGATGGCGATGCGCGTCGACGGGTCGTCCCACGACAGCGGCAGATGCACGATGCGGTTCGGCACGCGCATGTTGTCGACGGCGGGCAATTCGGTTTCGGCGCGCCGCAGATGCGCGAGCAGCGCATCGCGCGACAGCACGCGGCGATCGAAATGCACCTGCAGCGAGCGGATGCCCGGCGTCAGATCGACGATGCCCGGCAGGCGGTGCGCATCGAGCCAGTTCATCAGCGCGTGCACGCGCAAGCGCAGATTCAGGTCGAGCACCAGCGGGCCGTATTCGATCAGCAGGTTCTGGTCGCCGGATTGACGGTAGACCACGCCGATGCCGTCGCCGGCCGCCGAATTGCGTGCGAGCACGCAGGTGTCGCTGCCGGTTGCGACGGACGGCGCGCGATCGGCCGTGCTGGCTGCGTGCGCATCGATATGCACCGGCGCAAATTGCACCGTATCGCCGGGCCGCAGCTGGCCGAGCTTCCACAACTCGTCGGCCACCACCGTCACCGGACACACGAAGCCGCCGAGGCTCGGACCATCGGGGCCGAGAATCACCGGCATGTCGCCGGTGAAATCGACCGCGCCGACCGCATACGCATTGTCGTGAATATTCGACGGATGCAGGCCCGCTTCGCCGCCGTCCGCGCGCGCCCATTTCGGCGCCGGACCGATCAGCCGCACGCCCGTGCGGCTCGAGTTGTAGTGCACGGTCCAGCTGGTGCCGTACAGCATCTCGATGTCGTCCGGCGTAAAGAAGTCGGGCGCGCCGTGCGGGCCGTTCAGCACCCGCAGCGTCCATGCATGGGTGAGCGGCGGAATCTCCGCGGCAGGCAGTTCGGCGCCCGTCGTGCCTTCGTCGGCACCTGCGGACAGATGCAGCACGTCGCCCTTGCGCAGCGCACGACCCGCATGTCCGCCGAACTGACCGAGCGTAAACGTCGCCTTGCTGCCGAGATAATCCGGCACCTGCAGCCCGCCCTTGAATGCGAGGCACGCGCGCACGCCCGCCCCCGTCACGCCGCCGAGCTTCAGCACCGCGCCCGGCACCGCGCGCAGCACGCGCCAGAACGGCACCGGCTGGCCGTCGAGCGTCGCGGCCAACACCGCACCGCCGAGCACGAACTGCGTCGCGGTATTGAAGCGCAGCGTCGCGCCGACCATCGTGAACTCGAGCCCCGCCGCATCCGGCGCATTGCCGAGCAGCTCATTGGCGAGCGCGAACGACCGGTCGTCCATCGGTCCCGACGGCGGCACGCCGATGTCCCAGTAGCCGAGCCGGCCGGGCAGCTGCTGCACGGTGGTTTGCACGCCGCCGTCGAGCACGTCGATCGTATGCGGCGCAAACACGAAGCGCGACAGAAACGCGGTGGTCTGCGCGCCGCGCGCGAACGTATCGGAGCCGGCCACTGCGCGCAGATAGTCGAGGTTGGTTTCGATGCCGTACAGTTGCGTGCGCTCCAGCGCATCGCGCAGCGCCGCGAGCGCCGCCGCGCGCGTCGGCCCTTTGGCGATCAGCTTGGCGAGCAGCGGATCGTAGAACGCGCTGACTTCGGTGCCGGCGTCGACCCACGTGTCGACCCGTGCGCCGTCCGCAAACGCGACGTGCGTCAGCGTGCCCGCGCTTGGCTGAAACTGCTTGTGCGGATCTTCCGCGTACAGGCGCACCTGGATGCTGGCGCCATGCGCCACCGGTGCCAGCGTCGGGAGCGGCGCCAGCGTGCCGTCGGCCTGGCGGATCATCCATTCCACCAGATCGAGGCCCGTCACCTCTTCGGTCACGCAATGCTCGACCTGCAGCCGCGTGTTGACCTCGAGAAAATAGAAGCGGCGCGTGGCCGCGTCGAACACGAATTCGACGGTGCCGGCCGATTCGTAGTTGACCGCCTGCGCGAGCCGCACCGCGCTCGCATGCAGCGTGGCACGTTCTTCGTCGCTGAGTCCGGGCGCCGGCGTTTCCTCGATCACCTTCTGGTTGCGCCGCTGCACCGAGCAATCGCGCTCGCCCAATGCGAGCACATTGCCGCGGCCGTCGCCGAAAATCTGCACTTCGATATGGCGCGCCTCTTCGACGAACTTCTCGACATATACACCGGCATTCGCGAAGTTCGCGGCGCCGAGCCGCACGACCGATGCAAAGGCGGCTTCGAGCTGCGCCGCGTCGCGGCACAGCGACATGCCGATGCCGCCGCCGCCCGCGGTACTTTTCAGCATCACCGGGTAGCCGATCGCTTCGGCCTCGGCAAGCGCAGTGCCGACATCGGGCAACAGACCGGTGCCCGGCAGCAGCGCGACGTGATTGGCCTGCGCCAGTTCGCGCGCGGTGTGCTTGAGGCCGAACGCGCGCATCTGCTCCGGCTGCGGCCCGATAAAGCGAATACCCGCGTCCGCGCAGGCCTGCGCAAAGCCCGCGTTCTCCGACAAAAAGCCATAGCCCGGATGCACCGCCTGCGCACCGGTCGAACGCGCCGCGGCGAGAATCGCGTCGACGTTCAGATAGCTCGCGGCGGCCGCGGCCGGTCCGATGCACACGGCTTCGTCGGCCAGCATCACGTGCATCGCATGACGGTCGGCCTCCGAGTACACCGCGACCGACCCGATGCCGAGGCGCTTCAGCGTGCGGATCACGCGGCAGGCAATCTCGCCGCGATTCGCGACGAGCACCTTGGCGAAGCTCATTGCGCCTCCCACACGGTCAGGCGCACCGGCGTCGGGTTATAGCCGTTGCACGGATTGTTCAGCTGCGGGCAGTTTGAAATCAGCACGGTGACGTCCATCTCGGCGCGCATTTCGACGTATTTGCCCGGCGCCGAAATGCCGTCCTCGAAGGTCAGCTTGCCGAGCGGCGTAACCGGCACGTTCATGAAGAAATTGATGTTGCTGACGATGTCGCGCTTGGTCAGCCGCGCGCCCGCGCCGCACGTGCAATGCGTGATCGCGTGCAGGAAGTTGTCGCGGCAGCTGTGCATATGGAGCTTGTCGAGCGAATAGCGCACCGTGTTGCTTTCGGCCGCGCACGCGCCGCCGAGCGTATCGTGCCGGCCGCAGGTATCGGCGACGATCGTCAGCAGCGGGTTGCCGAGGTTCGACATCAGCACGCTGCCGGCGCTCAGATACAGGTTCATCTGCGCACGGATCGTGTCCTGCGCGCTGTAACGCTCGTGCGGATCGGCGGTGTTGTAGAACAGCGTGTCCACGGCCTGGTTGCCTTCGAGATCGAGGATGCGGAAAATCTGGCCGCGCTTCACTTCATAGAGCCACGGCTCGCCCGCGCGCAGTGTGTAGTCGTAGGCGGCGTCGCGCGCGTCCAGTTTGCTTTCGATAATCGTCATGGCGGCGCTCCTCAGATAAACAGGCGGTCGGTATTGGTAAAGCCGCGGCCGTTTTCGGCACACTTCGCGCGGCACAGGTCGTCGGCGGGCACGGCCGCATCGGTCGCGTACGCGCGGTACGCGATCAGCCTGACCGGCTTCGGCTGGTATTCGGGATTCGGGTCGAGCGGATGCGGCGCAGTGGAAAACGCGGCCAGCGTATTCATCTCGAAGCGCAGATCGAACGCGGCGCCCGCCGGCGAATGACGCTCGACGAAGCTGAGCGCACCGTGGTCGTCCGGCACCAGCTTGCTGAAGAAGTTGACGTTCGCAACCAGATCGCGCGTGCCGAGACCGTATTTCGCCAGTTCGATCAACAGGCTGTCGCGGCCGTTGCGGATCATCGCGTTGCGCTGTTCCTGATAGCGCACGCTGCCGTATTTGCGCGCGAACAGCGCCGCGTCGCCGACGCCGCCGAACGCGTCGTGCCAGCCGAGCGTATCGGCGGTGAGCGACGCCATCACGCGGCCCATATCCGAGTACAGCACGAAGCCTTGCGTCAGATGCGCGGTGTGCTGCGCCTTCAGCGTATCGGCCATGTTGTAGCGTTCGAGCGGATCTTCCTGGCGATAGAACACCGCCGACAGATTCGCGCCGCCTTCGCTATCGACGATGCGAAGCGCGATGCCGCGGCGCAGGATGCCGGACCAATGCGTGCCGGCGGGGATCACCGTTTCCCACAGCACGTGCGGGATCGGGGCGAGATCGACTGGGGAATGCGACGCCATGGAGGCTCCTCGTAACGGTTGGGATGAGCGTGAGAGGGCGACTAACCGACATCGCGACCTCCCGGGCTTTTGTCCCTCCGTGGAGCCTCACCGGCGCCTTTGATCAAGGTGAACGGCAAGACCGGATTGCTCTCGGACCAGACATCGCGCCATCGTGCTGCGCGATCGGAACCCTAGCGATCCTGAAGATGATGCAAATTGCTTCGCACCTCTCGGCTGCCTGTTAAGCGAGTACTGTGCCAGTGCCGGTCGCGGCCGGCGCGGCGCGACCGAAGTTCGTGCGGAAACAACGCGCAACGCGCGATCTGTGCAGACGCGCGCGGTGGACGTGCCGGTGCGGCGCGCGCCCCGTCGCAGGGCGGCGCGCACCAATTGAAGGCGCCATGGCGCCAACTTCGGGCGCAACGAAGATGGCCGCATGCGCCGTTGAGGTTCGCGCGTGGCTGCTGCGTCCGTGGCAGCACGCATTACCCACCGATGGCATGGGCGTTGCTGAAGATCAGCGACCGCCACTCCCCGCGCCTAACGCCATGCCACTTCTTGCCGCGCTTCGTCGCACGCTGTACGAGCTGCTTTCAGCGCGCTTTATCGAGCTTCAAAAGAGCGCACGCGCTAGCCGCATCGAGCAACGCATCGGTCGCTAGCGACGCAGGCCGATGTTGTGTGTCAGTTGCGTGTCACCCCATACTTCGCCTGCTGGCCAAAGCTGGCGAGCTGTTTCGAGCCATCCGGCAGCACCAGTTCACCGCGCGCGACGCGCGCTTTCAGATAGCTGAAGCTCTGCGCCGTCTGCGCAAACAGATGGTCGCCGGCCGCGAGCGGCGCGTATTTTTCAAGTGCCGCCGGCGTCGCGAATTGCGGCAGCGGCGCCACCACCGTGTGGTAGTCGCACGCGAAGAACAGCGGGAACGAGTAGCGCTCCTCGGCCACCTTGCGCACGCGGTGCGACGTCGCGACGTAGGTGCCGCCGGTCCATACTTCGAGCATGTCGCCGATGTTGACGATAAACGCATCGTCGAGCGGCGGCGCATCGATCCAGTCGCCCGCGCCGTTCATCACTTCCAGCCCCGGCGCCGTGGGTAGCAGGATCGTGAAGCATTCGTAGTCGGTATGCGCGCCGATGCCGGGCGCGTCGGTTGCGCGCGCATCGAACGGGTAATGCACGAGGCGCAGCTGGCTCGGCGGTTTGGTCAGCCACGCATCGAACCATGTGTCGGGCAAATCGAGCGCCAGCGCGAAACCGCGGAACAATATCTTGCCCAACGCGAACGCCGCGTCGTAATAGGCGCTGACGGCTTCGCGAAAGCCGGGCTGATCCGGCCACAGATTCGGGCCCAACATAGGCGTGCCGGCCGCGACGTCGGGATCGTCGAGCGCCAGGTCGCGGCCGGTATCGAAGGCCTCCTTGCGGTCGCGCTGGCCGGACGCAAACACTTCTTCGCCCTCGGGCACATAACCGCGATGCGCGCGCGACTGGCCGATGTAGTAACGCATCTTCCACTCGTGCGGCGCGGCGAAAAAGCGCTGTGCGTGCTCGACCAGTGCCGCGCGCAGTTCGCGTGCGACGCGATGGCCGGTTACGTAGAAGAAGCCCGCATCGCGCGCGGCGCGATCGAGCGCACGGGCGGTCGCGTAGCGCTGTTGCGGGTCGTCGTGATACAGGCCGCTGACGTCGACCACCGGCAGCCGGTCGAATACCTGATGAGTAGTCGGATTCATCGTTGTTCGCCTGCGTCGATCGCCGCGATACGTGCCAGGAATGCCGCAAAATGGCGGCGCTCTTCGTTGCCGACCCACCGGTTGATTTCCCACAGATCGGCGACCGGCGCATCGGTGAACGGCAGCGTATGCAGATAGCCATCCGGACCGAACTCCGGCGTCATCGTGCTGACCGCGTAGCCGTTGGCCTGTTGCGCCTGCCACAGCACTTCCCAGATGCGTCGATGCGACGCGACGCACTCGGCGTATTCGGGCGCCGCCGGGTGCGGCACCTGCGGCCCTTGCGGATAACCGATCCGGCCGTGCACGTGGTGCGCGTGCGGCGCGAGTTCATGGATGGTGTCCCACTCGCTGTCGAGCAGCCGCTCGCAGACCACGGCCCAATGGCTGAAGTCGCAGGTCAGCTTCAATTGCGGCACCGCGCGCACCACGTCGCGCGTGATCCACGGGTTGAAGAACGAACGGCCGCGATGCGTCTCGAAGCTGCACAGCACATCGTGTTGTTCCGCGACGCCGACCGCGCGCGCGAAAAAATCCATCTGTACCGCGGCAGGCCATGCATCGCAACCGGCCATCACGTTGAAGAAGCGCGGCCGCAGCGGCTTCGCCCATGCGATCTTCGCATCGAGGTCGCGCAGATGATCGTCGGGCGTCGCGTGGCGGTCCGGTACATAGCTGCCGGCCGTGGTGATCTCCGCGATGAATTCGAGCTGTGCGTCGGCCAGCTCTTCCCCGAAGCGTTCGCGCGCCGCGCCGTCGGCCGGCACCGGCGCCTCGATACCATCGAAGCCGGCCTGCTGCACCAACGGCGCCGCTTCGCGCGGGCCGCCGGCAAAACCCCAGAATGTCTTGAACAGCTCGAACCGCATGCGGCGCTCCAGTTACATGCAAAATTGCATGCAATGCTACATGCGAAACGCTACGTGTCAAAAAAGTCTGTGTGATGTCGAAAGACTGCGTGGAAAATAGCGGCGGCGCGCCCGATTTGCGGGCCGGCGCGCACACAAACTGTGCATCTGTCCTCGTGCTGGTGAATCGATGAAGAAAATTGCCCGGACTAAAGCGCAGGCCGTCGCCCGCGCGATTCTCGACATGGACTTCGAATGGTCCGTGCGCTTTGGCGAGCTCGGCCTGAACGATCTGAATTACAGCGACCTGTTCTGCCAGATGTGGGCCAATCGCGACGACCAGTTCGCAAAGACCGCGCTTTACGATTTCATGCCGGGCGTAAGCCGACGCACCGCGGTGCGCTACGTGCAGCAACTGATCGATGCCGGCTGGCTGATCGAAACCAGCGCCGCGCACGACCGCCGCATCAAGCACGTGCGGCTCGCGCATCCGATCGAAGAGCGGCTCGAGCAGTTCCTTGCATTCGTTCATCAGCGTTTCGCCGCGCTCGAACAGCTGTAAGACGTCAGCGCGCCGCGTAGGCCACGCGAGCTGCGCACGGTGGGCCGCGCGTGCTGCCGTCATGTTTGACGGCAATGTCGTGCTTGCCGACGGCATCCATTTACCCCAACCCGCCGCAGCCGATTGGCATGCTTCTGGCTTTAAATGGCCCGAGAGGTGCGGCAGCGTCGCATCTTAGGGATGCTAGGGTTCCGGTTCGCACGAACGTCTGGTCCGAGAGCAGCCCGGTGCGCCGGCGGCGCGCTTCACGGCGATTGCTGGTTCGCTGTGAAGCAACCGCGGGGCGCACTACACGGCGGGACAAAAGCCCGGGAGATCCGCGATAGCGACCGCTATCGTGCCTCTCCATGGCCGGCTTGCGCCACGTGCACGCACTCGTGCCGCAGCGCCCCGCACACCACACGCAGGAACCGGTCATGTCGCCGGCACGCGCGACGCGCGCGTGCCGCCCGAGCAGTCAACACAACTTGACGACGACACTTCACCCGGTCTCCTGGAGCACACGATGAAAGCATTCGCATACGCCCGCGCCCAACTCCTTGCCTCGCGCACGCTGCGCCGCGGTCTTGCCGGCGCGGCCACCGCCCTCGCCGTCGGCCTGAGCACCGCGCCCGCGCAAGCCGCCGCGCCGCTGAAGATCGGCTATAGCGACTGGCCCGGCTGGGTGCTGTTCCAGGTCGCGATCGACAAAGGCTGGTTCAAGGAGGAAAACGTCGCGGTCGATTTCGAGTGGTTCGATTACTCGGCATCGCTCGATGCCTTCTCGGCCGGCAAGCTCGACGGCGTCGGCGCGACCAATGGCGATGCGCTCGTGACCGGCGCAAGCGGCGCGAAGAACGTGATGATCCTGCTGACCGACTATTCGAGCGGCAACGATATGATCGTCGCGAAGCCGGCGGCGAAATCGGTCGAGGCGTTGAAGGGCAAGAAGGTCGGCGTCGAAGTCGGCCTCGTCGATCATCTGCTGCTCGACACCGCGCTGGCCAGGCACGGCATGAAGGAAAGCGACGTCACGCTGGTCAATGCGAAGACCAACGAGCTGCCGCAGGTGCTGGCGTCGTCGCAGGATATCGCGGCGGTCGGCGCGTGGCAGCCGACCGCGGGCGAGGCCTTGAAGCGCGTGCCCGGCTCACGGCCGATCTTTACGTCCGCCGACGCACCCGGCCTGATCTACGACGCGATCACCGTGAATCCGGCAAGCCTCGCGACGCGCAAGGCGGATTGGGCCAAGGTGATCAAGGTATGGTATCGCTGCGTCGCGTACGTCAACGATCCGAAGACGCAGGCCGATGCGGTGAAGATCATGTCGGCTCGCGTCGGTCTGACGCCGGAACAGTATCTGCCGCTACTGAAGGGCACGCATCTGCTCGATAAGGCGGCGGCGCAGAACGCGTTCAAGAAAGGCGACGGGCTCGATTCGATCTACGGGTCGAGCCTGAATGCGGACAAGTTCAACGTGCGCAACACCGTGTACAAGCAGGCGCAGGACGTCAACGCGTATATCGATCCGTCGCTGACGAACGCACAGTAAGCGCGCGATACGCTGCGTGGGAGCGCCCGTGCGGGCGCTTTCCATGCGCTTTCCACCCGCCTTGCGCCCGCTTTCCATCCGATTGCCGCGCGGTAGCCAACCAGGCTGCCGCGCCTGCGCCGCGGCCCGGCGCACGCAGCGCCCCGCTACGGCTCCAGCCCCACCGCGTTCACATCGAAGCTGCGCGCAAACGCCTCGAATTCATCGATCGGCAGCGGCCGGCAGAAATAGTAGCCCTGATACGCATGACACCCGGCGCCCGCGAGAAAATCGCGCTGTGCTTCGGTTTCCACGCCTTCAGCGATCACGCCAAGCCCCAGACTCTGCGCCAGCGCGACGATCGTGCGCGCGATCACCGCATCGTTCACATCGACCAGAATGTCGCGCACGAACGAGCGGTCGATCTTCAGCTGGTCGAGCGGCAGCCGCTTCAGATACGACAGCGACGAATAGCCGATGCCGAAATCGTCGAGCGAGAACTCGACGCCTTGCGCCTTCAACGCCGACATCTTTTCGATAATGTCCTGCACGTTGTCGACCAGCACGCTTTCGGTCAGTTCGAGCTTCAACCGGTGCGGATTCGCGCCGGTGCGTGCGATCACCGCCAGCACCTTGTCGACGAAGCGTGGATCGCGCAACTGCTGCGCGCTGACGTTCACCGCGATCGTCAGATGCGCCATATCCGGCTCGTGCGCCCAGCGGGCGAGTTGCAGGCACGCGGCTTCGAGCACGCGATCGCCGAGCGTAATGATCAGGCCGGTCTCTTCGGCGAGCGCGATAAATTCGGCCGGCGCGACGAGGCCGCGCTGTGGATGCTGCCAGCGCACCAGTGCCTCCGCGCCGGTCACGCGGTCGCGCTCGGCGACCTGCGCCTGGTAGTGCACGAGGAACTGGTCGTCGTCGAGCGCCTTGCGTAACGCAGCCTCGAGCGTGGCGCGCTCGAGCACCACGGTCTGCATCGACGGATCGAAGAAGCACAGCGCGTTGCGGCCGCGCTCCTTGCACTTGTACATCGCCAGATCGGCCTGCTTGAGCAACTCGTCGATCGATTCCTGCGGCCCCTGGAACACGGTGGCGCCGATGCTGCCGCTGGTGCGGTACTCGATGCCGTCGAGCTGGAAGGTTTCGCCGAGTACCGTGAGGATTTTCTCGCCGATCGCCTCGGTGCGGCGCATCGCGGCATCGCGCGCGGCGCCGAGATTGCCGAGCACGACCACGAATTCGTCGCCGCCGACCCGCCCGACCGTATCGCCGGTCTGCACGCAGGCCGACAGCCGCTGCGCAACCTGCTGCAACAGCACGTCGCCCTTGTCGTGGCCGAGTGTGTCGTTGAGCGTCTTGAAGTTGTCGAGATCGACGAACAGCAGCGCGCCGCATGCGCCGCTCAACGCGTTGCGCACGATCGCCTCGCGCAGCCGCTCCCATAGCAGCGTGCGGTTCGGCAGGCGCGTCAGCGCATCGAAGAACGCCAGCTCCTTGATGCGCTCTTCGGCGATCTTGCGCTCGGTGATGTCGTGATGCGTGCCGACATAGTGCGTGATGTCGCCGTTGTCGCCGGTCACCGCGGTGATGGTCAGCCACTTCGGGTAGATTTCGCCGTTCTTGCGGCGATCCCAGATTTCGCCCTGCCAGCCGCCTTCGAGCCGGATGGTGCGCCACATGTCGTGAAAGAACGCCTTGTCGTGGCGGCCCGACTGCAGAATGCGCGGCGTGCGCCCCACCGCTTCCTGCGCGGTGTAGCCGGTGCATTCGGTGAACGCTGAATTCACGCGCAGGATCGTGCCGCTCGCGTCGGTCACCATCATCGCTTCGAGCGAGTCGAACGCGACCGCCGCGATGCGCAGTTCCTCTTCGACCTGTTTGCGCTCGGTAATGTCGCGCCCGCTGGTACGAAAGCCGATAAAGGCGCCCTTCGCGTCGTGAATCGGCACCCACGACACCGACAGCCAGATCACCGCGCCATCCTTGCGCACGCAACGAAATTCGAGGTCGGCGCCGCGCAGCCCGCGCCGCCCTTTCAGAAACTCGGGCGCGACGCGCGCGATGTCGTCCGGATGGATCAGCTTGCTCGCGAAATCAGGCATCGCCATGCATTCGTCGACGCTGTAGCCGGTGTATTCGACCACCGACGGGTTGATCCAGCGCGGCTTGCCATCCGGGCCCCACCATACTTCGAGGTTCACCGTACAGTCGGCGATCGCGCGAAACTTCTCCTCGCTTTCGCGCAGCTCGCGCGTCATCGTCGACGCCAGGCGCAGCGCGCGATTACGACCGGTCGCGAGGAACCACGCGAGCAGCGCGAGCAGCACGCTCAGACCGCCGCCGGTGCCGGCGATCAGCCATTCGGCGTTGCGGCCGAAACGCTCGAGAAAGCCCGGCTGCGCGGCGAGCGTCAGCGTCCAGTCGTGACTGCCGACCACCAGATACTCGCTGGCGCTCAGTTCGGCCGGCACGCGCCGCGGGCCAGCCTCCTGCGGCGAGCGGTACAGCAGTGCCGCGGGCGTCGGGTCGACGCCGTCGTAGAGCGTCAGCGCGAGGCCGGGCGGCTCTTCGCCGTACATGCTGGCGATCACGTCGCGCATCCGGAACGCCGCGTAGATCCAGCCGATCAGATGGGCGCGCCGCGCGTCGACCGAATCGAGCGGGCCGGGCCGATACACCGGCAGGTACAACACGAAGCCCGGCAGTTCCTGCAGCCCCTGATCCGCAGCCAGCTGCACCTTCCCGGACACGACCGCCATGGCGGAGTCGCGCGCCTTCTCCATCGCCGCGCGGCGCACCTCGCTCGTCCATGCGTCGAAACCGAGCACGGTGCGGTTGCCGTCGCCGAACGGGATGCGCGAAATAATCGGCGCGTAGCCGCTGCGCGCCCCTGCCGGATCGATCGCATAGTTCGCGCCGGCCAGCTTGCGCATCGTCTCGACGTGCTGTGCCGCGTCGGCCTCGGGCACCCATTGCACCAGCCCCATCGCCGCAATGCCGGACAGGTTGGCATCCGAACTGAGTACGCTCACGTAATCCTGAAAGCGCTCGCGATCGAGCGTGCCGGTCGCGACGAACAGCGCCTGCACGCCGTGCAGCATCTGCTCGTAGGCGGCCATGCGCTGCTCGATGCGGCTCACCGCATCGCCGAGCGCAAAGGTGAACTGCGCGCGCAACTCGTGCTGCGATGCGTGCCGCTCGTGGTCCCACACGGTCCACGTCAGACACAGCGCCGCGCACAGAACCAGCAGCGGGATCAGGACGAGGCGCGCGCGCGTCACGGCAAGGTCTGGAAATCGACCATCGCGTCGGCCAGGTCGGGTTTGAAATACTTGCGAAAGATGCGCCGCACCGTGCCGTCCGCGCGCATGTCGTCGACCAGCGCGCGCCATCTGGCGCGCTCGTCTTCGGACAGCGCCTTGTTCGACATGATCAGTCCGTGCGGCACGGCGGGGTCGTTGAATTCGATGATCGTGGTGACGTCGCGAATGTTTTTCTCTTGCAGCACG
>Ga0310813_10001485_pt1 | contig 14109 bp, 9 predicted proteins | sample YN3metagenome_FD_203086 | JGI IMG/M metagenome (GOLD analysis project Ga0310813, IMG submission 203086) | Soil microbial communities from experimental microcosm in Duke University, North Carolina, United States - YN3 | ecosystem: Engineered > Artificial ecosystem > Soil microcosm > Unclassified ...
GACGAGCCCCTGCCGCACCATCGCTTCGGCCTGCGCGACGTGCGCGTGGGCCGCGCGCGCGGCCGACGTGAGGGTCGCGACGCGCTCCGTGGCGAGCACCGCGCCGTAATACGCCCGAATGACGTCGACCCGCGTCGAGAGGCGCGTCCAATCCGCCGAGGCGCTGACGGCCTCCGCCGCGTTCAGCGCGGCCCGGCGTCCCGCCCATGCGTCACCGTTGAACAGCGGCTGCTCGACGACCACGCCGCTTTGGAAGTTGCCGACCGCACCAGGGTGGTTGAGGCGATCCGGGTCGAAGTTCGCGGGCCCGATCGTCCGCTGGCGCAGGGTCGAGCCGAACACTCCAATCGGATCGGTAGTCCGGACGTAGCCCGCCTCGATCCGGACGGCGGGTAGTACGCCTTTGAGGGGCGCGAGCGATTGCGCCGTCGCGGTGGCGACCTGGCCCGCGGCAATGCGGTTGCCGTAGCCCGAGCGGTCGGCGGACCGGATCGCGTCGGCGAGCGTCAACTGGGCACGCGCGTTGGCCAGCGCACACACCAGGAGGCCGGCGTTGGCGGCAGTCGCGAGTCGGTTCATGCGGCGATGGACCTCGTTTGAGTCGTGAAGCGTTCGATGACTATATGACTATATAGTCATATAGTGGCCATGTCAACGGGTGCCTCGCGGCCGCGCGGGCGATGGCGCGTGCCGAGGAATCATGGGTTGCCTCGGCCGCGCGGGCCGGGCAGGCCATGCATGTTCTTCATCATCGCTTCGTGCATCGCGTCCATGCCGCGTTTCACGAGGTCGGTCACCTCCGCGGCGTGCTGTTGCAGCGCGGCGACGATCGCCCGGATCGCCGGATGTCTGCACGACGACGGTCCCTTCGCCGTCGCGTTGATCGACGCCCCATCATACCGGCTCTCCATGCTTTCGCAGGCGAATTCACCATGCCAGGAAACATTGCGGGGATTCGTGTCCTGGACATCGGGGAACGCCCGACGAAGGATCCGCGGCCCCGAGTCGGGGATCTGGTCATCCAGAACGCGTAGGAAGACGTGTTGGAAGGACTGAACGCGAGCTGGATTCTTGTGAAGAAGAAATCCAAGATCGGTCGCGGACCGGTGCGTCGTGCGAATCCTCAAGAGCACGAAGGTGAGTACCGGTTGAGTTCCAATTCTTGACGCCGAACAGTCGTACCCCCCTCTGTGCCGCAAATGGAAAACGCCGCGATCCTCTCGGACGCGGCGCCGGGCCAAATGGTACTTCGAATTCGACCAACCAAGGAGCGGGCGATGGGACTCGAACCCACGACGTCCAGCTTGGGAAGCTGGCATTCTACCAACTGAATTACGCCCGCGTGGGAGTTAAGCTAACATTGCCGCGGAGCCCGCGACAGAGACGGCCTCCGCCGTACCCTTCCCTCCCACGTCGCCCACGATGCAGACCCGCAACCTCCTTCTCGCGAGCGCGTTGACCGTCGGCGGTGCCGCCGGCCTGGTCGCGCAACAAAAACCGGCGTTCGACTTCACGATCGCCAACATCATGCGCGGTCCGGAGATCTATGGCCGCGAACCGGCGAACGTGCGGTGGACGCTCGACGGGAAATGGGTCTACTTCACGTGGCTCGAGCCCGGATCCGATTGGCGCTTGCCGGCTCGCATCTTCCGCGTCAGCACCGCCCCCGGGGCAAAGCCCGAACGTGTCCTTCAGGGCGCGCCGGAACCGGTCTTCGCGGACGCCGGACGACCATCACCTGATGGGCGGACTCGCCTCGTTGCAACCGGCGGTACGATCACCATCGTCGACGTCGGGAGTGGTGCGCGCCGCGTCCTCGCCCGATCCACTGTCCCGAAAACGAACGTGGGCTTCAGCGCGGGCGGCCGCGACGTGCTCTATACGGAAGGCAACAACGCCTTCGCACTCTCGCTGGACAGTACGTCGACGAGACAACTGACCGATATCCGCCTCGCCAGCGCGGATTCCGCGCAAGGCTCCGTGCTACAAGCCGGCGGCGCCCGAGGCGGCGGTGGGCGAGGAGGGCGAGGCGCGTTGAACGACGCGGGACGTAGCAACGACGCGAGCTCACAACGCGGCGTCCTCGCGGCGCAGCAGAAGACACTCTTTCAGGTCGTGCGCGATCGAGCATTTCAGGATAGCGTGAATCGCGCTCAAGGCGGTCGCGCCGGCGGCGGCGGCGGACGAGGTGGGCGAGGCGGCGGCGGCCCCACTGATGGCGATGCCGGAATCGGCGTTCGCGCCTTCTCCCTCACCGGCACCGACCGCGTCGGAGGTCTCGTCGTCGCGCCGTCGGAGCACGCGGCGTTGCTCACCGTGATCACGCCATCCACAACGACGGCGACGCAGACACTCGTTCCCTCATGGGTCACGTCGAGTGGGTATGTCGAGGAGATCAACGGACGTCCGAAAGTCGGCGACGCGCCGGCCGGTGTCACTCGCATAGGGCTGATGTCGCTGCCGAGTGGCGACGTGAAGTGGGTGACCGTCAGTCCACCGGGACGCGCGACGACGTCGAACGTCGTCGGCTGGAATGAAACTGGGACAGCCGCGCTGGTCTTTTCCAACAGCGCCGATTTCAAGGATCGATGGCTGTACGCCGTGAGCGCGGACTCCGGCAAAGCGACGTTGCTCGAGACGTTGCACGACAGCGCCTGGGTCGGCGGACCATGTAATCGTTGCGCGGGATTCTTCGACGGCGGGCGGCGCGCGTATTACGTGTCCGAGGCAGACGGCTACGCCCACCTCTACTCGATCGGCGTCGACGGCGGCGATCGGCGACAGCTCACGAAGGGTAAGTGGGAAGTCACGGGCGTTTCGCTCTCGCGCGACGGAAAGAGCTTCTTCCTCACGACGAGCGAGCAATCGCCCTTCGAGTCACACTTCTATAAGATGTCGGTCGACGGCGGCGCACGGGTGAAGATCACGGGCCCGGTCGGCGGGCACGCGGTGACACTCTCGCCCGATGAGTCGATGATCGCCGACATCTACTCGACGACCTCTCGCCCGCCCGAGCTCTTCATCGCGTCGAGCACGCCGGGCTCGGAGATGCGACAGGTGACGACGTCGCCGACCGATGCGTTCCTCGCCTTTCATTGGATGAAGCCCGAGATCGTGATGGTGCCGGCGTCCGATGGCATTCAGGTGCCCGCGCGCATTTTCCGCCCGCGCGAGATGAACGCGAAGCCGAATGGCGCCGCCGTGATCTTCGTGCACGGCGCCGGCTATCTGCACAACGTGATGAACTACTGGACGAGCTCCTATCCGCGCGAGTTCCTGTTCAATCAGTATCTCGCCTCGAAGGGCTACGCCGTGATGGATCTCGATTACCGCGGATCGGCGGGCTATGGCCGTGATTGGCGCACCGCGATCTACCGATGGATGGGTGGGCGCGATCTTCAAGATCAGGTCGATGGGGTGAAGTACCTGCGCAAGAACTACGGTATCGATCCGGAGCGAGTCGGCATCTACGGGGGGAGCTACGGCGGCTTCATGACGTTGATGGCGCTGTTCACCGAGCCCAAGTACTTCGGCGCCGGCGCCGCGCTGCGCAGCGTGACGGACTGGGCGCATTACAACCACAATTACACCGCGGCAATCCTCAACCTGCCCGAGCAGGACACGCTCGCGTATCGGCGGTCCTCACCGATCTTCTTCGCCGAAGGGCTCGAAGATCCACTGCTCATGCTGCACGGCATGGTCGACACCAACGTCGAGTTCGAGGACATCGTGCGGCTCACGCAGCGACTGATCGAGCTCGGGAAGAAGAATTGGTCGCTTGCGCCGTACCCGGTCGAAGACCACGGCTTCGTTCGTCCCGATTCTTGGACGGACGAGTACACGCGAATCTTCGACCTGTTCGAGAGCACGATTCGTGTCGGCAAGAAGCGCATGGCTTCGCCGTAGGTCGCAGAGCTCTGTTAGTAGCGCACGCAGCCATTCCAGATCAGCACCGCCATCCAAGAGATCACTGACACCACGGCGCCGATGATGAGTAGGATCATCCGGAGGCGCCGGTGTGGCGGTCGTGCGTCGTGCGGCGGCCCGGCTTCCGTCATCGGCTTCGTCATGCAGCGAAGCTGAACGGTCCATGCAAGCGCGAGGGAGTGGACGAAGGGGCACGCCGCGGGGTTAGACCATCGCCCAATGTGTCGCCGGCGTTCCGAACCGTACCCTGTGAGCCTTACGTGCCATCGAACGAACGCCGCCGCGGCTGACGTGTTCGGGGGCACCTCTCTCATCGAGGCTCGCGATGTCTCAGGCTCCCGCCGCCCCCCCTCCTTCCGGAAAGACGCGCATCGAGCACGACCTCCTCGGCGATCTCGCCGTTCCCGCCGACGCGTATTACGGCGTACAAACGGCTCGGGCGATAGAGAACTTCAAGATTTCCGGCGTACCCCTGCGCCTGTACCCGAACTTCATCAAGGGCCTCGCCATGGTGAAGCAAGCCGCGGCGCGCGCCAACTTCGAGACCGGCGGTTTCTCCAAGGAGATCCTCGACGCCATCGACAAGGCGTGCCAGGAGATCATCGACGGGAAGCTGCACGACCAGTTCGTGCTCGACGTGTTACAAGGCGGCGCCGGCACCTCGACCAACATGAACGCCAACGAGGTGATCGCCAACCGTGCGCTCGAGCTGATGGGCCATCAGAAGGGCGAGTACAAGATCGTCGACCCGCACGACCACGTGAATCGCTCGCAGTCGACGAACGACTCGTATCCGACGTCGATGCACATCGGCATGGCGCTTGGCAACGCCGAGATCGTCGCCGAGTTCAACAAGCTCATCGACGCCTTCCGCGCGAAGGGCGAAGAGTTCAAGGACATCGTGAAGATGGGACGGACCCAGCTGCAGGACGCCGTCCCGATGACACTCGGCCAGGAGTTCGTAGCGTTCGCCGAGACACTCGCCGACGAGGTGCAGGCGCTCGAGAGCGTGAAGAAAGTGCTGTGCGAGATCAGCATGGGCGGCACGGCGATCGGTACCGGCTTGAACGCGCCGAAGGGTTACGCGGAAAAGTGCACGCAGCACCTGGCGAAGATCACCGGCTATCCGATCAAGCTCGCGCGCAACCTGATCGAAGCGACGCAGGACACGCAGGCTTTCGTGCTCTATTCGTCGGTGCTGAAGAGCCTGGCGATCAAGCTCGCCAAGGTCGGCAACGACTTGCGTCTTCTCTCATCGGGTCCCCGCTGCGGGTTGCATGAGATCAATCTGCCCGCAACCCAGCCGGGTTCGTCGATCATGCCCGGCAAAGTGAATCCGGTCATTCCGGAAGTCACGAACATGGTGGCGTATCGCGTGATTGGAAACGATCTCGTGGTGACGCTGTCCGCGGAGGGCGGCCAGCTTCAACTCAATGCGTTCGAGCCGGTGATCGCCGCGGTGATCTTCGAGTCACAGGTGATGTTCGTGAACGCGGCGCGCACGCTGCGCGTGCACTGCGTCGAAGGGATCACGGCGAATCCCGAAGTCTGCAAGCACTATCTCGAGACCAGCATCGGGACGGTCACGGCGCTCAACCCCGTGATCGGGTACGACAAAGCGACGGAGCTGGCCGCCGAAGCGCTCGAGTCGGGCGAAGGCATCATCGAGCTCGTGCGCGAGAAACACATCCTGACCGACGAGCAGATCGATGACATCCTGAACCCGGCCGCGTTGACCGGACAGGGGCGGTAGTTGGAGGCGTTTAACGCACAGGGAGAATCACATGTCGATGCGGCACCGGAGATCCAGTTTCGTCCTGGCCCACGTCACGGGGCTCATGCTCGTCGGCGCGATGTTCGCGCCGGTGGCCGTCGCACAACAGCCGAAGTCGGCCGCCGGCACGGTGGCGCCGCCACCGAACGACCCACGACTGCCGAACGTCGTCGTGCTGGCGACGGGCGGAACGATCGCCGGCGCCGCGTCGAGCGACGTGACGGCCGGCTACACCAGCGGCCAAGTCGGCGTCGAGCAATTGCTCAACGCGGTGCCGCAGGCGCGAAAACTGGCGAACTTGCGCGGTGAGCAGATCTCGAACATCGGCTCGCAGGACATGAACGACGAAGTATGGCTCAAGCTCGCCACGCGCGTGAACGAGCTGCTGGCGATGCCCGATGTGACCGGCGTCGTGATCACGCACGGGACCGACACGATCGAGGAGACGGCATACTTCCTCAATCTCGTCACGAAGTCGGACAAGCCCGTGGTGATGACGGCGTCGATGCGCCCGTCGACCGCGCTGTCGGCGGACGGCCCGCTCAACTTCTACAATGCGGTCGCCGTGGCGGCCGACAAGAACGCGAACGGCAAGGGCACGCTCGTCGTGCTCAACGATTGGATCCATGGCGCGGCGTCGCTCACCAAGACGAGTACGACCGCCGTGCAGACGTTCATGTCGCCGTTGTCGGGACTGATCGGTACGGTGGCCTACGGAACAATCGAGTGGTATCGCACGCCGATCGGGAAACATGGATTGAGCTCCGAGTTTTCCGTCGACAAGAACACCGTACTGCCGCGCGTCGACATCATCATGGCCACGGAAAACATGGATGGCGCGTTGATCAATGCCGCGGCGGCGAACGGCTCGAAAGGCATCGTCGTGGCCGGCGTCGGCAACGGGAACATGACCAAGGCCGGACTCGACGCACTCTCGGCGCAGGCGCACAAGGGCATCGTCGGCGTGCGGTCGAGCCGAGTGACGACGGGACAGGTTGGCCGGAACGTCGAGGTGGACGACGACAAGATGGGCACCGTCGCGTCACTCGGCCTCAACCCGCAGAAATCGCGCGTGCTGCTGCGTCTGGCGCTGCTCAAGACGAGCGACCCGAAGACGATTCAGCGGTACTTCGACGAATACTAGCTCGCGTTCGATGCGCACCACTCCATGGCAGAAGGAGCTCCTGCTCCTTCTGCCGCTCGTTCTCTTCGCGCCAGCGCTCGGGCCGGCACGAGCCCAGGGTGGTACGCCCCCGGATACGTCGATCGCGCGTGGCATCACCGCCGGCGAGGCGGATGCCGACATGGAGCGCCGCAACGTTCTGAGCGCGCTGCACTTCAAGCTCGGGTTTACGACGCTTCGCATCGGCGGCGGTGTTCTCGTCGATTACATCGGGTACGACCAGGACAGCGCGAGCCGCGAACAGTTTCCGAATCTGGCGTCGCAGGGCAAGCTGCGCGACGCGCGCGTTCTGTTTGGCGGGACGTTCAACACGAACCGGCCGTTCTCCTGGCAGATCGGCGTGATGTACGACGCCGCGCAAAAGAAATGGCTCTTTCGGCAGACGGGACTGATGGTCGCCGTGCCGGAGATCTGGAGTCACTTCTTCGTCGGGCGCGCCAAGGAAGGGTTCAGCCTCAACAAAGTGATGGTCGGCTACGACGGCTGGTCGATGGAGCGCCTTCCTTTCGGCGACGCCACGATCCCGCTCCTCGCCGACGGCATCAAGTGGCTCGGCCTCACGCCGGACCGACACTGGTTCTGGAATTTCGGCGCCTTCACCGATTGGCTCTCCGAAGGGCAGACGTTCTCGAGCTACAACAATCAGATCGTTCTGCGCGCGGGCTGGGTGCCACTGGTATCGGACAGCGTCGGCACGCTGCTCCACCTCGGGATGAATTTCCGCGTCGGCGACGTGAACAACGATTCGTTGTTGCTCAGGTCGAAGCCCGAGGCCTTCCCCGCTCCGTACTTCATCAATACTGGGACTTTCCCGGCGCAGAACGGGATGACGCTCGGGCCCGAGATCTATTTCCGGCCGGGTCGCGTGTTAGTCGGCGGCGAGTACTACTGGGAGAAAACGCACTCCGAACTGGGCACCAATTGGTTCAACGGCGGCGAAGTGGTTGCCACGTGGAACACGACCGGTGAAGTGCGCACCTACAACACCGTCGGCAACTACTTCCGAGGGATCACCCCGCTGAAAACGGTGATCCAGGGTGGCTCCGGCGGATTCGAGACGGTGCTGAAGGTCTCGTACAGCAATCTCACGAACGGCGCCATCCAGGGCGGAACGCTCTGGCGCGTTACGCCAATGCTCAACTGGTACATGAGCGACAACCTGCGGCTCGAATTCGCTTATGGCTACGGCGTGCTGAAGCGATTCGGACTGTTGGGCCGCACGCAGTTCTACCAAGCGCGCATGCAATTGGAGATGTGACGATGAGGATCTGGCAGGCCGGCGCGCTGGCGATCATTGCGGCTGTCATGCTCTTCGGCGGCATGCTTGCCTTCCAGGAGCTCGGATGGCGATACGGTCGTCGGCCCGAGGTGGTGAAGGAGCACGCGAAGCGCGAAGGCTCCGGGTTGATGGACAATGCGATCTTCGGCCTCCTCGGATTGTTGATCGGCTTCACCTTCAGCGGGGCAACGTCTCGGTTCGATCAACGACGGTTGCTCGTCGGCAAAGAGGTCAACGCCATCGGAACGGCTTGGCAACGCATCGACGCGCTGCCCTCGCAACTGCAAGACTCCGTGCGGGTTCCTTTCCGCCGGTACGTCGACGCCCTACTGGTTTCCTACAACGCGACCACGTTCACGCGTGAGGTGCTTCGCGAACCGCCGGCCGTAGCCCAAGCGCAGCAAGAGACGTGGACCAGCGCGGTACGGGCATGCGTGACCAAGGAGGGAGACGCCGCGCGCATGCTGCTCCTGCCCGGCTTGAATGACATGTTCGGCGCCGTCGAGGAAGAACGATTCGCGCGTCGAGTTCATCCGCCGCTTGTGATTTTCGTGATGCTCGGCTTGACCGCGCTCGCGGCCGCCCTGCTGGCCGGCTTCGCGATCGCCGCCACCGACAACCGTGACTGGATTCACCGCATCGGCGTCGCGGCGGTGATCTCGCTCGCCGTGTACATCATCTTCGAGATGGAATACCCACGGTTGGGACTGATTCGCGTCGGCGACGCCGATCAGGCGCTGGTCGATCTCCGGTCGACCATGAAGTGAGCGCGAGGTGCTACGCCGCGGCCTTTCTGGTTTTCTCGGGCGCCGCCGCAGGCGCGCAAAAGCCGGCGACCGAGCTATGGCCCGAGCTCGACATCTATTGGACTCCCGCCGTACACCAGCGGACGTTCCTCGAGCTGTCGTCGTCCGCCGACCGCGAAGGGCCCGAGCGGGAAGACACGATTGGACTGTACCAGGATTACCTGATGCTGCCCGCCGGTTACTTGCGCGGCGGATTCCGCTACACCTTCAGCACGAACGACAACAGCTATCGCGAGTATCGGTTCGTCGGCGAAGGGACCTACACCGTTTGGGCTCGCGGACTGGCCCGACTGGTCAATCGCAGCCGCCTCGAGATCCGCGACGTGAACACCGCGTGGTCCTACCGCGTCCGCGATCGACTCCATCTTCAACGCCTGCCAGTGAAGGACAAGGGACTCGCGCTGGCGCCGTATGCCACCTTCGAGGCGTACTATTACTCGCAATACAAGACGATCGCGCGGGTCGGCGGCCGCGTCGGCAGTGAGGCGCACATCTACGGCCCGGCGTGGATCGACCTCTATTTCGCGCGCCAGGACAACACCCGGACCCTGCCGAAATACGTCAACGCGATCGGGCTGACGGCGAAGCTCACGTACTGACCGGGCGCGTTCGTCACGCATCGGAGCGTTTTCAAAGTTTCCGAAGGCCTCTCTGCCGCCGAGTCGCCGAGTCGCCGAGTCGCCGAGTCGCCGAGACCGTCGGCCAGCTACTTGCAACTTTTTTACGTCTCGGTGTCGTAGAGATGCTGGACCGCCTTCGTCGCGAGGAGCGCATGGCTGGTAGCATCGTGTTATGGGGCGCGCCGTTGTCGGGCAAGACGACCTACCTCCTCTCGCTGGTGTTCTGGCAGGAGCACCACGAAGACAATGAGCGCTACCGGCGGCTCTGTCTCCTCCCCGCGAACGCGTCGACAGCCGATTGGATTGCCGCCAAGGCGCGCACCTTCGCATCGGGCGAGCCGCTGCCCAAGACCAGCACGGTTGAGCGCCTGGAGTTCCGCCTCTACGATCTCCCACCGCGTCGCCCACGCTTCTTTCAACGACGTACGCCGCCGTCGGCTCACATCGCCGACCTCACATTCTGGGACGCGCCCGGAGAGTTCTTCTCCGGTCCGATCCCCGACGAGCTCCGTCCCGAGCTCGTCCACGCGCGCGGACTCATTCTTGTCGTCAATCCGCTGCAGCCGCCGAGCACGCACAGCAACGCGAGCCCGTATTGGGATTTCTTCGACGGCGCGCTCCGCTCGGTGCAGCAGGCGATGATCGCGGCGCGCGACGCCGGCGCTTCGGTCCCTGGCTTCGACGACATCTCGCGCCGCATTCGCTATCCGGTCGCGATCTGCCTGAGCCAGGCCGATCGCGCCGCAAATCCGGAACGCGATCCCAACGAGTGGCTGGGTGAGCTGCTCGGTCGCGACCAACGCTTGCTCACCGATTGGCTGGCGAATCAATCGGCGTTCAGCTTCAGCGCGATCGGCGGCGATCGCGCCACCGCCGGCCGCGGCGACCCGCGGCCCAAGTACGTCATGCATCCAATCCGTTGGCTCCTTCGCGAGAGCGAGAGGCTCGGGCTATGACCGCAAAGAAAGCGACACCGACGCGCACCGAGCGCGCCGTGTGGGGGCTCGTCGACGACCGCTATGACGTTGCGGCACGCACGCCGTCGCTCTCACCCGAGGACGCGCGCCGACTCTGCCGCGTTCCCGACATGGGCGATCCCGGCGCACCGCTCGACGACGCCGCGGCGTATCTCGTCGCGCCGGAGTGGGGACCGGTTTGCGCTCGCTACTACACAAACGCGCAGCGCGACTCGAGCGGACGGTTGACGATCGTCTACGACGTCGTGCGGCCAAGCCCCGAGCTGTTTGCCGCCGCCCGCTTCAACCCGTTCCGCGTCTTTCCACCGACATCCTCGAGTCGAACCATCGAAGTCGGCGGGGAGCTCCCGCCACCTGTCGCATCCAACGACGGCGACGAGACCGCGCGGTTGGCGGCACTCATGCCGACACTCGACGAAGACTCCTTGACCGACGTTCTGGCGGCGGTCCTCGCCGGCGGACCGGTGCTCTGGCTGTCGCCAACGGCGCTCCCGACCATCGAAGTCATCGTGCTCTTGTTGCCCGCGGAGCTTCGCGAGCGGTTCTCCTTTCAAAGCCGCACGCTCAACCGGCCGGTGCATGTTCCGCTGCTGACCGTCGCCGAGCAGCAGGCCGGCAGTCTCCGCGACGCCGCTTGGTCCGCCGTGCTGCCGCGCGACCGCGCCGCCATCTCCCCCGCCGCCCTCAGCGCCGCGGCTTCACTCGTCGAACTGGCGCGTGACCGCGAGCGATTGGCGAGAGCGCATCGCATGATCGCGACGTTCGCCGGTTCGTCGGAAAGCCTCCTCGCAGAAATCGAGAGAATGTTGCGGCTCGACCGGTTCTTCTCGGACCGCGATCGATCCGATGTGGTGGCAGCGCTCACCGCCGTCGCTCAGGCGCCAACGGACGCGGAGCGCGACGCGCTGGCGACAGAAGTCCTGTCGGCATTCGAGCCGGCGGAATTGGCCGCGGCGGCCGCGGACCTCGTGGAACGAACGCCCACCTCGGGGTGGAGCGCGATCACCGCGTTGGTACCGCTCCTCCAGACGCGCGCCGCCGCGGATAAAATCGCGTCGGCCACGCTCGATCAGATCGTCGCCCGCGTTGCCGCCGGCTGGCTCCCCGACGAGCCGACATCGGCGCGCGGTCGCGCCATGCTCGCCAAGTTCGCGGCTCGAGCGGGCCAAACCGACGCAACCGTGCTGTTACTCCCTCGCGACGCGATCGCCGCCGACGCGGCGCCCCCTCTCGACCAAAAGCGCTCGACGCGCCAACCACCGTCCTCACCCCTCGCCGCATTCGTCGATCTGGCACTCACCCAGCGACCGACGATCGACGCCGTGCGCGAGATGATTCGCCTCTCGGCGCCGATCGGTCGCGAGCTGACGTCGCGCCGCGCCGGCCAGCGCTTGAGCATTCTGCAATTCGCCGCCGTTCGTCGTGCGATCGGCGCGTCGGGGATGAGCTGCCACGGCTCGGAGCTGGAGTCCCTGCGGCGCGATTTGCTGACTTTTTGGGAGCGATGCGCGCCGGCGGGAGAATTGGACGCCGCCGCCAAACGCCTTCTCGCCACGCCGAGCGAGCAAGCGGCCGGAGAAGCGCGCGTCGTCGCGCTCTCGCTCGGACGAGACGCCGAGCGCGCCGGTGTCGCCGAGATCATCGGATGGGTGCGACTGCTCCTCCAGTCGCCCGACGGAAGCGGCGTCGCGGCAGCCGCCGCATTCACCGCCGCCGCCGCGACGACGAGCGAGCTGGCGCCACACATCGGCGCGCTGGCGCGAGCGGTGATTCCGCGAGAGCGGTCGATGCTGCTCGCGAAGTCTTGGATCGCGCTGCTCGACCTCGCCGACGCGCGGACGCGGCGGGATCTATTGATCGAAGCATTGAGCGACGCGATCGCGCGGGCGAGCGACGGCGGCTCGGTCGGCGCGGTGTGCGATGCTTGCGCCGCGCTGGGCGAGCGAGGCGTTCGTCTCGACGAGGAGAGCGCCCGGCCGATCGTGGCCGGGCTCGCCCGAATGCGGACGCGCGAAGTGCCGGCCGAAGCCGCGCTTCGATTGCGCATCGCATGCGCGGCCGTCGAGCAAATCGGCGACGACGCGGTGGCGGACGCAATCGCCGCGACCGTGTGGTCCGAGAGCACAAACGTGAACGTCGTGGGCGGCCGACTTTTTCTCGCCGCCGCCGCGCTTCGTGCCGTCGAACGCATCCGGCCGGCCGCGCCGTTCGCGGCCCTGGCCGACGCCGCGCGAGCCGACCTCTCCTGGCGCTCGACGCTTCCGCCGGAACACGCGAGACGCATCACGAACTTTCTGCGGCTCGCCGGCAACTCATCGATCGCCGCGCTCCTCCGTCGCGAACTGCCCGACGAAGCTCCCTCCACTTCTCTCACGGCGAGATGACCATGGCATACTCGCTCGACGTCGACCGAGTCGCGCCGCCCCCCCAAACCGCTGAGAGCGTATTCCTCTGGGGCGCTCCGCGCTCGGGCAAGAGCGGGTTTGCGGGATCCCTCTACGGCCTCGGCCTGTCTGATCGGACGACGGCGCGCTGGACCGCCCACCCGCGCGACGCGCTCGACGAACACACGCACGAAGAGCTGAAGCGGGCCTATCGCGACCTCCAACAACTCGGCTACCGAAAGACCGACGTTCGCACGCCCGCTCCGCTCAAGCTCATCGTGCGAAAGCGCACGAAGGACCGTGAGCTCGACGCCATCACGCTGTCGCTCGTCGATCCGGCGGGAGAATGGGTCACCGATGCCGGACACCGGGCGTCGTTCGACGGCATCGACGTGCATCGGCGCGCCGCGCAATCCAATGGTCTGATCTGGCTCGTCGAGCCGGTGGATACACCGATCGCTCGCTCGCGAACGCAGGCCGAGTTGCTGCCGCAGCTGATTGCGTTGCTCGAGGCGTCGGGCGGAAAACAGATCGGCATTCCAGTCGCGATCTGCTTGAGCATGGTGGATCGCCTGTCGTCGGTCGAGCGCGAGCGTGCGCTGGCCGACGCACGCACCGTGCTCGGCGAGTTGCTGGGCGAGTCGGTCACGCGCTGGTTCGAGGCCCTCTGCCCGGAACATCGATACTTCGCGATCTCGTCCGCCGGTCTCTCATCAGGCGCGGTCGACCCAATCAATATTTCGGAAGTCCTCGACTGGGTCGTGTCGCGCGGGCGGGTCGCGGTTCGTGAGCGGCCTGGTACGAGTATCTCGCTGACCCGTTCACCCGGCCTCGCACTGCGCACGGGGATTCTCGCGTTCGCCGGCCTGGCGGGATTTGGGACGTACACCGTGCTACGGCGAATACCGTCGCCGGCCACGAGCTCGGGAGAAGTGAGCGCGCCGCTCGACACGAGCGTCAAGCGCGCGGCCGCGCCGGTCTCCGAGGTGGCGAAACGCGCGCCCGCGCCGGTACCCGAGGTGGCGAAACGCCCGACTGCACCCGAGGTGCGCGAACAGGGCGCAGCACAGCCAAGCGACAGCGCCGGCGCCACGGAGGCATTTCGTCGTCTCGCTCGGGCGTCGGGCGCGGAGTTGACACGCTGGGCCGACACCGCTCG
>Ga0310813_10001487_pt1 | contig 14096 bp, 13 predicted proteins | sample YN3metagenome_FD_203086 | JGI IMG/M metagenome (GOLD analysis project Ga0310813, IMG submission 203086) | Soil microbial communities from experimental microcosm in Duke University, North Carolina, United States - YN3 | ecosystem: Engineered > Artificial ecosystem > Soil microcosm > Unclassified...
CGGCTCTCCCTGTACGTGCTCTTTTTTCCCCAGCTCGTCGCCGGCCCGATCGAACGCTCGTCGAATCTGCTTCCGCAGTTCCGCGAGGTCCACGAATTCGATTACGAGGCGACGGCCTCGGGGCTGCGCCTGGCCCTCTGGGGCCTGGTGAAGAAGGTGGTGATCGCGGACCGCCTGGCGCTCCTGTCGGAACCGATTTACGCGGACCCCACGCACTACACGGGCCTGGCCCTGCTGGCGGCGACCTACGCCTTCGCCTTCCAGATCTACGCCGACTTCTCGGCGTATTCGGACATCGCCATCGGCGTCGCGCGGGCGCTCGGGTTCCGGCTGATGAAGAACTTCGACCGGCCTTACTTCGCGCGCTCGCCGATCGAGTTCTGGAGGCGCTGGCACATCTCGCTGTCGACCTGGTTCCGCGACTACGTGTACATCCCGCTGGGCGGCCGCCAAGGCGGCGCCGGGGTCGTGTTCCTGACCTTCCTGCTCAGCGGACTCTGGCACGGCGCGGGCTGGACCTTCTTGATCTGGGGAGCCTACCACGGCGTCCTGGTCGCCCTCAACCGCGTGGCCGGGCGGCTCACCGCGTGGAGGCCGCCGCCTTGGATCTCAGGCCTGCTGACGTTCCACCTGGTGCTCGTCGGCTGGGTGCTGTTCCGCGCCTCGAGCGCCGCCGACGCCTTCTACATCCTCGGGCATCTGACGTCGGGCGTCGGGAGCCTGGACACGTTCATCGACCGGCAGCTGAACTGGTTCCTGGGAGGGCTGGGCGTCCTGGCGCTCCTGGTCGCGGACCTTGGAGGGCCGGCGCTCCAGGTTCGCTGGCCGACGACCCTGCGCTGGGCGAGCTATGTGGCCGGCGCTCTCCTCATCTTGAACTCGCGGCTGGCCTTCGACGTTCCCTTCATCTACTTCCAGTTCTGAGATGAGAAAACTGGCGCTGCGCGTCCTGTCCCTGGCCGTCCTGATCGCCGTCCTCCAGCTTCCGATCGGCATGCTTCTGGACGCCGCGCCCTTTCCCGAGCGGGACGTCCTGGACGAAGGGCTCCGCGGGAAGACGGACATCGTCTACTTCGGGGACAGCGTCCTCGCCTCCAGCTATGGCGGAGACGTGGATCGGCGAAGCATCGCCGCCATGCTGAAGGACCAGCTCGGCGGGCCTTCCGTGACGTTGGTCCAATACCCGGGCTACGAGCTGGAGATCTACCGCGACTTCCTGGAGTACACCGCGAGGCAGCCCCAACGGCCCCGGGCCGTGGTCGTGCCGATCAATCTCCGCTCCCTCGGTCCCGGCTGGCCCTTCACCTTTCCGGTGGACCGGGCGAGACTGACCTGGGGCGACGTGATCGGCCTGGGGTATCATCGGCCCCGGGCGACGTTCCGCTGGACGACGCTGCCGCGCCAGCCGGCGACGCCGAGCTTCCCGGACATCGCCGAGCGCTGGAGGTATCACTACCTCTACCCGCTCTCGGAGGAGCACCCGCGGCTTCGGGCCTTGAAGGAGCTGATCGGGATCTGCCGGAAGGCCGGAATCGTCCCCATCCTCTACGTGACGCCGATCAACGTCGGCAAGGGCGTGCGCCTGGTCGGTCCCGAGTTCGCGGGCCACGTTGCCCGCGAAACCGCCCTCTGCCGCGCCGCCGGGGCGTCGCTTCAGGAAGACATCCTGGATCTCTCGACGCTCGTTCCCGAGGAGAAGGACTTCGAGAACGTCGAGCATCTCCTCGAGCGGGGACGGATGCAGGTCGCGGTGGAGCTGGCGCGGGCGGTCCGGAAGAAGCTCAGCCCTTGACCGGAATGGGCTTGCCCTTCTCATTGACCGCCACGAAGGTCAGCTCCGCCTCCGTCACGATCACGCGCCTGGACGGGTCCTGCCAGCGCTGGGCCTCGACCTCGACCTTGATGGTGACCGACGTCGTGCCCAGCTTCTTCGTCTTCGTGTAGAAGGAGACCGTGTCGCCGACGTACACGGGCTTCTTGAAGACGACTTCCTTCATGGCCACGGTGACGAAGCGCTTGGCCGCGTGCTTGCGGGCCTCCGTGACGCCCGCCAGGTCGATGTGGGAGAGGATCACGCCGCCGAAGATCGAACCCTGGGCGTTCGTGTCCCGGGGCAGCAGGATCACGCGAATGGCGGGGTCTCTCATCCCCAGAAGCCTACCAAATGGAATTCCTTGTTGTCGAGGAATGGCCCGAGGTGTAGAATCGGCGGGAAGCGCATGGGGCATGCGCTAATTCCAGGGAAAGGGAATGTCGGGAAAGACTACGTCGCGGGTCCTTGAAAGCGTCGATTCCCGTTCCCGTCATCTCGTCCAGCGCCTCCAGAAGCTCCAGGACATCGGCACCCAGCTCTCCGCCGAGCAGGATCTGACCAAGCTGCTGGACCTGATCCTTCGCGAGAGCCGGCATCTCACCAACGCCGACGCCGGCACCGTCTTCGTGCGGCTCGACGAGGTCGAGACCGTGGAGCACGCCACCGGGAAGGACAGCATCCACAAGGTGACGCCTTTCCTGGTCATCAAGGTCGCGCAGAACGACTCGATCAAGTTCCCCTTCAAGGAAATGAAGCTGCCCTTCGATCGGAAGACGATCGCGGGGCACGTCGCCGCCTCGGGCGAGATCCTCAATCTCGAGGATGTCTACCGGCTTCCCGCCGACGCCCCCTACGCCTACTCCCGGGGCTTCGACGAGCGGTCGGGCTACCGCTGCAAGTCGATGCTCGTGATCCCCATGAAGAACCGCGAAGGGGAGATCATCGGCGTCATCCAGCTCATCAACAAGAAGAAGGACCCCGCCGAGCAGCTCACGGAGCCGGGCCTGGTGGAGAAGTCGGTGACCAGCTTCGACGCCTTCGACGAGGAATTCGTGATGTCGCTCGCGTCGCAGGCGGGCATCTGCATTGAGAAGGCGAAGCTCTACGAGGACATCGAGAAGATGTTCGAGGGGCTCGTCAACTCGTTCACGCTCGCCCTCGAGCGCCGCAACCGCACGACCTTCGGCCACTGCATGCGCGTCGCGCGCTACGCCGTGGCGATCGCGGAGGCGATCAACGACTCGCCGCCCGCGCTCTTCGGCGGCCTGACGTTCTCCAAGATCCAGATCAAGGAGCTCCGCTACGCGGCGCTGCTTCACGACATCGGCAAGATCGCCGTCCCGGAAGCCGTGCTGGACAAGCAGAACAAGCTGCTCGACAGCGAGATCACGGCCATCCAGTACCGCCTGGCCTACGCCAAGACGCAGGGGAAGCCGGCCGCCAAGATGGACGCGTGGATCCAGGCGATCAAGCGGATCAACATCCCGCGGGGGATCAGCCCCGAGGACAAGGCGCTGCTCGCCGAGATGGTCGCCGAGAAGTTCGTGGACGTCGACGGCCAGGAGAAGCCGATGCTCTCGGCCCGCGAACACGAGAACCTGGTCATCGAGCGCGGCAACCTCACCGGGGGCGAGCGCAAGCAGATCGAGCAGCACATCGTGGACACCTGGGAGATCCTCAAGCGCATCCCGTGGCCGCGCGACTTCCGCGCGGTCGCCAACATCGCGGCCTGCCACCACGAGAAGATCAACGGCTCGGGCTACCCCTGGAAGCTGAAGGGCGACGAGGTCCCGATGGGCGGCCAGATCCTGGCGATCGTCGACATCTTCGAGGCCCTGACGGCCAAGGACCGCCCCTACAAGCCGGCGATCCCCATCGACAAGGCGATCGCCATCGTCCAGGACGAGGTCAACAAGGGCGCCCTGAACGCCAAGCTCTGGCAGCTCTTCCTGGAGCGGAAGCTCTACACCATTTTCGCCGACGAGACGGGCTTCGTGCACCGTCCCGCCGAGCCGCAGGTCCCCAAGTCATGATGGAAACCCGCCCCCTTGGTCGCAGCGGATCCCGCGTCGGCGTGATTGGCATCTGTGCGGGCGAGGGCCCGGATCGGGAGAAGATCGTGCACCGCGCGCGGGAGCGGGGCGTCACGCTCATCTGGTCGGGCCGGCCGCCGGAAGGCGCGCAGCTCGTCCGTTACAACCTCCTGGATCAGAAGAAGGCCAACGAGGAGATCTCGCGGCTGTCCCGGGCGGGACAGGGCGTCGTCGCGGTCCACGTCCTGGCCGGCGGCGCGCTGGGCGGGAAGCGCGACCATTCCTACGGCCACCGCGTGGACGCGCTCAAGTGCCTCGTGAAGCCGGGCCGCAGCCTCGTGCAGGCGGCGATCCAGTTCGTGCTGGCGAACGAATCGGTGAACGCGGCGATGATCCACGTCTCCTCGCTGCCGCACTTCGAGGAGGTCGTCGCGGCCCCGGACGCCACGCCGCTGAACGGCCAGGACCTCGAGCAGATCTTCGAGCTCTGGGCCAACCGCTTCGAATAGCCCCCTCGTCGGGGCTTGCATTCCACCTTCCGAGTCGCTACAACGCAGGGACTCATGCATCGCATTTTTGCGGGAATGGCCACCTGGGCCGTGATCTTCATGGCCGCGGAAGGGGTCCTCGGCGTCCTGACGAAGCGCTTCCAGCCGACCCTCATCACCTGGCACATGATCTTCGGGGTCTTCGTGGGCATCTACGTCTCCATCCTCCAGGTGATGGTGATGTTCCACTTCATCGGGAGCGGCAAGGAGATCAAGCAGGCCGTCGCGGTGGTGGGGGGCGACGCGGACGTGGTGAAGCGCCTTCGCCGCATGAAGATGCAGGTGATGCCCGCCGCGACCTTCGCGCCGCTGCTGACGGGGGCGGGCGTGATCCTGGGCGGCGGCGCCCACACGGGAGCGCTCGGCGGCTGGGCCTGGATCCACTGGGCGCTGGCCGCTTCCGGCCTGCTCCTCAACCTCTATGCCTTCCCGATCGAGTACCGCTGCCTGGTCGCCAACCTCGAGCTGCTGAAAGAGGTGGACGAGAAGATCAAGCGCGAGCTCTCTCCGGGCCTCTACCATGAATGAGACCGCGGAGGAGTATTTCCGCCGCGCCTACGAGGCGCAGATGGCGGGGGAACTCGACCGCGCGGTCGATCTCTACCAGAAATCCATCAACCTGGGCCCGACCGCGGAAGCCCATACGTTCCTCGGCTGGACCCTCAGCTTCCAGCGGAAGTACCGCGAGGCGATCGCGGAGTGCCGGAAGGCGATCGAGGTGGATCCCGACTTCGGAAATCCCTACAACGACATCGGCGCCTATCTGATCGAGCTGGGCCGCTGGGACGAGGCGATCCCCTGGTTCGAGAAGGCCATCGAGGCGCCCCGCTACGATCCGCGCCACTTCCCGCATTTCAACCTGGCGCGCGTCTACATCCAGCGCTACGACTACGAGCCGGCGATCGACCACCTGCGGAAGGCCCTGGACCTGGAACCCCGCTACTCCTCGGCCCAGCGGGAGCTCCAGCGGATCCTTACCCGCATGAACTGAAGAGGGTGCCTCAGAAAAACTCCGGGAACCCCGCATTCCCGGTGTCTCCGTGGTGAACGAGAATCGAGAGGGACGATGAAGACGGCGAACGTGATCTACGCGGCGAGCGAAACCGACGCGAACCTCTTCTACGCGACGAAGTTCCTGGTGGGCGACCCCGTCGCCTACGTCGAAGCGGGGAAGAAGAAGCTGCTGATCCTGAACGACCTCGAGATCGGCCGCGGCCGCGACGAGGCGGACGTCGACCAGGTCCTCTCGCTCTCCGAGATCACCCGCTCGGTCGGCAAGGGCTGCACCATGGCCCACGTGATCGAGAAGGTGCTGCGCGATCACGGCGCCGGGGCCTGCACGGTGCCGGCGAACTTTCCGCTCGAGCTCGCCGACCAGATCCGGGCGCGGAAGATCAAGGTCGAGGCGAAGCCCGGCTCGTTTTACCCCCAGCGGCTCCTTAAGACGGTGGGGGAGATCCGCGCCATCGAGGCGGCCCAGCGGGCGACGGAGGACGCCGTCCACGCGGCACTTGACCTGCTCCGGAAGTCGAAGATCCGCGGGCACAAGATCTACCACCAGGGCGAGGTCGTCACAAGCGAGCTGCTCAAGCGCGTCATCAACGTCGCGCTCATGGAGCGCAACTGCATCGCGAAGAACACGATCGTCGCCTCCGGCGACCAGGGCTGCGACCCGCACAACCGCGGCAGCGGCCCGATCCGGCCCGACCAGACCCTGATCCTCGACGTCTTCCCCCGCTCGGGCGACTCGCACTACTTCGCCGACCAGACCCGCACCGTCGTGAAGGGCAAGGCCTCGCCCGCCGTGAAGCGCCTCTACGCGGCGGTCCTCGAGGCCCAGGAGGTGGGCATCCAGGCCGTCAAGCACGGCGTGAACGGCCGGAGCGTCCACGACGAGGTCAAGAAGGTCTTCGACCGGCTCGGCTACAAGACGGAACCGCGCAACGGGAAGATGGTGGGCTTCTTCCACGGCACCGGCCACGGCGTGGGCCTCGACATCCACGAGGCGCCCTCGGTCGGATCGCGCGACAGCATCCTCGAGACGGGCGCGGTCGTGACGGTCGAGCCCGGCCTCTACTACTTCGGCGTCGGCGGCGTGCGCATCGAGGACATGGTCCTCGTCACGAAGAGGAGCTGCCGCAACCTCACCAAGTTCCCCAAGGATCTCCAGTCGCTCGAGATTCGCTGAATCATTTCATCCCGGCCGGTGACGTAGATTAGTCGGGGCGAAGCGACTCGTCCTTGGAGCGGAAATCCTCGGCCGTTTTCCTTCTCGCGCGGAAGAAGTCTCATGAGAACACTGCTCCTCGCCTCTCTGCTTGCCACTCCCTGCCTGGGTCAAGACGAGCCTCCGCGCGTCGATCCCAAGAGCCTGAAGGACGAGAAGCCCACGCATCGCCTCTGGGAGAAGATGGACTACGGCCCCTTTCTGACGGCCGCCGTGTCCATGCCCTGGCCGAGCGGAGCGGTGACTCAGAAGGGCATCGTCCTCAAGGTCGGCAAGAGCTCCGTCTGCTTCGACACCGACCTCCTGCGCTACGCCGGAGGCTGGAACGACGGCTGGCTCGAGCTCCTGGGGCCGCCCTTCGAAGGGTCGCGCAAGCCCGACGCCGCGACGCGTCCCATGCCCAAGGGCGTGCTGCGCTTCGCCAACCGGAACCTGCCGGGCTGGTCGAAGAGCGAGGACTTCCAGGATCCGCGCCCGGATCAGCTCGGGCCGCTGCCGGCCGAGCTCGCCAAGTACCGCGGCCTCTACATCCAGGGAAGCAGGGTCGTCCTCTCGTACACAGTCGGGGCCTGCGAAGTGCTCGACCTGCCGGGCGAAGAGTCGGGAATGATCACGCGCACGCTCCGGCTCGGACCCTCGTCGGAAGCGGCGACGATGCTGGTCTGCGAAACGGAGATGGCGCATGAGCTCCGCCGCTTTCCCGGCGGCCTTGAGATGGGGGACCTCGTCATCGGCTGCGTCCGCATGCCCGTCGGCGCCGAGTGGAAGCCCCAGCTGAACGCGAGGCTGCTGCTGCGCATCCCCGCCCACGACCAGCCGCTGCTCCTCAAGCTCGCGTTCGGATCGGATCGCGCGGCGCTGACGTCCCTGATCCAGGCGGGGGTCGTCGAGGACCCCGAGCCGCTCACGAAGGGCGGTCCGGCGCGCTACCCGGAGCCCGTCGTGACCCGCGGCGTGCTCGGGAAGTCGGGCGGCGCCTACGAGCTCGACACCCTCACGGTCCCGGATCAGAATCCCTTCAATTCCTGGATGCGCCTCGGCGGACTGGATTTCTTCTCCGACGGACGGGCCGCGCTCTGCACCTGGAGCGGCGACGTCTGGGTCGTGTCGGGGATCGACGAGACGCTCTCCAAGCTGACCTGGAAGCGCTACGCGACGGGACTGTTCCAGCCCTGCGGCCTGAAGATCGTGAACGACGAGGTCTACGTGGTCGCGCGGGACCAGATCACGCGCTTCCACGACCTCAACGGAGACGGCGAGGCCGACTTCTACGAGAACTTCAACAACGACTGCGCCGAGAAGGGCAACTACCACGAGTTCGCGATGGACCTCAACACGGACGCGGAGGGCAACTTCTACTACGCCAAGGGCGGCCTCGGAGCCAATTTCCCCGCGGGCCCCGCGGCGCGCCATCACGGCTGCTTGCTCAAAGTCTCGAAGGACGGGAAGACGCTCGAGATCGTGGCGACCGGCGTCCGCGCGGGCGCCGGCTCGGGCGTCGGGCCGCATGGCGAACTGACGGTGGCCGACAACGACGGCCACTGGGGCCCCGCGAGCCGGCTCAACTGGGTGGAGAAGGGCGGCTTCTACGGCGACGTGCTGACCGCCCATCGGGCGAGCGCTCCCACGGACTACGACCCTCCGCTCTGCTGGATCCACCGCAGCGTCGACAATTCGAGCGGCGGGCAGGTCTGGGTCACGACGGACAAGTGGGGCCCTTTCCAGGGCCAGATGCTCCACCTGTCCTACGGCGCCTCGTCGCTCTTCAAGGTGCTCTACGAGCGGGTCGGGGATCGGATGCAGGGCGGCGTGGTGCGATTCCCGTTCACCTTCGCGTCGGGCATCCTTCGCGGCCGCTTCCATCCGAAGGACGGCCAGCTCTACGTGGCCGGATTGAAGGGCTGGACGAGCTCCGCGACCCGGGACGGCTGCTTCCAGCGCGTCCGCTACACGGGCAAGCCGGCGCACATGGTAACGGGCATGCACGTGCTGAAGGACGCCATCGAGCTGACGTTCACGGATCCGGTCGACGTCGAGACGGCGGGCGACGTGGACAGCTACTCGGCGGAGCAATGGAACTATCGCTGGACCGAAAACTACGGCTCGCCCGACTACTCGGTCGCCAACTCGAAGAAGCAGGGTCGCGATCCGGTCGAGATCAAGGCCGCGAAGGTCTCGTCGGACGGGAAGAAGGTGACGCTCGAGATCCCGGGTCTGCAGCCCGTGATGCAGATGAAGATCAAGTTCCGCATGCGGGCCGCGGACGGCGCGCCGATCTCGCAGGAGATCTGGCATACGATCAACCGGGTGCCCTGATGGATCGTCGCCGCTTCCTCACGGCCGCCGGCGGGATGGCGGCGCTCGCGGCGTGCAGCAGCGCGCCGACGGGCGGCAGCGACACCCCCATCGGCGCTTGGGACAATCACTGCCACTTGGGCGGGGGTCCCGGCACCACGCCGGCGGAGCGGATCGATAACCTGCTGAAGCTCGCGGACCGGGTGGGGGTCGAGCACCTGAGCGTCCACCTGGGCATGGTGACGGGCATCGAGGACCCGACGCCCGAACAGCTCACGGCGGACAACAACGCGGTGATCGAAGCGTGCCGCCACGCCGGCAAGCGCGCCCACGGCTACGTCTACCTGAACCCGAATCACCTCGACTTCAGCCTGAAGGAGTTCGACCGCTGCGTCCGCGACGGCCCCATGGTCGGCGTGAAGCTCTGGATCGCGAGACGCTGCAATTCGTCGAACCACGATCCGATCGTTCGTCGCGCGGTCGAGCAGAATGTTCCCATCTACCAGCACACGTGGATGAAGGTCGGCGGCAATCAGCCCGGCGAATCGACCCCCTTCGACATCGTGGAGCTCGCGCGCCGGCATCCCGACGCCAAGCTGATCTGCGGCCACTCCGGCGGCGACTGGGAGCGGGGCATCCGGGTCATCCGCTCGACGCCCAGCCTCTTCCTGGAGATCGCCGGCTCGGACCCCTGCTCGGGATTCGTCGAGATGGCGGTCCGCGAGCTGGGCGCGGAGCGGATCATCTACGGCAGCGACGTGCACGGGCGCAGCTTCGCGTCGCAGATCGCGAAGGTGAAGGGTGCGGCGATCCCCGACGCCGCCAAGCGGCTCATCCTGCGCGAGAACCTGAAGGGCTTGCTGGCGCCGATCTTCAAGGCGAAGGGCTACGCGTGATCGACACGAACGTCTACCTGTCCCGCTGGCCGTTCCGCCGCCTGCGCGGCGACGACACGCCGGAGCTGGTCGCGATGCTGCGGCGCGCGGGTATCACGCAGGCCTGGGCGGGCAGCTTCGACGCGCTGCTTCACAAGGACATCGGCGGCGTGAACGCGCGACTGGCGGAGGACTGCCGCCGGCATGGCGACGGGCTGCTCGTGCCGTTCGGGACGGTGAACCCGACGCTCCCGGACTGGGAGGAAGACGTCCGGCGCTGTCACGAGGTCCACAAGATGCCGGGGATCCGCCTCCACCCGAACTACCACGGCTACACCCTCGAAGATCTGCGATTCCAGCAGGTCCTCGCCCATGCGCAGGAGCGAACGCTCGTGGTCCAGATCGCCTGCCGGATGGAGGATGTCCGCACGCAGCATCCGCTGCTTCAGGTGCCGGACGTGAACCCGGCCCCTCTCGCGACCATCAAGGCGCCAGGTCTGAGACTGATGCTGCTCAACCTCTCGAAGCCGGCGCCGGGACTGCCGTTCGACATCGCCATGATCGAGCGGGCCGCGGGCGTCGCCAACGTCGGGACGGAACGCGCCTGCTTCGGCTCCTACGCCCCGTTCTTCATTCTCGAGTCCGCGCTCCTCAAGCTGCGGGAATCGGCCGTCGACATCGCGACCCTGGACGCCAACGCCTCGAAGCTCCTCGCGAAGTAGCGCGGAATTCCTTGAACCTCCGCCGCTCCGGTCGGTTCAAGAGTCCGATGCGGATCCGGAAAGCCCGTCCGAGCGACCTTCGCTCCCTTGCCCGCCTGGCGTGCGACCTGGACCGCTCCCAGGGGTCGATCGCTCCCGAGCTGAAGATCCGCGTCCCGACGATCCGTGAGAAGACGCTCGTTCTTGCCGGGACCCTCAAGAAGAGCAACGTCAGAGTCCTGGTTGCGGAGGCGGAGGGCGCGCTCATCGGGTACGCTCTCGGCACGGTGGATAAGCCGATTCATTTCAGGTATCGCCGGCTGGGGACCCTCCAGGCGTGCTACGTCGAGGCCCGGCAGCGCCGGGGCGGGGTCGGCAAGGCTCTCGTCGACGCCGTTCTGGAATGGTTCCGGGACAAGGGAGTCCGGGCCGTAGACCTCGGGGTCCTTCATTCCAACGGGGCGTTCCGGTTCTGGAGGAAGCTGGGGTTCCGCGAGTACTACCTCAAGCTGCGGATGCCCCTGTGATATCCTTCCCTTCGTGCTGAAGTGGAAGATTCTGGGGCTCACCGCGGCGATCCTCATCCTGACGATCGTCGGCACCCTCTTCTGGATCAATTCCGTTGCCGAGCGCCGGATGGCCCGGATGGAGGCCCAGGTGAAGGCGCTCCACGACGAAACGCTCGCCCGCGACACCTCGAGGCCCCCTCGTGGGGAGGCGCTTCCCGGAAACGCCTGGGACGACTACGAAAAGGCCTTCGCCGACCTCGACACGAACAAGAAAGGCGTCCGCCACCTCGACGAATTTGTCGGACGCGACCCCAAGGCGGACCGTGCCAAGACGCTGACCGTGATCGCGGCGCATGCCGCGGCGCTTGACCACCTCCGCCGAGGCGTCCGGCGGGAACGGGCGGAGTATCCGTACCAGTGGGAGCAGGGCGGTTCCATGAAGCTTCCCTCCCTGCTGACGTCCCAGAGGCTGGCCAATCTGGCCGCCGCCCGCTCCCGTTTCTTGGTCGAGGAAGGCCACGCGCGCGAGGCGGTGGAGCTCCTGCTCGACACCTGCCAATTCGCCCGCGATGAAGGGGCCAACGCCCCCCTCGTCTCCGAGATGATCGCTCTGGCCATCTACGGCATTGCCTTCGAGGAGCTTCGCGACATTTTCCTGTCCGGCAAGCTGTCCCGGGAGGACCTCCTGGCCGTGGATCGTGGGCTGGAGGCGGCCGACCGGAGCTTTCCGAAGGCCGGCCACTCCCTGCTGAACGAATCGCTCAGCATCGGATATGCGCTGCTGCAGCCGGCCGGGGTCGCGTCGATCCGGAACTTTGCCTTGGAAGGAGAACTGAAGGGCAGCCTATCGCTCTGGCGCTACGGCTTCTCGGACCGGCTTGTCGCCGCGGACGCCTTCGATCAGTCGCTCGCGGCGATGCGGCGCCTTGCCACCCTCGAGGACAAGCCCTGGACCGAGGCGAAGAAAGTCGCCGGAGAGCTGAATCAGGAGGTTCAGGGCTGCGTTAATCCGATTCTCAAGATTACGATGTCGGGGCTGAGCGGAGGGTCCTTACCCCGCGAGCGCAAGGCCCAGCTGCGGATTCTCCGCACGGCGGTCCGCTACCGGGCGACCGGCGAGCTGCTGGACCTCGAGGACCCGTTCGCCACGAAACTTTCCCACGCGGAGAAGGACGTCACGCTGAAGCTCTGGAGCGTGGGAAAGGACGGCAACGACGACGGCGGAAGCGGGGAATGGAAGCCGCAGGGCAAGGACATCGTTCTCGAAATCCCGCGCTGAAACGCAACATTTCTGCTCGGCTCGCCTTAAGTAATCATGCGCTTTCTCCTGGCGATCCTCCTTCTGGGCGGCGTTTTCGATGACGACGCCGACCTGCTGATCCGCGGCGCGACGATCGTCGACGGCAGCGGCAGGGAAGGGGTCGTCGGCGACGTGGCGATCAAAGGCGATCGCCTTCTGGCGGTCGGGCCGTGGAAGGGGAGCGCGAAGACGACCGTCGAGGGGAAGGGCCTGGTGGTCGCGCCCGGCTTCATCGACCTGCACAACCACTCGGACACGAGCATTCTCGCGGACGGGACCCGCGACAACTACAACTTCACCTCGCAGGGCTGCACCACGATCGTCACCGGCAACTGCGGCCTGGGGACGGTGGACGTCGCCAAGCTCTTCCACGGCCTCGACGAGAAGGGCGCGGGAACGAACGTCATCCACCTGGTCCCTCACGGCGCCCTGCGCAGCCAGGTCTTCGGCTCGCAACGCCGGCCTCCGACGGCGGAGGAGCTGCAGAAGATGAAAGACCTGGTCGACGCCGGGATGAAGGCCGGCGCCTGGGGGCTGTCGACGGGCCTGATCTACGTCCCCGGCACCTACGCGAAGACCGACGAGATCGTCGACCTGGCCCGGATCGTGCACGGCTACGGCGGCCTCTATGCCAGTCACATCCGCAGCGAAGCGGCGGGCCTGCTCGAGTCGATCGCCGAGGCGATCGAGATCGGCGAGAAGTCGGGCTGCCCGGTCCAGATCTCCCACCTCAAGTGCTCCACCAAGGAAGCCTGGGGCAAGATGGAGGAGGCCTGCGCGGTGATCGAGAAAGCCCGGGCGCGCGGGCTGAAGGTGACGGCGGACCAGTACCCCTACGCGGCGTCGTCGACGCGGCTCTCGGCCTACACGGTGCCGGCCTGGGCCCTGGAAGGAGGGAAGCTCGCGGAGCGCCTGGCGGATCCCGGGGACGGGCCGAAGCTCCACAAGGCCATTGCCGAGAGCTTCGAGAAGCGGGACGGCCCCGACAAGCTGGTCATCGCGCTCTTCGCGAAGGACAAGAGCTACAACGGGAAATCCGTCGACGCGATTGCGAAGGCCTCCGGCCGGGACCCCGTGGACGTCGTCGTGGACATCCTCCAGAGGGGCGACGCGCAGACGGTGGGCTTTTCCATGCGTGAGGAGGACATGGCGATCGGCATGAAGAAGGACTGGGTGGCGACCGCCAGCGACGGCTCGGCCAAGCAGCCGACGGACGAGCGGCCCCATCCCCGGAACTATGGCACGTTCCCCCGGAAGATCGGCATCTTCGCCCTGGAGAAGAAGGCCTTCCCGCTGGCGTTCGCCATCCGGTCCGCCTCCGGCCTTCCCGCCGATATCCTGGGTCTCCAGGATCGGGGCTACCTGAAGCCGGGCTACAAGGCCGATCTGGTGCTTTTCGACCCCGCCGGGTTCCGCGACCAGGCGACCTTCGAGCATCCCGACCGCTATGCCACCGGGGTGCTCTGGGTCACCGTCAACGGGGTGGCCGTCATCGCCGACGGCAAGAAGACGTCTGCCCTCCCCGGGAAAGCCCTCCGGCGGCCCTAGCGGCCCCTGATTCCTTGCCTCGCACCTCCGGCTGTGCTATAAGAGTCTCAGCATGAGCGTTATCAACTGGGCCACGGGCATGGTCAAGGGCCTGTGGACCGTGGTCGTGGGCATGCGCATCACCATGCGCCATATGCTCCAGCCCACGGTGACCATGCATTACCCCGACGAGAAGTGGGTGATGCCGGCCAACTTCCGGGGCTTCCTCAAGGTCGACATGGACGCCTGCATCGTCTGCGACCTCTGC
>Ga0310813_10001489_pt1 | contig 14094 bp, 12 predicted proteins | sample YN3metagenome_FD_203086 | JGI IMG/M metagenome (GOLD analysis project Ga0310813, IMG submission 203086) | Soil microbial communities from experimental microcosm in Duke University, North Carolina, United States - YN3 | ecosystem: Engineered > Artificial ecosystem > Soil microcosm > Unclassified...
ACGCTGCGAGCGGCGGTGAGGAAATGCTGCGGCTGCGAGCCTACGAGAAGTTGCAAAACCTCGTCGCGCGCGGTGCCGTCAAAAAGAATGGCAAGAAATACAAGGGCTTGCCGGCGGCTCTGGCGGCGGCAATTGCACAGCAGAATGGTCATTTGGCAGGCGTAAAGTAAGCCGCTTTCAGCACGAACTGGCTTCAGCCAAATTTCCGGATGCTGCGCGACTATTTGCCGGTCCTCCTGCAAATCATTGTAGTCGGTCTGTTTGCTGTCTCAGCACTGCTGGTCAGCATCCTGGTAGGCAAACGCGGAAGACGCACTCGAGCGAAAGACACGGCGTACGAATGCGGGATGATTCCGCAGGGCGAACCGCAGCCGCGCTTCAGCGTGAAATTCTATGTCGTCGCAATGCTTTTTATCCTGTTCGATTTGGAGATCGTGTTCATGTACCCTTGGGCGATCGTTTACCGCGACGCGATCAAGCAAAGCAGCGCGATCTTCTGGAGCATGCTGAGTTTTATTACCATCCTGATGGTTGGCTACGTCTACGCCCTCAAAAAAGGCGCGCTCGACTTCAGAAAATAACGTAGCGAGCCTTGCCTCGGCAGCCTGCGATTCGTTAGATCCTAACCGTGATGCACGTACTACAGCGATCCGCCGAGAACAACGCTGGAGTTATCGAGCATATTTTTCCGCACGGCACGACGCCGGGCGACGTGGAATTGAGCATCGTCATCCCGGCGATGAACGAAGAAATCACCGTTGGGGAATTCATGGAATGGTGCAAGGAAGGCATCCAGCGCGCCGGCGTAACCGCACAGATCCTTATCGTCGACAGCTCGACCGACAATACGCCGAAGATTGTCCTTGAACACGGTGGCGAAATTTTACGCGTTCCGAAGCGCGGAGTCGGTAGCGCATACCTCGACGCGATTCCGTACATCCGCGGGAAATGGATTTTGATGGGCGATGCCGATTTGACTTACGATTTTCGCGAAATCGCTCCGTTCGTGGAGGAATTTCGGAAAGGCGCGGAGTTCATCATGGGCAGCCGATTTCGAGGCAGCATCGAAAAAGACGCGATGCCGAAACTGCACCGTTACTTCGGGACGCCTCTCACCAACTGGATTCTGAATCGGATTTATCGCAGCAACTTTTCCGACATCCATTGCGGCATTCGCGGCGTCACTCGTGAAGCATTGGACAAAATCAACATCACGTCGCGCGGGTGGGAATACGCAAGTGAAATGGTGCTGAAAGCGGCGCGACTGAAGCTCATCAGTTCGGAAGTGCCCATCAAATTTTACAAGGACCGCGAAGGACGACTCAGCCATCATTTGCGCGTGGGCTGGCGATCGCCCTGGCTCGCCGGTTGGGTCAATCTGAAAGTGATGTTGGTTTACGCGGCAGATTCATTCCTGCTTCAAGCCGGCGCTGCACTTCTGGTCATTGGGTTGCTGCTTTCTTTCGGTCTTGCCGCCGGACCGGTGAGGATCGGTAGGATCGGTTTTAGCCTGTACTGGATGTTGCTCGGAGTGATGTGCGCGACTTTGGGTTACAGCTCAATTCAAATCGGGGTTCTAGCGCGCGTCATGCACGGATTACGCCCCCGGTTCGTAGACCGTTTGCAAAAGGTCATGACATACGACCGTGGAATGATCGTATCAGCCGGTCTTAGCATCGCGGGCCTGGTGCTTCTCGGGAATCTCACCTATCACTATCTGAAACACGGTTTGCAGCTCGAAGCGATTTCGCACCCTGCAATTCTCGGTCTACTGCTCATTATTCTCGGGTTCCAGACGTTCGGCTTTACCTTGCTGTTGGAAGTGGCAAAGCGGGTTATCTCAAAGTCCCAGCGGTGAGTCTGCGCGCGCACGAAAGTTACGGGCAGCACGGACTAACTCCGGTCGATCGCCTGGGTGTGTGGCTATCCCAGCGCGCGATACGCCGCCATCTGCCGAGCCGCAATGATCTGGAGGTATTGGAACTCGGTTGCGGCTATCGCGCCACGCAGTTGATGGCCTTGGAACAGAAGTTGAAGAAAGGCATCGGAGTGGATTTTCAGATCGCGCCGGAGTTGCAAGCGCTGGAGAAATTCACGTTCCATGAAGCCACAATCGAACAAACCCTGCCAAATCTCGAAAGCGAAAGTCTGGACGTGGTCATGCTCATCTCGGTGTTGGAACACCTGCTTGAGCCGCAGTTTGTCATCGAATCTGCGTGGCATTTGCTCAGAACGAACGGGTTGCTGTTGGTGAATGTGCCGACGTGGACCGGCAAGCGATTCCTGGAGTTGTCCGCTTTCCGGTTCGGATTCAGTTCAAAAGTAGAGATCGACGATCACAAAATGTATTACCACAAAGGCGATCTCTGGCCCATGCTCGTGCGCGCCGGATTCAAGCCAAGTCAGATCCGACTGCGGTATCACAAATTCGGTTTGAATCTCTTTGCAACTGCCACGAAGAACGGTGGCGACCAGGATAACTAGCGAACCCGTCGCAACCTCGACCGATTACGTTTGAGTCAGCATATATTCCTTCTGTGCAGATCACTGACGGCGACCGCGCACCAAATCTTCTTCCCGTCACTCTCGGTCTCACCGTGTTCCTATGGTTGTTCACGATGACTGGTGGTCAGGACATTTTTGTTAATGAAGTGCTCGGCGGTGCCTACGATTCGCAAGCGGAACACTTTTTGCGAGGAGACGTTGGGGTCGATGCATCTGCGATCGCACATGAAAGAATGATCGTGAATGGCAAAGTGCGGATGTACTTTGGTCCATTCCCTGCCCTGCTTCGCGCGCCGCTGAATTTCATTTATCCAGCCGGCCACGGTAAATGGTCCCGGATTTCAGGATTTTGCGCAGGCGTTATCGCACTCTTTGCGTTTGTGGGCCTGGTGAGAGCTGCGTTGCGGTCATCGTCGCTTTCGTCGCGCTCGCGTAACTGGATCGGTAACGCCTGTATGATCGGATTCGCGCTTGGCTCACCATTGTTGTTGCTGCTGGGCAATCTCTCGATCTACGACGAAGCAATCGTCTGGGGGTTGGCTTGGTCCGTTTCTGCGCTCTATTTTGCGTGGCGCTCCCGAACAAATGAGCGCGCAGCGTTAACGCGATCACTGCTGGGCTTCTCGGTTTGTGCCGCCGCGGCTCTACTTTCGCGGGCGACGTTCGGCGCGCCTTTCGTCCTGATTGCGCCACTGCTTGCGATTCGTTTGTTCCATCAACACCGCATTCGAAACATTGTCGCGCTGTTTCTGCCGCTCGGAGCTGCGCTCGTTTTTTACCTGTTTCTAAGCTATGCGCGGTTCGGTGACTTCAGCGGCATGAACATGAGGTATAATATCAATCCCGTTCAACGAGATTTCGCGGTGAAGCACGGACTATTTCGATTCGAACGTGTGCCTTACAGCTTTGCCGACTATGTCCTGTTGCGAAGTCCTAAGCTGCAGCGACAGGCTCCGTTTTTGGAAGCGAACCGGCAAGATTACCGCCATCAAAACCTTTACGTGATGCCTTTCACTGAGACGTATTCTTCGCTCTTATGGTCTTCATCCTGGATTCTGCTCGGAGCTGCGATTGGCGTAGCGATGTTGCTGCGACCCGCAGGTGCTGAGGGCGTAGATCGCGTCATCGCCGCGATTTTCCTGCTTCAAATTATCGTCATTCTTTCCTTTATGGGATTGGCGCAACGTTATCTTGCGGAATTTTTCCCGTTTCTGATTTTCACTTTTCTTATCTTTCTCCGGGAGGGCAAAATTGCATTCCAATTGCGCTATTTGTTTATCGGGCTCGTTGGTGTCTCCGCCTTGATCAACTCACTCACGACTGTTTCGTGGCTGGTCGAAGCAGACATGAATGTCCCCGCGGCAACCAAGGCGAAATGGAATCAGTTTCTCGGGAGAACGTCACGAAGTTAACAGGCAAAGCGGAGCGCTGGACAAGTTGCTCCGGTCTTTCCATGTTGGCGCTCAAGACCAATTCGCCGCTGTTCGTATGCCTGAACTAAGCCGAGGACCTCACCTATCGGCAGTTGCCATTGTACTAGCTCTGCTCCTTTGGCTGATCGCGACCACGGGAGGTCGCCAGGTTTTCGTTAACGAGGTATTGGGCGATGCATACGATTCCCAAGCTGAGCATTTCCTTCACGGAGATGTTGGCGTTGATGTTGCCGCAAGTCGCTGGGAAACGATGATGGTAAACGGCAAGGCTCGTATTTACTTCGGGCCGTTTCCAGCCTTCGCGCGAATACCGCTAAATTATCTTTATCCCGCGGGTAAGGGCGCTTGGTCTCGTTTCTGTGGATTCTGCGCCGGAATTGTCGCGTTGGCCGCATTTGCCGGACTCCTCCAAATGGCGTTGCGATCGTCTGCACTATCAGCTCGTTGGCAGAACTGGGTGGGAGGCGCATGTTTGGTGGGATTCGTTTTTGGTTCTCCGCTTCTGTTTTTTGTCGGAAGCCCGACTATCTACAATGAGGCAATCCTATGGGGATTTGCCTGGTCTGTGGCCGCTCTTTATTTCGCTTTGCGATCGCGAGAGGCAGAAGGAGCAGCATTGACGTGGTCGCTGCTCGCCTTTTCGTTTTGCGCCGGCGCGGCTCTTCTTTCGCGTGCGACATTCGGCGCGCCGTTCGTCCTGATTGCTGCTCTCCTTGGGGCGCAATTGTTTCAGCGGCGACGACCCATACACGATCTCGCGGCGCTCTTAATGCCTCTCGGATCTGCGCTTGTTTTTTACGTCGTTCTTACATACGCCAAATTCGGGCATCTCAGCGGGATGCCATTGCGTTACTCGATTAACCAGGATCAGCGTAATTTTGCGTTGAACCACGGGATTTTTCATCTCGGACGTGTGCCGTATAGTTTCGCCGACTATTTCTTTTTGCGTTACCCGGAGCTACAACACGAGTTCCCGTTTCTGCGCGTCATGTGGCGCCACTTCAACAATCCGAATCTCTATGTTATGCCGTTTAGCGAAACGCACTTGTCAATAGTTTGGTCGTCGTGCTGGCTGCTGGTAGGTGCAATCATCGGTTTTGTATTGCTTTGCCGACGTAAAAGCACCGACGTGTTGGATCGTGGAATCGCTATCGGTCTCCTTGCACAAGTCATTCTAATTTTATCCTTCATGGGGCTGTGTCAGCGATACACCGCGGAGATTTTCCCGTTTCTCATCTTCTGCTTCATCATTTTTCTGCGTAAAGGCGGTCTGGTTGTTGTGCGCATGCGATATGCAATCCTCGGCTTAGTTGCGCTTTGCATAACAATCAACATACTCGCCACTGCTTTTTGGCTGTCACACGACACGAATCTTCCTATAGAGACCCGCACGTTTTGGAAGCTCGGACAGAACACAAATTAGCTGTTCTACTTTTCAAGTCAGCATGACAGCTTCGATTCCGCATTGCACCAAAACCAAGAACAGAACCGTACGCACGATAAGGCTTGAACCTCGCGCGATTTTCCTATCGATGAACAGAAATGCAGCAAGATAAAACGAGAGCAGAGCTGGCAGTATCAGTCGCGGCGTCCAGTATCCGAAAAGCGCGGCGGCATGGACAAATGGAATGAGAAGAAACACGATTAAGAAGAACGCAATTCCGAGAATGGCAGTGACATTTTCTCGATTGAGCTTGCGCTTAATGAGATTACGAAATGCCTGAAAGAGGCTCCAGGGCACGGAAACCAAAACGAGAACTGTCCAGATCACTCCCAACCACATGGATACTTGCATCACCGGTGTTTTCCACGGTTGTCGCCTCTTTTGATCAGGAATAAGCACGCTTCCGAAATTCTGCGGCACTGTCAGTATCTGAAACAGGTTCATCGTGTCGGTAAAAATGCCGAGATGCACTAATCCGAGGTAGCTATACCGATGGCCCTCCAGAATTTCGCGCTTGAAATATTCTGGCGCGCAGAACAGTTGTAGATCGGTGCGTTTAACCAAGAGAAGGTCTCGGTAACTCATGTCGGGTGCTTCGCCTTTTTCGAGCCAGTGCTTCTCAGTGTTATAACCATGCACGCGGCTACTCGCCCAAAAACTGTGCACAGCGAGCGCGGAAGCAAGCAGAAGGGTTATTACACAAATTGCCGCGAACCGTTGAAGGTTCCACCGGTGTTCTGCTGCAACACTGAGCAGAATGACGAACACGACGGGTATGAACGCCATAAAGCTGTACTTGGTCCACACGGCGACAGCTAGTGCGAGACCCAGGAACATCCCGCTCCACTTATCGGACATTTCATGAGACAGGCATCTTTCTAGCAGAAAAAGCACGAGCACGAACAACGGAACCGTCATGCTGTCCGTTCCAATTGCGGCTGCATGGATGACCCGCACGGGCAGCAACGCCAGGAAGAACACCATTGCCAGATGAATCACACGACTGCGAAACCGCTGTTCCGTGTACCTGAAAAACCACCACATTGCGAATGCGTTCAAAGCTGACTGGCCGATTGAGAGGGCGATCGGAAAACCATTGTTGCTTCCGATCAGCAGAAAGAGCCAATGGCCTAACAAATAGTATGTCGGCGGGCTAGTGGTCGAAAAATCAAAAATCTTGGGCCATTGAGTCAGCCGCGCGAAATGCGTGTAATAATCCGGGCCGACGTAACCTCCACGAAAGGCTGCGAAAATAGAAGTTAAAAAGGAGAGTGCGAGCGCAAAGACCCACAAAGCGTGTATGCCAATGTGATTGCTTAACCAGTTTTTGATGTCGCTCATCGTCTCACCCTTCAGACTGATGGCAGCGACATCAAAGATCAATACGGCTCCGCTCGCACCTACTTTTTATGGTTCGAATCACCGCAAGCATACATCTTCGGCTTGAAACGTGGCCGCCGGATAACATGGTCTCACGTTTTCGATAGTGGCGTTCCCGAAATGATTATCACGCGTGCTCCAAACGAATTTAGCAGGGCGACAGTGGGACTGATCGTGCTTCAGAGCACGCGCCGCGCTTCCGCAGACAGCTTGCGTTCCGCCGGGCCAAAAGCCAATGGACATGCGAGTGCCTGTTCGATCAGTGCCCGACCGGCGACGAAGTCGCCAGCGTGGCAGAGGATCATTCCGGAGTGCAGAAGCAGAGCCGGACTCTTGTTGCCTGATTGCGCCGCCTGACGAGCGAAATTTTGTGCTTCGGCATCTTGCCCATTACGGAAAAACGCCCAAGCCAGAGTATCGGCAGCGAGCGCGTCCTGACGCACCTCCCAATCCAGACGCGCGAAGCGCAGGCCTTCCGCGACGTTGCTCTCTTCCAAATACAACAAGGCCAGCGGGCGAAACTGATCTTTCGCGCCGCCCTGTTGCGCCGCGAGCATCGCGTCGCGGGCTTTCGTGCGTTCGCGTTCCGCATCGGCGGTTTGGTGACGCGCGTCAAGAGCTTCAGCCAAACCGAGGCGATAGACAGGCGAGGCGTTCGTGTTGAGGAGTTGGCGAAAACTTCGCGCTGCCTCCTGCCAGTGTCCCTGCGCAGCGTGCCACTCGGCGAGATGTTCGCGAGCGAATCCGTAACGGGGCGCGATGCGCAGCGCCCGTTCGTAGGCATGCCGCGCCTCCGTTTTTTGGCAATTCGCGACGTGAAGCGCACCGATGCGCACCTCCGTCCACGCGAGGATATTTGGCGAAAACTTGCTGCGCCGCGCCGCATCACGCGCCTCGCGCATGGCTTCGAGTGCGCCGTGCAGATCACCGTGGTATTCACGCAAGGCGGCGAGCCGCGATAGCGCATGGAAGCCGCGCTGCGCCTTCAGCATTTCCTGCAGAACCTTGTCGGCTGCCGCAACATCGCCAAGCGCGAGGTGAATATCGAATAGCGTCCCTGCCGCCTCGATATCCGATGGCATCGCGCGCAACGCTTCCTCCGCATACGGCAGCGCCTCGGCGAAGTGATGGCGCTCGGACAAAGTCATCGCCAGGCCGAGCAGCGCCTCGAAATTGGTCTGATATTGGAGCGATTGCCGGAGAGCAGCGACTGCTTGCTCCCAATCGCGCGTGTTCGCAGTTTGACGATAATGGTCGAGATAAGCTAGTCCGAGTCGCGCGTAGATCGGGTAGGTGGCGGGGCCGCCAGTTCGTGACCGGTAAAATGTGATCCGCTCCGCAGCGGTCTTCGTGCCGGCGTGTTGGGCCGCCGGTGCCGCAGCAATCAGCGCGACACTGAGAAGAAGGGAAAGGCCGGCCGGGATGGCTCCAGCCGTCATTGCGCCGGATGAGGCGGCGCGAGATACGGAAACATGGTCAGAAACGGCACGTCGTTCACACTTGGAAACGGAAAGTCGTTCGCCAGCACGCGCTGATCGCCGACCAAATCAACGACATCATCAGCAAGCGCACGGCCATTGGGGTAGGCTGCCGGCCGGGCAGTGTCGTAAATCATCACATCGGGCGGGACGTGCAATTGTCGCTCCTGGAGACGCGGATGAATCACATTCAACGCGTTGTTTTCAGGAAACATGGAGCGCAACGAGCGCCCGGCTAAGTCTTGGAAGGGCGCATCAGCATCTTCGCCCGCGGCAGTAGCCCAAATGAGCAACGTGCTCTGCGTGCGTGCAACCGCGGCGAGTGGTACCTCGAGCACGATTGAGGCGACGTTCCGGCCTATGCGCGGCCCGCGGATGAACGGATCATCGCGGAGTCCGCTGAAGAAATTCAGGATTGGCACGGACGAATTCGGAGCGCCGCGCACGATTGTGTTCACTCGCGGCTGCCCATCGGCGTCGAAGGCAATCCGGAAGGTAACATCCTCGTGGATGCGTTCCGGGTTCAGGATGGTACCGCCCATGCCGTATGGATCGGCGGGACTGACGACAGCGTCCTGGTCAATGTTGATCTCAAAGGTGATATCGCTCGGGAAAATATACGTTGAGGCACTCGGTGGGATCGCCGGATTCATCGACAGCGCGATGACGAGACGACCGCCAACAGTAAATGCGTGCAGGTCGGTGAGGTTCGCATCCTGGCGGGCAACGCCGTTGATCGAGGGAACATCAGAATGATCCGAGGCGCGTAACGGCAGAACGGCGGCGAAGAAAAGCGCGAGGCCGAGTACCCGCGACGAACACCGATAATTCATAAAGCATTACTTACCAAAATGCGAAAACGGCACAAGCCCGAATGCGTCGGCTCGCCGAGCCAGCGAGTGCGACCTGTGTTGCTTCGGGCGTATGAACCCAGGATTTCGATCGACTGCCCGTGTAGTCCGAATAATCGAACGACGCGGCTCCCGCCACGCCGAGCAGGGCTGACCGCCGAACGTCTTCCATTTCGGCGAGTAAGCCCGCGTCGCTAACACGCAGACGTTTCGGCGTGCAGGTATCAGGCCAAATGAAGGGTTGCCGCCAAACACGTCGGGTGGACAAGGTTGGTCAACTCTTTCATGTTTGCGCTCGCGAAATGATCATCACGCGTTCTCCATTGCGAATCTCGCTCGGCGGCGGCGGGACTGATCTGCCTTCGTACTATGGCAAGCACGGCGGATTTCTAATAGCCGCGGCCATCGACAAATACATTTACATCACTGTTCATCGCCGCTTTGTGGATGGATTTTTGCTGAAATACTCCCATCTCGAGGAGGTGGCTAGCATCGATGAAATCCAGCACCCGATCATCAGGGAAGCACTCAAGCTTGCGGACGTGCGGGAACGAAATCTTGAGATCGCAAGCATGGCAGATATCCCGGCCGGGACGGGGCTCGGCTCGTCTGGCAGTTTCACGACTGCGCTGCTCAAAGCGCTGCACGCATTGCGCAAAAATCTGGTGCACCCATCTGAGTTGGCCGAGCAGGCGTGTTGCATCGAGATGGAAAAACTCCGCGAACCAATAGGTAAGCAGGATCAATATATTTCGGCGTACGGCGGGATCACTTGTTTTGAGTTTCTGCCGGATGGTCGCGTGCAGGCGTCACCGCTCAACGTCTCTGAAGACACCTTGTTGGAGCTGGAAGATAATCTGTTGCTGTTCTTCACAGGCTATGCGCGTTCCGCTTCAAAAATCTTGCAGGAACAACACGACAAAAGCACGCAATCTGACGAAACGATGCTGGAGAACTTGCATTTCGTAAAAGAACTCGGGCGCGAAAGTCAGCGGGCATTGGAAAAGCATAATCTTCGCGAATTCGCGCGGCTCCTGGACGTTCACTGGCGGCGGAAAAAAGAACGCTCGGCCGTCATGAGCAACCAGTTTATCGACGAATCTTATGATGTCGCAATGGCGAACGGCGCCCTGGGCGGAAAATTAATCGGCGCGGGCGGAGGCGGTTTTCTCATGTTCTATGCCCAAGACAAGGCGCGCCTGCGCGATGCGATGCGTGAAAGAGGACTGACGGAAGTGCGATTCCGATTCGAACCCGAGGGCACAAAGATCCTCATTCAATGACAGCGCGAAACAACGAAATCGATTTAGCCGATTGGCCCGTCGCCATTCTCGCTGGTGGCCTTGCCACGCGGCTCCGGCCGGCAACCGACAAGCTGCCGAAGGCGTTGTTAAACGTGGCTGGGGAACCATTTCTCGTCCATCAGTTGCGGCTGCTGCATTCCGAAGGCTTTCGTAAGATTGTACTATGTGTTGGCTATCTCGGTGAGCTGATTGAGTCAACGATTGGCGACGGAAAACGATTTGGATTGCAAATCGATTATTCCTCCGATGGACCAACGCTTCTCGGAACTGCCGGTGCGCTCAAGCGCGCCACTTCGAAGCTCAGGGAACGTTTTCTGGTCATTTACGGAGACTCGTACATGCCGGTCGATTACGCCGCGATCGTAGAAGCTTTCCTTCAGAGCGAGAGACCGGCTTTGATGACGGTATTCGAAAATCAAGGCCGCTGGGATGCAAGCAATGTTTGGTTCGAGGCTGGAAAAATTCATCGGTACGACAAGAAAGTGCGCACACCGGAGATGCATCACATCGATTACGGCATAAGCGTCCTGACCCGGGAGGTGTTCGCCGACGTTCCCGACAACACGCCATCTGATTTGGCCGATCTATACGCACATCTCGTAGCCGGGAAACAAATGGCTGCGTATGAAGTGAAACAGCGGTTCTACGAGATTGGCTCAACCAAGGGTCTTGCGGAGCTTGATGCGCTGTTGCGCAACAAAACGGTTTCCCTTTCTGCATGAGCTACTCTAGACAACACTTGCGTGAAGCGACGGAAATTCTCGCGAAGCTGGACGCAACGCTTTGCGAAAAAGCCGTAGAATTACTCGCTGCCGTGCGCGCGCGCGGAGGCCGGCTTTTCATTCTTGGCGTGGGAGGCAGCGCAGCCAATGCTTCGCATGCAGTGAACGATTTCCGCAAGCTCGCAGGCATGGAGGCGTACGCGCCGACAGATAACGTGTCGGAGCTGACTGCGCGCACCAATGATGACGGATGGCCGTCAGTTTTCGTGGAGTGGCTCAAAGGCAGCAGGCTCAATGAAAAAGACGCGATCCTCGTACTTTCCGTAGGCGGCGGCAGCGTTGAAAAAAACGTCAGTCCGAATTTGGTGAGCGCGCTGCAGTTGGCCAAGGAACGAGGTAGCGCGATCGTGGGAATCTTGGGCCGCGACGGAGGATACACGGCGCGTGTTGCGGATGTGGCGATTGTCGTACCGACAGTCAATCCGGCAAACGTCACGCCGCACACCGAAGCATTCCAGGCGGTGGTGTGGCATTTGTGGATTTCGCATCCCACTCTCAAAATCAGTGAGACCAAATGGGAAAGCATGAAGTAGCGCGACGTGCAGTTTTTCTCGATCGCGATGGAGTGATCAACCGGGTGATGGTCCAAAACGGAATGCCTTATCCTCCATTTCACGCCGCGGAGTTCGAGCTCTATGACGATGTTCCGGACGGATGTGCGCGGCTGAAGGCTGCGAACTTCCTCCTGGTTGTGATCACTAACCAGCCTGACGTCGGGCGTGGCACGCAGAGTCGCGAAGCCGTTGAAGCGATGAATCTAAAAATGCAATCGGCGGTCCCATCAATTGATCGTGTTGAGGTGTGCTATCACGCCGGCGAGAATCACGGCCAACCGTGCGATTGCCGTAAGCCACGGCCCGGCATGATCCTCCGCTCAATTGCTGAGCTGAACATTGATCCTAAAAGAAGTTATGTCATAGGCGACCGCTGGCGCGATGTCGATTGCGCGCGCGCCGCGGGTTGTCGCGCGATCTTCATCCAGCGCGGGTACAAAGAAAAGTTGCGCGAGCCGCCCGATTTTACCGTTGCCAATTTCAACGACGCTGTCAGCGCCGTTCTCAGCGACCATAGCGTCTGAGAACTGCTTGCATTTGGCCGTGGCGGATGAGTAGGCTCTAAGGGGATGACTGAGCGCTTGATGAACCTGGCCGTGAAAATATTCGCCGATGGCGCGGACCTTCAGGGCATCGCGGAGCTTGCGCGGCAGCCCTACATCCATGGCCTTACGACAAATCCGACTCTGATGCGAAAAGTCGGTCTGACCGATTACGAAAGCTTCGCCAAGGCGGTCTTGAAAGAAGTGAAATCTAAACCGATCTCATTCGAAGTTTTCTCCGACGATTTTGCGGAGATGCACCGGCAAGCGGTCAAAATCCATGAGTGGCAGGACAACGTTTACGTTAAGATCCCAATCACCAATACCAATGGTGAATCCTCTATTCCGTTGATCGAGCGCTTAGCTGGTGAAGGTGTGAAGCTAAACATAACCGCAATGCTGACGCCGCGTCAGGTAGCAGCTGTCGTTGCGGTGCTGAACCCGAACGTCCCATCGATCCTTTCAGTCTTCGCTGGACGCATCGCCGATACCGGAGTCGATCCATCGCCAATAATGAAGGAATCGCTCGAGATCGTCCGAACTTTGCCGAACTCTGAACTCCTCTGGGCGAGCGTTCGCGAGGTGCTTAATGTTTTCCAAGCTGCGGCTTGCGATTGTCATATTGTTACTGTGCCGCACGATATTCTCAAAAAACTTCTCGAACTCCGAGGCAAAGATCTCGACGAGCTCTCTCTTGATACCGTCCGCATGTTCCACCGGGACGCTGTCGCTGCCGGTTTTAAGCTCTGATGGAGGCCGCGACACCGAAAAAGCCGGCTAGGTACGAGCTTTGGGTGGCGATTGCTATTTCCTTGTTCGCCGCCGCCGCCTTTTATTTTTCGACGAACCCGACCCTGCACGATCTCGATTATACGGCCGAGATTGCTTCGGCATTTCTGCGCGGCGATCTCGGCCTCCGCGAAAAGCCGCCCGAGTGGCTTAATGAGATGATTCCGTACGGGAATCGATATTATTCCGCTTTTCCGCTGGGCGCCGTTCTTAGCATGATGCCAATTGCACTGCTACAAAAAGCGTCATTGATCCACGATTTTCCGGCTCGGATTCTGGCTTCGTTGATCGCGGGAGCTTGCGTTTACTTTTTCTTTCAACTCGCGAAAGCATTCGGACCCGACTATTCCAGCCTCAAACCAAAACGACTCACTCGGCGAATTTTGTTGGCGTTATTCCCCGTCTTCGGAACCTGGACCTGGTGTAACCTCGGGATGGGCGGTGCCTGGCAAATCGCTCTCGGCCTCGCGTTATTGGGCGAAACCGCAGCTCTTTATTTCACGTTGGTGCGGCCATCGCCCTTCATTGCTGGCGCGTTCTTCACTCTTGCTTTCGGAAATCGGACCGAGCTTGTCCTCACCGCCCCTTTCTTCCTTTATTTTTTCTGGCGCCGCGCGGTGCCTGCAGCACAGGCGTCTTGCATTCCGGAGCTCGAGAACACAAGCGATCTCCCCACAACTTCTGCGTCGTTAGCGTCAGGTTCGCATGTTCTGGAGCGAGCAGCGCTCCGTTGGAACAATTTTAAGCAAACGTTTCGTGTAAACGGCGTAACCTTTTTCGATTTTTTAGTCGTGCCAGTAACATTGGCACTGCTGACTGGCGCTTACAATTTGGCCCGGTTTCATTCAATGATCGATTTCGGCTACTTTCATATCCCTGAAGTTCGCGATGAACCTTGGTACGCTCACGGACTGTTTTCGTTCCACTCAATCCCGTGGAACGTGAACAAAATGATTTTTGAAGGTTTCCGCGATGACCCGAACTTTCCATTCATTAGCTTTCCCCCGTTTGGGTGCTCCATTTTTCTCAGCA
>Ga0310813_10001491_pt1 | contig 14071 bp, 8 predicted proteins | sample YN3metagenome_FD_203086 | JGI IMG/M metagenome (GOLD analysis project Ga0310813, IMG submission 203086) | Soil microbial communities from experimental microcosm in Duke University, North Carolina, United States - YN3 | ecosystem: Engineered > Artificial ecosystem > Soil microcosm > Unclassified ...
AGCGAGAGCCTGGGCCACCCCCTCCCTGGTCGATCAGTTGAAACAAAGGAGTTACGCGAATCGATCAGTAGCGATCAGAAGGGGTTGTGGTGTCCCGCGCGTCGATCCATACAGGTTGTGGTTGTCAAAGAGCGATACAGACGATTCCCGATGTGGGTATCGATCTGTTGAGGATAGCGGGTTGTGAGCGGAGATTCGGTGATGGTGGATACGCCTGCGTGTAGCGAGGGTCATTGACAGAAGTGCCCGCTGGAAACCGGGGCAAGTTTGGAGACAAAAGCACACCACAGAGGGTGGACAGAGGGCACAGGAAAAGCGTCACACGAAGGACACGATGGGAGCACGAAGGTCCGCGTTCCATGCCGTTCACGGCGCCGGAAAGTTGACATAGATCGGGTTGGTGAGCGCGAGCAGGGAGCCGTCGGCGGCGCGGATGTTGACGCGATACCAGTGTCGCTTTCCATCGCCCGCGATTTCGAAGCGTTTCGTCTCGTCCTTGCCGCCAATTGCGGTGTCGGTCACGAGCTGTGACACGTTTCCGTCGGCAATGAGCTCGATCCGCCCGCCGGCAGCATTCACCACCTGCACGGAAAATTGCGCGCGCGCCCCGGAAGCGAGCGCGAGGGCATCGCCGGCGATCGCATGGCTGCGGTTCGCATCGGCCGACAGATAGACATCCGGCCCCTCCGGTCCCTTCGTCTTGATAAACGCGTGACCGGCGCGAATGCCGTCGATGATGGCTGCTTCCGAAAGTTCCTTCGCGAAGACGACAGTCGTGGGCGTCCCGACCGGATGTCCCGGTCGCGTGCCGGAGTCGTGGTCGTCGCTGCCGGCGATGGCGGTGACGCGCTCGCCGTTGTTCAGCCGCCGATGCCAGAGCGGGATACCGGAGCGGTCGTTCTCCACGTCGAGTCCGTTGACGACTTCCATGGCGTCGAGCTTTCCGACGGCGAGCGCCGGCTCCGGATTCCAGCCGCAGCCCATGCAGACTTCGCCGGTGGGAAAGGCAGGATGATTCAGAGACATAATGCCGCCCAGCGCGTGCACGCGGTCGGCGATGTCGTTGACGGAATTCGTCGGGCTCAGCCGGAAGTCGACCCAATCGCTCGTGCCGAAGATGTTCGCATGTCCGCGGTAAGTGGTGATCTCGCGGCCGCGAATGAGGAGCAGCCGATCGAAATAGTTCTGCCAGCGCAGCAGCGAGGTGTAGGCGCTGGCGGTGTCGTGCTCGGTATCGGCCACGAAGTCCAGCCCGCGGGCCGCCGCGGCTTCAAGCAACTTGAACTCCGGACACGGCACGCGCCGCCCGGTCTGGCTGGCGCAACTCCCGTCGCTCTGCCCGGTGTGCGTGTGGAGATCGCCTTGGTACCAGCCGGCTGTTTTGTTGAGCACGGCGCGCTGATCGGGAAGCGAGAACGGCGGGTCGAGCGTCTTGCTCAAGTAGATCTCGGCTTTGTACTCGGCGGTGACGCCGGCGCGAGTATTGGCAATGCCGAGCAGCAGCTTCCACGTTCCCGGCGGCAGTGCTCCGGGCAAGTACGACGCGGTGGCATCGACGTCCGAGATCGTGAACCACGTCTTGTTGCTTCCGCTCCATCCGCGAAACCGCTCGGGATCGAACAGCCCAAGGTCGACGACCGTCCGCTGGTCGCGCTGCGTATTCGAGAAGACGACGGTGATGCGCCGGGTCCCGGCAGGCACTTCAAACGGCAGCGACTTGTAGGTGTTCAAATCCTCGGCGGTGATCTTGCCGGTGAGGACGTGCGCTGGTTGCGGGGCTGGACCCTGCGCAACAGCCATCAGCGGACAAACACACACGAATGCGAGAAGCGTTCGAACAGCTCGGGTCATGCGAATCCGATACACGGCTGTCGTGGAAAATGCAAAGCAAAAGCGCTCTCACTCGCGCGGGAATCTACAAAATTCCGTAGGTGAAGAATCGCGGTCGATAACGCGCCTGCTCACAAAAACTCTTGCGCGCCGTCTCGCAGGGTGGTATCCATTCCGATTTCCGAGGGGTCTATTTATCGGCTGTCATGTCACGTTTACCCGACGTTCACGCGGGAGCGATACGTTCGCTCGCGCGAAAAAACGTTCTCAAGCGATCACTACATGAGGGGATGTCTATGTCGAAAGTGATGTGTGCAGTTCTGCTTCTGTTGTGTTCTGTCACGCTCGTGGCGCAAGTCAATAATGCGAGCCTGACGGGATTGGTCACCGATCCAAGCTCCGCGGTGGTGGAAGGCGCTCGCGTAACCGCGGCCAACATCGCCACCGGCCAGGAATTCACGACCACGACCTCCGCCGGCTATTACACGCTGCCGGCACTGCCCATCGGCGAGTACGAAGTGCGCGTCGAAAAAGAAGGGTTCAGCAAGGCGGTCACGCGGCTGACGCTGGAGGTCGGCCAGAAGGGGCGCCAAGACTTCGCTCTGAAGGTCGGCACGACGAACGAGCAAGTAACGGTCGAAGCCGTCGCCCCGCTTCTCTCGACGCAGGACGCATCGCCGGGCGCGGTTGTGGATAGCATGACGATCGGCGCGACGCCTCTCGGCGCGCGCAACTGGGATGACCTGCTGGGCCTTGTGCCCGGCGTGCAAGCCGATCGCTACACCGAACAGGGCGGCGGGACCGCTGCCGGCCGTACCGGCGGCGTCAACGTGCATGGTGTCCGTTCCCTGCAAAACAATTTTGTGCTCGACGGAGTCGACAACAACTCCTTCTCGGAAAACGTGCAGGAGCTGACGACGCAGATCGCGCGTCCGTCACTCGATGCCATCGCCGAGTTCAAGGTTTCGACGAATCCGTACTCGGCGGAAAATGGCCGCAGCCCGGGGTCGCTGGTGAGCGTCACCACCAAGGGTGGCAGCAACAGCTTTCACGGAACCGCGTATGAATACCTGCGCAACAAGGTGTTCGACGCCCGCGACTTCTTCAACGCGCGCTCGGCGTCGCAGAATCCGACCAGCCCGTTCTCCAAGAAGCCCGCATACAACCAGAACCAGTTCGGCGGCACAATCGGAGGGCCGGTAATCAAGAACAAAGCGTTCTTCTTCTTCAACTACGAAGGAACGCGCATCCGGCGCGGCCGGCTTTACCTGGCCAACGTTCCGACGGCGACCGAACGGGCGGGCGACTTTTCGTCGACCGCCGGCACGGCCAATGGCGTGACGTACGCCACGCTGGTGGACAACATCGGCGACTGCGTCGGCAAGGGCAACCAGTTCACGACGGCCAATACCGGCATGCCGCGCAACAACATGATTCCCGCGCGCTGCATCGACTCGACTGCGGCGAAGATCCTGGCGCTGGTTCCGTCGCCGAACAATACGCCGGGCAGCGGCCAGCTCAACGTCAACAACTTCGCGAACGCACGCAGCCTGATCGACGACGCCAACAGCTACACCGGGCGCTTCGACTACAACCTGAACTCGAGCAACAACGTGTTCGTGCGCTACACCAACACGCACCGATTCCGCTTCGTTCCGGGAACGTTCGGCGGCGTGCTGGACGGAACCAGCACGTCGGCGGCCGGCCGCCTGACGATGAATGCCATCAGCACCTCGATCGGCTGGAACCACGTGTTCACGCCGCACGTGGTGAACGAATTCCGAATCGGATGGGGACGCGACTGGTCGCAGGGCGTGCAGGATCCGTTCGGCCTCAACAAGGAATCCGACTACATCCTGGGCGTGCCCGACAATCCGCTATTCAACGGCGGCATCCCGCGCATCGCGCTGAGCACGCGCGGCGGCACGCAATCGAACACGACTTCGAACCTGGGCGGCGTGGACAACTGGGGCTCGCCCGACTTCCTGCCGAAATTCCAATACACCAACCAGTACCAGTGGAGCGATACCATCAACTGGTCGATGAACAAGCACCAGGTCCGGTTCGGCATCGACGCGCGCATGCCGATGCGCAACATCTTCCTCGACGTTCCAGCGATGCGCGGCCGCTTCAGTTTCGATGGCCAGCGCACCGGCATCGGATTGGCGGACTTCCTGCTCGGCTATCCGCAGGCTGCGGAGCTGGCAACGCCAAGCGTGACCGACGCGCGCATCTGGATGTTCTCCGGGTACTTCCAGGACGATTGGAAAGTCACGCCCAAGTTGACCTTCAATTACGGCTTACGCTACGACTACGCGACTTGGCCGTATAGCGGCGCCGATCGGATCACCAATATCCAGAACCCGAATCCGGCGGCGGTGAATGCGATCGCGACACTCGTATGCGCCAAAGCAGTGTCGCCTTGCGGCGCAACCACCGGTAACCGAGGGTTGTTGAATCCCGACAAGAACAACTTTGCGCCGCGCCTCGGACTGGCTTACCAGCTCGATTCAAACACCGTAGTGCGCGCGGGCTACGGCCGCTTCTACATGCTGTTTGAGCGCGCCGGCAGCGAAGACCAGATGTTCCTGAACCCGCCGTGGCTGGTCGACAAGTCGGTGAGCGCGAGCGGTACGGGAGCCACCGTCAACAACATGCGTCTGAAGACGGGCTTCAATCTCTCGCTCGATCCGGCGACACTCGATCTGAAGCAGATCCGCCTGCGCGCGGTGAATCCGAACAACGTGCAGCCGGAGGTAGACCAGTGGAACCTCGGCATCGAGCGTCAACTGCCGTCGCAAATGCTGGCAACTCTGGAATACGTCGGCACCAAGGGAACGCACCTCTCGATCCTGAAGAACCTCAACCAGACGTACTTCGATTCACTGGGCAGGGCATGTGTCGCGGTGAGCGGCGCTTCGCCGAATTGTCCCGGCCTCGGGGCTGCGGGCACGGGACTGCTGCCGTACATCGAGTACAGCAACCTGGGTCCAATCGAGTATCGCGACAACGTGGGCAACTCGACGTACCACGGCATGGAAGCGAGCCTGCAAAAGCGCTTCAGTCATGGCTCGTCGTTCAGCGTTGCGTACACGTGGTCGCACTCGATCGACCAGGCGATGGAACACCTGTTCAGCGGCGGCTCGAACAGCTTCCTGCAGAACGAGCACGACCTGCGGCAGCAGCGCGGCGCCAGCGACTTCGACATCCGTCATCGCCTGGTGGCGAGCTACGTGTACGATCTGCCGTTCGGCAAGGGACAGAAGTGGGCGCAAAACGGGCCGATGTCGGAGATCGTCGGCGGATGGCGCGTGAGCAGCATCATGGGCTACCACACCGGGCGTCCGTTCACCATCTTCGCCGGCGGCAACAGTAGCGCCTTCCAGACCGGCGGCTTCGGTGCGACGGCACTCGCCGATTGTCCGAATGGCGTGGTGGGAACGGACTACATCGACAAGGGCGGACCCGGACCGTACTGGTTCGATCCGACCAAGTTCGCTGTGCCGACTGCTCCGAATCCGACCGGCGCGTCGGGTACGGTAGCGCGCCTGGGCAATTGCACGCGCAACAACATGTACGGTCCGTCGAACGGCAACATCGACTTCGCCGTGAACCGTACCTTCAAGTACTTCGGCGAAGGACGCTCGCTCGACTTCCGTTGGGAAGCGTTCAACCTGCTGAATACCCCGTACTTCAGCATCCCGGCACACGATTGCTCGAGCAACTGCTCGACCAACGCGACCTTCGGGCGCATCACCAGCCTGCAGGGAGACCCGCGAACCATGCAGTTCTCGTTACGATTCGCGTTTTGACGGGCTGACGGTCAGCAACACGGGCCGCGCTTCGGCGCGGCCCTTTTCTTGTCTGGCCGAGATTACAGCGCGCGGCTGTTAACGCGCGCTTTGGGTGAGTGGGCTTCCTGTTCTTCCGGCAGCATGGGAAGGCGCGCAGCGCCGTAGAGTCCGGAGTCGGCGCCGAGCAGCGCGTGCGTGATATGCGTGCACCGGGGCGCGATGCGTTCGGGAGCCGGGGGAGCGGTGGCGTTGTAGACGAACGAGCGCTTGCGCACCTGGTCGAAGATGAACGGCGAGAACGCTTCCCATGCGCCGGCCACGCCGCCTCCGATTACGAAGATCGGCAGGTTCAACACGTTGATCATACTGGCGATGGAGATGCCGAGCGCCTCGCCGGCTTTCTGATAAATCGCGCGGCAGGCCTTGTCGCCCTCGGTTGCCAGTTTGTAGACGAGCTTGGGAGTGAGTTCTTCGCCGCCCTCGATCGCGCGCTTCAGCTTGGCGGCGTCTCCCGATGCGATGGCGTCCTTGGCCATGCGGAGGACTCCGTTGGCGCCGGCGAACTGCTCGAGGCATCCGCGGTTGCCGCAGGCGCACGGTGGACCATCCGGTTCGATGGTGGTGTGTCCCGGCTCGCCGGCCATGCCGGTCATGCCGTGCCAGATGGCGCCTTCGAGCACGATGCCGCCGCCGATGCCGGTGCCGAGCGTGTACATGAACATGCTGTCGAAGCCGCGACCGGCGCCCAGCCAGTATTCGCCCATCGCGCCGACGTTGGCGTCGTTTTCGAGAATCACGCGCGTGCCCAGGCGGTGCTCGATTTCCTGCAGCACCGGATAGTCGTGCCATCCGGGCAGGTTTGGCGACTCGCGCAGCACGCCGGTGCCGAGGTCGATGATTCCGGGGACGCCGACGCCGATCCCGAGAAACTTGCCGTTGGAGTTGTACTTGGTTTGCAGGACACCGATGGCGTCACACATCGCATTCACGACGCGCTCGGGTCCGCGCAGGACCTTGGTGCTGAGCGTGACTTTTTCCAGCAGCGTTCCGCGATCGTCGACGACCGCGACGCGCAGACTGGTGCCGCCCAGATCTACTCCGATGGCGAATTCGGACATAGGAATGGCGATTATAGCTGTGGGCGCTGATTTTCCGGAGTCAGCGGGCCGACGCCGATTTGGTTGCGGGCGGCGCCTGGCGCTGCACCACGCCATAGTCGATGGTCTGCCAACGTCGAGCGATGGTCTGGTAATAGAGCTTGTCGCCGGAGATCTCGACGATCGCGAAAGTGCGATCGGCGTCGAAGGCCTTCTCGAGGTTGTCCATCGAACGGAAGTCGTGGTCGATCAGTTTGGCTGAGCTTCCCAGGACGAAGTAGTAGATCCCATTCTGCGGACGGAATCGCTCATAGGCGTGTTCGTGTCCTGAGAAGACGATGTTCACACCGTACTGCTTAAACAGCGGCTCGAGTCGCGAGCGCAGGTCGACGTCGGCGCCGTGGATGCGTCCATTGTTGTAGAGCGGATGATGGAAGTAGGGGACCTTCCACTTCGCCGCGGACTTCTGGAGATTCTCCTGCAACCACGAGAGCTGAATCGGATCCATGTAGTTGCTGTCGAGGGCGTAGAACGCAACGTCACCCTTCTTGAAGAAGTAATAGCGCTCGCCATTCATGTTGAACGGCTTGTAGGCGATCTCGGTGCCGGGATCGTCGTGATTGCCGAGCGATGCGTAGAACTTCACTCCGGCGTCGAGCAACACCTTGTATGGCGTCTCGAACTTCTTCTTCAGGTCTTTCGCGTCGTGCCCGCCGTAGATGTTGTCGCCGAGCATAATGACGAAGTCGAAATTCACTTTTTCGCGATATTTCGCCATCTCCTCGGCGATGTCGTATTGCTCGCGGTCGCCGGTGCCGCTGTCGCCGATGACGGCGAAGCGCACGGAGTTCTTCTCCAGCGGCAGATGCAGTTCGAGTTGCGCGGGCGACGGACCGTTCTGCGCCGCGGCAAAGGTTCCCAACAGCAACAGCGCGAGGATGCGAAAACCTGTTCTGCGCATTCGTTCTCTCCTACGTTGCGCGAATCGCGTGGGGCATGAAGTCGACGATGAGGTTGGCGGCAATGTCGTGCAGCACCAGGTCCCGGTTGACGATGCGGTATTCCAATTCCTTCGGCAGCGGCGGCAGATTCGCCAGCAGCGAAGGCGCGGTCGATTGCAGCGGCACGTCCGGCGGATACACGCCGTTCACTTCCAGCTTGAATCCCTTCACCGGCTCGGCATGCCGCAAGCTGGCGAGGATTTTGGCGCCCTGCTTTCCGGTGAACGTCTTCGCGATTGTCTTGCGGAAGTATTGCGTGATTTCCGGGGTGAAGATGTTCCCCTGCTTCGCATTTGCGCGCGCAACACGGACGCGCTTCGCCAGCTCCTTTTGGGTCTCTTCGAGCTTCTGGGCCGAGTCCGTCGGGTTTGGCGCTGTCCCCGCGTTTGTCTTGCGGAGCGCAAGGTAGTCGTTAACGCGCTTCTCGAAATCGGCCACGACCTGTTTCTGCTGCGGCGACGGTTCCGCGCGCATCGAGGCCTGCGCCAGCGCGACCGCAGGGCAGGCGATAGCCACCGCAATCACAGCATGGATTCGAAACATGATGAGTTCACCCTGATTAGTTCGATGCGCCCGCACCTGCTGGAAGTTCGCAGGCAGATTACGTTTTTGCCGCCCGTGTTGCCCCGAAATCGAGAGTAGGCCAGCAACCCCGCATGAATAGCGGCTGTCCAACCAGTAGCGGCAGGTTCGCCGCCTCACTCTTTCTATGCGTAAACTCTTCAACTCGCTCGTTGTCACACTGGTGCTGGCGGTCGCGCCGACCCTGTCGACCGCGCAGAGCTTCAAAGATCCGACCGTCGCCACAACGCGGGCGCCGGTGATCTGGACGGATCCCGGCGACATCCGCAGCCGCGACCTCTTCTACGGGCCCGGTGGGAAGGAACATCAGCCCAAGCTGCCGTTCGCTTTCGTCGACGAAGAAAAGGGCGGCAAGAGCCCAAAGTTCAACGTCAAAGACGCCGACGGGACGAAATGGAAGGCAAAGGTGGGCCCGGAAGCGCGTCCGGAAATCGTCTCGTCGCGACTGCTGTGGGCAGTCGGTTATGAAGCAAACGTGAACTACCTCATACCGGAGGTGGAAGTCGGCGGCCTTCCTGCGCAGCTCTCACGCGGCAATCAATACCGCATGCCCAACGGCAAAATGCGCGAGGTGCGGTTTCAGCGTACCGCGCCGAACAAAGACAAGATCGGCGACTGGAGCTGGCGCAAGAATCCTTTCAAGGGCACACGCGAGTTCAACGGCCTTCGCGTGATGATGGCGCTCATCAACAACTGGGACCTCAAGGACGCCAACAACGCGCGCCTCACGGACAAGCGAAATGGAGCGTTGGAGTACGAAGTCACCGATGTCGGAGGATCCTTCGGTCCAACTCACCGCACGTTCTCGGAGAAGACCAAAGGCAACTTGAAGGTCTACGGCGCGTCGAAGTTCATCACGAAGCGCCGCAAGGATTACGTCGACTTCGGCATCGTCGGCATGCCGCCCTTGTTGTTGTCGATCTTCGATCCGCCCTACATGATCATGGAATGGCATCGCCGCTGGATCGGGAAGCACATCCCACGAGAACACGCGAAGTGGGTCGGTTCGCTGCTGGGACAGCTCTCGGAGCAGCAGCTTCGCGACGCGTTCCGTGCGGCGAATTATCCGCCCGATCAGATCGACGGATTCGTCGCGGTGCTGCAGAAGCGGATTGCGGAGTTGCAGCAGCTGTAGAGCGGGACTTGATTTCACCACGAAGACACGAAGGCACGAAGAATCAATTGAATGTCATCGTGGGTGCGCGGCTCTTGCGCACTCACGATGACATTTTGGTTGTTGTACTAAGAAGCCCGCTTCCGCTCGGGCGGCTCCTCGCCGAACTGGATGTCATGGAGTTCGGCGTAGCGTCCGCCGCGCTTCAAGAGATCTTCGTGCTTGCCGGATTCCGCAATCTTCCCGTCGGCGACGACGAAGATCATGTCCGCGCGACGAATCGTGGATAGCCGGTGCGCGATCACGATCACCGTGTACGGACCCTTCTTCTTCTCTCCGGGCTTGTTGCGCGTCTCCATCAGCCGGTCGAGCGCTTCGAACACGAGCTTCTCTGACGCCGCGTCGAGCCCGGACGTCGGCTCGTCGAGGATCAGGATCGGGCTGTCGCGAATCACGGCGCGCGCGATGGCGATGCGCTGACGCTGTCCGCCGGACAGCGTGACTCCCCGCTCGCCGACAAGCGTGTCGTAGCGCTGGGGCAGCTTTTCGATGAATTCACTGGCATTCGCCAGCTCCGCCGCGCGCACAATTTCTTCCGCCGATGCTTCTGGTTTGCCGTAGGCGATGTTCTCCCAGATCGTGCCGTGGAAGAGCACGGTTTCCTGCAATACAAAGCTCATCTGTTGCCGCAACGATTGCTGCTTGTAATGGCGCACGTCGCGCCCGTCGATCTTCACCACGCCGGAGATCGGGTCGTAGAAGCGCGCGATGAGGCTGATAACGCTCGTCTTCCCCGCGCCTGTGGGTCCGACCAGCGCCGCCACCTGGCCCGGCTCGATGTGCAGGCTGACGCTGTCGAGAACGGGCGTGTCGGGCGTGTAGTGGAACGAGACGCGGTCGAATTCGATGTCGCCTTTGAAGCGCGGAGCCTTGATTGCGCCGCGGGTGTCCTTGATTTCCTTGTCGGTTTCGACAATCTCGCGGATGCGCTCATAGCCGACAGAGGCCTTGGTGTAGGTGTCGGTCATCTTCGAAAGCTCGCGCATCGGCTTGTACATCTTGCTCAGGTAGGAAATAAAAACGAACAACTCGCCGGCGGAGAGGCGCGACGACATCACCAGCCGCGCTCCGAACCACAGCACTAGGCAAGTGCCGATGGCGACGAAGATGTCGACAAATGGGGTGAGCTTCGCCTTGAGCCCGCGGGCCCGCAACGCGATCTCGACGCTTTCGCGGCTGGCGTGCTCGAGCCGCTCCACTTCGTAGTCTTCGCGCGCGAACGCCTTCACCACGCGCATCGACGAAAGCACCTCCTCGACGACCGAGGTCACCTCGCCTTCCTTCTTGCGCACGGCGCGCGAAGCCTTCTTGATGCGCCGGGTATAGCTGTAGACCACGAAGAACAGCGGCGGCGTGACCGACAGCGCAATCAGGGTGAAGCGCCAGTTCATGGCAAACATGACGCCGATCATTCCCAGCAACGTGAGTATGTTGATGGCAATGCCCAGGAACCCCGAGGTGATGAAGCTCTGGATGGAATCGACGTCGTCGGTGACACGGCTAATCAGGTCGCCGGTTCGCTTGTTGTCATGAAACGCCAGCGAAAGCTTCTGGATGTGCGCGTAGATGTGCTGGCGCAAGTCATAGCTGATCCACTGGCCAACGCTAGTGGTGAGGTATTTCTCGGCATAGGATGAGCCCGCGTCGAGCACCGCAATGGCGAGCACAGCGAAGCAGGCGAACTTGAGCATCGTGATGGGGTCACTGCCGATGGACGCGTGGATCCAGCGCATGACGGCGGCATGCCCCTCTTTGCCGAGCAGAACGTTGTCGAGCACGATCTTCAGCGGCCATGGCTCAAGCAGGCTGGCTAAAGCTTCGCCGACCATCGCGAAAAAGCCGAGCGTCAATTGCCAGCGATAGGGCGCCAGCAGTTCCCCCAGAGTCAGTTGCTTACGCTTCGTTTTTGCCTTTTCGGCCAGATCGCCTCGCACGCGGGCGCAGCAACTCTGGCCAGCAACTCTGGCCAGCAGCTCCCGCCTGCTGTTTAGATGCGTCTAAATACATGGCGCTGGTTCGGGCATGGCGATTAATCCCGCATCTAAGAGAAGTTGTTGTGCAAGGTTCGCGCCCGCAGGGGAGAGACGTTGAAAGACAAAGCACGTAGGACATTCGCGGCGGCGTTGCTGTGCGCGGCCATGTGTTGCCCGCTTTATGCGCAGCAGCAAGAGCAGCAAACCTCCGACGACAAGCCCGTTCCCGAGCCGATCTTCAGCTTGTCGCACGACACGCTGGAGGTCGTGAAGAGCTTCCCTCACGATCAGTGGAGCATCTACACGGCGCCGCTCCACATGAACCGACAGCCAAAAGTCTGGCGATACCTCGTCCCGTTCGGTGTTGGCGCGGCGCTGATCGCCGCCGACAAACAGACGCTCGCGAACCTGCCGGGCGGACACGGCGGCCGGAGCGCCACCATCGCCAACATCGGCCTCGACGGCACCGCAGCCGCTGCTGTCGGGTTCTGGATGGTCGGACTCGCTACGCATAGCGAGCACAAGCGCGAAACGGGCATGCTGGCGGCAGCGAGCCTGCTGAACAGCGTGATCCCGCACACCGTTCTCAGCCTGGCGTTTGGACGGCGCAGGCCGTATCAGGGTTTCGGCGAAGAGAGGGGAGAAGGCGACTTCCTGGCGCGTCATTCGGCGAGCGCGTCGTTTCCATCGGGCCACTCGATGTACACGTGGGCCATGGCGTCGACCTTCGCCGACGAATATCGCAGCGTTCCCAGCAAGATCTTCTGGTACAGCGTGGCCACGACGGTGACCGTCAGCCGCGTCACGGGGCGCGAGCACTTCCCGTCGGATGTGGTGGTCGGTGGCGCGATCGGATACCTGATCGCGAAACGCATCTATCACGCCCACCATCATGCCGTGTCGGGCCAGTGAGCGTCGGCGAGTTGCACCGATCATAGTGCAGTAACCACCGAGCAGACCCATTCGGACATGTCTTCTTTCATTGACCTCGCTGACAGGCTGCTCTAGACTGCGGCCAAATCCGAACCAACATGTTTCTCAGTGCGTCGCGCGCGCCACCGCGGGGCGCCGGGATCGAGCCCCGTATGTCGTACGGTGTGGAAGCGCTGCTCCAGCAGCGTGAAGTAATCGACACAGAGCTTCGCAAGCACAAGAGCCCGGTCACGGTGATGTTCACCGATCTGGCCGGTTCGACGGCTTACTTCGACCGCCACGGCGATACTGCCGGCGTGCAGTGGCTCGAGAAGCACAACGCGCTCCTTTTTCCCATCATTCAGCAGCATCGCGGCAACATCGTGAAGACGATCGGCGATTCGGTGATGGCGTATTTCACCGAAAGCGCCGACGCTGCCGGCGCTGCCCGCGAGATCGAGCAGCGGCTCTTAGAAACCAACCGTAACGAACCGGATGATCACCAGATGTGGGTGCGCGTGGCCATGCACCAGGGCCTCGGATACCTGCGCGGCGGCGACGTCTTCGGCGACGTCGTGAACTGCGCGGCGCGCCTGGCCAAGCTCTGCCTGCCGGCGCAGGTCGTCCTGTCGGAGTCGGTGTATCGCACGCTTCGCGACGCCGGAGGATTCGAGCTCTCCGGGCTGGGAACACAACAACTCCGCGGCAAGACGGGCCAGGAAAACATTTACGAACTCGCGTTCACGGATGCGGAAACCTACGCCGCGCTGCGCGAAAGGTTTCCTCCGAAATCGACCGGCGTTCACGAAGACTGGCGCGAAGGGCGCTACCAGGTGCTCGGCGAACTCGGACGTGGAGCGATGGGAGTGGTGTATCGCGCCTACGATCGCGTGATCGGGCGCGTCATCGCGATGAAGACGATTCCCCTGGAGGTCAATCCCGACGAGCGCGAAGAGCTGATCGTGCGCCTCAAGCAGGAGGCGAAGGCGGCGGGCATTCTCGACCATCCCAACGTGGTCACGATTTTTGACGTCGGCGAAGAGAGCGGCCTCTTCTACTTCACCATGCAGTTTGTCGAGGGCCGCACGCTCACGTCGCTGCTCAGCTCGAAAGAACTCATCCCGATCGACACCATCCTGATGATCATGGACCAGGTGGCCAGCGCAGTCGGCATGGCACACCAGGCAGGCATCATCCATCGCGACCTGAAGCCGTCGAACCTGATGCTGACCAAGCAGGGCTCGGCGAAGGTGCTGGACTTCGGCATCGCGAAGATCGGCGAGACAGCCCTGACAAAAGCCGGCACGATCATCGGCACGCCGAGCTATCTCTCGCCCGAACAGGCCGGTGGACGCCGCCTCGACGCGCGCTCCGATGTCTTCTCGCTGGGCGCCGTACTGTACGAGCTGGTCACGGGCGAGCGCGCGTTCCCGGGCGAAAGCACCACGAGCATCGTCTACAAGATCATGAACGAGGATCCGATCCCGCCGATCGCGATCGAGCCGTCGCTTCCACGCGGACTCGACGCGGTGATCCGTAAGGCGATGGCGAAGGATCCCAATCAGCGCTTCCAGACGTGCGAAGAGATGCGCGAGGCGCTGAAGAATTGCAAGTCGGTCGTGCTGCCCCTCGGCGAAGCGCGTCCGGCGGCGGAGTCGACCGGCGCGGTGCGGGTGGCCGCGTCGAATCGGAATGTGTTTATCGGGAT